>JAAUYJ010040716.1_pt1 | contig 44286 bp, 34 predicted proteins | sample 7278031 | NCBI WGS metagenome assembly JAAUYJ01 (sample SAMN14350222, study PRJNA611818) | marine sediment metagenome | isolation source: surface marine sediment (1.8m) | place: French Polynesia: Moorea | collected 2018-08 | reverse complement strand
GGCGTTTGCGGAGCAGTCTGTCAGGAAAGCAATCCCAAACGCCAAAAACTCCTTCCTAATGCGTAAGTCCTGCTAATGAACTATTTGACTAATAACCAGATCCTGCTGATTTTCTCGTAAACCAACAGAACAGGGAAGACTAATACTGGTTTGATATAGCCGAGGGGCAACTTCCACATGATACGCTTGAGATGCAGCATGAGGTTTGGAAAGATGGATTGGTTGCCATAAAGGTCGAGTTTGAATTTTGCGATCGCTCAAATCTTTTAATAGCGTGCGACTACCCCTACCATACTGCTTCTCATCGACCAGTATTGTGTACATCCAAAACGTACTAAATGCCCAAGGCGCTTCTGCCATAGTCGTAATACCTGGGATATCTCTGAAAGCCTCATCATACAAGCTAGCAATGCGACGTTTGGTCGCAACATAGTCATTTAACTGCTCCATCTGGGCACATCCCATAGCTCCTTGAATGTTGGTTAACCGATAGTTATAGCCAATTTCGTTGTGGATATATTCTATTGGGTTGTCCTTAGCTTGAGTAGTTAAATATTTAGCTTTTTTAGCCCACGCTTCATTGTCAGTGACAATCATACCACCGCCACCAGTTGTAATTATTTTGTTACCATTAAAGCTAAGGCAACCGATATCTCCGAGATTGCCTACCATCCTGCCCTTGTATTTGGCTCCCAGTCCCTCGGCTGCATCTTCTATTACGACCAAGTTGTACTTGCAGGCTACTTCCAGAATAGCATCCAGATCTACAGGATGGCCTAAAATATTTACTGGGAGAATTGCCTTGATTTGGCGATCGCTAGTTTTGTTATATAGCTTTCCTTGATGCCACCGACACTCTTTTTCTAAGAAATCAGCCAGTTTATTGCAATCCATTTGCCAGTAGTCAGGTTCTGAGTCCATGAAAATCGGCCAAGCACCTACATAACGAATGGCATTAACTGGAGATATGAAAGTTAATGTAGGTACAATAACCTCATCATCAGCTTCTACACCTGCAACTAACAAAGCAATATGCAAAGCAGAAGTACCATTAACCACTCCAACTGCATATTTCACTCCCAAATATTCGGCGACCATTTCTTCAAAACGGTCTACATAGGAACCTACTGAAGAAACCCAATTAGTATCTAAACACTCTTTGACGTACTGCCATTCATTACCTCTAATTTCTGGAACGCATAGGGGAATAAAATTCCCTTCTGTTGCAGGCGTACCAGGTTCAAATTGTATATTGGTTGGGTTTATAGCGTTCAAGGTTTTTCTCCATCCATGCAATAGTTTTTGTCAATCCTTCTTCCAGAGTATGTTGTGGCTGCCAGTTAAGTAATTCCTGGGCTTTGCTGTTAGCTGCACACAAACGTTCTACTTCACTACCTTTTGGTCTGAGTCTTTGATTTTCGCAAATTATAGGTATATCTTCTTTACCCACCAAACTTAAAATAGTTTGTGCTAACTCACCTATAGAAATTTCTTTACCAGAACCAACATTGATTACTTGTCCTACTACCTCCTCACACTCTGCCACTTTAATAAAACCATCTACTGTATCTGCCACATAGTTAAAATCTCTGGTCGGTTCTAAACTACCTAACTTGATTTCCGATTTAGTCTGAGCTTGAGTAATAATGGTCGGTATCACTGCTCTAGCAGACTGGCGTGGTCCATAGGTGTTAAAAGGACGGATGATGGCTACTGGTAAGCCAAATGAGAGATAAAAAGATTCCGCTAATTTATCTGCCCCTATTTTAGTTGCTGCGTAAGGAGACTGCCCTTGCAAAGGGTGGCTTTCGTCAATGGGAACGTAACGTGCCGTGCCATAGACTTCGCTAGTGGAGGTTTGGACAATTTTGCCGATTTCGTTATCCCTGCCCGCTTGCAAGATATTAAGGGCACCCTCTATATTTGTTTGAACATAGGATAAAGGGGCGTGGTAAGAGTAAGGAATTGCAATTAAGGCTGCTAGGTTAAAAACTACATCTACTCCTTTGCTAGCTTTAACAACGCTGTCTCTGTCCCTAACGTCTCCTAATATTACCTCAATACCCTCCTTAACAACCGAGCTGTCAAGCATTCCCCAAGCTCCTGCTGAATTATAACGTACTAGAGCGCGAGTATTGCAGCCTAACTCTACTAACCTTTCTGCCAAGTGACTTCCGATAAAGCCACCAGCACCAGTTACTAAAACTTTTTTACCATTCCAATTCAATGTTTACACTCCTCAAAATTAAGAATTTTTGCATTTTTTTTAGATTAACTTAAATTAGTCTCGTTTTCCTGTTGAATATCGTTCATTGCTTTTTGGTAATCTGGATGCTTACCAATATCTACCCAATATTCGTGGATGGGAAAGCTAGCAACTCGACGACCTCGCGATATTAGTTCTTGAATTAAAGATGGCATATCATAGCGTTCGTTACTAGGAATTAATTGGCAAACATCAGGGTTAAGCAAGTAAATACCTGCGTTAATAAAATATCTTTTAATTGGTTTTTCTGTAATACCTGTAATTAATACTCCATCAATTTCTACTTCGCCATAAGGGATTTGAAATTCTTCTTGTTTAACTCCTACTGTCATATCTGCTTCATTTTCCTGGTGGTAATCTAGTAAAGCACGAAAGTCTAGTTTAGTGACGATATCGCCATTCATTACTAGCAAGGGTTCTTGAGGTGGTTTTAGCAAGCTTAGGCTGCCCGCAGTGCCCAATGGTTGCTCTTCCTTAACATATTTAATGTCAACACCAAAATCTTTGCCATCACCAAAATGTTCGGTAATTTTTTCCCCCAAGTAGTGGGTAGTAATATTTAATCGGTGAATTCCTGCCCTACGCAGTTGCTCGACGGTTCTTTCTAAGATAGGTTGATTTCCCAGGGGGAGCATTGGTTTAGGTATGTTATTGGTTAATGGTCGTAATCTCCTACCGAAACCCCCTGCCATGACTACTGCGCTTAAAGGTAACTCATAATCTTTTACTAAGTCACTCAGTAAGGCAATATCTACAACCTTGTTTTCTGTATCTAAAAGTGGAATTTGACGAATAGAATTTTTGGTCATTAAATGCAGAAGATTAGCTTCTGAGGTATCAACTAACGCAGTTATAGGTTGAGTTTTTTCGCCTATCAATGACCTCACAGAGGCATCTAAGTCTGTGCCTGAAATTATAGCTCGACGAATATCGCCATCAGTGATAGTAGTAATTAAATGGGTTTGATTATCTACTACCAAAGCTATCCCTTTAGCATTTGCATCAATGGTGGCGATCGCTTCACGAATAGATTTGTCTCGAGATATCAAAAAGTCTTGTATATTAATCATTATATTTTCATTTTTTTGATAATTTTGGCAGGCACGCCAACTACAACTACTTCATCTGGAACATTATCTAAAACTACTGCTCCAGCACCTACAATTGTATTTTTACCAATTTCTATGCCTTGGATGACAGACGCACCCAAACCTATATGCGTTCCCTCCCCTATCTTTACTCCTCCTGCTAACCGCGCACCACTGGCAACATGAACGTGGTCGCCAATAATACAATCGTGTTCGATTATAGCAGAAGTGTTGATAATAACGTTATTACCTAAGCTGGCATCACAATTAATTACAACATTAGCCATAATTGTTGGACCATTGCCTATAGTGGCGGAGTTGGATATAGTGGCTTGTGGATGAATGGTTGATACAGTTTTAAAACCTTTATTTTGTAATTTTTGGTAAAGTTTTTGACGTAATTTAGTATTACCCACACTGCCTACTCCTATGAAGGTATGATAAATTCCTTGTTGGTACAATTCGGGCAATAAATCGTCAGTTCCTATAACAGGAATTCCTAAAACTTTAGAGTTTAAAAGTTCCGGTTTTGCGTCTAATAATCCAACAACTTCATATTCCCTTGTTAACCGTAAAATATCTATAATAACTTTGGCGTGTCCTCCTGCTCCCAAACCAATTACTTCTCCCATTTTTTAATTTATTTTTTATTAAAATTTAAAGCTTGTTATTTAGCACAACTGCGAATAAAATTTTTTGATAATTAGATTCTGATTTAGATTCGTCTGCTTTAGGTTTTCTATAATTCTTATTGCTGCTTTACCTTCACCATAAGGATTGACTAAATTTGTGAGGCTATCTCTAAACTGGGGAGAAATTGCCTTATTAATACCTTGGAAGATACCTTCACAATCATAACCAACATTAATGACATTTTCTCCATGTACTCTGCCTTTTTGACGATTACCAATATTAACCACAGGCAATTTAAAAGATGCAGCTTCGATAATGCCACTTGAGGAATTACCTACCATAGCTGCTGCTAAGTTCATTAAACTAAAATATGCCTGAGTTCCTAGATTACCTATTAGTTGAGCCTTATGATATTCAGTTAAAAATTTATTAATCTTTTCCAAAATTAGACGACCTTGAGTATCTGCATTGGGATAGGTAAAAATAACTTGCATATTTGTTTTTGCAAGTGCTTTAAGTATTTCTTGAATTTGAAATTCTGTTTCTTCATATTCTAAAGTTACTGGGTGATAAGTAACTAGCAAAAAGGGGGATTCTAAATTGACATGGTATTCTTTTTCTAGTTGTTGGAAACCTAGTAAAGAAACTTGATTGATGTTGTCTAAACTGGGCGCTCCACTAACTGTTACTCTCCAAGGTTCTTCACCCATTTGCATAATTCTTTTAGCATAAGCTTCTGTTGAAGCAAAATGCAAGTGACTCATCTTAGTAATAGAGTGTCTAATCGCATCATCAATTGCCCCTTCAGTTATCTCCCCTCCATGTATATGAGCAACTGGAATTTTGAATGGCAAAGCTGCAACTACTCCAGCTAGCATTTCAAAGCGATCGCCCAACACCAATAAAATATCTGGACAAAAACGACCGTAAGACTGAGCAAAACCAATGGTACCCAACCCCATAGATTTAGCCACTCCCTCTGGACTGTCCGAGGAGAGGAGCATTTCTATGCGATCGCCTATTTCAAATCCATCTTTTTCAATGGCCTGAATTGTCAACCCAAATTCTGGAGAAAGATGCATTCCTGCCACAATTAAATAGAGTCTCAGTTCTGGGTCTTTTTTAATGGCCTTCAGCACTGGTAAATAGATACCATAGTCCGACCTAGCAACGGTTACTACGCCAATTGTCCTCATTCTAAGTCGCTCCATGTAAGTAGCTGGCCAGAAGACATCATGTTTTTGGCCTTCCTTCCCAATAAGTGTTTTATCATAACAGGGGAAATTCCACTAGCAGGTCTCAGAGCAGTTAAGACATCTGAAGTAATTACAGTACCTGGCTGAATATCGCAGGCCGCTGCCAAGCTACGGCGGGCTACAGCACGAGTATTATTCTCTGATGGCTTTGGTTGTTTCAGTCCATTACCTAAAGCCTGCTCTACGATTCTAATACCTTTGACTAAAGCTTCCAACTCGTGGGGATCTAAAGATGCTTTGTGGTCTGGCCCTGGTAGGTTTTTGTCCAATGTAAAGTGCTTCTCAATTACGCAAGCACCTAAAGCTACTGCTGCCAGTGCTACTTCAATACCAGGAGTGTGGTCTGAATAACCCACGGGCAATTTAAAAGCAGTAGCCATAGTTTCCATAGCCTTTAAGTTAGCATCAGTTGGGTTGGCTGGATAGTTAGACACGCAGTGCAAAAGTATTAGTTGGCTGCATCCAACATTTTTAATTGCCCTTACTGCTTCATCCACTTCTCCAAAATGGGACATACCCGTCGAGAGAATTAAAGGTTTGCCCTTGTTGGCAATATATTCTAGCAAGGGCAGGTTGGTAACTTCTCCAGAACCTATTTTGAAAGCAGGCATCCCTAACTCATCCAGTAAATCTGCGCTTTGTTTGTCAAAGGGGGTAGACATAAATAGTATGCCTTGTTTTTGGCAGTAGGAGTTGAGTTCTTGATGTGCCTCTAATGATAACTCTAAGCGTCGAATCATCTCTTGTTGAGATTCAGATGGATCGGTAGTTTGCATCTGATATTCAGCTTTGGGTGCTGTGGCGCTGACTAATCTTTCAGCTTTGAAAGTTTGGAATTTTACTGAATCTGCACCTGCTGTTGCTGCAATATCTATTAATTTTTTTGCGTTTTCTATGTCTCCGTTGTGGTTTACTCCTGCTTCAGCTATTATAAATGTTGGCTGTTGCGGGTCTGTATTTTTACTTTTTTCTATTGCTATAGCATTATCTATTCTGAGGTTCATAGTTCTAGGGAATAATCAGCATTTCTGAATCTTTTAGGAAAATCTGGTTCTCAAATTTAAAGTTCACTGGTTGGAAAAAGTTGCACACGGCGTATTTATGACACTTTTTTATAAATAAAGTAGCAGGTATCTCCTTGTTTTTCTAATCGTCGAAGCAAAGTGAAATCAGACTTAGGAAAACAATTATCTAAAAAAGCTTGTGATAGTATTGTGTGGCTTCTCATGGGGAATATATTATTTAGTATTTGTTTGGGGTGTTGAGATTGGAGATACTCTAAAACTCTTATGTTAAATAGGACAACACCTCCATGATTGACCACTCTAGCCAGTTCTTTTAAATAGCTCCAAGCTTTGAGTAGAGGCGTAAAGATTAGTACGTTATTAGCGATCGCTAAATCAATTGACTTATCTGCTGTTCCAGAGAGAGTTTCTCCATCACAATCCATTATTTTAGTTCCAAACTTATTGGCGCAATAATTTGCATAAACCAAATCTATTTCGTAGTTTTGATATTCCACTACTTTAAATCTGTTTGTTATATGGGATATCGTTGCCCCCCAAGCCCCACCTATTTCGCACACTTTTTGAGGAGGAACATTGAAATCACTGTCTTTCAAAAGTCCAGTTAGCAATTTATCCGTTATTTGATAAAGTTTACTACCTGGTGCGGTAGTGACTTCTGGATCGTTCCTCAAGAAAGAGATAATAGGATGTTTCTGATTGCCACGTATGTATGTTAAATTCAGCCATTCAAATCCAAAAATCTGACTATATAAAAATTTTAATTTTTCTCTATCAGTAGCAAACGATGACAAATTTTTGCTACTTAATAGTTCTTCACTAATAGGCAGTTTTATGTGTTTGTCATTGATTAAAATATTTAATTTTTCTTGCCATAAGGTATATACATTCTTAAAAATATCGCTATCATAGTCAATTAATTTTGTCTGAATTTTATTTGTTTTCCCTTGCTTGAGTCTTGTTAATCTATAGGCCAAATAGGAATTATTGGGACTAAGTTCAATTGCTCTATTGAAAGCTTTAGCTGCTTCCTCAAATTTTGACGACTGTTCTAAGCAGTCTCCTAATTGATAATAATACCAATGATAATCAGGATTTTTCTCTATCAGATTGTTTAGAACAGAAATAGCACCATCTAAATTACCTGATTTTTTCAAATTTATGGCTGTTGTCATGGATAAATCTTGAACTTGCATTTTTTATTTTCCTTATATTGTCAGGACTTACGCAGCACCGCTATATATGGCGTATTGTTTGGTCAATATTCCTAATATTCCCACTATAATTAGTGCCCTTGCGTAAGTCCTGATTGTTTAAAGCTAGAGTGTTTAATGTTTTGCTGAAGCAGGACGTTTTCATTCTAATTTGAGTGCGACTGCGTGAAAAACGTAGTCCACTTATATAGCGGCACTGTGTAAGTCCTGTAAATGTTTGATATTTGACCAAACTCGTTAAGATTTAACACGAATGGGCTTACCTGGTTTTTGTTGTATGTGTGCATTAATTTTAAGCAAATCTGGACTCCTACCACACAACTGTACAATATCTCGCAAACTAAAAACTTGACCTTCAACATACAATGCCTCAAATATTTTCTCAACTAACTGAAAGTCTTCAGAAGTATCTACTGTAAATCGTAGATCGGGTCTTCTTAAAACCATATCTGTTAAACTTAAGGTTCCGACTTTAAACAACCCAGTTTGAGTAAAGTAACCTCCCCAAACTTCTGTATCAATTTCATCTTTAATTTGACAAGATCGCACCATAGCAGGATAGGCAAGAGCATAAGCAAACGTCCCCAAGGGTAAACCCTCAGTATTTGTAAAGTCATTTCCCTGCTGGATATGAAAATCTACTAAATAGTCAATATATTCGGGGTCAACAAAGGGATTATCCGCCGTACAACTAATCACGGTATCAATATTATAAAGAGCAGCAGCGTCAGTTAAACGCTGAAGAACATCTTCTGGATGACCGCGAAAGCAATCTATAGACTCTTGGTTAGCAATTTCTTCCAAGGGATCGTCTTGAGAAATAGGGGAGGTACAAATAACAATCTTTTCGGGACGTTTTGCTAACTTAAGTCTATCTATCATGTAACAAATCATCGGCTTCCCTAAAATGGGCTTAATTACCTTCATCGGTAAACGAGTGGACTTAAGTCGAGCTGTAATTAAAATAGCTGTAGTCACAGAACATCCTCCTCTGTAATTAATTGATAGGCTGTTATGGCTTCCTTGGTTGTTTTACCAATAATGCACTGCGAACGATCGGGAGGTAAACCTAATTTGTCAGCACGCATAAACAATAAATCCTCCTCTCTCATTTTACTATCAGGGGATAAGTCTCGACTGGCAACAATGCTTTTTTTGGAATATTTCCGATACTTTAACTCTTGTTCTGAGAAAGGTTTGGGAGTCGCGACTCCCATAGCAGTCTCAATTTCCCGCACCATTGCCACAAATTCGGCAAATTCATCTTGGTTGAGAGCAGCTTCGTGGTCAATACCTTTAAAGGAGCGATCGTGGGTTATATGTTTTTCTATGATATCTACCCCCATACCTACTGCTGCTGCTGGCAAGAAAAAGGCAGCTTGACTATTTCCATCACTGTGATCTTGATAACCAATAGGCAACTCAAACAGTTCCTTAATTTTCATCATATAATTAAGATGAATTGCATCTGTGGGAGTTGGGAAATTTTGATAACCATACATTAACCAAATGTCAGATTTTCCTGCTTCCTTTATCCATTCAATTGCCGTTTGAATTTCATTTAAAGTAGAAGCCCCCACGCTTAAATCAATGCGTTTATTGGTAGCAGCAACGTACTTAACGAGAAAGGGATTAGACAAATCCGAAGAATGAATTTTGTAAGCATCCAAATTAATACTTTCTGCAAAATCTACACTGCTGCGCTCGTAAACACAGGCAATGATTTCCATGCTAGGGTAGTTGTCTCGGACATAGTTGGCTAACTCTGTCCACTGTTCGCGGGACAATTCTATCTGGGTTAGTTTCTCGTAATCTGGATGATGGGGCACCACCATATCAGCTAGAGACCAAATTTGAAATTGAATGGCATTAGCATTGGCTTTACCAGCGCCATCAATAATTTGTTTGGCCAACTCCAGATTACCTTCGTGGGAGCAAGCCATTTCGGCTATGACATAAATAGGTTTAGAATTTAACATATTACTTTTTTATCACTTTTTAGCCTAATTTTAGTGTGTATTTTTATAGGTTATTATGATTTAGATAAATTGGCTCTTGATGAAACTGAGTTATCTCTTTTTCTAATTTTGAATATCTTATTGGCTCAAATTTTTTTCTATAAGCCTGCTGTGTCATTAAAAAGAAAGCGTACTCAGCGATTAATACATACTTTTTTACATTGTATGTTTCTTTTTTGGTTCCTCTCATAAAAGCCTGTTCTCGTTCGAGAAAATACTGATTGATGAGTTTTTCACCAAATCCGATAATTAATTCTGTAGTTGAGGACAGATATGCAATAGAGATACAACTTGAAGACATTAGTGTAATTGCTTTTTGTGGTTTAAATAAAGGTATTAATATCTCAATTGGTAAATAATTAAGCTCTCCAAAACTTACAGCTTTTATTCCTTTTTGAGACAACTGGTTTACTAGCATATTTGATTGATTTTGCGCATAGGGATGTCCTTTAATAAAAACCGTTTCATTTCTTTGGACATAGGGCAGAATACAATCCATTGTCACCTTAATCTCTGTGTCTATATCTTTGACATACTTGTGTCTGGTTAGATGACTACTGAGTATGATTGTCATAGGGCCTTGGGATGTTAATTCCTTTAAACTTTGTGAATATAAGCTTTTAATTCTCTCTGAGCTTTCATAAACTACATCCCTAAAAAAATTCGGTTCTACTTTTTGAATATTACACTGATTAAAAGAATTTTCTTCTACTTCAAAAGGTGCAATTAAATAAGCATCATTAACTGGTGTTATTTGGTTCAAATAATTAAAACATTTTCCTCGATTCATTTTAAGCTGACCAATACTATCCCCATAACAAATAACTCTCACATCAGAATAAGCTTCTAAAAATAAATTGTATAATCCCGTGTTAGTTACAGCATAAAGAACATCAATATTTTCTATATTTAAAGCTTTTTTGAGTATAATTTTCCAGGTAATAAAATCATCTTTGCCCTTTTTCTTAGATGTTATCCAAAGTAGGAATTCAGTTAATTTATTAACAGACAAAATTTTGACAAAATTCCAACTTTTTGCAAGTTCTAAAATTACTTTTGTTAACTGCTCGGCATTATCCTGTGACCCTACAATTACGCAAATGTCAACACGATCTAAATATTCTTTAGTATTTTCTTGAAATCTAAGAATAGACATAACATTCAAAAGCGATAATCCTGCTGGAACTAGAATTAACCTAATTTGAGATTCTGTAGTTAAAGACTTATCGGCGAAATCTGAATTATTTTGTTGTGCGAGAACTTCTACAAAATGACTATAGGCTTCTAAATCTTCTGAATTTATACTAGGCTTTAAATTTATGGCTCTTTTGTAGCAATCAAACCCCTCACTCATTTTATTTTGCTGGCAATACAAAGAGCCTAAGTAAGCATGGGCTAGTGCCAAGCTATTATCTACCTCTACAGCTCTTAAATAGCACTTAATAGCTGCGTCTATGTCCCCTTTTTTGTGTAGTATTTTTCCTTTTTCTAAGTGTTTTTCAGCAGAAATAGAAATGTTTGAGGTTTCTTGAGCGGCTGATTTAAAACATTGGACTATTTGTTCTAGTTCAGCAGAATCATTGGATTCAGTACAATTTAATCTTGACATCCATTTTGTATCTGGAGCACAAGAAACATTAAGCCTTGGTATTCTTTGCAAAAGTAAATGAAGATAACCAAACCAACCTTGGTTAATTGCTTCCTTTGCTTGCTCCCAAGATAATCCTGTTGTTTTAATTAATTCCTGTGCTAAACAGTCCCTAAATTTAGTATACTTCTCGGAATAATTATTTGAAGTTAAAAGCTGAAACCAGTTCAGATTATTTCGATTAGCACCACCTGAGTGAGATTGGCGTACCATATATAAAGTGTCTAAACACATTGTTTTTCCTTGAATTACACTGAGTCCTGATAATAGTAATTCACCAAATCGATCGTCGGAGACATTCTCAGTTAAGCAGAAATTGTATATATGATCTAAGCGTTTGTGAACTGAATAAAAAGTTGTTGTATAATTAGCAAAGTGTTCTTTAAAACGTAATACAGAGTCTTGATTGTTTAATGTCCGTTGATTGTAATTAAAATAGGGTATTTTGTCATGATTTTTGTACTCGACTCTTAAACTGCGACCATGAACCACTGAGTAATCTGGATTAGCATCAAGCCATTTAACACACTCTGCTATTGCTCCAGGAATGATAAAGTCATCATCGGCACAGATAACAGTGTATTTAGAGTTACTAACTTCCAATGCCAAACTCACTTTTGTGTAAAAATTAATTGTAGAATCATAGTGCTTGTAATCAATGTGCAAAGAATGCATAACGGAATCTACGATGCTTTCATTTTCCGATTTATGTGGCTCTGGACTTGAGTCTGCGACAATAATTGGATAAGGACAACTCTGACTTTGATAGTAAGACAACAATCGCTTCAGGAATTGCGATCGCTTGTATGTAGGTATAATAATAGAAATTGCGTTATTTTGAGCTTTCATCATTTCCTCCTTAACCAAGCTCCAGGCCAATGTGTTATATTTTCCGTTAATTCACTTTCATTAAACGGCCAACTAGGTATTTCCAAAACAAACTCTGGATGGTTTTGCACGAACTCTAGAGCAGCTTCTGTAGGATTATCCCAAACCCACTCAGGATTACCGCGTGGCACATCAACTAAATCTTTCATCACTCCATCAGTAGCCACAATATAGGAACCCGGACTAACTAAACCGTAGTAAGCCTCTAATTCAGCCAACACATGAGCTTTAGTATGGTTAGAATCAAGAATTACCATAACTACAGCATCTGGCTCTATTAAAGACTTGACGCGCTCCACAATTTCAGGTGCCACAGAATCTCCTTCTACTAAATCAATTAAAGGAAACAACTCATGGGCTTCAATTGCCTGGCGGTTGTGGGGACGAATTTCAATATCTACTCCAATTACCCTTCCTTTACCCATCCCTTGAAATAAACTAGCGTAATAAATTAAAGAACCACCATGAGCTACACCTGTTTCTACTATTACATCAGGCTTGACTTTATAAATAACCTCCTGTAACCTAACCATATCTTCTGGAAGTTGAATTATCGGTCTGCCCATCCAACTAAATGTGTAGGTGTATTTCTGATTCCAGCCTACTTTTGACCAAATATCGGATATGATTTCAAATGCTTCTTTAGTGTAAAGCGCTCTAGTCTCTTTGCCAGTTTCAGTTTCTTTAATTAATACTTTTTCATTAGTGTCAATTGTTAACTTCATCTTCAATTCCTGAATTATTTTTTGAACAGGACTTACGCATTGGGAAGGAGTCTTGGGCATCTGAGATTGCTTCGCTGTCGCTCGCAATGACAGAACTAAGTTGTTTTGCGTAAGTCCTATTGAATAAACCTGCATAGTTTTTTCTGGACAAAATTAGCAAAGCCATATTAATTAGCTTCTGACCTTAAATATTCCTGCCACCACATAATAGTATTTGCTAACCCTTCTTCTAGAGTATACTTAGGACTCCAATCAGTTTGACTCAATAATAGCTGGTTATTAGCACAAATAAACATCGGGTCTCCAGTACGGTAGGGAATTGCACCTAAATCTAACAAGTCAGTTTTTCCCAAAATTTTGGCAACTGTCAAAGCCATCTCTGCTACTGTAACTGGTTTTCCCGACCCCACGTTAACTACCCCCGAAAGGTTACTTTTGGCGACTGCCAAAATTGCCGCAGCTACATCTTCTACATGGAGATAATCCCTAATTTGCTCGCCCCTGGTCAATTGAGCTGGTTTACTTTGCAATAAGGAGCAAATTACCATCGGTATTAAACGTCGAATATCTTCACCTGGTCCATATTGGTAAAACAGGCGTATCCAAGCTACCTCCATTTCCACAGTTTTTCCCCATTCAGTTAACACTTGTTGTAATGCCAGTTTAGTTGTGGCATAAAGATTAGTGGGCTTAGTAGGACTAGATTCAGAAAAATAACCCAAAGCAGTATCGTACTCAATACAAGTACCAATGCCAATAAATTTTTGACAGCCTAGTTCTGCTAATTTAGAGGCCAGATTCAAGCTGGCATTGAGCATACTCAAATTTTCTCTAGCCTCTAAATACTTTCCCGGAACAGCATACCACGCCAAGTGCAGGCAAATATCTGGTCTAATTTGATCGAGATAGCTGGATAGTTGTTCATTATCCAGCAAGTCTCCCTGCCATAGCTCTAATTGTGACAGGATATCTTGAATACGAGATAAATTACTATTAGGACGTACTAAGGCATAAACCTGAAAATTAGTTTTGACTAATAGTCGTGTGAGATGAGAGCCTATAAAACCATTTGCCCCTGTGATTAATACTTTCATACATTCCAAAATTAGATCATTAACTTAAGTATTCAGGACTTACGCAGAGCCTATGTATCTAGTAAGGGCGTTTGCGGAGCATGACCTTAGGAAATGCCATTCGCCCCTACAGATGGTCTAAGTTTTTATCTTTTTCTGACATAATTGGTGTCGATATTGGCCATTCAATCCCTAATAATGGATCGTTCCAACGAATACCGCGAGCTGATTCAGGATGATAAAATTCAGACATTTGATAGAAAACTTCTGTATTATCCAATAAAGTTTGAAATCCATGAGCAAATTCCCCAGGAATATACAACATTAATCGATTTTCTTGAGTTAGTTCTACGGCTACCCATTGTCTGTAAGTAGATGAATCAGGGCGTAAATCCACTATGACATCATAAATTGCTCCTTGAGTACAACGTACTAATTTTATTTCCTCATAAGGAGGAATTTGATAGTGCAGACCCCGTAAAGTTCCCTTTTTATGATTAAAGGAAATATTACATTGTACTAATCTAGTATTAAGTTTATAATTAGTCAACTCTTTTTCACACCAAGCACGAGCAAAAAAACCCCGACTATCTTCCAATTTTTCGGGTTTAATTATAAAAGCTCCTGCTAGTTTTGTTTCCTTAAAAATCATAAATCTAACTACATAAATAGGACTTACGCATGAACACTATGGGTAGGGTGTGTTAGCGGCAACTTAACGCACCGAGACTCTATATACAGTACCTTTGCGTAAGTCCTGATAAACTTGAAAATAGTGCTATTTTAGACTACGGCGGTGTCAAGACTAAAATTTTTTAGGATCGAGCCATCTAGGAGACCTCTCCCCCAACCCCTCTCCTGCGAGGAGAGGGGAGTCTTTCTCCCTTTCAAAAGCAGGGCTAATTCATTGTCGTCAGAGAATATTTACAACCCTATATTTTTTGAGTTCCAGACTCCCCCCCTCTTCCTTGTCTTCCTTGTCTCCCCCCTCTTCCTTGTCTTCCCCCTCTTTTTTTCTCTAGTGACAATAAATTAGCCCTGGGGGATGGAAGGGGGTTGGGGGGTTAGGTTTTTTTACCCACATTTTCAAGCTTGACACGGCACTACTTTTAATTCCGGAATAGGGATAATGAACTTACCACCTAGCTTTCTGTATTCTTGTTGTTGGGCTAAAATCTCTTCAGCAAAGTTCCAGCTCAAAAGCAAGACATAATCTGGCATCTCTTTCAATAACTTTTCTGGTGCATTGATAGGCAAATGGGTTCCTGGAGTGTAACGACCTTGTTTGACTGTACTGCGATCTACTACAAAATCCAAAGTTTCTCTACCTAAACCAAAATAGTTTAACAGGGTACTACCTTTAGCAGAAGCTCCATAGACTGCTATTTTCTTTCCTTGAACTTTCAAATCCTGTAATAATTTAACTAGGCTATCTCGCAAGTCATTTACCTGAGTTCCAAATCCTCGATAAAAGTCGCGATCACCCACGCCCCACTTAGATTCTTCTTCAAATAATTGTTGGACTGCCATTGATGGTAGCTGGTTTTTAGACACAAAAATCCGTAAAGAACCACCGTGAATAGGTATCCGTTCCACATCGCAAATTGTCAATCCGTGACGTTGGAATAAACTATTGAGAGCAGTCAGGGAAAAATAACATAAATGCTCATGGTATATAGTATCAAACTCAACACCATCAATCATATCTTTCAGATAAGGAACCTCAATTACTCCAATTCCATCATCTTTTAGCAATAAACCAATACCCGCTACAAAACTATTAAGATTGGCGACATGAGCCAGTACATTATTAGCATGGATAATATCTGCCTGCTTGCTTTGTTGTTTCAGTTTTTGCGCTACCTCTTTACCAAAAAATTCACACACAGTAGGAATTCCATTTTCTTCCTCTGCTACTTTGGCAATGTTAGCTGCAGGTTCTATACCTAAAACAGGGATACTCCCTTGCTTATAGTTTTGCAACAAATAGCCATCATTACTAGCTAGTTCTACTACTAAGCTATTCCTATCTAAACTACGCTCTGCTATTAATCGAGTTGATATCTCCTTAGCATTAGCTAAAACTGTATCTGAAAAAGAAGAGAAATATAGATATTCGCTGAATAACTCTTCTGGGGGTACTGTTTCTGTAATTTGTACTAATTTACAATGGGGACAAAAAGCCAAGTCCAAAGCATAGGTTGTTTCTGGTTGCTCTAGTTGAGCTTTCGTTAATAACGCATTAGCTAGGGGTGTTTTTCCCAGAGAAAGAACTATTTCTAGCCCCGAATTCCCACAAGAGCGACATGGTGGTAAATTGTTTAAATTGTCGTTAGTATTACTCATTATTTATTTTTTCCTTTTTCCCATTGCAAATTATCATCCAACAAGCCCTCTTCTAGTAGGTACTTTAATTGTCTCAGGCGGACATACCTTCGCCCTTGAAAATCATCCAGAGTTAATCCCACTTCCTTAAACTTGGCATAAAGTTCTTCAGCACCTCGTTTAGCATTCCACTGCGCCTTAAAATCGGGTAGTAATGTCGCCAATTTCGTAAAGTCAACCCTGTAGTTTCGGGGATCGGGACCTCCTTCCCCCGCATATTCAACTTCACATCCAGGTACAGTTTCCCGCACAAACTCTGCTATATCCCGCACTTGATAGTTTTCCCCGTTAACTCCAACATTAAATGCCTGATTATGAATAGTGTCTTTGGGAGCTTTTAAAACCACACTAAAAGCATGGGAAATATCTGCAATATGAACAATAGGTCGCCAAGGTGTACCATCACTCAAAATTCTGACTTTCCCCGTTGTATATGCCCAACAAACCAAGTTATTGAGAACAACATCTGCTCTCAAGCGAGGAGATAAACCATAAGCAGTGGCGTTGCGCATAAACACCGGACTAAAATTGTTATCTGCTAGTTGGGCTAAATCTTCTTCCGCACGCACCTTGGCAATCGCGTATGGAGTAATAGGACGCAGTGGTGCATCCTCAGTTAAAACTTCTTCGGAGCTAGCTGATCCATACATACTACATGAGGAAGCGTACAAGTATCTGGTGATGCCAGCTTCTTTTGCCAACTTAGCTAAATTAACTGAAGCCTTGTAGTTAATATCATAAGTTAACTCTGGATTCAAGTTGCCTAAAGGATCGTTGGATAATGCAGCTAAATGGATAACAGCATCAAATCCTTGCAGGTGTTCGGAAGTTAAGTTTCTGATATCAACAGGAATACTTGGCACATCGCTGTCACTATCAAACAAAGTACAATCTTCAAAAAAATCGGCATCTAAACCAACGACTTGATGTCCCTCAGATTTAAGCATGGGTACCATCACTGAGCCAATATAGCCATTATGACCTGTTACTAATATACGCATAAAATTTTAACTATTCCCAAATTTTCCAAGGAGGATTACCCTCATCCCATAATTGCTGTAGCAAACGTAAATCCCGCAGAGTATCCATACACTGCCAAAAAGATTCGTGACGATATGCCGATAATTGCCCTTCTGCTGCTAGTCTGGTTAGTAAATCTACTTCTAAAGTTGTACTATTTTCCTCCAGATAGCTAAAAATCCCAGGTTCAAACACTAAAAATCCTCCATTGATCCAACCTTCTCCTGCTTGGGGCTTTTCTGTAAATTGAGCCACTAAATCACCATCAAAGATTAAGCCACCAAATCTAGCGGGAGGACGAACAGCAGTAACAGTAGCAAGTTTACCCTGTTTTTTATGGAAGTGTAATAATTCTTGGAGATTGATGCTGCTTACACCGTCTCCGTAAGTTACCATGAAAGTTCCATCTTGCAACCATGGTTCTAACCTCCTTACACGTTCGCCAGTCAAAGTCTCCAAACCTGTGTCAACTAGATGTACTATCCAATCTTCTTTCTTTTTTGAATTTTGGTGTTCATCAATTTCTCCACTAGCTAGGTTGATGGTTAAACTACGATTAAGAGTGTAGTAATCTAGAAAGTAGCGTTTAATTACCTCTCCTTTGTAACCCAGAGCAATGAAAAACTCTAGGAAACCATAATGGGCATAATGCTTCATTATATGCCAAAGTATGGGCTTCCCTCCAATTTCAATCATCGGCTTTGGTTTTACTGAAGTTTCTTCCTGAATTCTAGTTCCTTTACCTCCAGCCAAAAGTACGACTTTCATAAACAAATGTGAAACCTATCTATTTCCCACAAACAAATATAACAGGTTATGGTACATTTTGATTTACCTCTTGATAAATTTTGTCTTACATTGAGACTTGCTATTGAAATAAATAGTTCCCTGAAAAACAAATAACAACTATTAAGTTTAGATTCCAATTCTGCTAAAATCAACCCAAGGATAATAACTCGCTAATCTAATAATTTTTTGTTTTTGTTCCCCATTTAAAAATTCATTTCCGCGACCCACTATTCCTTTGTTCATGCGAATATTTGTTTTCATTGTCTTTTCTATACATATCTTGATTTCCTCATTTGTTTTGTCCAATTCGTAAAATTTAGCGATATTGCCTAAGACCTCTGTTTTATTTCTTATAAGTTCTTCATACGTTACCCACAGCATATTGCATTTTTTTTCAGACCAAGCTACATACCATGAAACATAGAAATTAAAGTACCAGGGAATGATCAAATCTACTATTAAATCAAATATTTTATTGTCTTGTAACTCAAAAACCTGATCATTTAAGTAAGCCATTGGCATAATTACAGATTCTCTATGAAAATGATCGTAAATACTAACAACTATATCAAAAATATTTCTGACTAAAACTATGGGATTAATGTCAAATAGTTGTATGATTTGTAGATTAGGTTCTGTGGCTCGCAAATGTTGTTGCGTTACCGTGTTAATTTTTACGGAATTGATAACACTAGACAAATATAACTCTTGTTCATTTTGAAGGTAGCCATACACTAATGGAAAGTTTTTGTACCCCGTTAACTCTAACAATAAATTTCTCAGAAAAGTAGAACCACTTTTTTGCATACAAGATATCAAAATATATTTTTCAGAAGATTTAGCAGCTTCCTTAATTAGTTGAAAATACTTATCTAGATGAGATTTTTTGCATCCTAAGCTAATTAAGTTCTTAAATATATTTGCTTGTATTTCTGGGTAATTACTAATTAGATTAGGTTCTAATTCTATTGCCTTAGAATACATATCAAGACTTTTGTCAGTATCTCCAATCTTATCTAAAGCTAGAGCAATTACTCTATATGCTTTACTGGATTTGCTATTATACTCTAAGGCTTTCGAGCAAAATTCAATCGCTTTTTGATAATTACCTTGCTGAATTGTTGCCTCTGCTAGGCTAGTGTAAAAGAAGTATACATTTGACTTGAGGTTAATGGCTTTTTGGTAATAAGCTATAGCTTTGGAGAAATTATTTTGTTTTTCTAATATTTTTCCTATTGCATAATAAGAGTAAGTTGAATTTGGGTTAATTTCAACTGCGTGAGAGTAAGTATTAAGAGCTTCATCTAACTTGTCTTGCTGTATTAATATCTGACCAAGTTGAGAGTAGTACCAGTAAAATTCTGGCTTAAGTTCGATCGCTTTCCTATAAGCTGCTTCTGCTTCAAATAACTTGCCTATTGATTGTAGTTTTTTGGCTTTTTTACTATAGTTAACAGCAGTTTCTTGATTCATCTTTTTATTGATATTAATTAACTTAGTCGCATCCTAATCTTTGAGTTATGTTTGAAATATCTTTATTTTTATTCAAGAATTAATGGAAACTCAGGGAATTTCTCAGAACTATTTTGGATTAATGTGTAACTCAGAAGCTCGAATGATTTATTTTGATAAGCTTGTTGAACAAAATGATATAAAACCCATTGATTAACAGTATGATAATTATTCATTCTAGGATTCTTAAACATATTGCTAATGATTTTTTCACTACATCCAAAAATTAACTTAGATTGGCATAAGTATGCCATAGAAGGTTGACTCGCTGAGAAAAATCCCATAAATTTATCTATTTTGAGAAAACTTGTAAATACTTCTATAGGTACTTGATTAAATTCATTAACTATCGTTGCCTTGTATCCTTGAATTTGTAATTTATCAACAATTATTTTTGATAGTTTATTTTCCTCAAATGGATGTCCTTTTACTAGAATATTTTCATTAATTTCAGTGTAATTAAAAATATGTGACAGACATAAATCTATCTCTGTTTCTAAGTCAGTAATTCCCAAATCAGTCAAATGTGAGGGACAAAATACAGTTAAATAGCCATTTTCTATATGACTTGTCAGTTGTTGGCAATATTCGCGAAATCCCTTGATAGCAATAGCGCTTTCATTAACAACTTCCTTCATAAAGGAAGGTGGAACGGGATTAACTCTGCATAATTTAAAGTTATCCTCTGCAATTTCATAAGGCATTGTTAGATAGGCATTATCTATTGGGATATGACTAAACTGATGATGACTTTTACGCAAATTTAATTTTAGCATACCCCAAGCATCGCCGTAACATATTTTGCGAGCATTAGGGTAAGCAGCCAAAAATACCTCGTAGTGAAACTGAAAATTATCGCCAACATAAATAACATCAACTCCTGGCAAATTTATGTTCTGCTTTACCCATTCAACAGCTAAAGTAAAATCTACACCCTTATGTTTATAGACAACATTTTGAATACCATGCAAAGTAAAAACCTGCTTAAACTGCCAACTATCAGCAATTTGTAAAATCATATCCGCCATTCCTTTGGCTGCATCTAGATCGGGATACGGATACTTAAGTCTACCTCTAGGTATAACTAAAAAATCTTCGCAGTTTTGATATTCTCCTATTGCTTGTTGATAGCGCAGCACTGTCAGAACATTCAACAATGCTTGTGTTGATTGAATAACTATTAGACGACGAGTAACGTTAGTTTTTCTGGCATCATCATGGTTAGTTTGCGATTCCAGTTTGACTTTACCCAAAGCTAACTTTTGATGGATGTAAACTTCTACTTCGTCGGTTTGTAGTTCCAAAAACTGTTTTTTATAGATTGCTGCTTCTTGTGTTCTCTGTTGTTGTTCCAGTAATTGATACAAATAAAAATAAGCTTCAGCATAATCGGGTTTTAATAAAATTGCTCTTTTATAGTAAGCAATAGCTTCAGCAACTTTCTCTGATTGTTTGTCAAATTTAGTCAGTGCTTCAGCTAATTTTAAATAAGCTCTAGGAAAGTTCCTGTTCACTTCTATCGCCCGACGATAGCAATCCAAAGCTTTATCTAAATTACCCTGCCATTCAAAAGTTTCCCCTAAGTTTTGATAAGCTTGAAAATGCTGAGGTTTAAGTTTGATCGCCCTCGAATAAAAATCTATGGCGTGTTCTAACTTTCCTTCTCCCTGCAAAATTTCCCCTAGCTTATAATTAGCCTCAAAATTTTGGGGTTGCAATTCCACCACACGCTGATAACAATTAATTACTTCTTGTATCTCAGGCTTCCATGTTTTTACTAATGCGCCACGCGCCCTTTTTTCCATCACCGTACCTAAACCCCAATAACTTTTCCATTGGTCTTTCTTCAAGTTTATGGCTTGGCGGTAAAAATATATAGACTTATCAAAATCGCCTTGTCGATCTAGAATATTACCTAATTGGTTGTAAGCTATATAGTTATCAGGTTTGAGTTCAATTGACTGTTGATAACTTGTCGTTGCCTCACCCAGTTTTCCTTGATGTAGCAAAACATCTGCTAATTTATGATGAGAGTGGCTCCGTTGGGGATTAAGCTTCAAAGCTTGTCGATAACAAGCTTCTGATTTTTCATACTGTCGTTGATGTTCCCAAGCACTCCCGCAGTTAAAGTAATCTTGCCAGTTACTTGAATTAAGCTCAATTGCCCATGAATAAATTTTAGTAGCTTCTTGCCACTGGCGTTGTTTATAAAGAATTTCTCCTAAACGACTGTAACACTCACAGTAGTTAGGATTTATTTCTATTGCCTCCCGCAGGTAAATGAGAGCCTCATCTAATTTGCTATTTTTGAAAAATTCTTCTCCTAATAGATAATAATCTCGATCTGATTTAGGTTTTATTTCTTTAGTAAAATTATTTTCTCGATCAGCATCTAAAATATTATTCTCTGTAAGCTCTGCTCTATCATGCAATTGAGAATATACAACAGGAGTAAATTTCTTTTGAACTGCTTGTTGTACTTGTAGTTGATAAGCACGCTCAACAGTTAAAAAATACCAAAACTTAGATTTTAGGTATTTTTTAATTTGTTTTTCTCCTATTCTAAAAGCAACCTTACATCCAGTTAGATATGCAATAGAAACACTGCTGGAAGATAGGGGTGTAATTGCTTTATCTATTTTCAACAAAAAAGGCAAAAATAGTTCTATAGGAACATGAGTTAATTCTTTTATTTCTACAACTTTTCTACCATATTTTCTTAATATATCTGCTAAAATACTTGATTGATTGTGGTGTTGGTAGGGATGACCCTTGATTAAAATAGTATCTTCTGGCTTAGTGTTAGATAATGTAAATAAAGTATAAAGATACAGTTCTGTTTCTATATTATCAACTGCTTTTGCATCATAAAAATACTCTGTTAAAACAATAGTAATCAATCCCGGATTTTCTTGGGAAATTTTAGCACAGTATTCTTGTAATCCTTTGATCTTTTTAGCCGAATCAGATACAACCTCATTAAATAATAAAGCATCCACCTGGGTTATCCGGCAATGGTTAAACACATTTTCCTGGAACTCATAGGGTGTAATCAGGGAAGCTTCATCTATTCTAGGATGACCATAAGGATTTGGACTAATACCTTCATTAAGCTTGAGCATACCCAGAGCATCTCCATAAGCTATTTTTCTAGCTTGAGGGTAAGCTGCTAAAAATAACTCGTTAATAAATGCACTATTAGCTTGTACATATAAGACATTGACTTCATTAATTTTAAGTTTTTGTTTAATCCATTCTGTAGCTGCTGGAAAATCAAGGTTTTGTCTACTAAACAAATTTTCCACACCATGAACAGTGAATACTTGTTTAAAATTCCATATTTGGGCTACTTGTAGTATTACCTCAGCATGACCTTTTATAATATCCGTCTTTCTATTTTGAGAACCTCGACCAATGACTAAATAATCGTCACAGTTTTGATACTCCCCTGTTATTTTTTGAGAACGCAGAGTTGTCAAAACATTGAGAAGAGCGATCGCTGTCAGGACTATAATTATTCTCTTTTGCCTGGTTGTTTTTTTCACAACTGGCAGATTATCATTGAAGTTGGGAAAATAAGTTGCTATTTGTTGATTAATTTCATTTTCTACATCTGTCTGCTGGAGTGTCCAGAAAGTTTCATAGTAAGGGTTAGCTTTCTCTTCTTTCCCTCGTGCAAACCAAAGTTTATACAAACGGAAATATGATTGAGCAAAATCAGGATTTAGTTTAATAGCGTCTTGATAATACTTGATCGCTTCATCGTATTGCTTTGTCTTGGCTAATATTTCCCCTACTTTGCAGTAATATTTGGGATTATCTGGTTTTAAGTCAATAGCCTTCCGATAAACAGCTATAGCTTGATACCACTCTTGTTTAATTAATAGAACTTCACCTAGTCGTTCATATAAAGTAGCTGAGTTAGGATTAATAGTAAGAGCTTGACGATAAGCTGCTACACTTGCATCCCATCTCTGTAATTTTGCTAGTATTTTTCCCATATAGTGCTGCAAAATAGCAGATTTAGGGTGCTGTTCAATAACCTTTGAGTACATCAGTAAAGCTTTTTCCCAAGTTTTTACCTTAACTAAAGCATTCCATAATTGTTCATGGAGTACACTAGAGTGTGGATGTACTTCAATAGCTCTTGAATACCAGTTCACTATTACTCTTTCCTGTCCTAGTTGCTGTAATGCTTCCCATAAATGAGCGTGTACAACTATAGATTGAGGATAAATTTCTATAGACTTGATGTACTCATTTGCTGCTTCTTGCCAATTTTCTAACTTAGATAAAGCAAAGCCTAAATAGTGATGTAGAGGCGCTGATTGAGGCTTCACAGCAATTGCTAAAGAATATTCATGGGCAGCCTCTTGCCAATTTTTGACTTTAAATAATGCTTCTCCTAATTTTTCGTGTATTTCTGTTTGATTTGGGTTAAACTGGATGGCTTGGCGATAATTTTTAATGGCTTCTTCATATTCGCCTTTCTCAAATTTTTCCTTACCTATGCAATAGTAATAGTCTGCTTGGTTTGTCTTTGATTGTGTTTGTAAATTATTATTTTCTAACTGATTTTCGATATTATTCTGTTCTAATTTTACATTTGAATTCAAGTTAGCTATCTGTTTGTAACACACTGCTGCTTCATCTTTCTTCCCCAACTTGAGCAAAACATTCTCCAACTGCTCCCAAACTACAACTGACTTTGGGTTTAACTTCACAGATTTGCGTAGCTCAACCACCGCTTCTTCAAGTGATTCCAGATTCATCAAAGCAGAACCCAACTGATGTCTAACCTGAGCCGAATTCGGATTAATCTCCAACACCTGCCGAAACTCAACAACTGCCTGTTTCCACTTTCCCAACTGAGTCAACGCATACCCTAAATGATGCCTCACCTCCGCTCCAGCAAAGCCCAAACTAATTGCTTTTCGATACTCACCAACTGCCTCTTTCCAACAACCCAACTGTCCCCAAGCCTCCCCAAAACCAAATAAAAACTCACCATACTCATCAAACAAAGATGCTCTTTGACCATAACACTCTACTACCTCATCCCACCTTCCTAACTTACCCAAAGCTATGGCCCAACCCATACAGCATTCCAATTTACCAGGATTAGTTTCCCAACTCTGACGATAACACTCCACAGCTTCCGACCATTGCTGTTGCCCAGACTTAATCTCTCCCAAATAAAAATAAGCCTCTGATACATAGAACGTCATTACCGAAGTTCCATGCATCTGTTTTCCCTGCTCATTCAAAGGCAGAGAGTCAGGAGAAAACTTAACCACCTTGTAGAGACATTCCTCCGCCTCCGACCATTGCCCCAACTGCACCAATGCACTTCCCAAAGCCAAATAAAACTCAGGCACATTTGTTATCAGTTCAACTGCTTGACGCAAATAACCCACGGCTTCCTCATACTGGCCTAACTTGTTTAACATTGCCCCAAACTTGTAGAGAGACCAGGCAGAATTGGGGTTGATGACCAACGATTGACGAAAAGCAGCAACAGCTTCCTCTATCCGCCCCGCTTTGATTAAGGCTTCCCCTAAGTTGTGGTAAGACCAGTAGAATTGGGGACTTTCAGTCGTGGCTTTTTTGTAGAGAGCGATCGCCTCCTCTAATTTTCCTTTCATCATTAGTCTGTTAGCTTGAGCCAAAGAAGTAAGAGCCATGTTAGTTTAAATTATTTACTTTAATAGACTTGGTACTATAACGTAAAAAATTGCGAAAAACTGTACTCTGTAAAATTTTTTGCAATTGAGAGGGCTTTGTTGCACAAAGCAAGGAAAGAGGGTAAAAATAACAGTGGGTAGCACAAAATCCTGCATTAACTGTAGATACTCGTCAAGTCCAAGTCCAAGTCTAAGTCTAAGTCCAAGTCTAAGTCCAAGTCTAAGTCCAAGTACCGGGTTAGCAACTGGTCTGAATATGATGCCTCCTTAAAACAGAGAGGGAGTCTGACATTTTGGCTAAGTTATGAAGTGATAGAACAGTGGGTAAATCAACATAAAACTGGGCGTCAGGGAGCATCGAATACCTATAGCGATGTAGCTATTGAACTAATGGTCACTCTGAGTAGTTTGCGCATGATTAGCAGGGCGACAGACAGAGGGATTTGTAGAATCTATATTTGATTTAATGGGATTAGATTTACCTGTACCACTTTGCATAGCACTGTATGCCGTAGGGTCAGAAAACTAAATATTGCGATACCAGTGAGACCAAGGACAGAAGAGATGCATTTGGTAGTTGATTCTTGATTGAGTCAAAGTCTATGGGCGTTGGGGAATGGAAAACCAGGATTCATGGTTGTCACGTAAACGTAGGATATGGCGTAAATTACATCTAGGTATGAATGAGGCCACCGGAGAGATTGTCACAGCAGTTGTCACAACCAATGATGTGAGTGACGACCAAGTATTTTCTGATCTATTAGATGGAGTAGAAGGTGAAATAGCCCAAGTTTCAGGTGATGGGGCTTATGACAAATACAAGTGCTATGAGATATCTCACCAACGAGGGATAAAAACGACCATTCCACCGCGTAAAAATGCTGTGACACAGCAGCATGGCAACTGTAAAGCCCTACCCGATCCCAGAGATGAGAACCTCAGACGAATTCGTAAAATAGGACGGCAGAAATGGAAGCATGAAAGTGGATACCATAGACGCTCTCTATCTGAAACAACTATGTTTAGGTTCAAAGTTTTATTTGGTGGGAAGTTACGAAGACAATCATTTGATAATCAAGCAGTGGAGTTATTCATTCAATGCGCTATCCTGAACCGCATGATACAGAATGGTAAACCCGAAAGTTATCAAGTACACATCTAGAACTGCATCTTTCCAGGGAGTCATCTGCGATCGCAACATTCATGCAACAAAGCCAATTGAGAGGTAAAAAGTATGAAATAATTACTCACTCTAGATTTTAGAAATGTTTTCAATTTATTACACTATCATGCCTACATAGCATTAGTATTAATAAAACTAAACATAAGATTTGTCAGATGACAATATAGACTGGTAATTTTCCTCTAACTCTTTCACTTGTTCTTCAGTTGTGCGTATTGGAATATCCGCCGAAACAAGCTGTCTATAGAATTCTGGTTCTCGATCTATTTTTCTTAAGATGTCTACTAACTCCTGAATGTTATCTGGATTAAAGACATCTCCATTAACCCCAACTACCAAATCTTCTGCCAGGGCACCTTTATTTGAAGCTACAACCCAAACACCAGCTGCTGCTGCTTCACGAGTCACCAAACCGTAACTCTCAGGCCAAATTGAAGGAGCCACAAGTACGTCTATCTTACTGTAGAATTCCGGCATTTTTTCTTTCGGCACTCTAGGAATATAGGTAACAGGTGCTTTGTTCCATTTGTTATAGGTAACATCCCTAGCACTATGATTAATCACTATAATCTCTAAATTAGAAGTTTCAGCAAGCTCAACAGCTTTCTTAAACAAAAAATACCCTTTGTGAGCTGTCATTCCTCCTATATAAGCTAATCGCACTTTGGTACTTGAAGATAATTTTCGAGGAAGCTTAGGTCTAGGCATAATCCCATTTCGATTCGATTGAGTTTGAGGAAAGCCATTTAAACGATACAGTTCTGTAAAACTTTCAGAAACAGCCAAAACGGCACTCGCTTGGTTAAGTAGTTTTCTCAAATATTGCCTGCGATGAATGGAATTAGATATATTTTCAGTATCATTATCATCAGCTTCAACTAGAATATCGTTCTGCTGTAAATCACATTCTTTCCCCTCTGCATTAATTAGGAATTGATGATCCGATATCCACCAAGCATCATGAACTGTTACTAAATAAGGAACATGAAAATATATGGCAGCTTCTAATACAGAAGCAGTGAGATGTTGAACGCAGTGAAAATGAATTAAATCCGGTTGATAAAACTTTAGATAATTTTTGAAAATTTCGTAAACTTCGGTATTTTGATATTGCCAATCCATTTTTCTCATTTTGGGGATACTAACTTTAGTTATGTGAATTCCTTTGAAGGTATCTTCGGAAATTTCATAGGGATTTGGATTATCGTAATCAGTAGTAAAAACACAAATTTCATACTTAACCCCGTACTTTTTCTGAAGAATATCAACATTATCTTGAACGATTATAGTCGCTCCTCCAAATGTTTGTGGAGGATAGAATACGTTAACAATCAGTAGTTTTTTCTTTGTTGTGCGGGGTACTAAATCACCCTTTTCTATTGCTTGATTTATCCCTGTCATTATAATGCTTTTGATGTTTTCAGCCATCACAGGAATGCTGTAGTTTTTCCTAACCTTCTCTTCAGCCGATTTGGCGATAGAATTGCGTAACTTTTGATTACAAATCAAAAGTTCCAAGTCATCATACCATTCTTTTGATGTGCTAGCAATTAACCCATTGACCCCATGCTCAACAACTTCAAGATAAGTTTTAGTAGCACTTACAACCGAAGGGATACCAAATACAGCAGATTCTAGCCACTTTATTTCACTTTTGCAATTATTACTTTTGCTCTGATAAAGAACGTCTATACTAATATCTGCTGAAGAGAGAAAATTCCAATAAACTTTGATATCTTCAAAGATACCTACACGCTTGATTCTCTCTTCAAAAGGTTTTAGTACTGATGGTAAAGTTAAATAACCAACTACTGTTAATCGGACTTGAGGATAATTTCTGAAAATACGAGCAAGGGCGGGGGCTGCCAATTTGTCAAATTCCGGGTTACAAGCTTTCGTGTCCTTACAGTAAAATATCAATATATGATTTCGCTTTTCCTTAGGAAAAGAATCTTTGAAAAACTTAGAAATGTTAGTGTCTATAGCATTGCGGTGAAGGAATACTGTCTTAGTCACTACTTTTTGCATCTCCTGAAGAAGTGAAGGCGTAGAAGCTATTCCATAATCAAACAATGCCATTATTTCTCGAAACTGAATAACTTCACTTATCAGACCTTGGTATTCTTCTCTAGTAATCTGACCACAATAAGTTTCAAAAGGTTTGGGTTCTTCTTTGGGATCAAAAATTAAATCATCTATTTCGTAAAATAAAATCTTCTTTATAGCTTTAGCATATAAAACTGCCTCTATAACCTTGGGAACTGCTGGTATTTTAAAAAAAATAACAACATGATAGAAGTGCATCATATTTCTGGCTATCGCCATCTCCTGGTAAGGAACGCTATAAACCAAAAAGCCAGTATTTTCTAGCTGTTCAACCTTCTGCTGTAGACGATAGCGATTATACTGGTTTAAGTTCTCTTTGAAAACAATAATTACGGATGGTTTTGTAGGTATTTCTTTGGGAACGCTAATATCTGGAATGTAAGTAGACTGACAATATTGAAGAATAGCTTCCCTGTAAGTCAAGTCAGCGAGTTCTCTGTCTCCTTGCCTGAGTAAAACATCTCCCTTTGACATTAGATTAGACCATTGCTTGGTTATAGTTTCTTTTAAGGCCAAGTATGGTAAATTTTCACCAGGGTTAATTTCTATACTTCGGTAATAGAAGTGGATTGCCTCATTCCACTTTTCTAAATTTTGATAAGCAAGCGCTAAATTATAGTTAGACCAAAAATAATTTGGATTTAACTTAATAGCTTGCTTATAAGCCGTAGTTGCTTCATCCCACTGACCCTCTTTAAAATTAGAATCTCCGAGATTATGATAAGACCAAAAGTGCGAAGGATTTTCAGCAATAGCTTTTTGATAAGCCAGAATTGCTTCTTTATGCTTCTTCTGTGACTTAAGCTGATTTCCTAGTTCAAAATATTGCTCCCACTTGTTAGGCAAATTTTGCATATTATTATTGATTTCCTCCCCTAATTTAAAGGTCTCAAAAGCTTCTTCCCACCTATTTAAATTTATAAAAGCATCCCTCAATTGTTGATGTACCACAACCGACCCGGGATGCTGTTCCAAAGTTTTCTGTAACTCTACTACACCTTCTTCCCAACGCCCTAACTGATTCAAAGCATAACCTAACTGATGTCTAACCTGAGCCGAATTCGGATTAATCTCCAACACCTGCCGATACTCAACAACAGCCTCTTTCCAGCAACCCAACTGCCCCAAAGCAAACCCCAAATGATGTCTCACCTCAGCCCCAGCAAAACCAAAACTAATCGCCTTCTGGTATTCAACAACTGCCTCTTCCCATCTACTCAACTGCCCTAATGCTTGCCCCAACCAAAACAAAAACTCCCCAGACTCATTAAATAGACGTGCATTCTTTCGATAACGCTCTACTGCTTCCGACCATCGCCCCAACTTACCCAAAGCTGTAGCCCAATTCAGACAGCATTCCAACTTACCAAAATCAGTTTCCCAACTCTGACGATAAAACTCCACCGCCTCCGACCATTGTTGTTGCCCAGACTTAATTTCTCCCAAATAAAAATAAGCTTCTGATAAATAGAACGTTGTTATAGAAAGTCCATGTGCTTTTTGGGCATCCTCATCCAGAGCGAGAGAGTTAGGAGAAAACTGAACTAGCTTATAGAGCCATTCCTCCGCCTCCGACCATTGCCCCAACTTCATCAGGCAACTACCCAAAGTTAAATAAAACTCAGGCACATTTGTTCTCTTTTCCAGTGCTTGGCGCAAATAACCCACTGCTTCGTCATAGTGGCCTAACTGATTCAACATTGCGCCTAACTTATAGAGAGACAAAGCAGATTGAGGATTAATGGCCAAAGCTGCACGAAAAGCAGCAGCAGCTTCCTCTATCTGCCCCACTTTCATTAAAGCTTCCCCTAAATTGTGGTGGGAATAGTAAAATCGGTCACTTTCAGTAGTGGCCACCTTGTAGAGAGCTATAGCTTCCTCTAGTTTTCCTGCCCGAAATAATGTATTTGCCCTAGCAAAGGAAGTAGAAGTCATATAAACGTTTGAATTGAAATTAAAAAAATTAAGGACTAAGAAGGTATCTGTAAAATCAATCTAAAGAAACACATCAAATATCTAACATTCGGTGGGTTACGGTGGCCAGGAAAGTATTATTTGATTTTGTGAGATTATTTCCGCCTAACCCACCCTACTGGACCGACACACTTTAAATGGTGCAATAGCAAATTGGCTAGAGATTGCTTTCCTAACGGAATGCTCCGCAAACACTATCGTTCGCAATGACAATTCTAATGCACAGTTTTAGCTGTGTCAGTCCACTATATCAAGGCTTAATTTTTTATTTATAGATACCGTCTAAGAGTTCAATTTTACAATATATATAAAGGATAAAGGTATAAAAAATCAAAATATTCTGCAACACAGCGTTTTAATAGGAAAGAATATGGCAGACATTACAGAGCTAGAGGCTAATCTAGCAAAAATGCAGCAGTTACTCAAATCTGCACAAAATGAGGTACAAAAGAAAACTTTCCAAGATATTATTGATAATTTAACTAAGCAATTAGAGTCAGAGAAATCTAAATTAAATCCGACTAAAGTAGAGGAAATAGAAATAGATAAACCTCTTGAGAAAGAGGCCACAAACCTGCCAATTCAGCCCCTTAAAGCTCAAACTCCCAAACCTAAAGAATCCCAACCTAAATCAAAATCTGAATCTCAAATTGAAGCTAAAGCCTCCAGCGAAGCTCCTCCGCTATTAGAAGTTAAATCAGAAGAAAAAGTAGAAAATCAAGAGGATGAAAGTCTACCTCCAAAACAGAATTATGCTTTCCAAGGTCTGGGAGTTTTGTATGGCAAAATAGTCAAAAGGTATGAAGATAATGATAACTATTACAATGCTATTATCAAAGATAAAACTTATGAATTAATTATTATTAATCCTAGAGTCAAGGATTTTCTTAAGGCAGATTACAATCCAGAAAAAGATAGATACTTAACAGTTTATCCTAACCTAGTACACTATCCACAACCCAAAGGCGGAACTAAACCACCTAAAATTAACTTCACCATAATTGCAGCTAATGATACTTTGCAATTAGATTTAAAAGTTAACGAATTTAAACTATTTGGTTTGTGGCAATTTATAGGGGTCTGTAAATGTCCTGTAATTTCTATCCACAGGAATAGAAGTAAAGGCGATCGCGTCTCACAATTAAAGCAGAAATTTGAGAATGAAAAATTAAACGAGAAATTAACTAGAGCTAATCATGTACCGCTATTGTGGAGGGATGCACCTGTTAAACCTTTTAGATTTAATCCTAAGTTGGATAAAGATAAGCAAGGCGATAGATATTTTGTACAAGTAAAAGCTAGATTCTTAGCAGATAAAGGAGTTTGGGGATTTATGGAGTTAATAGGAGAACCTACTTTAGATGTTCCTAAGTTCTACAAACCTTTGAAGGCAGCACCACCATCTCAGGATGAAGGTAAGCAAAAGCATGGGAAAAAATCTGTTGTTGTTATGCAATAATAAAGTTGTTTTATTAATAATAAAGTCATATAATTAATAATAAAATTGTATAATTATCACAGCTAAAAAGTGTCACCATGACATACATTATATGGCGAGAAGTTAGAGAGAATAGAGGAAATTCTCTAAATTTCTTCTTCTATAAAAGAAGCAATGTTCGCTATTGAATATATCAAAAAAGTTAAATTATACCTTTGTTTTTTAACAAATTGCTACAGTTAACGATTGGTCAAAGGTTTTGGAAGCAATAATTATACAACTTTATATTATATTACACGAGCGATAAGGTAGCTTGATAGGACTAAAAAGAGAGAAGCTCTTGCAACTTCTCTGTAATCATATTTATACCTGGATGTCAATAAGCCTATGATTCGGAAAACTTTAAATGCAGGCGATTTATACGATGAACTTAAACAGAACGTTCCGTTTATTGTACTTAGCAACGGTTATCTAATGCAAATGCCTATGATTTTGCAAGTATCTAGTGTAGAGAAGGTGGGAGGCATTATGAATGCCCATGCTCTTTATAATACTATTTACGAAGATTATGGCAGTTATAAACCAGAGAAAATTGCAATGCGCAATATCAAAAACAGGCACGATAGCTGGATGTGGAAGCTTCTACCTGAAGAAGATAGAGAGCCAGTGGTAAAAAGATATTCACCAGCTCTCGTACTAGCTGATCAACCGAACTTTGGGAAAGAAATTAGAGAATACTTAGATTTGTTGTTTGATAATTGTATTGAGTTTAAATTGTTTCAAGCTTACATGAGTGAGACTTTGCCAGAAAGTTTCACAACCAGAGGGAAGTATATTATGCACTTGGTCGGCCAGAATATTTTGGTTGAATATGACGAAGTAGCCAGAGTAACCACATATACTAAAGGTGATTATCTCGTGACTACTTTAATTAGAGATGAGAAATTGTTCTAGATATTTTTAGTAACTAGAATTTTTAGTAGTTGCATAATCAGGAATCAAAGGGGCTTTCATGGGAATATCAACGACAACGCTCGCTCTAATCTTTGTAACATCGTTAGTCTCAGAAAGCCTAATATTTAAGCCTCCATTATTTGGCAAAGATTTATCCTCATTTATCTTTGCCAGGTAATTTAGGACTCTAGCTGTATCCCAGATTTGTCGTAATGGATAATACGCTCTAGGATTTGTAGAATGGAAATAAGGAGTTTCTGGATAATGCGATTTGCTGCTTGACGAGTAGTAACTTCCATAGGAGCTACTTGAATTCGCCATCATCAAGCCGTTGCTATTATAGTCGCTTACCTCGTTTGTATCATCGGCTTCTACAAGCATAGATACAGTCATCCTAACTATTTCCTTCTTCCTGTAGTCAAATTTCACAGGTGTCCTCTTGGGGTAAGAAGGATTGTCTGCACTGTAATAATAATATCCATTCCCCATTTGAGTAATTGCACAGAAAGCTACCCAAGCTTTGAAAAACGGTTGTGTGTTATGGACAGACATATCTATCCCAGTCCAATAGTCGATAGTTTGTGATGCAATTCCAGCAGGGTTGGTTGCGAGATATTGTACGACCTTTTCCACGGTCGCCTGTTCATCAAATAAGCTCATATTTTTCTTTTAAAGGATATAATCGTCAGCTATTCTGTCAAAGAATGGGAGGTTTGCCCTTGTAAGCTGAACCCGATAAAAATCAACAGTACATTTCATCCTGTTATTTTTATCAAGTCTTAAATCAAAACCGAAGTCCGAATAATTATCAGGATAAGACGTGCTATCAGAGACACCCCTTTCATGTATCGTTAAACAACAGTCATGGAGAAACTGCAATGGATTAGTGCCAGTGGTAGAAAAATCAACCGCAAGATAAGATAACTCACCAAGAAATGCAGTTATGTCAGGGTCCGTAAAAACTGAATCAGCGATCGCCAGTCTTCCATTATGTTCTTTGTCTAAAACCAAATCAGTATCGTAAGGAGATGTATAATACTCTAGTTTGAAGGCATGACGCCCTCTACTTTCTCCGGGAAACTCAATCTTAATTGGGTCATGTTTACTAACACTTTGGTCAGCCGGAGTTACTGGAATTTCTCCCGCTAACTTCGCAGCGCTCACGAACGGGGTAAGAATCTTGATAAAGTAAAGGTTATTGTGAGTCGTAGGCAAAGTATTAGCAAAAGCCGAGCTTGGTCTAGAGCTACTTTTAAGTTTACTTATTATTGAACTAAATTTGGTCTCTGATTCCCATAAACCCATAAAAAACTCCTATATTAAAGAACAACTATATCATCATATTGTGGAACTTGTGGAGTTCCTACTTCAACACTCGCTTGGATAGTAGCTATCATCGCTGTAGTTTTGTTACTGTAATCTATCTTGAAATCTTCTCCATCTTCTTTAATATTGGCTATAACTCTAGAAGAATCCAACAGAAACTGCATAGGTGAAACGGTTTCAAAGTTAAACAGCAACCAATTACATTTATCAAAATTCGCTCCAAAAAAACCAGAATAATCATTCATATTAAAGAAAGTGTTGGTATAGCCATTAAACGGCTGTTCTTTGTTCCTCTGATAATTAGTAGCCACTCCAAAATCATCCATTTCTAAATCAATTTTAACCGTATACTTTGTAACGTCATGCTCGGGGCTAGAGGTTGAGTAAGGAGCTGGTTTAGGCTGCCACCATTCTAAAGGGAGATTTCTGTAATACTCCCTATTGATGAGATACAAACCATTTACGAACATACACCAATCTTTGAGGAAAGAGTTTGATTCTTGGCCAGCGATATTAAAACTGCCTGCGATTGCAGCAGAAGGCATTGGTGTTGTTGCCAGCTCTGTTAAGACTTGTTGTGTTGTTGTCGCCATAGTCTAATAGATATCTGAATAATTAATCATTTGAGGTTGCACTAAGTTAACATAGGTCCAGATTTTTACAACAGGTCTTTCTAAGTCCTCTTTAACAGATATTCCCAAGCCTCCCCTTGCAGGTAACTTATAGTCAGACACAGCAAAGTAATCTAAGACTCTGGATAAATCCCACAACCCTTGCAATGGGTTCTTGAAATAAACGTATCTAAGATAAGGGGTTTGGGCTGTCGAACTTGAGTTAAACCGTCTTGAAAAACAGGCAGGACCGTTGACCAAATAACCAGATACTTCAGTAATATCAGAAGCCTCTACAAAGAAGTTGATTAAAATCTTTGCCCTGTACGGAGATTCAAACATATAAGATATGGGTTGTATCCTATAATAATCAGGATTATTTGGATTCGAGGCATACGCATCTGCTAGGTTTTTAACAGAACTACAAATAGACACCCAAAGAGGGAAAAACGGATAATCATTATGTACCGAAATATCAGCATTACTCCAATCATTTTTAGACCTCAAATCAGAGTTTTTGAGGTAGTTAATAACCTTAGAAACAGTAGCGTTACTATCATATAAAGTCATTCGTACCTCAGAGCAACATCTTCAAAAAAAGGCGCAAATATGCCTTTATAACGGGCTATCAAAGATATTTCACAAATAGCAACCCCCTCTTTACTGGATAATGAAACATTCATGCCTGATTCATTCTTAGGGTATTCTCTCCTCCTAGAAAGGGAGGCTTTATGAAGAGTTCTCAACAAATCATAGATAAATTGTAAAGGGGTTGTGCCAGTCCCCAAAAAATCAATCCCCATGTAAGGTATTGCAGTTAAAAAAGGTGCTGCATTATCCCTAACAAAAATATCTGTTTCTGTTGCTAATAACCCATTATTTTCATTGGATAAAACTACGTTTGTATCCAGAGGATGAACTTCAGATCGAAACATAACTTTAATATCAGTGTAATAAGTAGAAGGTGTTAGCAACGGGGTGATACTTATCGGCTTAGTTTTATCACCACTAAACGACCGAATAATCTCAGCAGCAGAGATATAGTTTACTAGAATCTTGTAAAAATACTCATACTTATGAGCAGAGGCATCTATATCTAAAACATTAGATCGCATCCCAGAATCTTTGAGAGATAAAAATATTGCTTCGGCTCTAGCTAAAATCTCATTAAGTGACATTAGAAAATTATCTCGTTATAATTTGGTATTTGTTTATTCTCTAGGTTTGCATCTATTTTTATATTTGCGGTCATGGCAGTAGTCTGATTAGAAAAACTTAAATTAATCGGAGAATCTTTGCCAGAAATACTTGCACAAGCTTTCGTTATATCTAATAAAAACTGCATGGGAGAAACATATACAAAATTAATTAACAACCATCCACATTCACTCAACAAAAATGACAATAAATCTTGGTGTTCAACAAGATTTAAAGGTTCTGCTGTGAGACCATTGTAGGGTTGTTTAGAATCTCGTTGATAGTTGGTTATTAAATTAAAATTCTCTAATTCTAAGTCTAATTTAGCTGCAAAAACTACAGAATCAAACTTTCTAGATAAAGTTACTCTGTAAGGTTTTGGCTTAGGAAGTAATTCGACTTTAACACCCTCATAAATCACTTCGTTTACCAAATATAAAGAGGCTATAAACATACTCAGGTCTTTAACAAATATATTTGATTCAAAACCAGTTATATCTACAGAACTCAATATCGGAACAGATGGTAGGGATGAGTTAGAAAGAACAGAAAAAACTTCTGCCGTTGTTACAGACATATAAAAAAAATTCCTGGCAAACTATAGGAGTTCACCAGGATACAGAATTATGCAAAGTCTACTAAGTCAGCAGCTTGGAATACTAACTGACTGGTAACTGGGAACAATATTCGGATACTTGTCCGTGGGCCGTCACTAGCTTCAGCAGTAGAAATCCGAATCTTTTGAGAGTAACTTTCTACAGAAGCATCGGAATCGTAGCTATTTAAAACCCTTGCCCAATCAAGAATTACCTGACCAAGTGGAACCGTATAGTTAGTAGCCAAAGGAGTACCCGCAACCAAGGTATTAGTAGCTCCTGATAAGTCGTAGGCTGCTAAACCAAACAAACCGTTAGGGTTGCTCAGGTCAGCACCAGTTACAACTTGGTTTAGGTCAACATCTTGAACGAAGAACCTAGCACTAATTTCTCCAGTTAAACCATCGTTGCCAAGAGTGATAGAGCGTGGGTTTCTAGCATCTACCGCTGCATAATCCTGAGCTTCAGCTTCTAGGATTAAAAACTGACAAAGACGAACAAATAGTTTGTGAGCTTGGTCAGTACCAGTAAAACTTAGACCGTTTAGAAATGATGCTGCTGGCAAAGATGAGAAATCACCAGCGAACTTTGTGTTTACTGCGGTTAAAGTTGCTGCACTTAGTGGCATAAAATTTTACCTCTTGTATTTAATGAACTAAAAATCAATATTTAAAGGTTCACCTTCAACATCACGTTCTGCTAAACGTTCTGCAATAGCGACCTGCATTTGCTGATATAGCTGCTCTTTCTCTTTCTGAGTTTTCCGAACAGCTACGAATTTTTCAACTGGTTCAGGCATCTTAGCTCATAGGAATAGGTGGAAGTTTACTATCCTTTTGCTTTTCAAAAGCAGTCACAACTGCTGCTACATCAGAGGCCCGTTGCCATGTTTTAGCGCTCCAAGTTTCATTGAAAACCTGACAGCGATTCAAATCAAAATTATCTTCACCAACCATCATTTCTACTGTCATGGGACCGTAAGAATCCCCATCAACGGCATAATGCCAGACATTGGTCGCTGGAGGAGGTGGAAGTGGTGGTGGAGGAGGTGGAGGTGGAATTCTACCTTCAGGTCCAGGTTTTTCACCTGGTTTAGCTTTTACCGGAGGAACAGTTGTTTCACCTTCCACGGGCGGACTCTTAGCAAATGCAGGGAGGTTTGCAGCTTCTTCTGCTAAAGACTTTTTGAGCTGATTATCAAACTTGAATTTAGGTTCAATTTTTTCAGGGATAACCCTCGGCAATCCACCAATATTCCTTTGGGTCTCTTCCTTATACTCACCGATAAGCATTCCTATCCCCTGCCATTCCTGCTCTTCTAGGGCGATAAGACCTGCTTTTACAAGTTTCGTCGCTTCATCAAACAACGTCCCCACAAGGATCATGTTCATTCCCAAGGAGACACCAGCTTGTTGAAACTTTTCTCTAAGACTAACAATAGACATTTTCAACACCTCTAGGGGAGGTTTTGCTATTTGTTGACGTTCTAATCATATCTCACGAAAATATAATGTGTCAACAAAAAAAGGCAAAATTTTTAAAAACATGACAAAGAAACCCCTGGAGAGTCGCACCCAAAGGTTTGGTACAAGCGGATTTGACACGCACCAAACAAATATGCCGATTTATGATTTTTCCCTAAAAGATTGGAGGATAAATGATAAGGATGAGATTGACTCAATCATCTACCGTAGGAATTTATTAGGAGCAATGCACCCTAATGTTAACTGTGTGATAGGAGCTATCCCACCAAACAAATCTCCTAGCATAAGTTTTATCGGGAAATATTCAGCCATGATGAGGGGAGGGATTGAGATACCTTCAGAATCAGGTTCTATTAAATTGCAGCTAGACTTAGCAGGCAGCTCTAGAACTCATGGCCACTTTGTATTTACTGATGCAGAATTAGGGAAGTTGTACTTTGGCGATGCAGCAATGAACAGAATTAACTATGGTTCAATCCTATTGACAGAGTGCAAGAAACTAATCTCACGCAAGATGTGTATAGTAATTGTAGATGATGAGGACCCAGACATTAGAGATATTGTTGTTCCTACTCTTCCTGAAGAAGCTCTAGCAAATTTACCTGGAGATAGTCACGGTAAAATCAGTACAGATTTAGCACAACAATTAACAGAAGGTGTTGATGATAGTTGGGCAACTGAAAAAAAGCCAATACAAATCAGAGTTGGTATCCCTAATCAATATTGTTGGAAAGGAACAGTTGCCACAGTAAAAGGGGGTTTACCAAAAATAGTTGACGCTGAGGATTCAGTATTTACTGTAGCAGAAGCTCAAAGTTATGATTTACTACTCCCCTTATCTGGGTTTAAAGGAAAAAAACCTAAAGCTGGAGATGTCATTACGGAAATAATATTTGTTGGAACTGTGGCTTTGGGAGAAATTAGATTAGCCAAAGGTTCACAAATGTTGTGGGCTTGGTATAGTTATGGTGCAGTAGAAGAAGATATTATGCCTCGTACCCTGGCAGAATGCCACCAACTAGCAGAAGCGCTCGACTCCCCAAAAGCATTGGCAGAAATTCTTGGGAATGAGTACCGCAACAAATTAGACTTTGATTTTTCTGGAGATTTGGGAGAAGAGGAGGATATTGAGGATGGCGAGGGAGTCGAGTCTAATGAGGACGAGCATTTTCAAGACCCCCTAGTTGTAATCCTGAACTCAGATAAAGCCGGAGCATTGATTCGGCATCCTTGGGTAGTGGGTAGAATGCAAGACCGAATAGCTAAAAGATGGCGGAGGTTAGCGATCGCCGGAGCTGTTAGATTTGTTTCCTTGTTAGGTCAACCAATACCTATGGAAGGAAACGTTTTTATGGCCAAGAATGTTTCAGCAGGAGAACATTTATTATTTCGTAACCCTATACTTCATTACGGCTACATCAATATATTAAAGAATATTATAGATAAAGCTGACGAGCATAGTTTAGGAGGGACCCAGTATATTAAAGGTTCTATTTGGATGGATCAACAATTAATGTTGGAGAAGTTTCAAGGTGATACTGATGGGGATTGGTATCAGGTTAAGGATTCAGAGTATGAGGGCGTTAGTTATCCTGATGAAAATATAGTCTGGGAAACTAAGAACTTTAGAATGATTTATGGTGACGCGCCTCCAGTTCAGAAACTAGGTAAGCAGGCTATCCAAGGTGAGATAGAGGAAGTTGCTATTAGGTCAATGGACAATAAAACTGGGTTGATTAGTAATTTAATCCAGAATGCCAAAGCTAACGGCACCATACACAGAACCGTTGAAATTGATAATTTTGATTACCGAACTGGAGAATATACAGGCGGTACTACAGAAATGACTGTAATTGCTTTTTTATCTCAGGCAATGCAGAATGAAGTTGATAGATTAAAGAATAATATCTATACCCATGACCGAGGAATTAAAGCTTGTCAGAAAAAAATATTTGAAGATAATGAACAAGCACCTTGGCTGAAGGATAGGGTTTACAAGGAAGACTGGATTTATAAAACTGCTCCTATTCCTACCACTTATGAGGACGGAAGTCAAGCAACCGATACCGTGTCAAGAATGATTGCTGATGTAAACGAAGTGTGGCGACCTTACGAAGTTCAGGCAAAGACTGTACGAGACTACGAAAATCTATTTCCCAGTAATAAGGAAAGACCACAACCTTACGACGATTTTATGTTGGAGTGGGCTAGAGCTATAAATAGATGGTACGGTGCTGCAATGGCTAAAGCAGCAAGTATAGGTGAGGGAGCAGAAAGAGAACTAGATGCTATATACGATCGCTTTGGTGGAGACTTTCAAGAAATTCCTGGGATACTGGAGGAATTTAAAAAAGAGCGGATGCGACAAATGAGGATTATCCGCGAGGAAGCGAGAGATTATCGGAGGCAAATAGATAAAAGGTTGGAGGTGACGAAGCAAAACCTCGATCGCCTCAAGGAAAAATTAAATGTTACGACATTAGCAGACATTCCATTTAATCAGTTACCAGGGAATTACCAGAAATTTTTTAGACAAGCATTTGATGAACAACCTGTCACACTTATAGCGGACAATGTAAATTGGGATATTATGGGTCCCGACAATTCTAATTACAGACTATTAAATAAGTATGACTGGGCTGCAACATTTTGGCACGCGAGTCACCACAGTGGAGCCAGCGATGAAAGTACAGGTGGGCTCGTATTCTTACTATTTGCTGATGAGATTGCTACCTATACCAGAACTGGTAGGATGAATATTATTAGGGTATTTGGAATACAAAACTCTAGGTTAGCGCCCCTAGCATGGGGAGATTACGACGCAACACCTGTCAAGGGAGCCAATAAAGTTCATGCCATCAAAGCAACAAAAGAAGGTAATCCTTACCAGTTGTATTATCCAAGTAAAGAGCTTTATAACAAGTTTCCAGAGAATAAGCGACATCTATGCAATATCGTACAAATGTATACAGACGGGCATGAAGCACCAGCTAGTATTATGATTAGGTCTAGTCCTGAAAAGGAATGGACTATATTCGGCGACGTGGGGAGAGGTGAAGTTAATTTACCGGAAGCTGGTGAACTTTGTGCAGCTAAGATTTACTCCTGGAAGATTGAATATTTCCAGAAGGAACAGCAGAAGTACAAGACAACCCAAGCCACAATTATTTGGTATTACATTAGACCTGAAGATTGGCCTTTAGACAGTTTTTAGGTATTATTAATTAAGAGATAGCTGAAATTACTAGAAACGCTAATTAGCGCTTCTTTAATTTGATGGAAAGGCAGATTATTTAGGAGTTTTTGAAATGTATGATTATTACATTGGGCAACTAATATATGACAGCGAGGGATGTATCCATGAGATAGGTAAATTAATTTATGATGGGGATGAAGTGGTAGAAATTATTTCTACTTTTGACCGTCATTTCAAACCTGAAGAAGTTGAAATTGTTATCTAGTGCTACTAAATCATTCAAGTGTTACTAAATAAATATATCTAGTGACAGTAGCCAAGCTATCGATCTATACTTGCTTTTGGGCATAAATATAAAAATAACTGTTACTCAGTCAAAATTGACTCAAATTCCCTTTATCATTGACTTACTGGGATTAAATGTCACTTATGTCACTAAAAATTTATTTTAATGTGAGTCAACCTCACAATTTACTTAGAGACAAAGCATCAGAAAAACTAAGTGACATTTAAAACAAAAAAGCCTAAAAGCTTCTCTAGTAAAAGGTTAGGACTAAGTGTCACTTTGTATAATTACTACGGACAGTAAGAGAGTTAGTGGCAGTTAATTTCTTAGTTCCCCAGCTAGTTAATAAGTGTCACTAGCAGTTATAAATGTCACTCAAACTAAAGAAGAAGTAACACAAGCTGTAATTCTTACCTGGAAAGCTTTTTTCTGTAAAATTTATAGATAGCCATATATTCAGTGACACTTAGGTTAAACCCTTGTGAATAATAGCTTTTAAGTCCAAAAGTTACTGGTGCAACTAAATTTTTATCTAATTTTTGTAGATTATTTTGATTCTCCCTGAGACAAACTACTGGGAAAATTAAGTGATGCTAGTAACATAAACCTTGAAGAGTATACTGGCAAAGGGTTGTACTATCTGTTACGTCCCAACAACCCACTAAGACAGTTAATAAATAGTGACAGATTATTATGAGTACCTGGACTAATAACAATAGATTTCCCCTCAGCATATTTCTCACCCAGACTCTAGGAGGTGGAACTGATGATTTTTTTACCCTCAACCACAAACATAGGATGTACATGAATAAGTACAAACCTTATGGCGCGAAGTTCTATAGAGAGTTTTTAAGGGAAGTAACAGAAAGACTAAATTTTAGTCAATATACTTCTATTATGTCTAGGCTTTCTTGCGAGTCTATTAGAAATTGTAATAGACATTTTAACTCTGCTAAATATCCTGATGTTGGGGCTAAAAAAAACCTGATGGGAATGTGGAACAATGTTATTAAAAAGAACTGGAGAGATTTCGCTACCTTAAGATTAAGATTGCCAGCAGTGTCAGAACGATTAGAAATAGATGCTGACCCGACTTGGAACTTTCCTGAATGGATTCAAACACTATTGAGTGGCATCCTTTCCACTATTACCCCTACTCCAACAAATCTGGTGATTCCCTTATCAATGTTGTCTAGTTCAGTTGTGATGAAATTATTCGGTTTTCCTTATTCTGAAAGGGGAGTATTGGACGCTGCAATATACTTCCAAGACAATCCAGGGTTAGTGAATGAAATAAATGAGGATAATCGCTCTGATTCTGATTATTTTCAACCGACTTTAGTGCCAGAAGTTGATGATGATTATGATTCTACCTCTTTACCTGAAAAATTATTGAGGGAGTTGCCAAGTTTAACTAGAATTTTTGATACTAAATTAAGAATGAGTAGGGATATAATATTTGATTCACCGATGCCAATCTTGGAAGATATAAAATCAGGAATTAATTATAGATTAGAGTTCCTTAGAGATGTTTTGCTGGAGGATGTTCCATCGGAATTACCGACAGCCGTCGAGTGGTTAAAAGAATTATTGAGAGGCAGTAAAGATGAGATAGAGCAAGCTTCAAATAATTTAGATACTATCATTGATGACCCTAATATGACACCACAATTAAAGGTTGCAAATGCTGACCTTATTATTACTAATAACCTGGGTATTGACCAAGTTATGGGTTACTCAGCAGCACAATTTATTGGGCAAAAGATAGCTCCAGAAATCTTAAAGGTGGCTATTCCAACAGCCGGGGGTATTACCGCAGCAGGTAACACGGCGGCACCAGCTCTAATTTGGAAGGCAGCGACTTGGAACCCAATGATTATGGTAGGAGCGACTATCATGGTTAGTTGTTTGATTCCAGGTTTAATTTGGGGAGACTCGCCAACTAAGCAAAAGGAAAAGGAGAAGGAGCAAGGTTTAGTTTGTCTTGCTTACATTTATTGCAGAAACAACACTAATGTTGATGACACCTATAGCATTCACAAGGCGGTGTTAGTTACTGAAGAGAAGGAATGGCTCAAGGATATTCAAGCTATGCGGTTGGAGACTGATGGTAACTGGCGTGAAGAATTTGGAATTATTTACTCAATGGAAAATGAGCCTATTTGGGGATATGATTTTGTGGCTGATTCTATTATCGAGGAAGAGGATGATATTAGGAGGGTTTATTTGCAAATGATGGCGCAAAGGGAAGTGTATTATGTGCCTGACTCTCCATCAACAGCTAAGTATATGTGGTATGCAGAGCCAAGCGATGATAGTGGTAGATATGAATAAAGAAAATGCCCTCTATTTAACTTCCTCTTGACACACTTTTAATTTCTCTTTTTGTTGGGGCGATCGCCCCCTTTAAGAAACTATCAAATTCAAGTTACTTGAGCTATATAAATTCTAGTTATTTCTCCCATATAAAGAAGTATTGATTTTATTTAAACGGATTAATAATATTGAGTTGTTTTAAAACTATTAAACCATCTTGTATATCTTCAGAATAAAGAACATTTGCACCTCCCGCTAAAGCACTAGCAACAATTAAGCTATCCCAAAATGATCAACTATATTGACTGCGTAAGTCTGAAGCAGATTCCAGAATAGTTAACTCAAATGCTAAGACCTGACAGCGATTATAAAGAGATTGAATAATTGCCTTAATT
>JAAUYJ010133673.1_pt1 | contig 44335 bp, 36 predicted proteins | sample 7278031 | NCBI WGS metagenome assembly JAAUYJ01 (sample SAMN14350222, study PRJNA611818) | marine sediment metagenome | isolation source: surface marine sediment (1.8m) | place: French Polynesia: Moorea | collected 2018-08 | reverse complement strand
CCTAGACTATTTGTACTATTTACTCTAGGGGCAAAATTCATTTTAAAAAGCGATCGCTGATCTCTAAATCCCTCATGGTGAGCCTTTTCCAACTCTTGTCACCCCGTCAAGTTTTTCAGCCTCATCAGGAGCAGCAGAATTGCTAAAAGAAGGCCGACGGCCTTTACGACAATCTCCATAGAGTGTAAACTGACTAATTACTAATAGTTCTGCTTCAATATCTTGTACTGATTTTGTCCATTTACTATCCTGAGATGGATCAGGAAATAATCTTAATTCTAGACATTTACGAGCCATCCAATCAATCTCATTGATGGTATCATCAGCAGCAATACCTACTAATAAATTTAACCCCTTACCGATTTTTCCCACAACTTCCCCATTTACCTTGACTTGAGAAGTTTTAACTCTTTGAAGAACAACACGCATAAGCCATTAACAATTATTGATATTTAATTATTGAGATAACAGAGTATACATCATCTTTTATAAAAAAACTTCCTTCATGGCTTAATATTATTAAGCTCCTAGAGAATTATGACTTCGTTAACTCTTGTTTCTTTCCCATTAACCGATTACCAAGCAAAAGGTTGACTCATGATAGGCTAAAGAAAAGGAATTGATGATAATCATGATGATTTTTTTGCCAATAGTCAACAGTGGTGATAGAAATTAGCGTAACTGAAAAAAAGGGTTCCAAGCCTCCAACTTGAGGGGAAGGTAATTCGCTCATTCTAAATTCTACATTCTGATTGACCTGTATTTAATTGTAATCCTTGTCTGTACCTTGTCTTTAGAAATCTTATGACGACAAACAATGATAAATATAATGGTTTATTTCTCTATGAAGTGATCGTTAACCCTAAGATAGGTAAACCAAGTCAAATTAAAGGTTTATTTCAACGTCGGGGGAAATTTTATTTAAAAGTACCTTATGAAAGGATGAGTCAAGAAATGCAGAGAATCAGCCGTTTAGGAGGAAAAATTGTTAGTATCACCCCTATAGAACTGTTAGATGACTTAATTATTAACCATGAGGTAAAATTGCCTTGGTGGGTAGAACTAGAAACGACTCACCCTCATTGTATTTATTATTTTGGACCATTTGAGAGCTTTACAGAAGCCTATAATTGTCAAGGAGGTTATGTTGAAGACTTAGAAGAAGAAGGAGCGCGAGGTATTATCGTTAATATAAAACAATGTCAGCCCTTGGTTTTGACCCAAGAATTAGAAGACGAGCCTTTAAACCTATCAAAATATTGGGAGTAATTAAATAGTGGATGCACTGACTTTTTTTCGCAACAGTTCAGGGAAATGGCGATCGCAACGAACCACCCATCATTTAGCCTTCAGACGCGCTGAAATTGGCGATTCCGAAATTTATGTTGAAGCTTTAGAAGCTGACAATCCCAAAATCATCGAAATTTGTCAAATGCACGAAGTTGATCCATCTTCTACCATCGGCGGTGCATTTGTCAGTTGGGATGGCTCAATGGCCTGGGATAAAGAGGATGAAAACCACACAGGCAATACTATTTTTGCCCTCATTCCTGAACAAGATAACCCCAGAGAAGGAATATTACTAAGAGAGAGGGGCTATGCTGAAATTGTTCCTATTGCTGGGCACTATCATCTTGATGAAGATGACGCACTGGTACTGATTACAGAATATGACACCATGAGTACCATTGAACGATTTTGGTTTGTTAATCCCAATTTACGTTTAAGGACAAGTACAGTACAAAGGTTTGGGGGGTTCAATACTGCTACTTTTTGTGCAGAGATGCGTCAAGAAGATGAGTCTCAAACCCCCAATCAAAAGCCTTCCAATGTTACATCTTTGAATACAGGATACTCCATTACCGGTTGGTAAAAGAGGGCACAGGGAATGGAGAATGTAGAATTAACTTTTCTGCTCATTCTACATTCTTCCTTCTAAATTTCCTCAACTATGACTAACTGAGGTACTAAACTGCCCAAAGATTTCGCGGAACTCCTCATAACTGAGTTCATTATCTCCGCTAGTATCAGCTAACTTGAGCATTTCCTCAATGTCACTGTCTGATAATCCTGTATCAATGTCTCGCAAACATAAGCGTAACTCTTCAAGACTAATATTACCAGAACCATCCATATCAAAGAAGCGGAAGCGTTGTCGCATGGCATCTTCTGGGGGTTCACTTAGGGTACTATGGATCAGGTTTGTAAACTCCGCAAAGGTGATGCTATCACTATTGACACGCCCAGTCATCATATCCATGACTTCTTGTAGTCTATCGGGGGAATAAGAACGACCTACAGCCCTTAATAAAGCGTGCAACTCTACCACAGAAAGGGAATTATTACCATCCTTATCAAACTTCTTGAACGTTTGTTCATAGAACATCATTTGGGATGGATCAATGGGAACAAGATTACAAGCAACTCCTTCTTTTCCTTGAGCTATGGCATCTAAGTGTTCAATAGCACTTAAAGTGTAGGACATAGTTTGCCACAACTGATGGGGGTTGGAATGGGTAAGAATCTCTTTTTCTTCTTCTGGGGTAATGGAATATTCTTCCCTGATCCCTTTAATAAGTTCTAATTCTCGATCAGACAACTTACTGAGCACTTGCTCAAAAGACTCGATACTCTTTTCCCCTGTCATAATATCGTAGAGGTCCAAAATAATCCCTTGGTGAGGATGATCTTTAGACGACTCCGTAATGGTGTCGAGAAGTGCTTGACGATAGCTTTCTTGACGTAACCAGTCTTCATGGTTTTTGTGATATTTAGTCTCAAGAATGCTGGGATTTTCTACCTCTAATTCTGTCAAGACTAAATCATGTTCCTGATCACTAATATCTAGTTCTAAGCGAACTTGACGCAAGGATTCGAGACTGTTTTGAACATCGACATAACCTTCTCCAAGGGTTTCTTTGACAATACCCTTATAAGCTTGGATACGTTTCTCTTTATCAAACCCTGGTAAGATTTTCGCTAAGACATAAACCTCATCTGCGTGAAGATCATCGAGGGATCGGCCTTCTAAAAACTGTTCAACATTAAGCTTAAGTTTACTGAGTTGTTTGCGTAAGCGATTGGCCAAACTTTCTCGTTGATAAAGATAAGGATTTCTCGGCCAAGTCCGATATATCCAAATTCCGCTACAAACCGCCATTAAGACTGGGAACAGGTATTGTAATTGTAACGGTAACATTCTGACAAAGTTACGACCGCCAAAGATGAAGAAGAAATTAAAAATCACGAATGTGCCTAAAGCGAACATTCGATGACGAACCACTTCATTATTGACCAATTTATGGCGGCGTAAAAGATAACCTTTGTAACGTTTTTCGAGAAAACGTCCTAACCAATAACCGGCTAAACCAAATAAACCAATGGTTAAGGGAACAGCTATTAATTTAGGAATGGGAATAGCTTGACCAAAAAAGAAAAATCCTGGGTTGAAAAGGTTAGCTAATTGATTTTCTTCATGGGCCCAAGAGCCTGACATATAATATTCCCAATTACCTGCATAGAGGTAATAGTAAACAAAATAGCCAATGGTTAAACCAAAATAACCATAGTGTAACCATTGTTGTTCTGGTTTGGTCACATTATCCCAATAGGTGCGTTCGGCATCGATATCCATACAAGGAGTATTACAAGCCACACAAGCACTCTTTTCTTTCCCTTCTGGGGTAATAGTCCGACACATGGACTGAGTAATTAACTGGCGATCGCCTTCGTGAGCGGTACTATTGAGAAGTCCTCTGGGTTCTCCGTAAATTTTCTGCACCGGGGCCATGGGACAAAAATATTGACACCAAGACTTACCCCCAAACAAATAACCTACTAACATTGAGGCCAAAATAGTTCCTGTTAAAAACAATCCTAAAACCAAACGATTTGAATTGACAAACAGGATACGGCTACTAATTCCCACATAGAATAACCCTAATTGAAGATATAAGTGGTTCCGCCCTAACCAAGAATTTTTATCGACTTTAACCAACTCTAAACGAGTTTTCCCTGTTTTCTTGTCTACCTTTTTACGGTGTCTTTGCCAACCCATAGCGCGAGGTATTTGGGACAAGAATGATAAGGGGCAAATACGTCGCCATAACTCATGACCTCCTACCATTAATATAAATACCCCTGCGGGGACGATCATGCCCCAAAAGAAGGCTGCCCCCATAGCAAAGGGTTTTTCTTCTAAACATTGCCCTTGTACCATTACACAGTCAAACTGAGTTATTTTATCAATGGTAAAGGGACTCCAAGTGGTTTCTGGTTGGGTCAACCAAGGGGAAATGGGGTCATAAAACAAAGAAGCAATAATGAATAGCCAACCGAGGGCTAATAGCCACCTTACTCGGTGCATATATTTTTCGGGAATTTTTGCAAACATAGGCAATACCTTTTAACTTTGAAAATAATTAGGGAGGAACTCTTTATATACACATTAGGGTTCCCTAGGGAAAACAGCTTCCTAAACCACTAAATCGCCTCAATCTCTATCTTTTAAGGTTTTTAGCTTATTTTTGAGTTGGAGCAAGTACGCTGACACCCCCGGCAACTATCACAATTTGATGAAAGTTACTGTTATCACTGTGTTGATTAACCATAGGTTCTTGTTGCTGTTTGGGTTGGTCTAAGAAAATTTAGGAAAACAAATACTCAAACAAAATCGATGCATCTTTATTGTCAAAATAAGGAGGCATTAGGCATTAATAATTTTGCTGAGGTGATATAGCGTTTCTAACCCTGATGAGATACACTTGTGTCTTGTCCCTCGAACTCCGAACTCCGAACTCCGAACGCCTAAAACTAAAAAATTCTGCACCTCACAAGTCTGAGAATTGCTATATTTCGGTTAGGGTTGAACTTGTTAACATTGTACTCATTTATAAGCCTAAATTACCCAGAAAAAATTTTACGTATATATGAATACAGTTTAGTCAACCTCTTTTTCATGAAATTTAATAAAAATTTAATCTAAAAATTATTCAAGATTTATAGAAATTAGGTTTTTGTTCTTGTGTTATTTATAACTACTTACCTGCTCCTGGACCTCCTCCTTGAAACTCTCCATAAGAGGTACGAGTCGTAGAATTATAAATCCAAACTCTATCACTATTATATCCGCCGGATAAATTAGTTCCATAACGAGGGGAATAATTAGGTTGTTTTTCTTGACCTAAAATAAACGCTGATTTTTGACGAAACCCGTCATAAATGGCAAAAGCCGCTATCATTATGGCTAACAAAGAAAAGACTCTACTTAACATTAATAACTCCTTTAATTTGTAGAAATTTCTACTACTTTAACTTGGCCACGAGTACGCACTCCTTCTGTCACTTTTAATGTAGTTTTATCCACTGGTGCATCGGGAGTAACATTAACATGAAAACCATAATTATTTCTTTCATTGAGTAAGAAAAAGTATTGGACTTTTCCTTTTGCTTCTTCAACATAACCACTTTCAGTCTTTTTAAAGTTCATATCCATCCATTCTGATGTTTTATAGATTTGTTCTCCATAGGAATTATTAATCACTAACGTCACCATAGATTGTTTAAGAAAGGTTGTTTCATCAGAGAGCACATTCACATCAACTCTCACCAATTTATTAGCCCCTCCAACCGTTTCTCTAGCAGTGGGATCGCTATCTTCAACGGTTTTAGTGATTACTCTTTTTCCAATATTTGGAACAGAAAGAATTCCTAATAAACTTAATATTAAAGAACCAAATAAACCTGGCCATAAATGACGGGTATCAATGACACCATTTTGAACATTAACTCGAAAGGTAATGAGATCAGAAATTTCTTGGTTTCTAGCACCATACCCCAAGACATTTAACACTAAAGTTACCTTTCTTTCCTCGTTTACCTTAATATCCATCCCTCCTTGTAAGTCTTGTTCTGACCAAGTTCCTCTTTCTCCATCTTCCTGCCAAGTTCCTGACTCTCTCCATGCTTCTTTAATAGTAGAACCCAATAAATTTCCTTGTTCATCTAATAATTGAATTTCGTATGTCACCCAGCGATTCGTGGGAATAAATGCTTTAACATCGACTCTTAATGCGCCGACTAAGTGAGGTTTTAGGGTAAATTCTTTAATAATTTCTGGGTTTTCAGAACCAACCTTGATCTGTTTGTTAATGAGGTTTTCCCCCAACAAGGGAGAAAAGATTAAAGTTAACAATACGCTCAATGGGCTGACTAAACCAATATAGGCTAACTTGGCGATGAAGCGATTAGTATCATAATCTTTGATATTGACCGACATAAGATGACAATTACGAGGATGTACTCAATTTTAACAAAGGATAATGGTTCTGGCCCAACCAACCTAAAATTTAATCAATGATCTCAATTAAATTAACTTCTCCATCGTAAAACTCTCGCTTCAACTGGATTTTCAAAAGGTCGTTTTTCGGATTGTGCCCTTTGATATTCTTGTTTCAGACGAAAGTACCATTTTGCTTGGGTATCCGCGTCATCAATTAGCATTAAAGGAGGATTATAGGCTAACCCTTCTTGTTGTTGAATGACCACATCCCGATCCTGTGCCAAGAATTTACGGGTTAATAAACTTAATAGGGGCTTAAATGCTCCCATCCAAGGAATTGTCCAATAAATGCTCTGAAATGCTATACACTCGGTTTCATCAATGGGAGTAATGGTAGTTAAAAGACAAGCAGAATAGCGATCGCCTCTCAATATTTCTGTCCGTACACTGGGCAATTCAAAAACAATCTCAATAGAAACTTTATTGCCTAAAATCTTATAAGGACGCGCACTGACTGGCATATCGTAGGGAACCAGACGAAAACCCTGGTGTACGGGTTCATATTTTTTTTCTTTAACCCTAAATTTACGAGGACCACTACGCCACCACCAGGAACTATGGATATAGGGGCCATGAGCCGGGTCCATCAACCCGATAATAGCATGGTCGATATGACAAGCAAAATGGATGGTTTCAGAAATTCCTGGAGTTACTTTGCCAAAGTCAGGAATGGTGGGAACAGGGGGAACTGTCTGCAAATCTAGTTCTTTTTTACTATCTTCAGCAAAATAAACCCAAATATTGCCTTGTACTTCTCGACAGGGGTAAGTGGGAACTCGAATGCGACTAATATCTAAATCATCATATTCGGTTAAGGATGGTATCTCACTACAACGCCCGTTTTCAGTGCTAAATTTCCAGCCATGATAACGACAACAGACATCTTTGCCTTCCATCCATCCATATTGCAGAGGAATGCCTCGGTGGGGGCAAATATCGCGCAGAGCAAACACTTCCCCATCTTTGCTTCGTCCTACTAAAACTGGTTCACCAAGCATTTTTTTATGCACCATTTTACCGGGTTTGAGTTCGTTCCCAGGTAAGGCAACATACCAACAGTTACGTAATAGGGTGGTCATGGCGCAGTCTCCCTCCTTTCAGTGCTGTTGACGCAATGGCTTGGTCTTTTGTGCCAGTCAACAGAGTTTGATCGCATTTTATACTAACATTTTCGGAGTTGGACTTTGAGTCAGGCATTACAAAAATTTTAACCACCAGAATTTATGTTTTGATTTATAGTTATTAAGCCAATAACACAGAGGATAGAGGATAACTAATATCAGAATCCATATTACATAGACATGGTGTAAGTCATAACCATAATTTTCAGGGCTCATATCTGATCTGAAATAGGGTATGGTTACCGCTTGATAACCATATTTAGGGAAAGCAAATAAAATGGCAGCCAGATGAATTACCCATAAATGTAGAATATAAAAAAATAAAGGTACTCTCCCTAAAATTCCTAGGGGATAAAAAATAGGTAATGGATAACGTTCCAATAAATAAAGGAATCCGAAGGCTATTGCTAAAGTAATTAATAAATAAAGCAAGGAGGGAGGATATTTATAACAATTCATAAAAGACAAGAGGGTTTTTAAAACAGTAGATTTTTTTGACCAAGGATAGGGATCTCCATAAATATTTAGGCTCCTTAAAACTATAAATCCAATCAATAAACTTAAGGTCAATTTTCTTAACAATTTCAATCTTCTTTCTTTTTCCCAGGCAAAAACTTGTCCAAATACATAGCCAACTGACATCACTCCCACCCAAGGAATGAGAGGATATACAATATAAAGTTTAATATCTCCTGAAATTTCAAATAACTGTCTTTGGTGAAGAAATGACCATAAGAAATTGAAATTTCCTAATACTTCTGCTTGAATCCCATCTAATAAATTATGTCCCACAATTAAAACAATTCCTAGAATGGCAACTATTCTCATAGGAAACTGAATAATTAAAGCTAAAATAATCATTGACCAACCAATTACCCAGATGACTCCTGCTGTCAGAAAAGTTGGATCAAATAACCAAGCAAAGTTAATAATAGTTAATTCTAAAAAAATGAGCCACAAACCTCGCATCACTAGAAAAGAACTAAGCTTTCTTTTATTGTTAATACGTTGTAAGTAAAGATAAATTGATACTCCTGCCAAAAAAATAAAGGCAGTTGCACACAAATGGGTTATCCATCTTGTCATAAATAAAGGCAAATTTGATTGCTCAATATCTAGAGGAGCAAACTTAACATTAGAGAAGAAATGTCTAGTATGATCTAAAGTCATTAAGATCATTACTAAACCTCTCAAAATATCGATGGATATAATTCTTTTAATCATTACAATTTAGCTATTTTCTCTATGAACAAAAAACAGTGGTAATCGCTAACTAATAAAATCCTTTCATGTCTTTTAGTATAAGGACTATATTCCCTTAACTCCCTCTCTAAAAACAATTTTCTGGAATTCATAAAAAGTCATAATTATTAAAAAAAATTATATAAATGTAACACTTTTTTATTGACTTGATCAAACTCAGTTTGATACAGTTACTACCAGTAAAAATAATCTTAATTTTTACTGAACCTTTGTTGTTTCTTTTAAGGAAATTAAGAAAATGGCACTAACACCAGACGTTTCCCAACAACTTGAACTCATTGTCCAACAATTTAAAGAGTCTCCATACTTTAGTCCTAATGATATTTTCGATGTAGCTTTTGGCCATGGAATGGCTCCTTTACAACGAGCTTGTATGATGGATGATGGAGGAATAGATGGGATGGAAGCATCACTTCTGAATTGGTATTCGACTGTTTATCTCGATAAATTTTATAGTGATCCATCTTTTGCTAACGATGTTTTAAATAAAATGGTAGAGTTAGGTGTCTTATAATTTTAAATGATTGGAAGTAGCCCAAAGTTGCAAATTTTTTTTGATAGAATAATGTTTTTGTAACAATGGGATACTTCTTTTATCACTTACTTTTGGGATCAAAAGCATCTCGTAAACCATCCCCAATATAGTTGATACTTAAAACAGTTAGAAAGATTGCTAAGCCGGGAAAAAAAGCAGTATGGGGTGCAGTTGTCAAATAATCTTTTGCTTGAAATAACATCTGTCCCCAGGTGGGAACATCAGGAGGAAAACCTAAACCTAAAAAACTTAAAGTTGACTCAGTAATAATTGCATTACCAACCCCTAAAGTCGCTGCAACAATAATAATACTCAAAATATTGGGTAAAATATGCACTACAATGATTCGGTTAGGATTAGAGCCTAATGAAATTGCTGCTTTAACAAACTCCATTTCTTTTAATTTTAAAACACTCCCTCTTACTAATCTAGCAACAGACATCCAGTTAAGTCCACCAATAACAATAATTACTAAGATGAAAATGCCTAATTCGGGTCCTACAATATTTTTAATCGGTTCTCGAAATAAATAAATAACTAATAATAATAAAGGAAGTTGAGGCAAGGCTAAAAATAAATCTGTTAACCCCATCAATAAACTATCAATGACTCCTCCATAAAATCCAGCGATCGCTCCAATAGTTGTTCCTAAAAAAATAGCAACCAACATGGCTAAAACACCGACACTTAAGGATATTTTTCCCCCAAATAAAATCCTTGCGAATATATCTTGTCCCAGAGAATTTGTACCAAAGGGATGTTCTAAACTCGGCAAATTACTAGCTTGAGAAAAATCAATATCATCTATGGGTACTTGATATATCAAAGGTCCGAAAATAACCGCTAAAATAACTATTGTTAGGGTCAAAATTCCTAGAATAGATAAGGGATCTCTCAATACTTTTCTACCAATATATTCCCATTGCTGTTTATTCATATTATTTAGTAATAATCAAGTAATTGTAATATTTATTCAAGAATAAGTGTCAGCTTACCTCCCCATTTAAAGTTTAATCTTTCTTGTGCATTTCCTCCATTAACAGCAATTTCTACCCAACCATGACTACCGATTAATGATATCATTTCTCCTGGGGCAACATCTCCATAAGTGAGACCAGATTTTATTCTATTATTATGAACTATAATTGACCACTTTTTATCCTTTACTTGAGGAGACGGAATATTAGTGATTAAGTTGCCAAACTGATCAATATATTGAACAAAACCTTGTATTTTATCTCCTCTGATTTCTGGGAATTCTAAAGATAGCTTAACCAAACTATCAATATCAATTGACTCTCCTAATGCCTCTAAAGAAACTCCAGAAGATAAATGAGCAGCCACGGGGGCAAAAATATCTCGACCATGAAAAGTAAAACTAACGTCATCAACTTGCCAATAATTTCTATTAGTTAAAGATACCGCAGCAAGAGGAGGATCTTGATTGAAAATACCACTAAATACACCATTATCAGGTCCCACTAAATACCCTTGGGAACACTTAATAGCAATGCCCCGTCTTTGAGTTCCAACCCCTGGATCAACTACGGCCAAAAACACCGTATCTTGAGGAAAATAGGAATAGGCATTCATTAAACAAAATCGCCCTGCCCAAATATTCTGAGGGGGAATTTTGTGAGTAATGTCAATAATATTACTATGGGGATTTATTGAAGTTATAACCCCCTTCATGATACCAACATAACCGTCTTGAAGACCAAAATCTGTTAATACTGCGATCGCCCTTGTAATTGATTTGTTTGTCATGACCTTATAACAATTTGTAACAACTTTTAGTCACCGTTGACAAGATGCTATGTTAAGAATAGCTATTACCACAGAATCTAATAAAAGGATGTTTACCATGAACAAAAAAAGTCAAGAAATCATCACACAAGCAGTAAAAACCCATCGAGAAAGCTTGCGCAAAAGTTTACAGCATCGTTTAGAAGTTGCTAGGGCTTGCAATAATGATTATTTAGTACGTCAACTTGAAGCAGAAGCAGCCTATTTACACCTTTAAACTTTTGAATAATTATTGAAGAGAGGTTAAGAGAGAAGCACGATGAAATAGGGTTCAAAAATAAACGCACTATAGTCAGCATATTCATTGATTCCTAGAAAATTGAACCAAATTTCAGTAGCAAACCAAAGTGTTATTGTTATTAGAAATTTTTTCCATCGGATATTCATCAGGTTCCTACCTCCTAAGAACAGTAATCAAGTTTATTTTGCTCATGAACTAGAGCAAAATTTTCTTTTTAGTAATGATTATGCTGACCGAAAACAAGGGTTCCAATCCTCCTCTTTTAAGGGTATGAAAAGCGGTCGAGGGATGGCGAGGAAACCTCGCCATATCCAATGGACCAAGAGAAAAAGAATTTGCCTTGTTTCAAGCCTCCAACTTGAGGTGGATGTAATTCTAAATTCTACATTCTGATTGACCAACTTTAGAGACTACAATGGGAAAAAATCAGATATTTTTTGGGTTAGATAATGAGCGGAAAGTCTAAAAAAGTCTGATTTTATAGGGTAAAGATTTTTTGCTATTATCTGGTAGATTTTCTTTGCTATTATGAGAAGTGTCGATTCATTCAGGAAATTGAAATATGAGCCAAAAACGAAGACAAAGCCGAGATTTAAAAGAGCGTCGTAAAGAAGCAAAAGAATTACGTCAAGATACTTCTCAAGAAGCTTTCAATGAATTTATAACAGAAGCTCCCGAAAACAATGGAGATCGACAACGTTTCCAAAATGACCCGATAAATGTTAACGATCGTAAGGTTAACTTTTTTGGGTTTGGTTCTTATACAAAAGCCCTAAAACACAATGAGATTGGTTTAGTTGAACCTGAATCATTTCAATCCCTTTTAAAGGCTATTTCTGAAGGAACTCAAGAGGGTTTTGAAGAGATTATTTTAGGGGGGGGAGTGCGAAAACAGGTAAACCCTCTCAATGCCTACTCATTTCAACTGATTGGCAATGACTCCCAAGGTGCGCGGATGGCACCTGCCCCTGCTTTTGACAGTAGTAACATTGCTGTTGATATGGTGGAACGGTACTGGATGGCGTTATGTCGAGATGTACGTTTTGACCAATATGAAAACAGTCCCTTAATTGAGGAAGCTTGCGAGGATCTAAATAACATCGGATTTTTTGATCAATTTGGGTTTAAGGTAACCCCGCAAACTATTTTCCGCGGCCCTTATGAAGGGTGCGATGTCGGTCCCCACGTTTCTCAATTTTTACTGAAAGACTTCAATTTTGGTAATCAACCCATTCGTCAAATGTCTCTCTATCCAAGAGAGGGACTCGATTATATGACTGATTTCGAGACTTGGAACTTAGTTAACAATGGGGATATCGATCCTACTGGTTTCGATATTCTCGATGGAACACGCTATATCAGCACCTTACGAGATGCTGGTCAATGGGTTCATGTGGATTTTCCCCATCAATCCGGTCTTTGGGCCACAATTATCTTATTAGGGGAAATGGCAGCTATTTCTCAGGCCAGCCCCTACACAGGAGCTATTCAAAAATCGGTGGCTTTTGGAAGTCTCGGCGGACCGGATATCACTGTTAATAGTGCCTTAGCAGCCGTTTATGGCCTGAAACACGCTTGGTTCCAAAAGTGGGGTGTGCATCTGCGTTTACGTCCGGAAGTGTATGCACAACGCCTAGAGTTATTCCGACGGGAGATTTTAGGTAAGCCTTTTGATGGTACTTTCAAGAAATTATTTGGGGACGCAACAGAGGTATTACAGAAAACTAAGGTACTCGATCGCATCTATGAACACAATCTCCTACAAAATACCAAGTTTTCCAGGGGAGACAGAAAGGGCACTTGGTTACTACCGATGGGCTTCCCTGAAGGCTCCCCGGCTCATCCTGCCTATCCAGGGGGACACTCTGTCTTCATTGCAGCCGGTGCAACCATTGCTAAGGCGTTTTTTGAAGATGGTCCCATTTCTAGTCCTGTGGTTCCCACGGCCGATGGTCAGGGTTTGGCTGCCTATACAGGGGGTGAAACGTTAACGGTTCACGGAGAACTCAATAAACTCATCGCCAATATTACCCTTTTCCGAGATGGTGCAGGGATGCACTGGCGCACCGATGGAACGACCTCAGGATCTTCGGGAACCACTGTTGCTACTGGTGGCAACCTTTTAGGAGAAAAGATGGCCATTAGTATGTTACGGGATATTAAAGAGACTTACCGTGAAGAAGTAGGGACGTTTCGTTTTAAAGGGATTACTGGAGAGCTCAGAGAAATCTAGTTCACCTTTAGCCTTTGTCCAAGCAACTTGCAACACCAACCCAACTAATTAACCTTAAAGGGCTTGAAGTCACTGTTGAATTCTATTTCCTGTTCCCTAACCTCATCATCACAGAATTGGACTTTAGATAAAAAATATTTGCTGCCGTAAATTCTGAGAAACTAGCCAAAAAATAGCCGCCTTTCATTGACCTCAGACTGACCTCGTTTTTAGCTTAAATCTCGAAAGAAGCCCCACGCCGTAAACACTACGAGAAAAACTACGTTTCGGCGTGGGATGAATTTCGAGCCATAAATTATAGCAATCGCCAGGGCGATTGCTATATCTATCAAAAAGCAAAAGAACTAGAATACAATCTTCTAGCTCTTGAAATAATTCCTGATCATGTTGATTTATTTATCGAAAATAGTTGGGTCTAAAACCCCGCCTTTTAAGGCGCATAGTTTTTGGAAGCGGAGTATATCTCTTGGTGCGCGTTCCCTTGGCGATTAAAAATCGCCGGGATCGCACCGCAATCTCTGTTTCTTTCAACAACTTCTGACTTCTGACTTCTGACTTCTGACTTCGTTAATAGTTGTCCTCCGACACTTGCCCCCCGGCAAATCATTTTAGAATTACACGAGGATTTAAGCCTCGCCTCAAAAACGTTTCGCTTTAAAAAGCCAGGTTTTAGACCAGAGCAGCTTATTATGGTAGAGGTATATTCTTTCTCCCCCTGCCTCCTCTGCTTCCCCTGCTCCCTCTGCCTTCTTAATATGATTATCTACTTTCTAAAGCGGATTTGGTATTAGACCCTATTATCTCGATAATCGAAAGATTTAATTGGGGTAGTTCACGTCAGAACTTGTGTGCGTGCAGCACCTCCATCACGTCACAAATATAGGCTATGCCGGAATAATCATCGAAAAACTTCGCTGCAACTTCATCTGAAATCTTCACAGCCATATCCCGATTTGGGGTGAGTACCTCCAACTTAATATTCGAGTAGGTTTGGGAAACGGTGGGGCCTCCTGACGAGCGAACATTGCGACTGCCTTTACCGCCTGCGTCAACCACAGTGTAACCGGTTGCCCCGGCTTCATCGATGATTTTGGCGATCTTTTTCAGCAACAACTTTTCCGTAACGATGACGAGCTTGGTGGCTTGCTGAGTCATGTTGTTTACCTCTGGATATGTGTATTGATCAAACTAAATAGAAACTTAGAAAAACTGCTTGACTTGGTGGTATGAGGCTGATCTAGCCGATGGCTTGATCCCTGGGACAGGAGAATCTCAACCGGTCTGGGCTCAGTTCCCCATTAGTGCTTGGGCAAGGCCGATGAAGATTGGTATTCCCAAGGCAAGAGCAACAGGCGTACCGACGGCTGTGGACGATCCGATGTAGGCGGAGGGGTTAGCAGACGCGATACCAGCCCTTAAAGTAGGGGGCCCAGAAATATCTGAACTGGAAGCGGCGATGACAGCCATGATAACGCAGCCGCCAAGGCTGAATCCAGTGATAAAGTGGGCAATCATGCCGAAACCGAAGGCAATAAACCCATGTAACAATGGTGCAATAAAGGCATATATAGCATACCATTGGCCTACCTTGCGTAGTTCACCGATCCTCGCAGCTGCCTCCATACCCATTACCAACATCAGTATGGAAAGCAGCCCGCGGAACAGGGGATTAAAGAAGCTCTCATAGACACTTTCTGGTCGGGTTAATACACCTAGAGCAAGGCCGAGCATCAGTGCTGAGAGGGCCGAACCCTGGAGGCTTTCCTTAATAATGGGCCATATTTTGACTCGCTCGACTTCCTGCTTGGGATACCCGTGTGCCGTAATGCTCTGCTGGCCGTAATACTCCTGCTCTCCGTAAAACTCCTGCTTGCTACGATACTCATCTTCGGCAATGCGCTGTTTCTCCTTGGTAGTGTAAAGGCTGGCCAAGACGATTGCAGCCACGAGCGCAGGAATGTCCATAAAGGGATAGAGTGCCGCAGCCCAGGGTTCGTATTGAATACCTTCGGTTTCCAGGAGTGTCAGGGCTGCAGCGAGGGTAGAGCCACTCACAGCACCGAATAAACCTGCAGTCGCAATGGCATCGACTACTCTGACTTTAGGCATCTTCGCCAATGTGTAGCGACCAATGAATACGATCACGATACCTGTTATCACTGCGAACAGTGCGGGCAAAAGCATCTCCATCAGATTGGCATTGCGGATAGCAATACCGCCGCTTAGGCCGACTTTTATGAGTAGCATGAAGACAATAAATTTATAGATCGCATCTGGAATTTGCAGTCGGCTATTGACGGCTGCAACTACCATCCCACCAATCAAAAAGCCGAGGGTTGGGGACTGTAACTTCCCCAGGAAGAGCGTCCAAAAATCCGATAAAAAATCCATGTTGTAATTCCTCTTTAGTCAGATATATAGGGATTTAAAAGCACAGAGATAGACTTATGTGAATCATCATCCTCTTTCTCATTGATATAAATCTATCTCATTAAGTGCAAAAAAGCTAACCAAATTCCTAAAATTTGAAATGTATTATTTTATCCGATTGATAATTTTTGCTTATAATCTAAGCCTGATTCATATTTAATAGTGATAAATAGTCAATCTATACCAAACGGGATCAACTGGCACAGGAGTTTCCCATTGAAAAAAGAGACAGAATATGAAAGCGATTGTCAATCAGAATGAGCGAATTACCTCCACCTCAAGCTGGAGGCTTGAAACAAGGAAAATTCTTTTTCTCTTGGTCGATTGGATATGGCGAGGTTTCCTCGCCATCCCTCCGCCGCTTTTCATACCATTGAAAGAGGAGGCTTGGAACCCTTTTTTCGGTCAAGGCGATCGCCAAAGAAGAAAATTGACAAAAGAAACCTTTGATCTTTATTGAGCTATCATTAGTCAGGAAAGCATCAAAAAGCCATCAAAAGAATTAAAAAAACTTGTCTTTTTTCTGTCGCACCCTATCAATATATTTGGTTAATAATGATAACGATTTTTATGCCAACGAGAAAAAAACTGTACACTCATAATATAAGCAACAATTGAGGACAATAAACCCACCAGGAAACAACCAACAAATAGAGTAATCAAAAACACTAAACCTGATGCTTTTAACTCTGACCAAGATTGCCAGTCATCCGGAAGACTAACTGGGGTTTCTTGACTACCCAATCCTAACAACAGTTCTCCCATCTTATAATTAAAGGCGAAAATCGGAACATAAGTTAATGGATTACTGATCCAAGTTCCAGCAGCAGCAGCCAGTTTATGCCCTCGAAAAATAACTGCTAATAATACGCCGATTATAGTTTGTAGTCCAAATAAGGGGAAACATCCTGCAAAGACTCCACAGGCTAACCCCCGTGAAATATAACCGGGTGTTCCTCGCAACCGCAAAAACCGCAGATAGAAATAACGCCACGATCGCCTGATGCGAGAACGATGACGTTTAGCCTTAATGGGCTTAGAGGGTTTTTTGTCCTGGAAAATCACAGAAGAAGGCGATGGCTCAGAAGACATTGTCTCAAAAGTAAGCAGATTTACTCTCTTTTTATCCTATCAATGTTTTTTATCATCAATCATAGACTTTTTATTTAGAAACAATTGGTTTAATTCCAGCCTGATCTAAAATTTCAGGGATTAGATCCTCGCGTTTGACTGCCATCATGTGAACCCCTTGACAGAGTTGTTGAGCAAGTTTGACTTGTTCGGCGGCAATTTTAACCCCTTCTTTTAAGGGTTCTTCTGCCTCAGCTAAGCGTTTAATGATACTCTCTGGAATCTCAACCCCCGGCACATTCTTGTTGATAAATTTGGCATTTTTGGCAGACTTTAAGAGGAAAATTCCTGCTAAAACAGGTTTATCGGTGTTGGCTGCAATTTGGTGCATAAACTTATCTAATCTGTCAAAATCGGTAATCAATTGACTTTGAAAAAATTGCGCCCCTGCAGCCAGTTTCCGTTCAAATCTTTTTTGTAACCCGGACCAACTCCCACACTGGGGATCGACGGCTGCCCCGGCAAACAAGTCTAAGGGTTCATCTGGTAAGGGTTTATCGTTAAAATCAACCCCTCGATTGAGTTTATCAATCACCTGTAGCAGTCTCACTGATTCTAGCTGAAATACGGCTTTTGCTTGCTGATGATCTCCTGCTTTGACGGGATCACCGGTGAGGGCTAAAACATTACGTAATCCTAACCCATAAGCCCCCATTAAGTCTGCTTGTAAACCAATAATATTACGATCGCGGCAAGTCATTTGAGGGATAGGTTCAATGCCATACTGTAAGAGTAAGGCCGAAGCCGCAATGGAAGACATCCGCAATACGGCACGGCTACCATCGGTTACATTAACCCCATGTACCCTACCTTTGAGCTTTTGAGCCATTTCTAACATTCGAGCGGGGTTGCCTCCTTTGGGGGGCGTAACTTCTGCGGTGATTAAAAATTCTTTGTTTTGGGCGGCTTGACGAAAATGGTTAATCATAGTTAGGTTTCTTATGGGTAATTATTTAGAAAGGGTTAAGTAGCCTAAGGCTTGTTGCACTCTTTTCAGGGTATCATTGGCAACGGTTTCAGCTTTTTCTTTACCGTCTCGTAATACTGAGTCTAAATAGTCTTTATTATCCATAATTTCTTGATATTTTTCTTGAACCGGTTTTAGGGCTTCAATGGTTGTTTCTGTGAGTAAGGGTTTGAATTGTCCCCATCCCATTTCTTGACATTCTTGGCTGACTTCTTGTTTGGTTTTACCTGATAATAACGTATATAATCCCAATAAATTGTTACATTCAGGACGCTCTTTATTATCAAATTCTAAGCCTTTGATGGGATCAGTTTTACACTTTTTAATTTTCTTTTTAATCACGTCAGGAGCATCTAATAAGTTAATCCGACTGAGATCCGATGGGTCTGATTTTGACATTTTACGGGTTCCGTCGCTTAAACTCATGACTCTGGCCCCTTGTTTACGAATTAGGGGTTCAGGTATTTTTAAAACAGGGTTTTCTTTGGTGGCAAATTTATCGTTAAACCGAATGGCAATGTCTCTGGTTAATTCTAAATGTTGTTTTTGATCCTCTCCAACGGGTACTTGATCCGCATCGTATAATAAGATATCTGCGGCCATTAATACGGGATAATCTAATAGTCCAACGCTAACATTTTCTCCTTGTTTAACCGCTTTTTCTTTGAACTGAATCATTCTTTCTAACCAGTTTAACGGGGTGATACAATTTAAGAGCCAAGCGAGTTCACTATGTGCCTTTACATGGGATTGAACAAAAATGGTAGCGTGGTTTAAGTCGATACCACAGGCTAAATAAAGGGCTGCTATGTTATAAGTATCCTGGGCTAAGGTTTTGGGGTTGTGAGGAACAGTAATAGCGTGGAGATCAACAACGCAGAAGAAGTTATCATAATTATCTTGTCCATCTACCCAGGTACGGATTGCCCCTAGATAGTTTCCTAAGTGAAGATTGCCAGTGGGTTGTACCCCCGATAATACCCTTTGTTTACCCATTCTACTACTTTTTACTAACTGTTATTATTTCTTTACAATTATCCCTGATTGTGGCAATTCTGTAAATGGAGAATGGGGAATGGGGAATGGAGAATGCAGAATTGAGAATTGAGAATCTGTTTGTAATAATTTTAAAATTTACTATTGTTAATTATTAGAAAACATTAGATGAACAATAATAGATATTAACTCTAAAAAGTTGCTCATTGATTTGCTAATTTCTCAACTCTAAATTTTCTCCACTGGTTTATTTATTCATAATCTGAGTACACTCTTTTCCCATCTCCAGGTAAAATATTTAAGGCTCTGGGATTAATTTTTTCACCAACGGTAACTTCTAAGGTTTCACCCCAAAACTCAATAGATACCACCTTTCCATTATCACTTTCATAATCATAATATTTACATTTTTGCGCTTTCCTTCTCACAATATTCCCTTCACGACTCATATTCGCCTTACCAGAGTCAACACGGGTATAAGTTTGATCAGAAAAGTTTAAGGTTTTGGGTGGTTTTCCAGCAATATCTAGTTGATTATTGGGTTCTAAAAAAGCAACTTCTACCACATCATCCTCTTCCACAGATAGCCAACGAATATCATCTCCATCTTGTAACATATATTCTGTCCAGGTATCACCATCATCTTCATAGGTAAGACAACCTTCTACTACCCAATCTCTATCAAGATACTGTACAATATCCCCAATTTGCAAGTTAAAGATGTTGCGTTTTAAGGAAGGTAACTCAGAACTTTTTTTATCGCTTAGAATAAGTCCTTTTTGTTGCATCACTAATAAGGTGACACTGACAGCAACGATTATAATGACAACTAACCAAAACATGATGATTTACCTAAAATGTTACTTTTTTACTACTTTGTTCATTTTATATTAATACAATTCTTTGCTCTAAGATACTTAATTATGATATAAGTTAACTAAAATTGAGTATTTTTGAGAATACAACCTACACCTTATCAGCGATAATATATAGGTTTTGCTGTTCACTAAGATAGTATTATTATATCATATTATAAAAATACTATCTTAATTATTTTTGTTGTATAATACTTCTAATATATTAGTGATTATAACTCGAATAAATCATGAAAATCAAAAGATTAGAGTACGAAGATCGAGAGTATAAATGGAAACTTAATCATGTTTAATTTTTACCCAATCTAAATTTACTGGTTGGTGTTTCTGGTGCAGGAAAAACTCAAATACTTAATTCAATTAATACACTTAAAAAAATTGCCAATGGAGGTTCTTTCAATGGTGTTTGCTGGGATATAACCTTTTCGACTAAAGATTATACTATATATCATTGGCGAGGTGAGTTTGAAACTAAATTATCTAACCAGCTTCTTAACGGTGAATATGATGACGAAGAAGTTAATATTTTATGTGAATACTTGTACCGAAATGATGAAAATATTATAATACGAACTCAGCAAAAAGGAATAATTTTTAAGGGAAAAGAAACTCCTAAATTATCTCCTTTTCAAAGTATTGTTGAATTACTTAATCAAGAAGAAGATATTAGTCCAGTTCAAAATGTATTTGATAAAATTGTTGAAAGTAAAAATATTCCAATTTCTAATTCTCTGTTCAGACTTTCTGCTAGTATTTTAAAACGATATGAAGATTCCTCTTTAACACAAATAAAAAATAGTGGACTACGAATTCAAATTAAACTTGCTCTAGTTTATCGGTATGATAGGGAAGAATTTGATAAGATAAAAAGTCTTTTTACGGAGATATTTAGTAACATTGAAGATATTAAAATTGATGCTTTAAATAAAGATGAATTCCCCCTTGCTTTAGCTAATTTTCTTAAAGAAGCAATTATAATTAAGATCAAAGAAAAAAACATAGATACTTGGATTAGACAAGAGAATATTTCTTCTGGAATGTTAAAAACATTAATGTATATTAGTGAATTATATTTAGCTCCTGATGATAGTGTAATCTTGATAGATGAATTTGAAAACAGTTTAGGCGTTAACTGTATGGATAGTGTAACTGATTTAATTTGTGAAAACAAAAAAATACAATTTATTATGACTAGCCATCATCCCTATATTATTAATAATATTAGTCCTGAATACTGGAAAATAGTCACTCGTAAAGGAGGATTAGTAACTGTAAAAACTGCAGAAGATTTTCATATATCTTCTTCGAGACAAAAAGCATTTCTTGACTTAATTAATGTCCTTGAAGATTATCCTGAAGGTTTGGAGGATGAATGAATATTTATTTTCTTGTAGAGGGGAGAAGTACCGAAAAAAAACTATATCCAAAATGGCTTAAATATTATCTTCCTCAACTTAAAAAAGTACAATTTCATGATCAAATTAAAATAAATAATTATTATCTTATTAGTGGTAATGGTTATCCTTCAATCATTGATCATGGGATTCCTAATGCTGTGCAAAAAATACAGGAAACTGGTAAATATGATTATTTTGTTATTTGTCTAGATGCTGATGAAGATACGGTTAGTGAAAGAAAAGAATACATTAATGATTTTATTCTTTCCAAAAACATAGAATTAGGTAAAACAAAACTCATTTTAATTCTTCAAAATCGTTGTATCGAAACTTGGTTATTAGGAAATCGAAAAATCTTTAATTCTAAACAACCTCAAGAGTCTCCTTTATCAGATTATGTGCAATATTATGATGTCTCTCAAAATAATCCTGAAATCATGGGAAAATATGTGTTGAAAAATCACGCCAATTTTCATGAAGCATATTTGAAAGAGATTTTCCGAGCAAAAAATCTAAGTTATACAAAAAAACATCCAGGTGAAACACAAGAAAAATATTATTTTGAGGAGTTATTGAAAAGAATAGAAGAGCAATCCAATCATCTACAAACTTTTAAAACATTTATTGAGTTTTGTGATAAAATTAAAGCTAATTTATCCTAAAATTCTAATAATAAAGCTAGGCTTTCCTAATATTCTTATAAATAAGTATGAGATACAGAAGTGTGAGCATCTTGCTCACTATGCTAACAAAAAGATAGATATATTTGATAAAACCCAACTCCGCATCTAACCGACTCTACGATAAATTTATATGAAATCCTGTTGAATACCATAGGTTAGGATGAGGTAAGCAGGGGTAGCAGAGGAGGCAGGGGAAGATAGATTTACAATAGCAATTTTAACGTTTACTGATTAAGCGGATTTGATATTATTATGTCCCTAAAAGAGTCATTTGTAGAGGTTTAAAACTGTTTTTTACCCTTCTCCTAATATTCTTATAAAGAAGTATGAGATACAGAAGTGTGAGCATCTTGCTCACTATGGTAACAAAAAGATAGATATATTTGATAAAAACCAACTCCGCATCTAACCGACTCTACGATAAATTTTAACTTCAATAAGCAATAAAACGAGACTGAAATTGATAACGAACAATAATAGGATGAGAAAGACGGTTAACACTAACATCATCATAAATAGTAATATCCTTCGGTAACTCAAACAAATGAGACAACATTTGAGTAGTTAAAAAACGAGTATTTATGGGAAGTTTCAATTGTTGTGTATTAATAGAGTTGCGAGATGCTAAAACAAACCCCCAAGGGCCAAAACTAGGGACATCAATGGTGTAGGGTTTTGCCTGTAAACCGACAGCAGATAAGGTTTTAACAATACAACTTAACACTTTGGGAGCAAAAAAAGGACTAGATGCTTGCGTTACTAATACCCCATTCTCCTCCAAACGACTCATTAAACGACGATAAAATCCCTCAGCGTATAATTTAGCCAGACTTTTCTCATCTGGATCAGGAAAATCAGCAATAATGACATCAAACCTCTTATTTAACTTAGGAACTTCTATAAACGCATCGCCATAAATAATCTTCACCCTCGAATCAGCTAACGCATTTTCATTAACTTCTTGTAACTGAGTATAACTGTTAGCCAATTGTACTATTGTGGGATCTAACTCAACGAGGATAACCTCTTCAATATTGTCCCATTTCAACACCTCTCGCATAGCCATACCATCCCCCCCACCTAAAACTAAAACATTACGAGGGTTTTTGGCTGCACTCATGGCAGGATGAACTAATGCCTCATGATAACGATATTCGTCTAAAGTGGATAATTGTAGGTCCCCATTGAGAAATAACCTCACATCCTTACCACTGCGAGTTAAGACAATGCGTTGATACTTCGACTGTATGCGTTTAACAATGGGTGCATTGTATAAATTGTTCTCTAACTGGTTACTGATAGGGATAGAAATGGGTGACAAGGCTAACAAGAATATTGCCACCCCTAACCCTAGATATCCCCAACGACGCAAAGAAGGAAACTGACGGGCGATGGCAAATACCATCAAGGCTGGAAACGATCCCAAAACAAAGGCTGTGGGAAACATCCCCAACCAGGGTAAAAAGAGAATGGGAAAGGCCAACGAGCCAAATAATGCCCCTAAATAATCTAACGCTAACACCCCTGATAAAGCATCCTTTACCCCGTCGGCTTTTTCCAAAATTCGTGTCAATATAGGTACTTCTAGCCCCGCTAATAGACCTAAAATGACCGTTACCAGAAATAACTGTAACCAAATTGATTGACCGATAATGAAGATGGCAAATAATCCTAATGGGAGAATAGCTGTTAAAGGAGCAATGGCTAACTCCACCCAAATAAAGGCTAATAATAATCTTCCTTGTAAGATGTTTCCTTGAGCGTTAGGGGCAATAAAACGACTCAGATAAGAGCCCACTCCCATAGCCGCTAAAAAACCCCCTACAGCGATACCATAGGCCAAGGCTTGGTTTCCCATTAAATAGCTGGCTAAAGTGCCTAACAGTAATTCCACTGCTAATCCAGTTCCCGAAGAAACTGCGGCAGCCATTAACAGTAAACGTTTTTGTATTGGATTGAAACTAAATTTTTGAGCATCACCCATTTTTTGATTTTATCTAATCCCCACTCATAATGATCTTAAATCCTGTTGAATACCATAGGTTAGGATGAGGTAAGCAGGGGGAGCAGAGGAGGTAGGGGAAGATAGATTTACAAGAGCAATTTTAACGTTTACTGATTCAGCGGATTTGATATGACTACGACTTATTAACATCTCCCAGTGAACAACCCCAACTAGGCTGACGTGAAAACAAAGTTAAAGTTTGCTTATGGGATCAACTCTAAAGGGTAGGGTGTAGACATTCAACTATTTAACCGCTTATGCCTCCTCGTCAGCAACCCCGTCGTATTGCCCGTGAACTGGCTTTATTGAGTTTGAGTCAGATTAAAGGCAATGCCGAAAAATTAGACAAAGTTGAATTGAATGACTTAGTTGTGGCAGCGATTCGTACCCTAACCAGCGAGGTACAAGATACTTTAGAGACAGCTTCGGCAGAGGTAACAAGGGGCCATAATCAATTGTTCCAATATGAAACCCGCGCCACTAGCCTAGAAAGTGGTAAAACTATGATTCAGGAGGCTTTAACCCTTACCCAAGAAGCCATCAATCGTTTAGCTACTGCGGTGGAATTTCCCGAAATTATTCAATTAGCCAGTCAATACGAAGTCAGAGAATACACCATTGAAATTATTGGTACAGTAAACCGACGCAAAAAAGAAATTGATCAACAAATAGAAGGGGTGTTAAAAGACTGGCAGTTGCGTCGTTTGGCTAAGATTGACCAAGATATTTTACGCTTAGCCGTGGCTGAAATTCTTTTTCTTGATATTCCTGAAAAAGTTGCTATCAATGAAGCGGTAGAACTAGCAAAACGCTATTCCGATGATGATGGTTATCGTTTTATTAACGGGGTTTTAAGACGATTTACAGACAAAATTAAAAAAGATGAGACAATTAGGGGTCAATGATGATCAACCCCTAAACAATAGAGTCTAGCTTACAGACCAAACTCCTTTAACAACTTCTTGTAAGATTTCTAAGTGGGGAGTTTGACACAGAAGATAGGCGAAAAATGCGCCGCCACAACCACCAACAAAGAAACCATTAGCAAATTCACCCCATCCTTCAGAGGTAGCTAAATCTTCAGGGACATCAGGGGTGGTTAAGGTTTCTGTGGGTTTGGTAACACCAACAGAAGCGTAAATGGATAAAGCAATAGTTAAAATGGAAACTAAACCAACAGTGGCCAAAATACCGGCTGTGGCTGCATATTCTGTACTACGTAAAGGACCAAGAATCGCAAAAGGTCCATAGAGGAAATAACCGTGAGCCATACCAACTTCTAAACCACGACGGTTGGCAGATAGTCCTTTACGGTAAGCGGGTAAGTTTCTAATGAAAGCAAGGGAGAACCCTGATGAGTTAAGAGGTGTGGCTAAATTGCCAACTTGAGGGTCTCCACCATGTTGAATTGCGTCTATGGTCATGTCAATCTCTGAATGTAAGTTAATGGACAACCGACGAACTTATCCTTAAGCTAAGTTGAAGGTTTTTAAGGTTTGGTCTAGATAGCACCCTTGCTAAGTTCAAAAGCCTTAGTCCCAGAGGCTATCCATCCATGTCTCAAGACGCTAGTAGCTAACGTCTACAACAACATTTTGTTATTCTGTTGAGAAGTATATTTCACTCTACCCCCTTTATTAACGCTTCTGGATACAGAATGTTAAGAATCTTTATAATTGAGTCATTCTGACAGGGTTGCCAGTAAGATTCATGATGTTACACCCTAAATTCAGAAATAGGATCATAACAAATGACAGGTACATACACACTCTCTTACCTACCCATAATTTTTGTCCCTCTAATGGCTGTTTTAGCTTTTATGGTTATGGGTCTTTTATTCATTTACGTTGAATCTGACGCTTAAATTTTTGTCAGTTTAAGGTCTCTCCCTCATCAGGAGAGGCTTTTTTATTTACTCCAATATATAAATGTTTGTAAAATAAGCTTGACAAAAAGGCATTGCTTCAAGTTGCCATGATTCTCGGATAATGAGGACGACAGGGTGTTCCCCAAGCTACCATTTCAGCAGGAATAGCCTTGAAAACACTGCTTCTCGCTCCAATCACTGCATTAGAGCCAATGATAACCCCAGGAGCTATAAAACAGTCTGTTGCTACCCAAACGCCGTTACCAATGGTGACGGGGGAGATGATTAAATCGAAGGCCTTATCTTGAAAATCATGACTCCCTGTACATAAATAACACTTTTGGGAAATAACCGTTTGAGAACCAATGTTTATGCTTTCTAAACTATAGAAAACCACATCATCTCCGATCCAACTATAATTTCCTATAGTAACTTTCCAAGGATAGGTAAAACGGGCCGTAGGACGAATAATTACTTTTTCCCCAATCTTAGCCCCAAAACAACGCAATAACCAACAGCGAAACCCATTAGCATTGTGCAAACTCAGGGGAAAGGCAATGGATTGCACTAACCACCATAGCAGTATATACCATCCAGGACGACCGCGATCGTACCAAGATTGGTCGTATTGACGCAAATCTACCCAAGGAATATCATCAGTAATAGGATGAGAATTTGACTCTAATTTCATTATTTTATGAGTTTATAATTTAACTTTGAGCGGTTCTGAAGTTTTATTATTATCCGGCTTTAGCTCAGTTTTATTAATATTTAACTTGCCACCAAATTGTCGTAGTTCATATAGTTTTACTCCAATTTGATATTCATATTGGCTCAGTAAACGACCATAAATATAACCAGCACGGCCATCTAAAAATCCTAAGCGAATAAAATAGAATAAAATAAATCTTAGCAGAGGTTTAAGAGGTAGTTTAACCCAGATTTTTTTGAGAAAGCGTTTTCTTTGAACAGCATCTCCAAAGAGATTAGCTCCGATGGTGCCACTGTCATCTTGTCCGGTTAATAAATTGTAGTAAACCCGCGCTTCCCAATTAGAATAACGATTATGTCTTTGTAACCAATGATAAATATCACGGAAGTCGATATGTAGCATATCTTCTTTAAGATAGCCCACCTTTCCCTCTAAGATAACGTGTTCATGAACTTCATTATCTCCTGTATTGGGAATATCTTCCGTGTTTAAGTTTTCATAACGTCCTGATTTATGACGAAATAAACGGAGATTCCAGTCTGGATATTTTCCTCCGTAACGAATCCATTTCCCTAAAAAGAATACTTTGCGATTTAGATAGTATCCATTGTAATTATCATCTTCAATAGCTTTTTCAATTTCATCCCATAATTCGGGAGTAATGCGCTCATCACAATCAACGATTAATACCCATTGATTCCGAAACGGGAGATTTTCTAATGACCAATTTTTCTTTTTCGGCCAACGTCCATTAAAATGAAATTGAACTACTTGGGCTCCAAACTGTTCACTAATTTCAATTGAGCGATCGCTGCTTTGGGAGTCTACCACAAAAACTTCGTCTGCTCTAGCCACACTCTCTAAACAGGCAGGGAGGTTAAGCTCTTCGTTCAAGGCGGGAATGAGTACGGAAATTGAGACTTTGGCCGTCATTTTGGATATTTGAGTTAAGGGTTCCTATTCATCCATATTATAGGGAATAGGGTAACTTAGGTACTCAGAGATTGAAAGGCACAAGAGGGGGGAAGAAGCAAAAAATAATTAAATTACGAGTTCTAGATCCTACATTCTTTATCTGTCTCCATTTTTTTGCACTTTCCATAGTCCTCAACCCCTTTAGAGGCCTTTGGATAATTGTTATATTAAGAAATGTAACAACAAGATCACAAAAAACTAAGAGACAATTGTAAAGATAAGGATTCATGCTGGATACTCATAAACCCTCTTCCACTAGCAAGGAATTGACACAAATGCCGCAACAAGAAAGTAAATCCCGTTCTAATAGGCGTTGGCCTTCGATTTTAGCAATCTTGCTCTTATTAACAGGCACAGCAGCCGGAGTCGCTTGGTGGTTAACTCAGAGAGGCGATAATACATCTTTGGGAGCTTTTGCCCAAAAAACCCCCCCGACTTCGGTGAAATTAGAGACTATCAAAGTGGGAAGAGTTGAAAGTATTTCTGAGGTTGTAGGAATCCTGCAAGCGCAAGATGCAATTATCTTGAGGCCTGAAATTGGAGGGCGTATCAATCAAATTTTAGTTAAAGAGGGTGCTCGTATCACTAAAGGCCAAACAATAGTTCAATTAGATAGTAGTGATTGGCAAGCTGAATTGTTAGAAGCTCAAGCACAACTAGCCAGCATTAAAGCACGATTGGCCGAATTGGAAGCAGGAAGCCGTGTCGAGGATATTGAAGAGGGTAAAGCTCGCTTACGCGAAGCTTTGGCCCGTTTACGCAATGCTCAATCCGGAGGAAGTTTAGAAGAAATTGCTCAAGCTCAAGCACAAGTTAACGCAGCAGAAGCGAGTGCAGAGTTAGCACAACAAAGAGCCGGAAGATATGAAGGCTTGCAACAACAAGGGGCTATTTCAGCCGATGAGTATCAAGAATTCCTGACAGAAGCACGTAATGCAATTGCCGCTCTTGAACAGGCCAAACGCCGTTTATCTCAACTTGAGAAGCGTCGTCTCATCGATATCGATGAATTACAAGCAGTGGTTGAGCGAGAAAAACAAAATATACGTAGATTGGAAACGGGGCCGCGTCAAGAGGTTATTGCTCAAGCTAGGGCTGATGTAGCAGAGGCCATTGCTCAAGTACGTAGGGCTGAGGTGAATGTGAGCAAAACTCGTATTGTTGCCCCTATTGCTGGCATCGTAGGAGATATTCCCGTAGAATCAGGAGATTATGTCAGCCAGGGGGATAATTTAACCACTTTAACAGCTAATGATATCCTGGAACTAAATTTATCGATTCCTTTAGAAGATGCCCCTCGTTTACGGTTGGGGCTACCTGTGGAAATCATGAGCCCTGAAGGTAAAACCCTTGCCAGGGGGAACATTAGTTTTATTTCTCCCACTGTTACGGCTGATTCTCAATTAGTATTAGCTAAAGCGGAGTTTAATGGTACCAATAAAGCCTTATTAAATCGTCAATTCATCCAGGCAAGAATTATTTGGCGACAAGAGCAAGGTTTATTAATTCCTAGTGCTGCTGTGTCTCGTTTAGGAGCACAAACATTTGTTTTTGTGGCTAAACAAAATCAGTCTCAGGAAGAAAATAAAGCCCCATTAATAGTAGAGCAAAGACAAGTTGAACTAGGAGGATTACAAGGGAACAACTATCAGGTTATCAGTGGTTTAGCCGCAGGAGAAAAAATTGTCACAGCAGGCATTTTAAAGTTAAAGGATGGTGCACCTATTCAAGAAATAGGTAACCAGAATTCAGAATTCGGAAGTAACAATTAATATGAGGGCTTGAAAACAAGATGAATTTTGTGGACTTTTTCATTAAACGACCTGTTTTTTCTTCAGTTTGTGCTTTCCTTATTTTATTGGTGGGACTAATTAGTTTATTTAACTTACCCTTAGATAGATTTCCTGATATTAGTCCTACTAGAGTACAAGTTAGAGCAACTTATGATGGAGCGAGTGCTGAAGTTGTCGAAAATGCCGTTACTAATATTTTAGAAAGACAAATTAATGGGGTTGAAGGCGTAAAATATATCAGTTCAACTAGCAGTAATAGTGGAGTTAGTAATATTACAGTTACCTTTGATTCTGAGAGAAATCCTGAATTAGCTGCGGTTGACGTGCAAAATCAAGTGGCTGCTGTTCAATCTCAACTACCCGATGCGGTGCAAAGAACAGGAGTTCAAGTAACAAGACAATCTAATAGTATCTTATTAGGAATTGGTTTATATAGTGATAATAATCGCTACGATAATGTATTTTTAAGTAACTATTCTGATCAATATATCGTTGATGCTTTAAAAAGGATTGATGGAGTCGGAAATATTCGTATTTTTGGGGAACGTCGCTACGCAATGCGTCTCTGGTTAGATCCAAATCGGTTAGCCAGTCGAGGATTAACTACTCAAGATGTGGTTAATGCTTTATCGGAACAAAATTTACAAGTTGGGGCCGGAAAAATTGGTGCCGAACCCGCTCCTGAAGGACAACAATTTCAGTTTGATTTAAGGGCAATTAGTCAATTAAAAGATCCCAAAGAGTTTGAAAATCTTTTATTAAAAACTGATGAAAATGGCGGTTTAGTATACTTCAAAGACGTGGGAAGGGCTGAATTAGGAGCAGAAGATTATAGTTCTTTTCTACGGTTTCGGGGAGAGGATGCCATAGGAATGGGGGTTTATCAAAGAACGGAATCTAATGCCTTAGAAGTAGCCACAAAAGTAAAAAAAGAAATGGAGCGTCTCTCGGAATTTTTTCCCCCTGATTTAAAATATGTCGTCGCCTTTGATACCACTCAGTTTATTGAAGAATCTTTATCAGAAGTAGTTAAAACTTTAATCATGGCTGTTGGTTTAGTGATTATTGTTATTTTAATCTTCTTACAAAATTGGCGCACGACTTTAATTCCATCTTTAACCATTCCCTTAGCCTTGATTGGAACCTTTGCCTTTATTAAAATTTTTGATTTTTCAATTAATAGTTTAACTCTCTTTGGTTTGACCTTAGCAACTGGAATGGTAGTAGATGATGCTATCATTGTTGTTGAACAAATCAACCGCTACGTTGAAGATAAAAATATGTCCCCTCAAGCTGCTGCAATTCGAGCAATGAATGAATTGTCAGGGGCAGTTATCGCTACATCTTTAGTCTTAATGGCAGTATTTGTTCCCGTGGCATTTTTCCCAGGAACCACAGGGGCTTTATACCGACAGTTTGCTTTAACCATTGCTTTTTCTATCGCTATTTCCACCTTTTTAGCCTTAACCTTAACCCCCTCTTTGTGCGCCTTACTATTAGAAAAAGGACAAAGCTTACCCGGCTTTTTAGGAACTATTTTTAATCAATTCAATCACTTTTTAACCTGGATACAAGCACAATATCGGCGATCGCTTTATACCCTTTCCCATCTTCGTTTGGTGGTTGTGGGGATCTTTATCTTCCTCTTATTGGTAACAGCATGGCTATATAACAAGGTTCCTAGTGCTTTTACCCCCGAAGAAGATCAAGGTTATTTCCTAACTATTATTCAAGCCCCTCAAGGGGTTTCCCTGCAATACACTAGCGAGGTGATGAGACAGGTGGAAAATGCTATTTTAGAAGAGCCAGACGTGAAAGCAACCTTCGCCGTGGGTGGGTTTTCCTTCAGTGGTAATACAGCTAACCAAGGAATCATTTTTTCCCCCCTCAAACCCTTTAAAGATCGTCCCGGTCCTCAACATTCGGCACAAGCGATCATTGGTAAATTATGGGGTAAGTTTAGTCAAATACCTGAAGCGCAAATTTTTCCCGTTAACCCTCCTTCTATTCGGGGTTTAGGTAACTTTGGCGGTTTTGTTTATCAACTGCAAGATCAACAGGGAAGCGAAGATGTAAATCAGTTAGTTGAGGTGATGGGAGAAATGCTGGGAGCAGCTAATCAAAATCCCGATATTGGTCGAGCTTTCAGTCAATTTTCTGCTAATACCCCTCAATTTGTCATCGAAGTTAATCGGAATAAAGCCCAAGCCTTAGAAGTCTCTATCGACGATATTTTTAGCACCCTACAAACGGCTTTAGGTTCACGTTATGTCAATGATTTTACCCTCCAACAGCGTACCTATAGGGTTTATGTTCAAGCTGATAAGCAATTTCGTGCTCACCCTCAAGACATCAATAAATTATATGTGCGTTCGCAAAGGGGTCAAATGGTTCCTTTATCAAGCCTCCTCACCCTAACCCCCACAACCGGCGCACAAACTATCACCCACTATAATTTATTTCGTTCGGTAGAAATTAATGGTAGTCCCTCCCCAGGTGTGGGTTCCGGTACAGCAATTGAAGCAATGGAAACTTTATCAAAACAAGTCCTTCCGCCAGGATTTGCTTACGAATGGTCCGGCACATCCTTAGAAGAAATTGAGTCAGGGGGACTTGCTCCGATTATCTTTGGTTTAGGACTGTTGTTTGTCTTCTTAGTTTTGTCTGCACAGTACGAAAACTACATCGATCCCTTGATTATTATTATTGCGGTTCCTTTGGCTATTTTGGGAGCATTAACAGCACAGTTATTAAGGGGCTTTCCCAATGATGTCTATTGTCAAATCGGCTTAGTCATGTTGATTGGCTTAGCCAGTAAAAATGCTATCTTGATTGTCGAGTTTGCTAACCAATTACGAGACGAGGGTTTACCTTTAGTTAAAGCAGCCATAGAAGCTGCACAAGAAAGGTTAAGACCGATTTTAATGACGGCAGTTTCCACCTTATTAGGCATCTTTCCCTTAGTTATAGCGACCGGTGCAGGAGCCGGAAGTCGTCAGTCTTTGGGCACAGCAGTGTTTGGAGGAATGTTAGTCGCCTCTTTCTTGAGTTTATTTGTGGTTCCTATGCTCTATATTGTCATCAAAATGGCCACCGAGAAATTGTTACCGAAAAAATCATCGTAATACGTCGGGGTTTGATTCATATCTTGCACCTGCGTAAATCAGAATTTAGGATTACCGATCCCTCAAGTTGGAGGTTTGAAACCCTAATCTAAAAAATGTAAATAAATATAAATAATCGTTATTTATGTCCCACTCCTTAAAAATGTCTCAAATCAAGAAATCTCGTCAAAATAAAGATCCCATGAAGCAGCTTTTTCAGTATGGAAAAGTCTATCGTCCTCTTATTTGGCAAGCTGTTACTTCTTCTATTCTTAATAAAATCTTTGATTTGGCTCCCCCGGTGTTAATTGGTGCTGCGGTTGACGTTGTCGTTAAACAACAAGATTCCTTAATCGCTAAGTTAGGGGTTAAAGATGTTTTTCTTCAATTACTGATTTTAACTTTTATATCTATTATTATCTGGGGATTGGAATCACTATTACAATACATTTATGAAAGGTTATGGCGTAATTTAGCCCAAAATATTCAACATGACTTAAGACTCGATGCCTATAGTCATCTGCAAGAGTTAGAGTTAGCTTATTTTGAAGAGCGAAACACAGGAATGCTCTTGTCTATTTTAAACGATGATATTAATCAATTAGAACGTTTTTTAGATATTGGAGCCAATGAAATATTACAGGTTATCACCACAGTAATTATTATTGGCTTAGCCTTTTTTATAGTTACGCCAGGAACCGCTTGGATGGCTATGTTACCTATTCCCTTTATTTTGTGGGGTTCGATTACCTTTCAAAAATTATTAGCCCCTCGTTATGCCAATGTTAGAGAAAAAGTAAGTTTATTAAATAGTCGTTTATCCAATAATTTAACTGGCATTACAACCATTAAAAGTTTTACTACAGAAGCTTATGAATTAGAAAGATTGCGGGAAGATAGTCAAGCTTATCGTCGAAGTAATCAAAAGGCGATCGCCTTGAGTGCTGCTTTTGTTCCTCTGATTCGTATCATTATCTTAGTGGGATTTACTTGCATTTTATTGTATGGTGGCATGGAAGTCGTTGAAGGTAAATTAGCGGTAGGAACTTATAGCGTTTTAGTATTTATGACCCAACGCCTACTATGGCCATTAACTAGATTAGGACAAACTTTAGACCTTTATCAACGATCAATGGCTTCTACAAATCGAGTCATGAACTTATTAGATACTCCCCTAACTATTCATTCTGGAACTGTTGCCTTACCCATAGAAACTGCTCAGGGAAAAATAAAACTTGAGAACGTTAGTTTTGCCTATCAAGAAGGTTATCCTATCATCAAAAATTTATCCTTAGATATCCCAGCCGGTCATCGCATTGGGATTGTGGGTTCTACAGGCTCAGGGAAAAGCACCTTAGTCAAACTGTTGCTAAGATTATACGAAATTGATCAGGGTAAAATAACTTTAGATGATATCAATATTCAAGACATCTTTTTAGGTGATTTACGCAGAGCTATGGGATTAGTTAGTCAAGATGTTTTTCTCTTTCATGGAACCGTAAAAGAAAACATCGCCTATGGCAATCCTCATATTATCGATTCTGAAATTAGGGAGGCAGCCAAGACAGCAGAAGCCCATGAATTTATAGAACAATTACCCCAAGGTTACGATACCATTGTCGGAGAAAGGGGACAAAAATTATCGGGGGGACAACGACAAAGAATCGCCATTGCTAGAGCAATTTTTAAAAATCCGCCTATCTTGATTTTAGACGAAGCAACCTCAGCCGTAGACAACGAAACCGAAGCGGCGATTGCCCGTTCCTTAGAAACAATTACCGCCGAAAGAACTACCATTGCTATTGCCCATCGTTTGTCCACTATTCGTCATTCAGATTGTATTTATGTTATGGAATTGGGAAAAATTGTTGAACAAGGAACCCACGAACAACTCTTAGAAAAGCAGGGAATTTATGCAGGATTATGGCAGGTCCAAACTGGGGGAAACAATATTTTTTCATAACTGAAACCTGATTGCTATAGCATCCTCTTCGGGAACGCTATATAGAATTTCCCCCTCTTGAAAACTGTTGGTCAAAGCTCAAAGCCATTTTGAGAAAAATAAAAGCTAGAAACTATTCTGATTTAATCGATGCTATTACTTCAGCTATATTAAAAGTGACTCAACAAGATATTCCTAACTGGTTTACCCATTGCTGTTACTATACCTCCTGACTGTGGGAAATGCTATAAAACTTGTTTAAATAGTTTACTAAATTCCCCAGGCTGAAAGTCTCCACTACTGGGACGACGTTCTTGTTTATTTTTTAAACAATAAACATATTGACAGTCAATATCATCAAGTTTCGTGTTACTATCGATATTCCAACCTTCTAAACAAGCACCGGTTAAATAAACATGAGTCAAATTAGTATTAATAGCGTTAATTTCAGTTAAATTACTGTCCCGTAAATCTGCATTTTTTAAGGTAGCTTCGCTTACGTCTGCTTGGGTTAAATTGGCTTCTTTTAAGTTAGCATTGTCTAAATTTGCACCCCTTAAATTAGCTTTGGAATAGTCCTTTTTATACCCTTTATGAGGGTTAATTAATAACTCCCTAACATCCGGTTGAGAGAGGAGAGTCTTCCCAACTTTAGCGAGATCAAGATTTATAACCCCTTGGAAACGGGTACGAATAAGAGATTTTGCTCTTAAATCGCTGTTTCTCAGGGTTGAACCCGTGAAGTCGGCATCGGTTATTGTTGCGCCATAGAAACAGGTTCCCCCTATTGAGGCAAAAGTAAGGGCAAACTCCCGCAACCAAGCGTCTCTAGAGTCCCCTTTTATGGTTCGATGAGAGATAATATAGCCAAGAAGGGTTAACGCTACGGCTACGGCAAAGGCTACGAATCCTGCTACGGTAAAAGCTCCTGCTCCTGCTACGGCTACGGCTACGGGTACGGTAAAAGCTCCTGCTCCTACTACGGTCAAGGCTCCTGCTCCTGCTCCTGCTACGGCTACGGCAAAGGCTGCGGCTACGGCAAAGGCAAAGGCTACGGGTACGCCTACGGCAAAGGCTACGGTTACGGTAAAGACCAAGGCTCCTGCTCCTGCTCCTCCTACGGATACGGCCCAGGCCAAGGCCAAGGCAAAGAGTACGGCCCAGGCCAAGGCTCCTACTACGGCTACGGCCAAGGCTACGGATACGGCCCGGGCAAAGCCCGCTAAACCTTTACGATACGATGTAATACAGAAGATGGCAAGAGAGGCAAGGGTTAGCCATCCTGAAACCTTATACTCTACAGTAGAACCATCAAAAATCCAAGATATATAATATCCACTCCATCCAGACATAAAACCAGATAAAGCAACTAAAATCATCGCTCCAGCTAACAAGAATATTTGAGAATGTAATTGTAATCCTGCCCTTGCTTTAATAAATTTAGTTTGAGTAAGATTAGCTTCTTTAAAATTAGTTCCTCGGATATCGCATTCACTAAAATTTGCCCCAAATAAGTCCTTTCCCTTAAAGTTTTGAAACCTTAATTTTTCTCCCCGAAAGTCCCTTCTTCCGTCCGCATATTCCTTTAAAACATCTGTTGCCTTCATAAATTAATATCAGCTATATTACAAGTGACTCAAAAAGATATTCGTAACTGGTTTACCCATTACTGTTACTGTACCTCATGACTGTGGGAAATGCTATAATAAAGGTGTTTGTTTAAAAAAAGATAAAAGTATTAACCAAAAGCAAAATGATTTCCCTTTCTATTCCTCAAGTATTTATAATAACCTCAGAACAATTCGAGGAACTAGCAAATACTGAACAATCAGCAAGACTAGAATTAACGAAAACTGGAGAATTGATTGTCAAGAATCCCAAAGGAGGAGAAGCGGGAGAAAAAAACTTCAATTTGTATATTGATCTCGGCATTTGGAATCGTCAGACAAAACTGGGAAAAGCATTTGATTCTTCTACTCTTTTTGTATTACCAAATGGTGCGAGAAGAAGTCCTGATGTTAGTTGGATTAGATTAGATCGTTGGGATACTTTAACTCCTCAAGAAAAACAAGGATTTCCTCCCATTGTTCCTGACTTTATCATTGAATTAGTTAGTCCTAGTGATCTAAAAAATCAACGATATGAAAACTTACAAGCAAAGATGCAAGAATATTTAGAAAATGGAGTACAATTAGGCTGGTTAATTGAACCATCAACAAAAATAGTGGAAGTCTATCGATTTGGAAAACCTGTGGAAATTTTAAATAATCCTCAAAGCTTATCTGGAGAAAATATTTTACCTGGATTTAGTTTAAACTTAAGTGAAATTTTTTAAATCAATTCATAATAGGATTTTATTCATTTTATTGTTCGGTTTATTCTTCCGTTCAATTGTTGCTTTTTGGTTACTTCCTGGTTACGATGAAGGTTATTATTATCTTTATACAAAACATTTAGATTGGAGTTATTTTGATCATCCCCTTTTCGTCTCATTAACCACTGGTTTTGGAGTTTGGTTAACGAATATTACCTCTCCTTTTACCCTGCGTATTGGCACCATAATTTTCTATACAGGTAGTTTATATTTATTCTATCTTTCTAGTGCTAAACTGTTTACAAAAAGAGCAGCAGAAATAACGTTAATTCTTGCTTCAATTATTCCCATTTTTCAATTAGGTTTTGGTATCGTTTCCCTTCCTGATAGCCCTTTAATATTCTTTTGGTCTGCTAGTTTATTATGTGCAATTGATGAATTTTTTTGTCAATCACAAGAGCATTATATTCCAAGTTATCGTCTTAGTATTTTGGGTATTTTAATTGGTTTAGCTTGTTTAAGTAAGTATCATGGCTTTGTTTTAGGATTTTGTTTAGTCGCTTTTTGTTTACATAGTAATGAGCATCGTAGTGCTTTATTTTCTAAGTGGATATTATTAGGATTAATCTTATTTATTATTACATTATTCCCTATCTTATTTTGGAACTATCAACATGATTGGGCATCCTTTAGATTTCAACTCTTTGATCGCTTTCAAACTGTACCTAATCAGCCTAAAACCTCCTATAATTTCCTCAATTCTCTAGGAGTTTTAGGGGTAAATTTAGGTTTACTTTTTCCCACTATTGGCATTCCTTTATGGTATGTAACAGTAAAAAGTTTATGGTTAAACATAAGCCAAAGAGTTAAGCATAAACATGATTATTATTTAGATAAAAAACAGTTATTTATCTTTTGGATATCATTACCTTTAACTTTAGGATTAATTATTTTAGGAGGTAAACAACAAATCTTAGTAACTTGGCCAATGCCTGGCTATTGGGGGATGATTTTATTATTAGGTTTTTATGGTGAACAATGGGAAAACTATTCAAAACGATGGGTAAAAAGATGGTTGTTAGGAAGTGCGATCTCTATTAATACAATTATTTTATTATTATTAATTCATATTAATACAGGGGCTTTATTACAATCTAGTCAATACCCTTTATTGGGCGGCTTTTTAACCCCTGAAACCGATCCCACAACTGATTTAATTGATGTCCAACAATTAAGAGAAAAAGTAAGTCAATCTCCTACCTTATTAAATGCTTTAAAAAACTCAGATTTTTTATTTACTAATGCCTATTATTTAGCAGGATTAATCGACTTAGCCTTAGAGCCCTTAAATGATATTCCTGTTACTTGTTTTACTTATGATAGACGAGGGTTTGATTTTTGGCCAGATACAGATCAATGGATTGGTCAAAATGCTCTTTATATTACTTTAGAGAGATTTCATGAAATGTCGGAATTGACTGCTGAATTTAGAGTTTTTTTCCAAGAAATTGAAGAAATAGGAAACATAGAAATTAAAAGAGGGGGCGTAGTTATCGATAAATTTTACTTCTATCGAGCAAATAATTTACTAAAACCCTATGTTTCTACAGAAAATTCTATTCGATAAAATCAGAAATATAAGAAGATTTTTTGTCTCTTTATCCTGGTTGAAATAGTTAACATTTTAGGGGTATATTATCAATTTGCTACCATTCCATGAATTTCCACGATTAGTTTCTATTTTTTGATTACCTATACTATAATAGCCAGAAAATCCTTTATTATTAGGAGCTAAGGTAAAGAGAAAATTGCCTTGTTGTTGGGATTTATTTGACCATTTACCTTCAAGGGTACGACCATTATTAAGAGTTTTTCCTTCAGTTATTGTTCCCGTCAAATTTATACTAGGGATGGTAAAATTTCCTGTAACTTGATTATCTTTAAGTTGTAACGTCATTGTTCCTTTAAAACTTTTATTATTCATGCCAACAAAAGAGTGATTCCAATTTCCCGACCAATAATCATTAACTTCTTCTTTTACTGGAGAATTCACTGATTCTGGTAAACTATTATTTTCTTGAGATTCTTTGACTATGGGTTCTTGAATAATCTTTGTTTCAAGTGATTTATCAATTGTAACTAAATCTCTTATTTCCTCCAACATCATTTGTGGGCATAAAGAAGAATTTATAGAGATTGAATCAGGATTATTCTCCAAGAAATCTTTGATACTATAACAGCCTCTTGCTATTAATTGGTTCAGTGATTCAAGGGGCAATTGCATAGTATCTTCTTGACCTACAAAAGTAGCTAATAAATGTCCATCTGATGAAAAACTAAGGTTTTTAATACCATGATAAGAGACTTGCCACACGGCTATTTTTTTATTTTGTTTTAAGTCCCAAATCTTTATATAACCAGCATTATCTCCACTAATAATTCTTTGATTATCGAGACTAAATATGGCTGCTGTAATTCTATTGTCATTATTCGTATAGCTTAGGGGATTCTGACGATCTTTTTCCTTCACCTGAAAAATAGAACTATATCTTCCTTGTTGTTGCTTATCCAAGTCTTTCCAGACACGAATGGTATTGTCTTCTCCAGCAGTGACTAATAGTTGAGAATTGGGACTAAAATTGATTGCCCATATTTTTCCGATATGATCTTGAAAGGTATTCAAATTTTTCTCATTCACATCAGTTATCTGAATTTTGTTATCTTTATCGACAAGAGCAAGTAACTTTTTATCAGGACTCAAAATAGGCTGATTTTTTTTGACTTCATGCTTGGGAAAAGAATCAACATTTTGATGATCGAATAAGTGAATTGGTAAATTCCATAAACGAGTTGTACCATCATCTCCCGAACTAACTATCTGTTTAGAATTCGCAGTAAATTTCACACTACGAACAGGTCCATTATGTCCCTCAAATTGGGCTAATTTCTTACCCTTTAAGTTCCATATTCTTACCTTTCCATCTTCTCCTCCACTGGCAATATACTGACTATCAGCACTAAAAGCGACATTCCAGATAGAACCTTGATGAGCTTGCCATACTTTTCCAACTCTTTGCTTTTCAGAATTCCATAAACTATTTTCTGATGTCCAAAGACCAATATCACCACCATTACCAGCAGCAACAATATGTTTTCCATTGGGACTAAAAAAAGCACCCCAACCTGGAAATTTATTGGTTATGTCCGATGCTTTAATAGCATCTTTTTGGGGAATAAATAATGTTGATAACGGTTTGGGTTGATGAGATTGTTTCACATTTTTGATATCCCAGATTTTGATCTGTTGATCCATCCCAATTGTAACCATAATATCTTGATCATTATTGGGATGAAAATCAACAGTTTTGGCGAAATTAACAGGTTGTTTATTATAATCTGCTTTCCAGAGTGCTAATCTGTTTCCTTGTAAATCCCACAAACCAATATTACCTTTGCCTCCTTCTCCTTCAACTATTGCTAAGTTTTTTCCATCTGAACTAAAACTGACATAGCGTACATAACCATGAGCGTAACCTTTATAAGCTTGTATTGCTTGATGCTTTGGCGTTTCTTTTAAGTGAATATTAGGCAATTTCTGAATTTCTTCTAAGTTCCAAATACGAACGATTCCATCTTCACCGGAACTGGCCAATAATTTAGCATTTGGACTAAAAGCGACATTCCAAATGCGTTGACTCGCTTGATCTTTGGATGATTTTACATTCCATGATTTTAAAAGTTTTCCTTGTAAATCCCAGAGTTTTATGGTGCCATCTTCTCCTGCACTGGCAATGATTTGCTGATTATAATTATCCGGACTAACAATACTCCTGACGAGGATAGTGCTATCGCCTCTCATGCGGTTAGCTTCTTTGACATGATAGAGAGCCCATTGTAAAGTGTTTTGAACGTCTTCTTGAAGATTATCCGTTGACCTGAATAACTCGAATAAGGGAAATTTTACCAGTGGATCTTGTAAAGTGTATCCTGCTTGTAAACCCTGAATCATTCCATCTAATGAATTGTTGAAACGTAAACTATTTTCAGCAGCATTTCGAGAGGCGATAGCTTGATTAATTAGGCTATTTCTCTGTCCAATTAAGGAAAAAACTAGACCGGTACTTAACCCCAACATAACCGCAATTAGCACACTCCAAGTACGAAGAGTATTAAAGGTTTTACTCCTGAGACTACGTTCAATGTAGCTTTCAGCTATGCCATCCAACATCCCTAAGTTGCCATAACTTTTGATATATTCGCGCGCTTCCCCTAACTTAGATCCTTGCAAAAGATATTCAGGTTTTTGTTGTTTATTTTTCCATTCCTGGGCCGCTGTTTCAATTTTCCGTTCAATAACTATCCCTTCTCGATACTCATCTTGCCATTGTCGCAATCTTCCCCAATTTCTGATTAACGCTTCGTGAACAACATCAATGAGAATAGTTGATGATATATTTTTAGTGATTTGCTGCTCACTTTTACCTTCTCCAAGGGTTTTTTCTTCGGTTCTAACGATGAGACGATTTTTTTCATTGGCTAACTTCTGCGTTACCTGATCTAATTCTTCTAAACTATGATGGGAATTAACCAAATCACGGAGATAAAATCGTCTGCGAGTATCAAAAGTATCCCCAACTTGAGTTAATTCTAAAAAGATTCTTTTGGCGATCGCCTGTTCATTTTTATCCAAACTATTAAAAACTTCATTAGCACGTTTTTCTAAGGTTCCTTCAATTCCTCCTAACGCTTGATAGGTTTTCAGGGTTAAAAACCGTTCCCCTTGTTTTCTCGTTTCTTGCCACAATTGAGTTAAGGTATATTCTAGGAGAGGTAAACTACCTGGATAGTCTTCCACATCATTAATTAACTGTTGTTTTAAGGAACCTTCTATCTGTAAACCAACTAAATCAGCAGGTTTTTGAATCACTTCTTCAATTTCTTCTCGGTTGAGATGTTCAACATTAATATAGGGTTTCTCAATTTTAGTTACTAATTCTGAATATTCCCGTAATCTTCCCCGAAAGTCGGAGCGCATTCCCATAATAATATGAAGATTTGAATATTTTTCTAATAATTCGATTAAATGCTCAAAAAAGGTTTTACGGATATTTTCATCACACATGGTAAAACATTCTTCAAACTGATCGATAACCATGATAATTTTGTTTTTGTTACTTCTCTCTGGTTCTGAGTTTATCGAGTTTTGTTTCCTTTCCTCAACTAGCACTGACTTGATCGAGTTGGGGAGGTTTAAGGAGGCAGCATCCCAGACAATATTTAACTGTTTTAAGGGATTTTCTGTGGGAACAAATGGGGTTAAATAAGTCCAGGAATTACTTCCTGGTAGCACTTGACCCAATTTTAATTGATACAATAAACCTGCGCGTAACAAAGAAGATTTTCCACTACCAGATGCTCCTAAAACCCCTATAAATCTGCTCTTTTGTACCCGCTCAATTAAATGATTTGTCAACTTAGAGCGTCCCCAAAAAAATGTCGCATCTTCTGGAGTTTCCTGAAAATAAGATAAAGAACGATAGGGACATTTATCTCGAAATATCTGAGAAGAATACCTAGTTGTTAATACAATAGAGCGTTGAGAATTTTTAATTAATGGACGTTGAGAAGTTGCACTCATTTGCTTCTCAATAAAGTTTTGTAACTTATTACTATCCACAATTCCATCAGCGTAATTATCAGGATTCAACCCTTCTAATAACGTTTTGGTAAATAAACCTTGCTTGTAACTAATTTCTAATCCTGTTTCAAAGGATCTTGTCCCGGTAATGAAACAATAATTCTTATTAGTAGGAAGATATTTCATTAACTCCCCACTGAAACAACAATCTAACCAAACAATAACCTTTTTTACTGAACTTCTTTCTATTTCCTCTCCCAACCACCGCAAAGAAATTCCATAAATTCCCGCTTTAGGAAAAACATCACTGGTGGCTAAAAAAACATCATCATTATCATCAACAATCTGATGCCATCCATGGCCTGAAAAAAATAATAAAGCTAGATCCGATATTTCTTGCCTGGAAGGAGGATTAAAAAGATGAGTAATCTTATCTTTTAACTCCTCTAATCTTACTCCTGATTTAAGTTGATTGCTTTCTTCTCCCTTTTGACGGGGTTGTTGAGGTAAGCGTTGAATACGAAATGTTTCATAACCGTATTTTTCTAATTGTTTTGCAACATCTTCTGCATCTTTTCTTGCTACAGTTAAGTTATGCAAAGTTGTGTAAATTGGGTATTCATCAACCCCAACAATTAAAGCTTCCCATTGCTCTGTCATAACCTTTATTTTATAATAGTTTTTGTAGTCTGAATCTGCTTTAGTGAAACAAACAATTGAAAGGATTATAGATCAGCAAAACGCAAAAAACAAGAAATATTTTGTTTTTTTATGATCTAATCCCGTTCAAGACACTGAGGGAAACCCGATGAATACAGAAATATACGAGACAAGATTAGCTTTTTTACTCGCGTTAAGCGAGCTCAAAATTCCTCTTAATGAGGGGGAAAAAAAAACTTTAGCCGACATTGCCACCCAACTAGATTTACAACCTTTAGCATGGAAAGATTTTACCGAACCCATGTTATTAAAAATGATCGAATCTAACCGCCAATTAAATCAACACTATGTTGAATATAAAACCAAACTAGGTAACTGCCCAGAAATACCTCAAATATTATCAGAAACAGAACAGGAACTTTATCCCTTAATGGATATGAGTGCTACTGTGAGAGAAAGAGGGTTTAAATCCAAAGCTAATCCCACAGGATACGAAGGTCAAATTAATAATGTTGTCTTTGTTGTCAGTCGTTCAGAAAAACCTGAAGCTGCGGTAAAAAAACTCTCATCTCTCGACAAATTGAAACAGATGCTAGATGAGTCAATTCTATGATATAGACTATTATCGATCAATGTAATGAGTGATATTATTTATCCCACACTGGACTTCTTTATTTATGATTTAAAGGATGCTATCAATGCAACTGAAGAGGAAAAAAATCAACTTCGAGAGAGCTTTCGGGCTAAACTTCCTCCAGATATTGCATTAGTTGATTCTGACTTTGAATCTGAATATTTAGAACTACTCCCTAACCAAAAATATTATGATTTTAGTAACGAAAATAATACCATTGAAGGTTACTATTATCCCGTTCGGTTAAATGACACTTATGGATTACAAATTGATTGTTCTATTAATAATCTAATTGAGCCTCAACCTGTTGCTAGTTTTGCTATCCTTAAACAAGAAATTGAATCTAAATTAAAAGTTCAAAAATATAGCCTTGGACAGACTTTGATGCTATCGTGTTCAAGACCAGAAAATTTTAATCAATCTTCTCAAGAAATCGCAAAATCTTGTTATGAAGTATTGCGAAATAATAGCAATTTTTATCAAGATTTATGGGGAAAAGGAAAAATTTTTGATGGTGAAATATTTGAGCTTTGGCAATATCAACCAGAGAAAAATATTAATATACATACCATAATTATTATTTATTCTAATCTAAAAAGTATGGAAAAGGGAGCTAATTTATATTCTGATTGGATGGGATTTTTTTGCTATAAACATAAAATTTTATTCGCTT
>JAAUYJ010029874.1_pt1 | contig 44885 bp, 42 predicted proteins | sample 7278031 | NCBI WGS metagenome assembly JAAUYJ01 (sample SAMN14350222, study PRJNA611818) | marine sediment metagenome | isolation source: surface marine sediment (1.8m) | place: French Polynesia: Moorea | collected 2018-08 | reverse complement strand
CTCACCAAATCTCTATGCCCTAACCAACTGTTACCTTGAGTACCGTGAACCTATTGCTAGGGATTCCTCAAGCCTCGATTTCAGCGATAGCGAATCGAGGTAGTTGACTCATCGCTTTGATAGCTTTAGGCGGCATCGGTTTCTGGACTCGGAAAAAATAATTAAGTAAATATTAGGATAAAATTGAGCGTTTAGAATTCTAAATTCTAAATTCTCCATTCCCCATTCCCCATTCTTCATTCTGCTCGACGAATTTGAAAACAACACCATTGTTTCCGTTTCCAGAGTGCCGCCACCACCCAACCATGTTCTTCTAAAGTATCGGCGATCGCTTGAGATTGGTCTAATAAAATGCCACTTAAGATGCCCCAAGTTTTCGGCTTGGCTAACTGAGAAAACTCAGGAATTAAGTCAATAATCACCTCAGCTAAAATATTACAAACAATTCCATCAACTCCATCACTTACCACGTCTAATAATTCACTAATACTCCCTTGATTAATCACTAAATGATGGGGGTGAATTTTATTAAGATGACGATTTTCTCTTGCTGCTTTAACCGCTAAGGGATCAATATCCACTGCATAAGCTTTAGTCGCCCCCAATAAAATCGCTCCAATGGAAAGAATACCTGAACCTGAACCAATATCAGCAATAACTAGATCCCCTGTAGACTTTGATAAACGCATCTCCAAAGACTCAAGACATAACTGTGTTGTGGGATGGGTACCTGTGCCAAAAGCTACCCCTGGATCAAGCTTTAAAATGAGTCTATCTGTATCTTGAGGAGGTGATAGCCAGGCGGGATAAATGAGAAAGCGATCGCCTACTTCTGTGGGTTTCCAGTATTGTTTCCAACTGCTGGACCAATCTTCTTCATCGATTAATTTCCAACGGGTTAGGGGTTGAGGTAAGGATAAGACTAAGGCATCTTGTTGTAACCATAGAGATAAAGCAGAAATATCTAAAGATTGATATTGAATTTGTGGGACATAAGCCCGAATAACATAAGATTTCCCCTTAACTTCCCGCGAGGTACCTGAACAGCCAAACTTATCTAACCGCCAAAAAATTGATTCTTCTAGATGAGGATGACACAAAATGGTGATTTCCCACCAACTGGTTGACATAAGACTTTTTTATGAATGGAGAATGGAGAATGGAGAATGGAGAATCAAGAAGGTCGCATTTTCAACGCTAAATTCTTAATGTGCCTCCATTTCTCCTTTTATCTCTGACCAAAAAGATTAAAGTTTAACGGTATAGGCATCGCGAATACCAGAGACTTTGGTAATTTCTGATAAGAGCCCTTCTGGTAAAGGATCATCTAAACTTAAGGCCATGACAGCGTCGCCTCGGACAATTTTGCGTCCCACCTGCATACTAGCAATGTTAACGTTAAAACTGCCCAACAGAGACCCAATTTTTCCAATAATCCCTGGCATATCACGGTGAACGGTAAATAACATATAGTTACTGGGAGGAACATTAATAGGGAACCCATCCACATCGGTAATGCGAATTTCTCCATCACTTAATAAGGCCCCTGTTACCGAATGTTCTCCTAATGATCCTTGTGCGGCTAGGTGCAAGGAACCGGAATAGTCACGGATGGAAGCGTCACGGGTTTCAATGATACGTACTCCTCGTTCTTTGGCTTCGATGGCTGCATTGACGTAATTTACCCGTTCTCGTAGGGCTTGAGAGAGTAACCCTTTAATGGAAGCAACCACAATCGGCTGACTCTTGGTACTGGCAAGTTCTCCTTGTAGCCTAACCGTTAACCGTTCAATTCGGCCTCCTGCTAATTGTCCCACTAAATTGCCCAAGGTTTCTGCCAATTGTAGATAAGGGCGCATTTGTTCCATGACATCGGGGGTTAATCCTGGAATATTGACCGCAGAACGAGCGGGGAGCCCTAATAATACATCCCGTATTTGTTCAGCTACATCTACCGCAACATTAACCTGTGCCTCTGCTGTGGAAGCTCCTAAATGGGGGGTTAAAATAACGTTATCAAAATCTCTGAGTTTAGAATCTTTTAGGGGTTCTTCTTCAAATACATCTAAGGCAGCACCGGCTATTGTTCCAGAGGCGATCGCTTCTGCTAGGGCATCTTCATCAATGGTTCCACCCCGCGCACAGTTGACGATACGGGTGGTGGGCCTCATTTTTGCTAATGCGTCTTTATTGATCAGGTGAGTTGTTTCAGGGGTTTTGGGAATGTGTAGGGTAATATAGTCGGACTCAGAAAAGAGGAGATCGAGATCCACTAGGGTACAACCCAACTGTTCAGCGCGTTCTTTGGAAATGAAAGGATCATAAGCTAATAATTTCATGCCCATTGATTTAGCTACATTAGCTACATGGGAGCCAATTTTTCCTAAACCCACAACCCCTAGGGTTTTTTTATAAACTTCTGCCCCAACAAAGCGTTTCCGTTCCCATTTTTCATTTTTCACGGACTGGTTGGCTTCGGGAATATGACGAGATAGGGATAACATCATGGCTAGGGCGTGTTCTGCTGCTGCGATGGTGTTTCCTTCTGGGGAGTTAACTACCACTATACCCTGACGAGTGGCTGCAGGAACATCAATATTATCAACACCAACCCCTGCTCGGCCAATGATTTTCAGTTGAGTTGCGGCCTCAATGATTTCTTTGGTGACACGGGTTCCTGAACGCAGCATCATGGCATCGTATTCGGGGATAATTTTTACTAATTCTTCTGGGGGAAGTCCCGTTTTAACATCCACCTGCGCCACTTGTGAGAGGATATCAATACCAACTTGGTCAATGGGATCTGATACAAGAACTTTTGCCATAGTGATTCGTCTTAGTAGGGGTGATCGCTCTATACTTTGATCGGATGGTTGCAGTAGCTTATTGTAGCGGTCAATCTACCCTTCAACCTTAAATCGTTAAGAAGTTTTCCAGTTTGCTCTTTAGCTAGAACCTAAAATCCCTGCGGTTTTAATCTAGGGATTCTCAAAAGACTGGAACACTTTACTTCATCCTACTTTCCCTTCTTTAAGATCAATAAGGGTGTTAACCCATCTTTGTGGATAAACTGGATAGTCTTTTGCAACTTCCTCAATACAATTACTGTAAAGTTGGATAAGATAATTTGAGTAATCATTGGGAATATTTATTTCCAGACCTCTGTTGACTTTCTTAGATAATTTTTCAGAACTATAATTAGGTATTTTGTTAATATCTACCTCGATAAAATTACAGATATCGGACAAAAAAGTTAAAGGATCTTCTGCCATTTTATCATAGAAGTTAACATGGATGTTTTCTGGAGGAAAGTAATTCTTCCACAAATTTATAAGATTTCTATAACTAGGTAGCAATTTAAATTCTTCATCAAAGTGATAATAAAACTCTTCTTGATTGACTTCTTCAATTTTTCTTTTTCTATGTACGCAAAGATTCATTTTTGCCTTAGACCATGACCTATCAATATGATTTATGAGGATAATGATAATTTTTAAATTTGGAAAACTTCTACTAATTTCGTAGATTTCAGTTTCTGGAAGTCGATAATACAAAGGAGTAATATCGCCGGAAACTAAATTTCCTTCTACTTTAAATAAGGAGGAATACCAATTTTCTGTGCGAGGAAGAAATAAATATTTAAAATCCCAAATCAATCTTTTTAAAATATCCTTTTTTAGCAGAATTATTTGTTTGGTTTGATTAAAGTAAAATCTACGTCGATTTTGGAGGTATTTTTGACATGAAACGTTGTGCCAATGAGAATCAGTGAATCTTTTAACTAAGTTTTGCTCAGGAAGAAAAACTTTTTCCCAAAAATAACGTATTTCTTTAACAGGTGGTAAAAAAACTTGTGGATGTTTTTTTAATTTAGTATAGAGCCAGCTAGTTCCTGTTTTCTCTGGGCCAATACATATAAAGTTTGGATGTTTGTTTTTTAAACTCACTTTTATTTATAGCTAATTAATAAAGTATAAATAAAGTTATACCACAATATATCTTAATTGTCCTAGAGACTCCTTAATGGAACTTTAGCTAGAATCTGAACTCAATCTTCCGCTAATATAGATAATATAGACAGGACGAGTTTTTTGGGTTGATAACGATCGCCAACTTACTATGAGAGAAACGATTTCGACGGCCATGCCTTCTGGTTTCGGGAGATGGTGTAAACGTTTTGACGATTTCTCAAAGAAATTGGCTAGAAGTATTCTATCGAGAAGCTTGCATGGTGCTTAAGATTAAAAGAATATCAAGTTAGGCATAAAAGAAGTTTACTAAGACATTTTATCTTAGTATTGTGTGCTTATACTTTTCTTATTTGTCACAAGTTAACTGGGGGATTAAGAGAACGATGGGGAAACAAACCTCAACTATTTTCTTAAACAATTATCACAATGTCCACATTTAAAGTTTTTTGCTTCTTCCGTGAAACCAAAGGCATTTAGGATATATTGCCAACGACAATCACGAGTCATCAAATACCGCTTCATTTGTTGTGTCTGTTGTTGTGATATCTTTGTGATTTTATGCAAATTTAGAGATGAGTGATTAGAGTTGAGTTGATAATTAAAAGGATCAATCCATTCCAATCTTCCCCAACGATGTAATAAGGATAAAACTATTTCTATTTTGGGGATTTCTTGTTTAAGGTTATCTATATTTCCCTGTTTGGGAATCTGTTGATAATAATGTTTTGCTTGTTGGTAATTTTTCTGTAATTTTTGTAAAAAATAAGCATTTCTGTTTTGATCACTTGCATCAAGCCATCCTGTGGGTTCACTCATTAAAGTTAAGGTATTACTCTTCTTTCCATCTCTTCCTCCTCTGCCAATTTCTTGTAAGTATTCTGATAATAATAATGGTGCCTGATAATGAACAATCCAATGAACATTGGCTTTATTAATTCCTAAGCCAAAAGCTGAAGTACAAACCACAAATTGTAATTGTTCTCTTAACCATTTATTTTCAATATCTCGTCTTTCTTTTGAACTTAAACCAGCATGATAAGCTTCTACTTGATAATTTAATTCTTTTAGCCACTGATTAATTTTTTCACTATCTTTACGAGAACGAATATAAATTAAACCTGTTGCTTTTTGTTGTTGTTTGATAAAGTTTAATAGTTGATGATTACGACAACGTGGAGTCCAAGCAATCTTAATATTTACATTAAGATTATTTAGGTAGGGACTAAGGGCAAAGATTTGAGGATTTTCTAGCTTTAAACTTTTTTGGATAATGGCTTGTGATTTAAGATTTGCTGTTGCTGTAAAGGCTGCGATCGCTATTTTATCGGTAGTGGGTTTATTCTTTAATAATGCTCCTCTAACTGCCCCTAAACGACTATAAGTAGGACGAAAGGTTTCTCCCCATTGGACTAAACAATGTGCCTCATCTAAAATAAGTCCATTAATTTCAATATGAGGTTGAATTAATAAGTTCCATACTGGAGGACTTAATAAGGTTTCAGGGGAAAGATATAGTAATCTAAGTTGTTGTTGATTAATTCTATTTAATGTCTTTTTACGTTTTTTTCTGGGTATTTCATTGTGTAATAACTCTACAGGTAATTGTTTACTTTTTAACTCATTAACCTGATTTTCCATCAATGCTACTAAAGGAGAAATAATAAGAGTTAAACCTTTTTTTAGTAAAGCAGGCAGTTGAAAGCAGACCGATTTTCCTCCTCCTGTTGGCATTATAACTAGAGCGTCTTCTCCTTTTAATAAACAACTAACAATCTCTTTTTGAGGGTGTCTAAATTCGTCATAACCCCATATTTTTTTAAACGTATGGTAGATATCTAGATACAGATTTTGCTCAAAACTCATCATTCTTAATGATAATGAAATGCAGTTATCTTAAACATTTAGCTTCACAATTGGCTTCACAAACCAAATAGATCAATCTTAATGGATTCTTTCTCCATATATAACTTGGGTTATTGGACTAAGTCTTAAAAAGTTACAAATGTTTTCATTAATTTTTTTTGCCATTCAAATTGTTGTAAATTTTATGTTCTAGGTGTTATAATATATAAAGATAAAAAACAATCAACTAATATTTACAAATTGATAAAAAGATGGAACAATTTAATATGGGTGATGGTCCCCGTTGGACTGAAGAAGCGCAAAGAAAACTCAAAAATATTCCCTTTTTTGTAAGAACCCAAGCAAGACAAAGGATTGAAGAATTAGCAAGAGCGGCAGACTCGGAAGAGGTAACAGTAGAAATGGTGGAGCAAGCTCGTTTAGAATTTGGTCAATAATTAGGATAATATAGCTTTCAAGAAATCTCTACAGATTCAGAGAAAACACCAAAAAATCAATAATTACCAACTATAACTCCTGCAAATTGGCACTGGTCAAGAATTGTGTTATGATGGTCAATTATTTTCGTTTCAGTAACTTAATATTATGAATACTTGGTGGGAAGAAGGGATTTTTTATCATGTTTATCTTAGAAGTTTTCAAGATTCTGATGGAGATGGAATAGGGGATTTTCAGGGACTTATTAACCGTTTAGATTATATTGCAAATTTGGGAGTAGATGCTATCTGGGTTAGTCCGTTTTATGAATCTCCCCATGTTGATTTTGGCTATGATGTCTCCGATCATAAAGCTGTTGATCCCCGTTATGGAACTATAGAAGACTTTGATCTCTTAATAAAAGAAGCCAAGAAGCGAGGGTTAAAAATTGTTGTCGATATTATTTTAAATCATACCTCAGACCAACATCCTTTCTTTCAGGAATCAAAACAATCTAGGGATTCTGAAAAACGACATTGGTATATTTGGTGTGATCCCAGCCCCGATGGAGGTCCCCCCAATAACTGGCAGGGATTTGAGCCTTCAACCTGGGAGTTTGACGAAAAAACGCAACAATATTATTACCATTATTTTTATACAGAGCAACCAGATTTAAACTGGAGAAATAGAGATGTATATAATGAAATGTTTAGTATTTGTGACTTTTGGATTGATAGAGGAGCAGCAGGATTAAGATTAGATGCTATTAATTATTTAGTAGAAGATCCTGAACTAAAAGATAATCCTGTTGTCGATACAATCCCTGAGTATCTACGCAATATCTTTAAATTTAATCAAGATCCAATTCATACCGTTAACCATCCAGATAACCATCAAATACTGCAAGATTTACGTCAACATCTGCGCAGTAATCACCCAGAAGATCCGCTATTAATTGGTGAAATATGGGTTCCTAATACACAAGAAATTCTGAAGTATTATGGCAGCGAAGATAATGAATTACAACTCCCCTTTAATTTCCTTTTGAGTACGGTTCCTGAATTCAATGCTATTACCTTCAGGGAAATGTTGCAAGACTTTGAAAAAAACCTAGGAGAAGTTCCTACAACTGTTGTTTTGAGTAATCATGATTTTCCAAGAGCTACAGTACGTTATAGTCAGGAAAAAGATTCGGATCAAGTTGCTAAATTATTGGCAACTTTTTTGTTAACATTAAGAGGTATTCCTTTCATTTATTATGGTGAAGAGTTAGGTGTTAGGGATAACCCTCCAGATACCATTGAGGAAGTTCAAGATCCCAGAGGAACAATTGGTTGGCCAGACTATAAAGGCCGAGATGGTTGTCGTACTCCTATGCCTTGGACAGAAGGATTTCAAGGGGATTTTACCACAGGAAAACCCTGGTATAAATTACCCTTAGATTATCAACAAAGAAATGTAGCAACTCAAGAAAAAGATCCATTATCCATCCTCAGCCATTATAAGCAGGTTATTGGAATTAGACGGAAGATATCGGCGTTGCATAAAGGCAAATTAATGGTTGTAGGAAATGATCCCTATATCCTGGCCTATTTACGAACAGATGAGGAAACAGATATCTTAGTTTTGTTAAATATGTCAAGCGATCGCCGTATTTTCGACTTAACAGATTTTCCGAACTTACTAACACATTCTTGGTCGACTCTCTTATCAACTCATAGCTATTCAGTAGGGCAAGAATTGACTGAGAAAGTTATGTTAGAACCTTTTGAAGCTTTGATAGCACAAAGTTCGAGAATCGTCGATTTTAATAATGTATGATAACTTAAATAACCGAAAAAAAGGGTGACAAGCCTCCTCTTTCAAGGGGATGAAAAAAAAATTTCCTTGTTTCAAGCCTCCACCTCAAGTTGGAGGTAATTCTACATTCGCGCATTCTACATTCTACATTCTGATTGACCTTAGCTGCTGGTCTAAATCTTAATACAATTTTTACGGATAAGACCTAATTACCCTTAGATAGAATAAGGAAAATCAAGAAAATAAGTTAAACATATCTCAATGAGAAAAACCGTTGCCTGGGCTATTATTAGTAGCGTAACAACAGTAACAGGAATGATCAGCCCCAGTTGGGCTTTAAATACCTCCATTGGAGAAGCTGGCATCTATGCCAATCTCTTACATCAAAACCCCTATAATCTAACAGGAAGAAAAATTGCCATTGGTCAAGTCGAAATTGGACGGCCAGGTATATTTGGCTTTGATAAAATTGCTGCTTGGAGTCCTACGTTTAAACTCGCAGGTGCATATTACCAAAATCGGGCAGTCAAATCCAATGGAAACCTCGACAACCATGCGGCCATGGTTGCAACAGTGATGGTGAGCCAAGATAAAAAATTACCAGGGGTGGCCCCAGATGCTAGACTGTACGCTTCGGCTGTAGGAGCACTCAAAGGAGGAGGGCAACCCCAAGAATGTCTGGCCAGCCAACATATCGCCCAACAAAATAGCGGTGATGTGCGGGCAATTAATTTTAGTTTTGGGGAATCCTTATCCCAAGATCCTCGCAAGGATGCAAAGTTAGATGGCAATGCCCTTTTAACCCAATGTATTGACTGGTCCTCACGGGTACACGATACTCTTTACGTGATCGCCGGCAACCAAGGTCAAGGGGGTATTCCTATTCCCACAGACCACTATAACGGCATTACTACCGCTTACACCACCAAACGAGAGGGAATATACACTAAAGTCGATTTTGCCAACCTCAGTGCCCTTCCTGTGGGGATTGGTCGCAGTTTGATTAAACAAGAAATTAACTTCGGGGCGAGACGGGCGATCAATTTACTGGCTCCAGGCAGTAAAGTAACGGTCTATGACTTAGCGGGAAAAATTCAACGAGTCAGTGGGACGAGTTTTGCGGCCCCTCATATTACCGCTTCTGTGGCCTTACTCCAAGAATTCGGCGATCGCCAACTTCGAGAGCAAAAACCCAACTGGAGTCTTGACTCCCGCCGTCATCAGGTCAATAAAGCAGTGTTACTCAATTCGGCTGATAAACTCAAAGATAGCGGCAATGGTTCTTTTTTGGGGATGATGAAAACAATTTTTAGTAAAACTCACTATACCTGGTTGGAGTCGGATGCTTATGAAAACCCTGAGATTCCTGTAGATATGCAAATGGGTGTGGGTCATTTGAATGTGTTTCGGGCTTATCAACAGTTTAGCGCGGGTCAATGGAAACCGAAGGGTTTAGTTCCTACCATCGGCTGGGACTATGAAACCATCAGTAAAGACAATTATCGGGACTATATTATTAATGCACCTTTACGTCAAACCAGCTACGTTGCTATCACTTTAGTCTGGGATCGTTTGGTTGAATTAAAGGATAGAAATGGCAATCAGCAATATGATCTTGGAGAAACCTTTGAGGATAAGGGGATAAATAATCTCGATGTTTATTTAATGCCGGCTGACGCAAATAACGTTTCTCAAAGTGTCTGTCGTTCTGTGAGTAAAGTGGACAATACAGAACATATTTTTTGCCCGGTTCGCTCCCCAGGAAACTATAAAATACGGGTGCAATATAGACAACAGATGAATAAACCAAGTCAGGCTTATGGGTTAGCTTGGTGGATGGTGGGACAACAAGCTAACTAGCTAATCAGAATGTACAATTGAGAATTGATAATTTAGAATTACCGAACCCTCAAGTTGGAGGCTTGAAACAAGGAAAATTCTTCTTCTCTTGGTCCATTGGATATGGCGAGGTTTCCTGGCCATCCCTCCACCGCTTTTCATCTCCTTGAAAAAGGAGGCTTGGAACCCTTTTTTTTCCTTCACTACGCTATGTGCGGGGCTTGTAAACATTGTAAAGGGAATTAATTTTACTATAAAGTGTATTAATAGAAGACTCCCATTTTTTCTCTAAGGTACTGCCCCTGCCCTCTCAGGCGACATTGACAAACACGGCACAGTGCCGAGCTTCTACCAGGGAAGCTCAATTTTCTCCTTGAGCAAGGAATTCTATTCAACCTTAAAGGTGTATTCTCCAACTTCGTTGCCATAGATAGAAGAGACCATAATTAAGTAGTCCATTTCTTCTTCTGCTATTAAATTAACGGTCTTCTGTTTTTGGGAACCCCGCCAATTATCAATGAGTTCCCCTGTTTTTGCATTAACCAGATAAAGGGAGGGGATGAATTCTTCACTCTCAACGTGAATTGTCAGGGTTTCTCCTACAAGCAATTTATCCCCTGATACGTAATAGCCATCTCCATAGTAGCGGCTTAAGCTAGAATTGCGAGCAAACATATTAACCATATCGCTTGTCACTAGGGAAGCGGTGAGGGGTTGATCGAATTCAATCACTGTGCTGTCAAATAAAAACCCTGTGTCTGTGGTCAAATTATAATCTTGTCCTTCTTCTCCCAACACTCTCACACCGTAAGTAATGCCCTCCTCGACGCTAAAGTTAAGATGAGAGTCTAAGCTAGTCTGGAGAACGTCTCCAGTCTTGTGATCAAACAGTTGCATTATATTCGATGAATCACTGCTCAATTTGAGAGAAACGTCTTCTCCCGCCTGTAAACTAGATAGCAGATAGTTATCCATCAAATGAGTCCGAATAATGGGATGATTGCTGTCATCTGTGCTATCAAAACTACCAGAAACCGATGAATTGGTATTAATGCTTAAAGTATAGTCTCCTGTTCTATATCCCTGATAAGAACTGACAACCACACCATAATTAATATCAGCATCAACGGACCATGAAATATGGGAACTGTAACTGCCATCCTGATTAGGATTAAAAGCAATCTCAGAGTCCAGATGTCTTCGTGTATCAGCGTTAATCAAAAAGACGATGGTATTATACTCGAATGAGGTTAACTCAATATTGAGGGTTTGATGGTTTGATATCTGGGTCACTTCGTAAGTGTCGGAATAACGTCCCACCCAGAGGTCAATTTCTTGATCGGTTTCGCTTAAGGTTCCTTTGATGACTTGATCGCTAAGCCCTAGGATTAGTTCTCCTACCGTTGTTTCTAGGGTGTAGCTTCCTGTGGTTGACTCTCCGGTAGAAGTCACTTGCACTAGATATTCCACAGTTTGATCAATGGTAAAACTTAGTTGACTCTCAGAAGTTTCCTCAATGACTTCTCCAGTGTTACGATTAAAGACTTCCAGAAAACCATTGAATGCCAAAGTTTCTAGGTTGAGGACCACTGTTTGATTATCTTCAAAATCTCTTAAAACATATTCATCTTTATAACGCCCTTGATAGGTGTCATCTCCCAATTCTAAAACGCCTATTTCCCTATCTGTGATTATTAATTGTTTATTTAGCTCAATTTTCTCCCCACTTTCTAGGGATACTGTTTCGTCTTCACTAAAATTCAATAATTTTGCTGTAGAGGTTGTCCCTATCCCAGTTATAGGTTCATCGGAAATACTATTTTCTGCGATTAGTTGATCATCGAAGCTATCTGTACTCTCTGCTATTTTTGTTGGTTCTTCGCTGGTGTTGGTCAATGCTTTTAGGGTTTCTTCTACCATTGATACGTTTAGATTCATATCGGTTGTCATCAGATTAGATTTTGTTGATGAATCTTCTCTATCCCAAAAAAGGTCAACGCCCCCTGAGTCGTCTATATTAAACTCACTTAAATGATTCTGATTTGATTGTTTGATTAGATTAACCATGCTTAATTCTCTCCTTCGGGATCTCTTGAATTTAATGGTAATAAGTCTATAACTTAGTCCTTTTATTCAAAAAATACTTAGATCACTGTCAGTTCAATTGTCAATAATTTTTGGTTAAAACGCATCCGTAATCTTTATGAGATTTACAAACAATCTTGATGAAAACTTTATAATTATTATTAAGATTCATATTGGCTTTAATTCTACTTTTTGAGATGAATACTTAATGAAAAGCAAGGGTTTTATAAAGATTATGTAAAGTTCGGCAATATTTTTACACGAAAAATACTTAAGATTTTTTTCGTGCCTCAGCCAACTATGAAATATAGCAATCAGATTTCCGTTGTGAAAATTAAATCTGAGTTAAAGGCAGGAGGCAACAGATAAAAAATATCTTCTGAATCATTCCTGATTACTATATTCCTTGAACGTGATTGATTTGATTTTTTTATTTATAAATTAAGCAGAACTTGATTATCTATTAAAGCGGGGGTTCCATCGTTTTTAGTTGCACTAAATTGTTGAAAATAGTGACGAATTTCAGGAGGAAAATCAGGAAAATCAAAAATACCATCTCCTGCTGCAACATCTGACCAAAAATCTCGCAGAAATGGGGCATACTTTTCTGCTTCTTGTACTGATATATTTAGAGGAGATGCTGTTAATAATTTTACCATAAAAGGAAAGGAGCGATCGCCTAACAAACTACGAGAAATTTCTTCTAAATTTTCCCATCCAGGGACACTTTTGATCCGATGAGATGTAACATTAAGGCTGAATGAACTATTATCATATCCTTGGACTTCAATAACACGATAGGGATGAGGATAACTCACTAATGAACCTGTTGTAATTTCATAAATACCCTGATCATAAGCAATATCTTGAACATGAAGATGACCGGTAAAAATAAGTTTACAATTGACAGAACTTAACATTTTTAGTAATAAACAAGCATTATCTAACATATACCTTTTTCCTAATTCATGGGTTCCTTGTCCTGGTAAATGTTCAATAACGTTATGATGAATCATTATTAAAAGTAGCTGATCCTTGACTTGAGGTAATAAATTTTCTAACCAGGTTAGTTGTTGTTCATCTAAACAACCTAACTGTTTTGCTTCTGGAGTAAAGTGATTAGAATTTAAGCCAATAATTCTCACCCCTGGTAAAATTTCTTGAGTATAATAAAGCTGCTTACTATCATAACCATATTCACCGTAATAGCTTGGAAAGTCCTGGAAACCAATAGTTTTAGAAGTTCTTAATAAACTAGGAACATCATGGTTGCCAGGAACCACAAAGACAGGAAAAGGGAGAGATTTTAAACGTTTTTGCAACCAATAATGGTTATCTGGTTCCCCGTCTTGAGTTAAATCCCCTGGCAAAAGAAGAAAATCTAGGTTAAGCTGTTCTAAGTGATTTAATGCCTTTTCTAAGGCGAGAATACTGACTTCGACTAAATGAAAACGGTTAAGATGATTTTCAATGGTGTGGGGAACCGCAACGTGAGGATCACTGATAATCGCAAAGCGGAAGTTGATCATAGGAAGGCCTGTTTTTAAATATATCTTTACTATTCAGCATAAAAAGGAGAGATCAATTTTGGCAAGAGTTCGTGTGCGTCAACACGTTAACCCGTTAAGTGCAAAATACCGTAAACCATTGAGATTACCTAATTGGGAAATCATTTATTCTTGTTTAGATCAACCTCTTCATTTAGATATTGGTTCTGCAAGGGGTAAGTTTCTTTTGAATATGGCTCCATTGTATCCTAACATTAACTTTTTAGGGATAGAAATTAGGGAACCTTTAGTGATGGAAGCGAATGAACAACGGGATCGCTTACAATTATCTAATTTACATTTTCTCTTCTGTAATATTAACATTTATATTGACCCTTTATTAGAGTCCTTTCCACCTCAAATATTAAACTGTGTTAGTATTCAATTCCCTGATCCTTGGTTTAAAAGAAGTCACCAAAAAAGACGGGTGGTACAACCCAATTTAGTCCAGGCACTTGCTCGAAATTTAAAAGATAATGGTCAGGTTTTTTTGCAATCAGATATTGAAGACATTGCCAAAGAAATGAGTTATAACTTCTTAGCTAATTCTTGTTTTCAAAAACAACATAAAGAAACTTGGTTGAATGAAAATATCTTTCCTGTTCAAACAGAAAGAGAAATTGCAACTCTCAATAAAGATGAGCCAATTTATCGAATATTATTGACAAAAATGGAACTCTAGGTTAAGGTGAGCAGTCAAATAATAAACAATAATTAATATTTTAAAAATGCTCGATTCTTATAATTTTTCAGAACTGGCAACTTTTATTGAAAAAGAATTTCATCCCTTACGTTTTTTTTCTAATCTTGTTGCCAGTTTAATTGGTGGTATTATCTCTATTATTTGGGCAGTTTCTTGTAGTCATTTAATATTTTCAGGCTCCCTCTCTGAATATATTTCCATTGGTATTAGTCTAATTTTAGTTAGTAATATTATTACTGGACTATTCATTGCATCTAGAACTTCTTTACCTGGTATTATTCCTTCTATTCAAGAACCTCCTGTTGCTATTTTAAGTGTAGTAGTAAGTACCATGGTTGCTCAATCATCTATTGATAACATAGAGACAACTTTGGTAACAGTAATTGTTACAATTATTCTGACTGGAATTATGAGTGGGATTGCTTTTTTTATCCTTGGTCATTTTCGTTTAGGAAGTTTAGTTCGTTATGTTCCTTATCCTGTTATCGGTGGTTTTTTAGCGGGAACTGGTTGGTTATTAGTGGCTAGTATTATTAAAAATAGTGCAGGGATTGATATTAGATTCAATAATTTTATAGAGTTGTTTTCTTGGGATATTTTAATACAGTGGTTACCTGAATTTAGTTTAGGATTATTATTGCTAATTGTTGTCCGTTTTTATCGCAGCTTTTTTGTCTTACCATCGTTCATAATATTAATAATATTTATTTTTTACTTATTCTTAGGAATTGCAGATTTTTCTCTTCAAGATGCAAGGGAAATAGGATTATTAATGGAGCCAATTCAATCACATAGTTTTGGGGAAACTTTGTCATTTTCTACTTTTAAAAAAGCTGATTTTTTGATTATTTTAAATCATATCCCCCAACTGTTTTCTATCATTATTTTAGGAGTGATGGGATTACTTTTAAATATTAGTGGGATTGAGGTTGCTTTAAAAAAAGATATCGCTCTTAATCATGAGTTAAAAGTAACGGGAATTGCTAATATTTTATCAGGATTAATGGGAGGAGGATTGACCAGCTATGTCTCTTTAAGTCGTTCAGTTCTTAATCATCGTTTAGGTGCTTCTAGTCGTGTTGTTGGTTGGTTTTTAAGTGGAATTTGTGCCTTAGCTTTATTGGGTGGAATGTCATTTTTTTCTTTATTGCCTAAGATATTAATTGGTGGATTAACATTATTTTTGGGGTTGAGTTTTTTAGTAGAATGGCTTTATGATGGTTGGTGGAATTTATCAAAAATAGATTACTTTTTGGTTCTATTAATTGTAATTTTTATTGCTTTTTGGGGACTGTTATCAGGTATTATCTGCGGCTTAATTGTTGCCATGATTCTATTTGTTATAAAATCTAGTCGTCTCAGTATTACTAAAAATATTTCTTCTTTAGCTGATTTGTCTTCTCATGTACAATGGTCTCCTTTAGAAACTAAAATAATTAAAAAACATGGACAAAGTGTTTACATTTTACAGCTACAAGGCTCCCTATTTTTTGGAACAGCCAATCAACTTTTTAACCGTATTCGCAACCGTCTAAGTGATCTAGATAAAACTCCGATCAAATTTGTATTATTAGATGTCCGTTTAGTAAATGATATCGACTCTTCTGCTTTAATTAATTTTCTTAAAATAAAACAATTGATTAAAAGTTATTCTATTCATTTAGTTTTAACTAACTTAACTACACAATATCAAGAAAAATTACAAAAACAAGTAGGTTTACAAGAAGAATTTATTCACATTTTTGAGGAAATTAATCAAGGTTTAGCTTGGTGTGAAGAACAGCTATTAAATCAATATTATCCTATTAATAAAAGTTGTCATTTACTAGAAAACCAATTAAAAACATTTTTTCCTCCTTCCGTAGATAGTTCTAAACTGATGACTTATCTTAAACCCTTTAAATTATCACCTGGAGACATCTTATTTACTCAAGGACAATTAACCTTAGGAATGTATTTTTTGGAGTCAGGCAAATTGAGCGTTATTAAACAAATAACCCCAGAAAAAACTAAATTTTTAAGAACTTATAAAAGTGAGACGATTATCGGAGAAATCGGTTTTTATAAACAGTCAAACCATTCAGCATCTGTTATTGCGGATGAATATAGTTCTGTTTATTTTTTATCCAGTCATGATTTTAGACGCATGGAAAAGGAGGAACCTGAACTTGCAGTTGCATTCCATAAATTTATTATTAAAGTGTTAATTGAAAGACTGCAATATCGAGAACAAGATATGCAGAACACCCTTTCCTAAGCTGTTTTAAAACTCAGCAAAGGGAAAACGACGAGTGGGACGTTGATAGTCTCCTAAGCGATATTCTAGATCATTAGAACTATTGTTAAGGATTTGAATCTTTGTCTCGTATAAATTAAGATTAAGTTCATTAGAATCCAAAGGAGGAGAAGTTTGCGCTTGAGGAAATGGCCCCCCCACTGCCCAATCCCAGTCTTGAAAAGTTCTCTGTTCAACGCCTCTTAAATCTTCACTAGATGTAGTTGCTGAAGTGTTAAAATCAGAGGAGAGAAGGGCTTGGCCAACTGCGTCAAACGGGATGAGAACAACGCTCAACGTGATAACGATTGAATGGATAACTTTCATGGCATTTTTGCGAGTATGATTCTTATCTCCTCATGCCACACTTTACTACTCTACAAAGATCATAACTTGAATATTAAACTATTAGGAAAACATAAAATTTTATTTTATAGTTATTCACCTTTCTTCACAACTTGTTTAAGTTTTATAAAAACCCGTCTTAGGAGACGGGTTTTAAATGTTTTTAATTTAATCAGTGGATGAACTTAATTTCTCTTGAGCCAATCGTCTTTTTTTTGCATATAATTGGATAGAAGCTGCCATAGCAATGACTAAAGCAACAATTAACCAAGTGGTTAGATCCAAGGGTAAGCTATTTTTAAAGATGGCTAATAAAACAATAATAACTAACAAGACTGTAGGTGCTTCGTTTAAGGCTCTAAACTGTTGTCCAGTCCATTGAGATTCCCCTTTTTCTAACTGTTTCATGATTCGTCTGCAATAGAAATGATACCCTAGTAATAAGGCGACGAATGCTAGTTTTATATGCAACCATCCTGACTTTAAAACATCAGGTTCTGTAGAAATTAAACCAATGGCCATAGCCACTGTTACTATCATTCCTGGGGTTGTAATAATATTATAAAGACGTTTTTCCATGATTTCGTACTGTGTCTTTAAAATGGTTTGATCCGGTTCTTTTTTTTCGGATGCTTCGGCATGATAGACGAATAAACGAACTAAATAAAATAACCCAGCAAACCAAACGACAATACCAATTAAATGAAAGGCTTTAAACCAATAATATGCCATAATTCCTGACAAAGTATTTCCATAAATTACTCTGTGAACGAGTTTATCGGTTTTAGAACACTATCTGGAAAATTTTAAATAAAAATTAAGACTTTAATCTAGATAGCGATCGCTTATTTATAAGCTTCACAATAAATCGATGATTTTCGGTAAGCTGTTCCATCAATATTAATGTCTAAATAATCATCATTAAAATTAGGAATTTTGCTAGTTTTTTCGTTTAAAATCTCAATCTTAGAAAAGCCAACTGTTTGCAAAAGAGAAGGTAAAGAATATTTATCATACATCCATTTATGTTTTTCTCCTAACATTGTTTGATCAACGATCGCTTTTCGATAAGCAGGAGGAAAAAGGTTTTTAATTACCCCAATATACCAATTAAGTAATTGTTTCTTTATTTTGGTCAAATTGAGAGAATTTGACTGTTCAGACATAGGGTTATCATCATAATATTGTCTAATATCTATACCTAATCTATCTTTAACATAGTCAATAATTAATTTGTTATCTTTTTTAACAATTTCTTCCCAGTAAACATTCATTAACCCCCATTTTTCAGTTCTTACCATTTGATCTAAAAGCTCCATAACTATCCATTGATATTTTTCTTCATTTTCCGGCTTATCAATATTATCAAGCATATATAAATATTCACGACAAACACTCTCTAAGTCGGGAACAACAATTCTTATCACACCTCCTTTTTTAAGCACTCGATAGCATTCAGTTAATATTTTTTTAGCATCTTCTAAGGAAAAGTGTTCTAGAAAATGACTATTATAAATTACATCTACTTCTTCATTTGAAAAGGGTAAAGAATTCAATAAATTGTGAGGAATAACATCAGGATTTTCGGAATTAAAATCTAAATTTACCCAACCTTGAGTATATCTATCTCCACATCCTAGATTCACTTTTTTCATTTTTCAACTATGGATATTTTCTTAACAACACAATTAATTATATAGCTAAAAAGCCATAATTGTGCAAAAAAATATTTTTGGGTATCTTAAAGACTGTTGTTTAAATACCCTAGCAAATATTACCCAGATCATTTAAATAATCAAGGTTTTTAAACATCTACTTTTTCTGTCTAAATAAATGACTATGTTGGGGATTATAAAGATGAGAACGACTATTTAGATTAGTTTTTAAAGCAGGACTAATTAAATACATTGTTGTTCTAACTAAGTTCTCTGCTTCAGTCACTTCTGCCATATTCTCTAAGGAAACAATTCTAATTTTTTCATCCTCCCAACCAATCCTAAAACAAATGGCAACAGGGGTATCTACAGGATAATATTGTAGTAATTTTTCTTGAGATTTTCTAACATGACGGGCTGCTAGATAAAGACATAAACTAGCTTGATGGGCTGCTAAACTTTCTAACTCTTCCTTATCAGGAACCTGAGACGCACTCCCACTAATACGAGTTAAAATAATCGTCTGAACTAAGTCAGGAATCGTCAATTCTGTGCCTATTTTTGCTGCTGCTGCTTGAAATGCACTAATTCCAGGAACTAATTCAAAGTTGATTTTTTCTTTGATAAGGATAGAAATTTGTTCATTAATTGCACTATAAAGGGTTAAATCACCAGAATGGAGACGAACTACAGATTTTTTATTTTTAACCCGATTAATCATTATATTCATGATTTCTTCTAAGGTTTTATTTCCTGTAGTAATTAACTCACAATTTTGATGAACATTTTGTAATATTTGTTGAGGAACTAAAGAATTAGCATATAAAATAACATCCGCTTCTTTAATAATTTTATATGCTTTCAACGTTAACAAATCAGGATCACCTGGTCCAGCACCAATGAAGTAAACAAAAGAGGATAAAACAGTCATATTTATTAGATAAAATAAGAGCTATCTATAGCTTTTCACAATTTTATGCTACAATAAAAGAAAAACATATTTTTTTTAGATTGTAGGCTTTCATATAAACTTTAGAGAAACTTTATATTAAGAAAAATATTCTGTATGATCAATACTTTTTGATTAGAAATTGGCAATCAGAATTTAGAATTAACTCCACCTCAACTTGGAGACTTGAAACAAGGAAAATTTTCTTTCTCTTGGTCAGAGATGTAGTAAAAAAACCTCGCTATGACTGTATTTATGTTAAACATTTGGAAATAATATAGCGTTTCTCACTCTCATGAGGTACACTCATATCTTTTCTCCAAACTCCGAACTCCCAAAACTAGAAAATTTTGTACCTCACAAGTATGGGAAATGCTATATAAGGTCTTTAAGTTTCTTGATTTACTGAGCACTAGGAACATTATTACGAGGATAAATAGCAGGAACTCTGGCAGTTTTTCTACTGTTAAAGAGTTCGCTTAAAGGAACTTCTGCATCACTTTGTACAAGATGAAGATAGTTAGGTCCCTTACTAATATGCTTACCATAACTCGAAGATAAATAAGGACGAAATTCCTCATTTTCAGCAGTATAAACTTCAGCAAAAGCCACTAAAAAAGCATTGCCATAGGTATCAATTACTTTTTGATTAGGAAGGGTTAAATCTGGCAAAGAATCTAATACAGCTTTCATTTGTGCATCTAACTTAGAAAAGTTAACATGAGCTTGTCCTTCTACCAAGCCAAAATATTTATCATCTGTATTAATCCAAACAAAAGCTTGTAATTGTTCAATAGCGGCAGGGGTTGCTGGATCACTACTTCCAGCGGCTAACATGACAGGAATTGTAATTTTAGAGAGTCCATTGGGTCCAAACACTGCACTTGTTACAGGGTTAATAACTAAGGCAGAGGTAACTCGTCGATCACGAAAATTATAATTTTTACGAGGCAATTCTAAAGCCCGACATTGTAATAATAAAGAGAGATTTGGCCCCCAAATTTTTCGTCCACAAATCCTTTCTAAAGCGTCAAAATCAAGGGTAGCCCCTGCTATTGCTAAGGCCGTATATCCTCCAAAAGAATGACCCATAACTCCTACATTATTGGTGTCTAAACGTCCCCCAAAATCTCTCCTATTAACTCTTTCTAATTCATCAATGACAAAACTGACATCTAGAGGACGATCAATAAATTCATCTACTTTAACAATATCTCTGGAAAACCCTTGTAACATCTCTTGAAGCTGGTTCAAATCACTGCCAGGATGTTGAGGTAAAGCAACCAAATAACCATAAGACGCTAACTGTTTCGCATCATCTTCAAAATCTTCCGGACGAGACGCTAACCCATGAGAAAAAATAATAACAGGGGTTTTCCCCTCCCGCCATTGTTGCGGTTGCACTAACAAGACATCAAATTCCCGTTCACGACTTTGATCAAATAATCTAATCCTACGAGTTGGGGCAACCCCATAATCTCCCCGTTTTCGGATATCTCTTAGGGTAGAAAAGTCAGGAACGCTTTCCTGTTGAGCAGTTTGGGCGGAAATGGTTTTCATTTCCGCCACAATGGCATTGGTTCCCTGTCCTAAGAGTTCCAGATAAGTAGCGGCACGAAGCACTTCTTCGAGGTTAAACTGCATATTAACGGCTAGATGACGCAAAAAGTTGAGTAAGGTTAATCCTTTTTCTTGGTCAAAGGCTGCCTGTACAATCGCCCCTCTGAGAGCATATTTCCCGTTGCTCCCTCCTTGAATAGACAGCAAGTTACCCACTCGGTTTAAAAGTTCTTCTCCCATCGGTGTATTAAAGAAACGAGAGAGTTGTACCGGATCAAGGTCTACTTTTTTGAGTAAGGCTTCTCGAAAGGCTTCTTTTTCTGCTTCCCCGACTCCAGCCAAGTTCATATAATAGGCTAATTCTTTGTTAACAAGGCCTTCTGTGGCAAACAGTTCCAAAGAATCAATCCCTAAAGATAAATTAATGGGGGGATAGATAAAAATCAATCTTTGACTAGCAAAAACGGGATAAGCAGTGAGAATCGCGGCTAGAGTCGCCAAGGTAATATTTTTAAGCTGTTTTTTTAAAGAACGCTTAAGGAAAGCAAGAGAACCAATCATCTGTTATTTTGCAAAGAGATAATGACACTCATCTAATTTAGCAGTTTTCCACTGTATAACTATTACTATTGCGCAATAGAAGACGAAGATTTAGATAACAAGTTATTATATCGAGCTTTCCAGACATTTCTTAAATCCATACACAGAGTTGCTATAATCGTCCTAATTTCCAGTTGAATGTGAATGAGGAGTCTGATTACTATGAAAAAGATAATTCTTGCTTTACCTGTTTTGTTGGGGGTTGTGGCGATGCCTTCTCATACCTTAGCCCATACAATGTTTACTAATTATTTATTAAACGACACCTTAGATTTTCAAAGCACTTATAGCACCGATGAAGCAGCTAAAAATGCTGAAGTGTATGTATATGCACCTGATGATCTCGAAGAACCTTGGTTAGAGACAAGAACTGACGAAGAAGGACGTTTTTCTTTTCTTCCTGATACTTCTATTCCTGGGGACTGGGAAGTGCAAATTATTGATGAAGGGCATGGAGAAGTCATTATTGTTCCTGTGACCGAGGAAGGGGTAGATTTTGATAATATTAGTCATGAATTTAAACAGGACTTACATTACAGTTCTACTCCTATGTCTCCTTTACAGAGTTTCTTGATTACCGCAGGTGTCGCTGGTTTGTGGTTTGCTGTTTTGCGGAAAAATTAAGAGCTATTTCGTCTTTTACACCCCATAGGGCTTAACATTATTAAGCCCCTACTAACTTTTTTACAATGAACTATCTTGCCCATTTACTATTAGCAGAAAATACACCAGAATCTCGTCTAGGTAATTTACTGGGAGATTTTATCAAGGGGCAAAATGAGATCAAAAATTCTCCCTATAACGAAGCAATTATTAAAGGGATTAGAACCCATTATAAAGTTGATTATTTTACAGATAGGCACGAAAAATTCAAACAAAGTAAACAAAGAATTTATCAATCACAAGGTCGTTTTTCTTCCGTTTTAATTGACGTTTTCTACGATCACTTTTTAGCTAATCATTGGAAATTATTCTCTTCGGAAAAATTAGAAGCCTTTGCTGATCAGATTTATGTAACTCTGCAAAAAAGTCATGATCTACTACCCGAAAAACTTCGGTTAGTTTTACCCAGAATTATCCTAGAAAATTGGCTAGTTTCCTATCGAACTCTCGAAGGCATTGAGATAACTTGTCAAAGATTAGGCAAACGCATTAAACGAACTAATAACTGTGCAGTAGCCCGCTATGACTTACAAGCAAACTATCAAGAACTAGAAGCGGATTTTCTGGACTTTTTTCCCCAACTTGTCAAGTATGTGGACACAAATCGTCATACTTTCTAATTCATTGAATATCCCACCAACCAAAAGCAGGGCCAACAAAACGAACCGTCACCCAGAGCAACACCATAACACCAATGCCGATCCAAGCCCCTCGCGTTGTCCACTGATAGAAAGAATTTGCTTGAGCCTTGGAAATAGGAACCCAGGGCAAAATTCGTTCCTCTTGACCGTACTGATCCCCTAAAGCGGTTTTGCGGCGTTTGGCTTCACCCATAGATCATCCCACAACTCATCATCTTTAATGATAACCGTTCAGGGGAAATCTTAAAAACATTGGCAGTTCATCCGAGAACGACCCTTGTCATCGTAGCATGGATCAAGAAAGGTAATTTTAGGGATTCGCTCCAAGTGATCCCCCATTAGGAGTTACTAATACTCAATCTATTTGAAATCTTACTGCGTTCTCACCTTAACCAACTAATTAAACTCATTCATGATGACTCAAGAAAATAGTAATCTCACTGTTAATGATGCTCTCAAAGTTCTTCAAGATTATAGTTGTCTTCAGATTAAAATTGTTGATTTTGAAAGTGATAAACATAAGCTAAGGGAGTCCTTGAAAATCGTTTCAGATTTATGTGATGCTGAAAACCTTGGTATTTGTGCAGACAACTTTAACGAAGGATTTAAAACCCTAAAAAGTTATCTTAAAGCTCTCGGATTTCCCTCTGATTTAGAGCCTCCTAAATCCTTTCCCAGGAATGATTCTGTCTATATTAAATTTAATACAGAAACCATGTCCTATTATGTCGATAATTATTCAGGAAGTTATCGAGGGGTGCTTATTTCCTGTCAATGCGATGATCATAAATTGGTAGGAACTTATGGGCATTTTCCTCTGAATTTATTTGAATAGTTGAGGAGTCTAATTGATACTGTTGCTAAAGATCATTAGCTCCGACATTTGGTATCATGGATAAACAATCATTATTAATTAATTTCATCTTAAAAATATGGGAGAAACCATTACCTTATTATCGAAACGAGAAATTGAAAAAATGCGTCGGGCTGGACGTTTAGCAGCACAATTATTAGACCATCTTGAACCGATGGTTAAGCCTGGAGTCAGTACCTTAGAATTGAATGATGAGGCAGAAAAATGGACCCAAGCCCACGGAGCAACCAGCGCACCTTTAGGATATCATGGTTTTCCTAAGTCGATTTGTACCAGCGTCAATCATGTGGTTTGTCATGGCATTCCCAATGCTAAACAAATTCTCCAAGAAGGGGATATTATTAACATCGACGTAACCCCCATTTTAGATGGTTATCATGGGGATACCTCAAAAACTTTCTTTGTGGGAACCCCCTCCCCTTTGGCTAAAAGATTAGTCGAAATTACAGAAAAGTCTTTAATGGAAGCCATTCAAACCGTTAAACCAGGTTCAAGAATAGGAGATATTGGGGCTGCTATCCAAGAATGTGCGGAACCTCAAGGGTTTTCAGTGGTTAGAGATTTTGTTGGTCATGGTGTTAGTAATATTTTTCACACCGCACCTCAAGTTCCCCATTATGGTAAAAGAGGAAAAGGAAAAAAATTGCGTCCAGGGATGGTATTTACCATTGAACCCATGATTAATGAAGGAACCTGGGAAGCCGTGATTTTAAAAGACGGTTGGACTGCTGTTACCAAAGATGGGAAGTTATCAGCACAGTTTGAACATACCATTGCTGTGATGGAAACAGGAGTCGAAATTCTAACCCTGCCCTAACAGTTTTCTGGGAATCCAAGAATTTTTTGATGCGTTAATATAAGATCGACTATTATTATGGCCAATATTGACCCTCAACATTCATTTGTCTACGGGGTCTTTATGGTAAACATATCATAACACAAGGCAATAGTTATCATGTTTAAGCAGTTAATGACTAAAAAAGTAGCACTGGTTTTAACCTTATTGGGAACCACTTTGGGCGTTGTTCCCGTAGCCGTGGCGCAAAGCATTGATCAAGTGGATAAAAATCCCTATCAAAGCAACGAGAGAAACCCTAATGGAGAATTAGGAGATTTTATGAACCCTTTGGGGTTAATGCACCGTGCTAACTTACAACGGAGTCGTAATGGCGGTGAGTTTGCTGAGGATACTTATGATAACCTTAATGAAGCAGCTAGATCGTTTAGAGAAGCACAAATGCGAGCGATCGAAGCACAACAGTCACCCCAAAATTCCGCCGAAGTTCCCACGGAAGTTAATCTCGAAAACTAGAAACTATCTCTTAAATCAACATTAATTTGTGGGGTGAGTCAAAATTGCAGAAATTATCATAGTTTTAGGTTTCTTGTTGATTCATCCTACAATTTTTTTTTGTAGATGAGATAGGATTGCTGAACTTTTTCAGCAGCAATTAATTTTTCCGCTCCCAAATCAACAAATAAATCTTTTTTACCAATGGATAGAATCAAGGGATCATCTGTAATTGTCCAACCATCTTTAATCAAAGCTTTCTTGACTGTATGATGATAAATATCTTTTTCTGGCATGAATCAAGAGTTTTGCAATAATAAGCTTTAACTTTTTCTAACTAGGGTATATTAGCGCAGAGACTTCCCACTCTTTACAACCTACCATGTCAAGTCAATATAGGCCAAGTATTTGTTACATCTAGTTTCAAAAGGCGATCGCCTAAAAATAATACATATATATCTAATACTAGATTTTTAAGGGATGAATTATCACTGGTATCTGAAAAAAAGCGATAATAAACAAAAGCAATCAAAATTATAAATTAACGATAAATCATATCAATATTTAGTACAACAAAATGGATTAAAATAGTTAAAAATTGTCATAATTAATAATGCAGTTCAATTATAATTATTATCCCTACCCATCTCAACGTCGTGTTATCCTAGCCAAAAATTGTGCTGTAGCTACGAGTCAACCCTTAGCTACCTTAGCAGGAATAGAGATGTTTCAAGCCGGAGGAAATGCAGTGGATGCTGCCATTGCCACTGCCATTACTTTAACAGTTGTTGAACCAACTTCTAATGGTATAGGCGGTGACGCTTTTGCCATAATTTGGGATGGCAAAATACATGGTATCAATGGTTCAGGAAAAAGCCCGAAAACCCTATCATTAGAAGCTTATTCTGAATTCAAAAAAATGCCCAACTTAGGTTGGTTAACAGTAACAGTTCCTGGGGCAGTTTCTGTCTGGTACGATGTTTGGAAACGTTGGGGAAAATTACCTTTTGAGCAGTTATTTACTTCTGCAATTAGTTATGCTAAAAATGGCTTTCCTGTTTCTCCCGTTACCGCAGAGATATGGAAAAGAAAGGAAACAGTTTATCTCAATAATAAAAGACCAGAATATCAATATTTTCAACAAGTATTTTTTCCAAAAGAAAGGGCCCCAAGAGCGGGAGAAATCTGGGGAAGTCTTCTCCATGCTGAAACTTTAGAAGACATTGCTAATACAGGAGGAGAAAGTTTTTATAAGGGAAAAATAGCACAAAAAATAAACAATTTTTCAGCCGATACTGGGGGTTATTTAACGTCTGCTGACTTAGTAGCTCATGATCCTTTATGGGTTACTCCTATAGCCACTGAATATAAACAATTAAAAGTCTGGGAAATGCCTCCTAATACCCAAGGTATTGCTGCATTAATGGCTTTAAATATATTAGAAGGACTAAATATTGAACAATATGAGCGTGACTCTGTCGAAAGTTTTCATTATCAAATTGAAGCCATGAAATTAGCTTTTGCTGATGTTTATTCTCATGTTAGTGATTGTGATTATATGAAAGTTTCTAACACAAATTTATTGGACAAAAATTATGCCAAAGAACGTCAAAAGTTGCTCAGTAACCAAGCTATTCCTTTAGCTAATCCAGGAATTAATCAAGGGGGTACTGTCTATTTATGTACGGCAGATTCAGAATTAATGGTATCTTTTATTCAATCTAATTACGATAGTTTTGGTAGTGGTATTTTAATCCCAGAAACAGGTATTGCTTTACATAATAGAGGTTCAGGATTTACTTTGCAAAAAGGACATCCTAATCAAATAGCAGCTAATAAGCGCCCTTTTCATACAATTATTCCTGGCTTTTTAACTCAAAATGATGAGCCGTTAGGGCCTTTTGGGGTCATGGGTGCGCCTATGCAACCCCAAGGACACCTACAAATGGTCGTGAATTTAACTGATTACCAAATGAATCCTCAAACTGCCTTAGATGCCCCTAGATGGCGATTTTTACAGGGAAACAGCGTACTTTTAGAAAGGGGTACACCTAGCGAAATTATTGAAGGTTTAGGAGAACGAGGTCATAATGTTAAATTAGCTCCTGCAATTATGTTCGGCAAAGGTCAAATGATCTTAAAAAATAACGGTATTTTAATTGCAGGTTCCGAACCCCGTGCTGATGGTTTAGCATTAGGTTATTAATGGTAGCAGAGATAACTTCCAGAAGGTTTAGATATCTCTTTTTTGATGGCTTCGGTGGCAAAGTTCGCTCTCAGTCTAATAATTGGGCATTTGCTTATCCTTCCTACCGATCTATAAGATAGATAGCAGCAATGATTAAAGAAAAAAGTTAAATCGTATTTTTGAGTTATGCTAATAAATTAGTAAGTCTATAGTGGGATCTTATGGTAATTAGTAGCAGCGAATACAGTCAACGTAGAGAAAAATTAATGGAAAAAATTGGTCAAGGAACGGCCATATTTCGTAGCGCACCAACCTCAGTAATGCACAACGATGTCGAATATGTTTTCCGTCAAGATAGCGATTTTTTCTATCTAACAGGGTTTAATGAACCCGAAGCAGTTGCCGTATTTGCACCTCACCACGAAGAACACCATTTTATCCTTTTTGTGCAACCTAAAGACCCCGATAAAGAAGTCTGGACCGGTTATCGTTGCGGTGTGGAAGGAGCAAAAGAAAAGTATGGGGCTGATATTGCTTATCCCATCACAGAATTAAACGAAAAATTACCCGATTATCTGATCAAAGCAGACCGTATATATTACCATTTAGGACGGGATAAACATTTTAATGAGGTTGTTTTATCCCATTGGCAACAATTAATGAGAACCTATCAAAAACGGGGAAACGGTCCAGTTGCCATTGAAGATCCCAGTCCTATTTTACACCCCATGCGACAGATAAAAAGTGAAGCAGAATTAATGATGTTACGTCAAGCAATGGACATTTCTGCTGCTGCTCATAACCGCGCCAGAGAATTTGTTAAAGTGGGTCATTACGAGTACCAAATTGAAGCAGAAATTGAACATACCTTTCGACTTCATGGAGGAATTGGTCCGGCTTATCCCTCGATTGTTGCCTCCGGTGATAATGCTTGTATTCTTCACTATATTGAAAATAATCGTCAAATTCAAGAGCATGATTTATTATTAATTGATGCCGGTTGTTCCTACGGTTATTATAACGGGGATATTACCCGAACTTTTCCCGTAAATGGTAAATTTACAGGGGAACAAAAAGCGATTTATGAGTTAGTTTTAGAAGCACAACTAAAAGCCATTGAAGAAGTAAAACCAGGAAAACCTTATAATGAATTCCATGATATTGCTGTTTGTGTTTTAGTACAAGGATTGATTGATTTAGGGTTATTAAAAGGGGATTTAGAAGAGATAATTACGGAAGAAAAATATAAACCTTTTTATATGCACAGAACTGGTCATTGGCTAGGATTAGATGTTCATGATGTGGGTATTTATAAAAAAGATGAAGAAACTTGGCATCCTTTAAAAGCGGGTCATGTTTTAACGGTTGAACCTGGTATTTATATTGGAAAAGATATTAAACCCGCAGAAGGACAACCAGAAATTCCTGAAAGATGGCGAGGTATTGGTATTAGAATTGAGGATGATATTTTAGTAACAAAAACAGGTAATGAAGTGTTAACTGCTGCGGTTCCTAAAGCCATTGATGAGATTTTTTAGGGCTAACTTATTTCTTTTCTAAACCCTAAAAATTCGTAGAAATGGCTTGAACCGGACAAGCCATTATACACTGTTCACAAACCACACAGCGCGATCGCTTAAAATTTAACTCGAATGTTTCGGGAGCAAGTACCAAAGCTTCTGTGGGACAAACCCCTGTACATAAACCACAGTCGACACATTGTTCTTCATTAATGACAATTTCACGACTGGCCAAAGAAACTCCAATTTCTTGTGCTTGCATCCAGTCAATGGCGGCTTCAATAGCATCAATATCCCCTAATAATTCTAAGACCAATTTACCCACTTGGTTGGGGGCAACTTGCGCTCTAATAATGTTAGAAGCAATATTAAAATCCTTAGCTAAACGGTAGGTTAAAGGCATTTGTATCGTCCGTCTGGGAAAGGTTAATGTTACTCGTTTTTTCATAGTTTAAACTTAATAAATAATTTTTACAGCAAGAGGCAATCCGTTTATATAAAAAGAAATGTTATGATCCATAAGACGCTAAAAAATACTCTTTCTTAAGTAAATTATTATGTCCGAAGTTGTTAGTATTAACCGTATCCGCAATGTTGTGATCGCCTTTGCTGCCATTGCTCTTAGTATAGCGATCTTTTTTGGCTTTCAAACTCAAAACGTTTCTGTTTCTCTAGAATCCCAAGCCCAAGCAGCAACCCCTATAGAAGTGGCTTTAACCAATGGAAAACCGACCTTAACGGAATTTTATGCCAATTGGTGTACCAGTTGTCAAGCAATGGCCCCTGAATTAGCCCAATTGAAGCAAAAATATGCTGATTCACTCAATTTTGTGATGCTCAATGTCGATAACAATAAATGGTTGCCCGAAATTCTTCGTTATCGAGTGGATGGCATTCCCCATTTTGTCTTTATCAACCATGAGGGAAAGGCGATCGCTCAAACCATTGGGGAACAACCTGCTTCAGTTATGGAAGCCAATTTAAACGCTTTAATTGACCGCCAGACCTTACCCTATGCCTATTCTACAGGACAAACTTCCGACCTTAAAGAACCTCTCAATGCTCCTTCAAGTGATCCCCGTAGTCATGGCGCACAAGTGCAATCTTAACTTTCAGAAAAAATTGCTCCTCTTGCCTCTAAACTGGTTTGCAGTTCTGGGGTAATTCCCTCATTATTGCCAAATTTTGCTCCTTTGACATTAGCCCCACTCAAATTTGTCTGACTTAAGTTAACATTCTCTAGATTAGCCCCTCTGAGATCCGCCCCAATTAAATTGGCTAGGGCTAAACTACTGCGATAAAAGTCCGCGTGTTGTAGGTTACTATTCCCTAGATAAACCCCACTGAGATCGGCTCCGCTAAATCTAGCATGACTTAACACCGCTTCGCTCAAATCAGCATCGGTTAGGTTAGCCCCGCGAAAATTGCTTTGTGTTAAATTTGCTCCACTTAACTCAATGCCACTTAGTTCCCCTGCTAAAAAATTTCCCCCTGCGAAGTCCTTTTGTGGCTCAAGTTTGGCAATATTCGCTAATGCTAATAAATCATTCGTTTCCACCTCATAAATTTTATCAATGAGTTGATGTAATTGTGCCAAATGTTGGGGATTAATATCGGTTTTAGGACGATCGATATTTTGACCTTCTTCTGAGCTACCTGTGGTTAACTCAATGAGGGATATTTCAGGGTAAAGTCTTTCTTGGCATAAAAATTGAGCCAGTTTTCGTTCTAAAATACTGTGTTTATTGGGGTGAATATCGTGTAACCATAAACCTGTGACATCGGTAATGGAAATATCCACTAAATTCACTGTGTAGCTTAGGGTAATGGTGCTAGATGGATGAAGATTTTTGATAGCAGCTAATGGGGCATTATGCTCTAATTTGATGATCGATTGTCCTGTTTGTGGTGTTAAGTGCCAGACGGCACAATTGTCATAAGATTCTATTAATTTAAAAGGAACATTTCCATTTAATTTAGGTTCCATAATCGTTGCTTCTGTGACTTTGAGGTTAAGATTCCCTCCTTTTACACCAAATTTTATTTGACCATTAAGCAATGATTTTTCTTGTTCATTAAAAGAACAGTTTAAATCTAGAATTAACTCCCCTTGAGATATATCTGATGGCTTGATAGTTAATTGCAGAAAGACACATCTTGGATAGGGATTATAAAAACTGTGTTGTTGAAGCGCAGGGTAAGATTCAGTCATGGTTCAATAATAATGAATTCCCATTTAGATCATAGCATTAAAGGCAATGGTTAATTAAGCCATAGAATTAATTAAAATCTTTCTATTTTCAAATTCTTTTCCAACCTAGCTTTTTATTTTCTTTGTCCCAATGCCATTGTAATAAACTAGCGGTTTCTCCTGAAGAAATCCCTGATAAACCGATTGCTTTTCTGGGAGATTCTGTGGCTAGAGCAATGGCATTTCCTACAGGACACAATTGCCATTCAACTAAGTTCTTTATCCCCGTTAATAATGGTAATGTTGTCCCTGCTAACGTTCCATTAGCCAGTCTTGCTGTTCCTTTTTTGACTTCAATTTGTCGATCATCCCAAGGGTATACTCCATCTCCTAAACCAATGGGGGCCAAAGCATCACTTACCACAAAAACGCCTCTTTCATAGAGACTCCCTCTTAATAATAATTCGATCATGGTTGGACAGACATGATTACCATCAGCAATTAAACCACAATATACCCCCGCATTAATCATTGCTTCTCCTAATAATCCGGGTTGGCGATGGTGTAAAGGTGGCATAGCATTATAGGCATGAGTCACCATAGAAGCCCCCATCTCAAAGGCTTTTTTTGCTTGTTTGGCATTGGCTTGGGAATGGCCTAAACTGGTAACAATTCCCCTAGAAGTTAGATAGGGAATGACCTCATCTGTTAAGTCTAATTCAGGGGCTAAAGTGATAATTTTGACAATGGTTTCATACCCTTCGAGTAACCATTCTATCGCTTCAACGGATGGGGTTAATAAGTATTGGGCAGGGTGTGCACCTTTTTTTTGCTGGTTTAAAAAAGGACCTTCTAAATGAATTCCTAAAACTTGAGCAGTTTCTTTTTTTTCTTCTTTCTGAATCCTCATAAATCTCTCAATGATTGAGAGCGATCGCTTAACATTTTCTATGGAGGTAGTGACTAAGGTTGGTAAAAATCCATCAATACCCTCTTGCCATAAAAAATCACAGATTCCATCTAGTTTAGAAATATGTTTCTCTTGTAAATCAGTAAAGGCTAATCCTAAGCCCCCATTAATCTGTAAATCAACCCCTCCTAAGGATATCCAATCCCCTTGTGCATCATAAATATCTCCACTATTTTTAGTGGTACTAATCCCTCCAATTGAGCAAATTTCTTCAATTTTTCCTTCTTCATTAATCAAGATTTTTTGTTGTTCTTGATATCCCGGTAATTTAGCATTGAGTATGGTAATATTGTTTAACATTTTTAACTAAAAATTAGGCTTATTATTCTTGACATCTGATTGAGATTATGAAAGTATATTTCATAATATTAGGAGCGACTTCTAATTTAAAAAGTCTAGCCTTTGCTCATGAAACATTTTCTATTAAAATAATATCATAAGATAACAATCTGTTTTACCTTTTTATGGTCATGACCTCATCCCCTCTCATCGGTATAATCATGGGCAGTGACTCGGACTTGCCTACTATGGAAAAAGCGATCGCCGTTTGCCAACGGTTTGAGGTTAGTTGGGAGGTTGCTATTGTTTCAGCCCATCGCACCCCTCATAAGATGGTTGAATACGCTACAACAGCCCATGAAAGGGGCTTAAAGGTGATTATTGCCGGGGCGGGAGGAGCAGCACACTTACCAGGGATGGTGGCTGCTATGACCCCTTTACCGGTCATTGGTGTTCCTGTTGCGACTCGTCACTTACAAGGGGTGGACTCTCTTTATTCTATTGTACAAATGCCTAGGGGTATTCCTGTCGCAACGGTGGCTATTGGTAACGCTGAAAATGCAGGATTATTGGCTATTCAAATCTTAGGTTCTCATGATGCCAATTTACTTAATAAAGTGCAAGAGTATCGACAAGGGTTAACCCAAATGGTGTCTGACAAACAAGCAAACCTGGAGAAAGTTGGCTATGAAGCTTATTTACAGCAGATGAATTCTTCTCATATCTAAACAGGAGATCCATAACCAATCCCTCTGTTTGTGTGCATTTCGCGATACTCCTGCCTACGCCTCGATACATAGGTTGCTCGTTCATCGAGATAATAGGATCTAAAACCTGGCTTTTTAAAGCGAAACTTTTTGAGGCGAGGCTTATGTCTTGGTGCGCGTTCCCTTGGCGATTGCGAATCGCGGGGATCGTTACACCGAACTCCGAACTCACCTTGTTGGGATGGTTATTTTCTTGAGGAAAACCCGCTATCAAATGATATGAAATTTGATTGATGTGGGTATATTCTCTGTAATAAATTAAACAGCACTAACCTGTACTCCCAAGGAACATCAACAAGTGAATATATTGAAAACTAAACTTCTTCCAACTCTTGCTAACAAAAAAGGAAACACAGGTTTCACCTTAATCGAATTATTAGTTGTTATTATTATCATTGGGGTATTGGGGGCCATTGCTCTCCCCAACATCTTAGGTCAAGTGGGCAAAGCCCGTGAGTCTGAGGCTAAAAATACTCTCGGTGCCATGAACCGCGCTCAACAAACTATTTTCGCTGAACAAGGCCGCTTTGCTAGTAGCCTTAGCGAATTGGAAGTTCCTATTGGTAATGAAAAATACTACGGCATTTTCCTCGACGCTGAGAGTGCTGGAAGGGTAGGTGCAACTGGTATCACTAGAGCACAAGATGGTACTAACGCCATCATTGCGACTGAGATTGGTGAGATTGCTAATGGGAAAAATGGAACTCGTGACTATGCTGCGGGTATCAACTATGATAATACAGCCCGTACTTTCTCTACTGTTGTCTGTCGTGCCAATAATAATGATACCGTCAAAGACAATCAATATGCTCTCCATGAAAACGTTGTCCCAGAAGGCACTAATTCCAACGTTGTTGACCCAAGAGTAGGTATCGTAAATGGCCTCTTAAGTGCAGGCATAACAGATGATGTCACTTTGGCCCAGTGTGAGGATAACAGTGACACTGATCCTACCACTGGCACCACTGACGAAGTAAAATAAGCGTGTAAAAAGGCGATCGCTAATTATTTATAAAGCGATCGCCAACTAGCAAACTCTTCAAATAATTAGGCTCAGCAGAAATAATATTAGAAAATCAAGCTTCTAGTTTCTGAATTAATTCCTCAACTTTTACCTTAATTTCATCTCGAACACGGTGAAAAGTTTCTAAGGGTTGTCCATCGGGATCATCTAATTCCCAGTCTTCAAAAATATCTCTTAAAACCCATTCTTGCGGTAAGTTAACCCCACATCCACATAGGGAGATAACAGCATCATAATTTTCTGCTTGAAAATCACTCAAAGGATCAGAGGTTTGATCAGTAATATTAATACCAATTTCATCCATAACCTCAATAGCTGTGGGATGGACTCGACTCGCTTCTAAACCCGAACTTGTGACTTCAATTTTATCTTTTCCTAGAGTTTTAGCAAACCCTTCTGCCATTTGAGAACGACAGGAATTACGCTTACAAACAAACATTACTTGTTTCATTATTTTTCCCCTAATTTGGCTGCTTTTTCTTGACGTTCACTATAACGATCCGTTAAATAGTCCACCTGCTCTCGCAACAGTAAAGTAAACTTATAAAGTTCTTCCATAACATCAATAACCCGATCACGATAGGCAGAATCTTTCATAGTTCCATCTTCATGAAACTCTTGATAAGCTTTAGGGACTGAGGATTGATTGGGAATAGTAAACATCCGCATCCATCGGCCTAGAATTCTTAGGGTATTTACCGTATTAAAAGATTGAGAACCTCCACTTACTTGCATCACTGCTAAAGTTTTTCCTTGGGTAGGACGAACGGAACCAATATTTAAAGGTATCCAGTCAATTTGATTTTTTAAGATACCTGTAATATTCCCGTGCATTTCTGGAGATGACCAGACTTGTCCTTCTGACCATTGACTAAGTTCTCTTAGTTCTTGAACTTTGGAATGTGACTCCTCTACCTGTCCTCTTAAAGGTAACTCATGAGGATGAAAAAATTTGACTTCCGCCCCCATTTCTTCAATAATTCGGGCTGCTTCTTCGGCTAATAAGCGACTATAAGAACGCTCTCTTAATGACCCGTAAAGAAATAAAATACGGGGAGGATGAGCAAAGTTTTTCATGGAATTTGTCAATGATTTCTAATTCAAGGAATCGATACAACGGGGGTCAAGTAAGGTGGCTTTTTCAGGATTTCTAGGAAACCAAAAAGCTGTTTTCTTACAAAATTCAACTAACATTAACATCACAGGAACTTCGATCAAAACCCCGACTACTGTTGCTAAGGCTGCCCCAGAATTTAAACCAAATAACATCACGGCTGTAGCAATAGCAACCTCGAAATGATTACTGGCACCGATTAAAGCAGCAGGGGCAGCATCTTCGTAGGTTAAGTTTAGTTTTAGTCCCAGAACGTAGGCGATAAAAAAGATAAAGTTAGTTTGAAGAAATAAGGGAACAGCAATCAATAGAATATGCAGGGGATTATTAACGATAAGTTCTCCTTTAAAGGCAAAAAGTAGCACTAAAGTTAATAACAAAGCAGTGATAGCGACAGGACTCAAATAGTTAAGAAACTGTCGTTCAAACCATTCTCTCCCTTTATGTTTGAAAATCCAATATCTACTATAGATACCAGCAGCTAAAGGTAAGCCTACATAAATTAAAACCGATAAAACAATAGTTTGCCAAGGAACCACTAAATTATTGGCGGATAGCAGCCATTTTCCTAATGGTGCATACAGGAATAACATGGCTAATGAGTTAACAGCAACCATGACCAAAGTATGACCTTGATTACTATAGGAAAGATATCCCCACATCAGTACCATTGCTGTACAAGGAGCAATTCCTAATAAAATACACCCGGCAATATAAGAATTGGCCAAGGTTATTTCTGAACCCCTAATGATCTCCGTAGCACTCAATAAAGGCAAAAATAACCAGCCTAAGAAAAACTGAGCAAAAGCCACCATTGTAAAGGGTTTAATCAACCAATTAATTACTAAGGTTAAAACAACTGGTTTTGGTGTTTTCGCTGCTTGTACTGCTTGGGAAAAGTCAATTTTTACCATGATGGGGTACATCATGAAAAACAAGCAGATGGCAATGGGAATTGAAACGTTATAAATACTCATATTGTCTAAAGTTTCTGCTATACCCGGAAAGCTTCTACCCAAGACAATACCAATTACAATACAAATAATGACCCACAGGGTTAGGTACTTCTCAAAAACATTAAGACTTCCCCCTGCTTTGACGGCTTTGGGGTTAACACGGGTTTTCATAGAACATATCAAATAAACTTGATACATAAAAGTTACATCAACTAAACTTGATATGTCAAGTTTTAACCCTTGGTTAAGAATAAGATAGGGTAAGACGAGAATAAACAATGATGAGCATAGAAGCCCTGAAAAGAGTACGTATTATTTTAGTAGAACCAGCAGGTCCCTTAAATGTGGGTTCTGTCGCCAGAGTTATCAAAAATATGGGTTTAAATCAGTTAATTTTAGTTAAACCCCATTGCGATCGCCTGGATGAAGAAGCAAGACGGATGGCAGTTCATGGGGTGGATGTATTAGAAGCAGCGAAAGTGGTGAATAGTATCCCCGAAGCGTTGCAAGGGTGTCATCGTATCATAGGGACCACGGGGCGAGGGGTTGCTTTACCCACTAAGCTAGAAACCCCACGGGAGGCTTTACCCTGGTTATTAAGCGATCGCTTTGATACTGCGTTGATGTTTGGACCTGAAGATCGGGGTTTAAATAACGAAGAACTGAAATATGCGCAACGTTTCCTCTTTATTCCGGCGAATCCTGACTACTGTTCCTTAAATCTTGCTCAAGCGGTTGCTATCTGCTGTTATGAGTTGTATCAAATAGCCCAACAATCGATAAAAGGTGAAACAGATGTATCTTTGGAACCGGCTAAATTTGAGGTATTAGAAGGGTATTATCAACATTTAGAGGACGTTTTACTAAAAATTGGCTATCTTTATCCTCATACAGCTAAAGCCCGTTTAGAGAAGTTTCGTAGACTTTACAGCAAAGCTAATTTAACGAAAGAAGAAGTTGCTTTATTGCGGGGAATTTTGCGTCAAGTTGACTGGGCTTGTCAGATTATACCTTCAAAAAAACAAAAATCTGATTGAACTACCCCATCGCCTTGCGTTGGGGATTCTTTACACGATAAAGTATCGTCTTGGAGCGCGCCATTTGCCCCTCTAGTACCTCCCTCTTTTCAAAGAGATCGGCTTTACTTTTACGGCCAATGTTAGCAGAACCATTAACATCTGAGTTGACTAATTTTTTATTCAAAGTCTGATACAAACCTCTCTTAATTCTCTTCCCAGAAAATTCGTAGGTTTGTGGGTTATCTGCATTATATTCTGGTAGCTTATCTAATTTTAATCCCCTTGAAAAAGGAGGCTTGGAACCTTTTTTTTCGGTGACTTTAATAATTTTTATACTAAACTTTACCTTTTAAATGTTCCAATTCTTCCCTTAATGACAAAGGATTATAACCCAATTGAAACGCTTTTGAACTATCTAAAGAAGTATCAGGCGATCGGGGGGCAGCCATAGTGACATCTTTTTGTAAACAAGGCGTAATTAAATCGTGAGAGAAATCAAAAATGTCTGCCATTAGATGCCCAAATTCATAACGAGAAATTCTCTCTTTTCCCCCTAAATGTAGTATCTCCCCCTCTACTTTTTCTAAAGCTAATAATAAACCTTTTGCTGCTGTTAAACCACTCACAGGGGTGCGATATTCATCTGTAAATAAACTTAGTTCTTTTCCTTCTCGAAATGTTTTTAAAAGAAAGTCAATAAAGCTGGCTGCATGGGGAGAAGGAACCCCAAACATTAAAGGCATTCTACAAATTACAGTCTTAGGATAAATATCTAACATACCTTGTTCTGCTTTCACTTTTTGTTCTCCATAATAACTAATAGGAGAAACTGGATCACTTTCTCTATAGGGTGAAGTTAATCCCTCAAAAACTAAATCAGTTGAGGTAAAAACACAAGGAATGTCGAGATGTGCACATAATTTTGCGATATTCAAAGAAGCATTAACATTAAGTTTATAGGAATCTTCAGGATTATTTTGACAATAATTTGGCTTTGAAGCTGCGGCTAAATGAATAACTGCATCAGGTTTAATTTGACTAAAAATTGCTTGTAATTCAAAAATATTAACAATATTAGCCTTGACAAAATTAACTTTATCTATATTTATTTTATGATGGTAATAAGTGCCGTAAACTTGCCAATTATCTTTAACATATTGACAAACATTATAGCCTAAAAATCCGCTTGCACCGGTAATTAGTAGTTTTTTCATTTTTTGTTATTTAGAATGTAAGAAGACAATTATTTCATCAAAATTAAAGCTTCTATCGAATCAATAATAGTGTCATCTGAGGTTTCTATTTTCTCATTTCTTTCCAATAAAAAAGGATTAATCCCAGCAGCTTTTGCCCCCTGATAATCTTCCTTTTTACTATCACCAATATGCCAAGCATCTTCAGGATTACATTGATGTTTATTTAATGCTTCAATAAAGATATGAGGATGAGGTTTAGCTGTTCCAGTCGTGGAAGAAATAGTAATAGTTTGGAAGAAGTTAGTTAACCCAAAGATATCAAGTACCTCATAAATTCGGCTATCAAAATTTGAGATAATTCCTAACTGTATTCCCTCTTTTTGCCAATGTTGCAGCGCAGGAAATACATCACTATAAATAAACCAAGGATGGGGAGTAGCAAAGTAATCATAAAGTTGCCGAAAAAAGCTGTCAAAATCAGCAAATTTATCCATCACCTCTACTTGCTTATAAGTTTCATAGGCAACCTGATACCACCATTGATATTCTAATTCTGAAACCTCCATCATATCCACCCCAGGAAATGCTAATGGAGGAGCAAGTTTAAACTGTTGAAAAAATGCAGTTTCTAATCTATCAGGAGCACAAGTAACTCCTACTTGTGACGCAAGATAACTATAAACTTGTCCAACAGTTCCCTTAACCCCAAATAATGTACCAACAGCATCGAAAAAAATTACTTTTGGTTGTTTCATAAACCCTCAAATTTTTATGATTTTTAATAACTATTAGGAAAAGAATTCAAGTAATGGTTTGGTTATCCAATTCATTCCTACATTAATTTGATGATTTAAAGTGGGAAAACGATATAAATAAATCAACCTTCTGGCAATGTAACCCAACGAGCCATCTAAATTAAATCCTAACCCTGATAAGGTGGCGTTATCAATACCTAAAGCCATCATTTCTCCTAACGGTTGATAAGCAAAAGGTAATAGAGGTCGATTCGTAATAGAAGCCCAAATATTCCAGGCACAGTAATCAGATTGCTGGAAGGCAGTTTGTGCTGTTGCAGGAATTCGGTTCTCTGATTCATCGTAACAAGCAGCAAGATCACCAATTGCAAAAATTCCAGGATTATCAATAACTTGCAATTCAGATGTTATTTTTAATAGCCCTTGGTCAGTTTTGGGTAAGGGTAAGTCTTTAATCATGTCCACCACCTTAGTTCCCACTGTCCACAAGACTAAATCAACAGGAATGGTATCAATTTTACCTTTATAAGCTAAAGAAATGCTATCAGAAGTTACTTGGGTTATTTCTGTTTCTAAGTCAATAAATACTCGTCTAGATTCTAAAGCATTTTCAGCAATATCTCGATTAAAATCAGGAGATGTACTTAATATTTTCTCCCCTTTTTCTACCAATCTTATCCGCCCGCTCTCTCCTAAACGATCTGCTAATTTACAAGCTAATTCTACCCCACTGTAACCACCACCAACGATAGCAATGCGTATTTTTTCTGCTTCTTTTTCTTCTAGTAATCGTAATCTCTCTTTGATACGATAAACGTCTTCTAATGTGCGAAAAGGAATAGCATAATCTTTAACCCCACTAAAACTATCTAATGGTGTTTTTCCACCCATTGCTAACACTAAGCGATCGTAATGTAAGCTGTGATGATTATCTAATTGTAATTGTTGATTTTCGATATCAATACCTGTTACACACCCTCGATGAAACCGTATGGCTGTCTGTGCTAAAAGTTCCTCATAAGGGGGAGCTATTTCCCATGTTTGCATCTCCTCAGTAATTAATTCATAGAGAAGGGGTGTGAATAAAAAGCGATCGTTTTTATCAATTAAGATGATTTCAGGGGTTTGAGCCGCCTCCCAAGGAAACTGAGTCAGACGTAAAGCTGTATACAGCCCCCCAAACCCTCCCCCGACAACACAGATGCGTAATGGTTGGTCACTCATAAGTTGCATTTATTTTATGGTTCATAATATATCTTAACATTTTATCTCCAATGGAAAAAACAATACTACATTTAAAATTAATATAGAGACATTCGAGGAAATCTACTTACAAAATATTTATGATTAGATTTTATCTTACTGAAAACTAAATATAAGAGGGTGATAATTATCCCAAAAAAAGGGGAATAAGTAACAACTTCATTCCCCCAAAATATTTGCTCTAGATTATCCTAGATCATTCACATTCATCTCAACTAATTAACCATTGTCATTATTATCTTCGTTGGTTTCACGAGGCTGTATAACACCAAAACCACCATGATTTCTCATATAGATCACATTAATTTCATCTGTGTCTTCATTACGGAACATATAGAAATCATGATCTACTAATTCTAGTTGGTGTTTTGCCTCTTCAATAGACATCGGAGGCATAGCAAAATATTTCATGCGGATCACCTCTGGTGGTAACTCAACCTGGCGATCGCCGATCAAATCTTCGTCAACTTCTTTCTCAGGAAGAATCTCAGCAGTCTTGACAGAAGCTTGAGGTTTATGATCGTTAATTTTCTCTTTATACTTACGAAGCTGACGGGCAATTTTATCAGAAACTAAGTCGATACTAGCATATAGATTTTCACTGCCTTCTTGAGCGCGAATGACTGTACCATTGGCATAAACCGTTACCTCGGCTTTATGCTTATCAGTAATACGTGCATTTTTAGCGACAGATAAGTGAACATCGACTTTAGTCGTAAACGTTTGATAATGCTTCACTGCTTTCTCTAGCTTTTGTGTAACATAATCATTAATAGATTCCGTTACATCAATATTATTGCCTTGAATTAAAAGCTTCATACTCAATACTCCATTTCTTGTTTCATGATTGTAGAATTCAAAGAGAAAAATGCTGACGAGATATACTAATCCCTATCATCAGATTAGTGTAATAACAATGGAGTAGGATATCTGGGTTTATTCATAAATTGCTTGACCTCTTTTCAACTATCTTAAAGGGAATTAACTCATGCCTTAAAATTTCCCGAATTAAGATATTCTAATAATAGAAGGTTGAGAGTTTAACACAAGCTTAAATATTCTTAATTCCCCTCCCTACCTATGATCATTTTTTCATGATCTTCGTCTTGAAACCTTCCACCTTAACCATTTATTTGTAGATTAGGGGAAGAAGTGGGGAGAGCAACCTTTTTCTGGTGGCATTTCTTTGGGTCCTTTTCTGCAAGATAAACTCTTTATACCTTTAGCCTAGCACTTTGTATTGTTCTAAACATGGGTCTTTGTTTTCTTTTTATTTTCCTTTGCATCTCTTCATATTTCTTCAAAATTTTGTTTCAAAACTTTATCAATGGTTATGTCCAATGAAACGGTATCTCAACCCAGAAAATGTATCCTACGAAGTTTAGGGATGATTCCCTATGAAGTGGCTTGGGAGATGCAACGATCACTTGTAAAAGAGCGAATGGAAGATCCTGGGCTAGATGACACCCTTTTACTCTTAGAACATCCTGCGGTTTATACTTTAGGAACGGGGGCGGATGACAAATTCATCAAATTTAACCCCAAAACCATTCCTATCAAGGTTTATAGAGTGGAAAGGGGAGGAGAAGTAACCTATCATTGTCCAGGGCAATTAGTAGGTTATCCCATTCTAAATTTACGTTACTATCAACAAGATTTACATTGGTACTTAAGACAACTCGAAGAAGTAATTCTTCAAGTTTTAAACCACTATCAACTGTCAGGGGAAAGAATACCAGGGTTAACAGGAGTTTGGGTAGAAGGATATAAAGTCGCAGCTATTGGCATTAAAGTCAAACGTTGGATTACCATGCACGGATTTTCTCTCAACGTTTGTCCTGATTTAAAAGGATTTAATAGAATTATTCCCTGCGGCATTGAAGATAAACCAGTGGGTAGTTTACGTCAATTTTTACCTGAGATTACCTTAGAGCAAATTCAGCCACAAGTTATCCAAGCATTCGCCCAAGTATTTGAGATAGATATCATCTAGTAGTCATTCCCAGGAACGAGGAATATCATCTGAAATCCTGTTGAATACCATGCGTTAGGATGAGGTAAGCAGAGGAGGCAAAGGAGGCGGGGGAAGATAGATTTACAATAGCAATTTTAACGTTTACTGATGAAGGGAATTTGATATCAGTTATTCATTAAGCTCTAAAAGTTTTTCTAAATCTTGAAAAGTTACTCCATAAGTCAGGGTTGGCTTATCATAACCTTTGAGATTAACTGTATTTTGAGAAAATAGCTGTTCTATCTGTTTTAACTCCACCGAATACAGATAAGTTTCTTCTCCAATGGCCACGTCTAATTTTAATTCTTTGGTGGCTGACTCTAAGCGAAAGGCGGCATTAACCGTATCGCCAATAGCCGTATAATCAGGGTGATCCCCACTGCCTGTATTACCCACCATTGAATATCCTGTATTAATCCCTGCACCAATGGTTAATTCAAAGGGGACAGGATACTGACGACTTAGGGTTTTTGTCATGGTATTGAGATCATTGACAGCTTGGAAAATTTGCAGCACATCCGCTTGAGTCACTTCATTTTCACCATGAAACCAAATGGCCATCACCGCATCCCCAATATATTTATCCACCCAACTTCCTGCGCTACGAATTATTTCCCCTGCTTGACGAAACCAATTACCAATCAAAGACGATAAAATCTTCTCGTCTAATTGTCTGGTTAAAATTGTAAAATTACGCATATCCACCACCATCACCGAGGTGAGACGACGTTCATGCAACACCATCGTGTCGCGATCAAACGAGTTATAAGTGGGAAGAGTCCCAAACTCACGGGGGGGACAGTAAAATTCGACATTGGTTTTTCCAAACGTAACTTGATCGCCGTTTTTTAAAGAAGCCGGAATACCTACACGGCGGCCATTAACAAAACTGCCATTGCGACTACCTAAATCAATCAACAAAAAACCACCGGTTTCTGTTGATTGCAAAATAGCATGGTTACGAGAAATACAATGATCCCCAATGGCAAAATCGTTTTCTCTTCCCCGTCCAATTGTCCAATAATTCCTACCCACTAAAGGGAAATAGCGTTTACCTTTAGCAGTATCTAATAATAAATGGGGTGTTTTTCCGAGATTTTCCACAGATGTCTCAGGGGTGACAGCATGACAACAATCCAGGACTTAATGCCTATTACATTTTACCAAAAATAACACGGGAGCATGAAAGCCATTATCTTTTAAGCAATGGATGAAATGCGACTCGATTGGTTTTAACCCAGGGAGTCTCAAAAACGGATATTTAACAATTGACAATTGATTGCTGATCAGTTCTTTATTTCTTAAGCAAAGGAAGCAGCAACCCAAAATAAACTATCTACTAAAATTGTACTCAATACAGCCCCCGCTAATGCCCACCAATGTCCCTTGGATTTCTGCATCGCCCATAAGCCAACCCCCAGAAGTACATTGACCAAAACAACCGCCCAACTCGTTCCCCAAGGGGTTTGTACTTGTTCTAAGGCCGAGTGAAAAATAGGGGTGGCTAAACTCGGATCAACTTGCATCAGTTGTCGCCAATGGGGAATTAATCCTGTGATATAAAAGTAAGCATCGGTAATGGCAGTCCCCAAAAGTGATCCCACATAAAAGAAATTACCCACTTGTCCCCACTTTTTCCATAAACACCATAAGGCGATGGGGACTCCTATGGATTCAATGGGCAGATGAATCAAGGGTTCCCAACGAAACCATCCCCAATAAATGGCACCGGCTAACCAACTCCAACTAAATCCGAACAGCAAATCTCCCCATAAATGAGTCTTTGGCCGCTTCATCAGATAAAAAGCCAACCATAACCATACCCCTGTCATTAATAGGCTAATTTCAGGGCAAAAGCGCACTAATGGGGCTTCGATAAACACCGGCACTGAAACTAAAAACCCCGATGCCAAAAAAGTCAACCAATTTTGGACTGTTTGTGCATTAACACTGTTTTGCCCCGCAGATACTGTATCTGAGGAGCTTAAAGCATTGCTGGAGACGGTGGAAGGAGAGGAAATCAACGTTTTGTTAACCTTTGTTTACTTTATGAGTTTTTTGTTACCTTACTTAACTTATCGCAAAACTTCTTCTTCTGCTATATCCCCTGGGGGGGGATACCATTTATAATAGCGAACTCTTTTGGTTTAGTCAATAGACGCTAAAATGGGGATAAGGCTATTTTTTACAGCATTCAACAACCCTAACTTACTTAGTTTCACTACGTTGAAGGCGCGGGATTGCTACTCCCAAAAGTGCGACGTAAGAGTTGAATAGCCCATAGAGCCTAATTTTGGAACACACTCTCAAATACTTGTCTAGTTTGAGTTATCTGTAAGTTTGTTTGGGCAAACGTTTTAAGAAAGGACATCTTAGATTGGGTGGGCGAAGACACAAAAAACTCATTAATTTGAGGAATTATCTTATGTATCGAGTAGCGGTATTATCACCATTAGGAAAACCGTTAATGCCGACTAAACCAAGTCGAGCTAGACGGTGGATTAAAGAAGGAAAAGCTATCAAAAAGTTCAATAAGTTAGGGCAATTTTAT
>JAAUYJ010009920.1_pt1 | contig 45902 bp, 44 predicted proteins | sample 7278031 | NCBI WGS metagenome assembly JAAUYJ01 (sample SAMN14350222, study PRJNA611818) | marine sediment metagenome | isolation source: surface marine sediment (1.8m) | place: French Polynesia: Moorea | collected 2018-08 | reverse complement strand
TGTCGGGAGAAATCAGTTTCGTTGGAGACTGAGCCTAGCAACCCTCAACAGTTAAGTCTGTTTGAGTGGGTGAATGGGGAAGTGATTCCCTGTTAGAATCCCCAACTTCAACGAAGTAAGTTGGGGTTCTTCAAGCCTATTCACTATTCTAGAAAGTAAGCCACTTGGTTATTAGGAACACTGATGGCGATTGACACTCCACTGTCTAAAATGTTGGCACTTGGGTTAATATCGCTAGAAACCAAATGTTTATCTTTTTTCGATACAAACCCCGTTTAATTCTTTATTCGTACAAGGCCACATTAAAAACATTCTTGCTCAAAGGACACAAAACACTCAGGGCTAAAAACTCCTGCTGGCTAAGTCGTCTAAGTTGATTCTTTTTAGTGGCGCACATCGTCAGGGCGTTTTACTGCCTCTTTAGTCTATAGTCAAGCACTCTAATTGTAAAGCCGTCCTATAAGGACGGGGTTTCTACCCAATTTTCTGATGAACTTTCCCAGATTAGATCCAGATACCATTGAAGAAGTTAAAGAAAAAATTGATATTTATGAAATTATTTCTGACTATGTTGTTCTCAAAAAAAGAGGACAAAATTATGTAGGTTTATGTCCATTTCATCAGGAAAAAACCCCCAGTTTTACAGTTAATCAAAGCAAAAAAATGTATTATTGTTTTGGTTGTTCACAAGGGGGAAACGGTATTAAATTTTTAATGGAAATTGGACAACAATCTTTTAGTCAAGTTATCTTAGAATTAGCCAAACGTTATCATGTTCCTATCAAAACTTTAGAGCCAGAAAAGCGACAAGAAATACAAAAAGAACTATCTTTACGGGAACAACTTTATGAAATTGTTGCCTTAACCAGCAATTTTTATGAACATGCACTACAAGATAATATAGGAGAAAATGCTCTTAATTATCTTCTCAAAAAAAGAAAATTATCACAAGAAATTATACAACAATTTAGCTTAGGATATGCTCCTGGAGGATGGGAAACATTATATCATTATTTAGTGGAACAGAAACGTTATCCTATTGCCTTAGTGGAAGAAGCTGGACTTATTAAACCCAGAAAAAAAGGCCATGGTTATTATGATACATTCCGCGATCGCTTAATGATTCCTATTAAAGATATTCAAGGTCGTATTATTGCTTTTGGTGGACGAACTTTGACTGAGGAAGAACCTAAATATCTCAATTCTCCTGAAACTCCATTATTTAATAAAAGTAAGACTTTATTTGCTCTAGATCAAGCAAAAAATAGTATTCGTTCTTTCGACAAAGCTATTGTAGTCGAAGGTTATTTTGATGCTATCGCTCTTCATGAATCGGGTATTACTAATACAGTTGCTTCCCTAGGAACAGCATTTAGTGAAAGTCAACTTAAACAGTTATTAAGATATACAGATTCAAAACAAGTTATCTTCAATTTTGATGCAGATAACGCAGGAATTAAAGCAACAGAGAGAGCGATAACAGCAATAGAGTCACTTATTTATTCAGGACAAGTCAACCTTAAAATTCTTAATATTCCCGATGGTAAAGATGCTGATGGGTTTATTAAGTCTCATGATAATGGCTCACAAAAATATCAAGAATTACTTAGCTCAGCACCTCTGTGGGTTGACTGGAAAATAAAAAAAATATTAATCAATAAAAACTTAAAAAAAGCAGATGAATTTGATAAAATTGCTCAAGAGATGGTTAAAATTTTAAATAAATTATCAGACAGTAATCAAAGAAGTTACTATCTTAGCTATTGTGCAGAAATTCTTGCCCAAGGAGATGCGAGACTTCTTACACTTTACCTAAAAAATTTACAAACTCAGTTAAGTAAACCGCTTACCAATGTTCCTAAAACAAAGAAAAAAGTAACTTTTGTTAAACCTGAAAATATTGCGGAAAATAATCTTTTAAAAGAGGCAGAAACAATTTTACTTAAGATTTATATTAACTATCCTGAATATCGTCAACAAATATTTAATAAACTTGAAGCAAATAATCTTTATTTTAGCTTATCAGAACATCGTATTATATGGAGAAATATACTAGAAATAGAACCAAAAATATTAACAATAGAGGATGAATCTAATCATCAATTAATCTCTCAAATACAAACAAAAATAGCACAATCATCACAAGTCATGAATAGAATCAATGAACTTTTAAATTTTCGAGAAATTGAACAATATGAAGATAGTAATAGATTAAGCTTAATTATTGATGCTGCTTTGATTTCTTTAGAGACAGTAAACTTAGAAAAATATTGTCGTTATTGTGAAAAAAAATATAAAAGCATTAATGCTCAAGAAGATAAACTTAGTTATCAATATTATTTAAAAGAATACTTTTCCAGTAAACAAAAAATATCACACCTGCAATCATTACGAAGTGTTTCTCAATTGGATATTTATGGCTCATAAAAAATCACCCAAAAGGATGATACTAAAGAAGGAAGTTTTAATTTTAGATTTTGTTTTATTGTAGAAACAATCCGTAGACAAACTAGAAAAATATAAATTGAACCATGCCCAAATCGTTAACAGCAATCAAACAATGGTTTCATACGCATCTTATTCAAGAAGTACCCGCAAAGTTATCGGTTTGTGAATTTGAATGTAGGGAAACCTATTGTGATCGAAATATTTGGGAAAGATGTCAGAAAATAAATCACTAGATTAAGGGAAATTTGACAGAATCCACTGCCCTTATGGCGAGTGGGTTCTGATTCAACAATTACTTGTTGAATCCTACTCTCAAATGAGGTTTACTAGGCTGAGGAGGTACTTACCTTGCTAGGTCATACATCCATCTGTTTCCAGACACCCTGCCGATTCAGGGTTAGTCGTCACTTTCTAGGGGACTCCCAGTAGGTAGCTGAAAATCGCTACACTCCAATTCTAACACAATTACGCCCTGAAGGGCGGGGTTTTAGACCCATTATTTTTCGATAAATGCTCATTAATTTCTAGAATAATCTGTTAGTATAAATGAGTCCTAAGTATGATGCAGTACAAGTATCTTGCTGGTTGCAGCCCACAATAATGTATTGCTGTTAATGTAATAGGATTTAAAAGAATACAAGAATACACACAATAGTTTCATTAATGACAAATCAATACTTTGCAACAGTTGCTAGAGGATTAGAAGAAGTTGCTGCTCAAGAGTTAGAGAAATTAGGCGCAAAAAACGTTCAGCCAGACTTTACTGGGGTTTATTTTGAAGGTAATAAATCCCTATTATATCGAGTTAATATTTGGTCAAGAATCATCTATAGAGTTTTAGTGTCCATTGATACAATTAATTGTAAAGATGCTGAAGAATTATATAATAGTGTCAGAAAAATAGATTGGTCTAACTATTTACAATTGGATCAAACTTTTGCCGTTAGTTGTACTGGAAAAAATGAGGAACTCAATCATACTCATTTTACTGCCTTGCAAATCAAAAATGCTATCGTTGATCAGCAAAGAGACCGTTTTAATAAACGATCTAATATTGATATAAAAAATCCAGATATTTTGGTTAACGCTCATATTCATCATGATCAATGTATACTCAGTTTAGACAGTTCTGGAGACAGTTTACATCGAAGAGGATATCGTCCAGCAATGGGACTTGCACCCCTAAAGGAAAGTTTAGCGGCTGCTCTCTTAGAAATGGCAGAATGGACTCCCAATATACCTTTTCTAGACCCCATGTGTGGCTCAGGAATCTTACCCATTGAAGCCACATTAAAAAGCTTAAATATTGCCCCAGGTTTATCGAGGAATACTTTTAGCTTTGAACATTGGCCAGACTTTGATTTAGCTTTATGTAACGAGATCATTGATGAAGCTATTCAACAACAAAAAAATGAACTGGCTGCACCGATTTTTGGTAGTGATCAAGACTTGAAAATGATTCAACAAGCTAGAATAAACGCAAGAAAATGCGATCTTGAACACCATATTCATTTAAGTCAGGTTGCCCTAGAAAATATTGAAGCTCCAACAGATCATGGTATTATTATTTGTAATCCTCCCTACGGTAAACGGCTGGGAAATACCCAAGAATTAGGCAAGTTATATAAATTATTGGGAGATGTCTTTAAACAGCGTTTTAAGGGATGGACCGCTTATGTCTTAAGTGGAAATAAGGAACTTACAAAAAAAATTGGCTTAAGAACATCAGGGCGTATTCAATTGTACAATGGTTCTTTACCTTGTACCTTACTTAAATACGAGTTGTATTAACCCAGTTTAAGGATGAGTTTTGCACAGTTTCTTGAAAATTATTACAGGTTAGTTCAACTCCTAACCAACTTCCTAAAATGGCTAAATCTTGATCAAAAATTGTTGTTAGTTTTTCAATATTCTCCGTACTTAATTCTGGTTTTTTCTTGATTGTCCAGAGACTTCTTACCCAAGTACGAAAGCTTTTTGGAATCAGTAAACGTCGTAATTGTTTTAATCCTGGTGCCTCTACAATAATATCTCGCCAAGCACTTTTAATCATGCGTTCACTGGAGACATTACTAGCATTTAATTCCTCATCCCATTGGGGTTGTTTTGTATATCCAATAAAGCGACAAATTTTTTCTAATTCTATCTGAGGACTGCTTAACATTTTCTCAAAAAAGATGGGTAATATTTTGTCTTGTCCAAAGGTATCAAAATAAGGCTGTAATTGTTTAGTATACAGACTATATTCAATCAATTCAGGATTTTGAGAAAGACTATCATTAATTTCTAAAGAAATAACTCTTTGACTCCATTCATGAATATATTGAGAGACCAAACGATTAATAGGATGACGCATAACATAAATAAATTTAGCATCAGGGAGATGTTGTTGTAATCTTTCAATGGTATGGGGATAGGTAGGTAATTTAGTGTAATGAGTGCTAGATTCTCCCCGTAAATCATCAAGATTAGCCTCTTGAAAATGGGATAAATACAACTCTAAACCTTTATGATATTCTTCATCGTTACTAAAAAAATTAGGTTCTTTAAGTTCACTCATGAAAATTCCAGGTTGTTGGTTTAATTGTTCATGGAGAGAACTTGTAGCGCATTTCATAGCACCAATAATAATAAAATTAGGTAGTTTTTTCATGATTATTAGCAGATAAAATGGGTAGTTTTAAGGGTTCTTTCCAATTCATCCAAATATCTTGTTCTTGATATTCACAAGTATGGGGTTGTTTATTGTTGATCACTTCTCGTATCCAAGCAATACTTCGCCCTAATAACCAACCAAAATTAGCTATCCAGAGACCAAATGTTCCGTAAAATTTAGCAAAATAGCGAGAACGAGAACTATAAAGGTAAGGACGGGGACGTTTACGGGCAGCTAGATCTGATTTGACCGAACCACTGCCTCCCCTCAGATGAACGACTCTAGCATCAGGCCAATGAAGAACAGTCCATCCTGCATTTCTAGCGCGACGACAGTAATCCACATCATCAAAATACATAAAATACCCTTCATCCATCAGGCCTATTTTCTCGATAACTTCTTTTCTAATTAAAACACAGGCAAAACTGGTCCACTGAGGTTCAAAAGAAGTATTGCTCACGGGTATGGGTACATCATAAGAATTAAGCAATTTGGTAATGGGTCCGGTTGCTGCACCATCTATGAACTGACTAACGGGTGAATGATAGCGAAAACAGCTAATTTGCGGCGTTTCATCAGGCCATTCTAGACGAGGACTAATTAAACCTGCTTTAGGATGCTTTTCTAAGGCAGCTTCGAGAGAGGCGAGCGCTCCTGGCCTAACGATGGTATCACTATTGAGAAGCAAGTAGGCATTAGCTGTCACTGCTTTGATACCAATGTTATTACCTGCAGAAAAACCACCATTCAGGGGGGAGGCAATTAAAGTTACCCAAGATTCCCATTTATAATCTTCAATCGCTTGTTTTAAAATAGGAATAGAGTCGTCCCCAGAATTATTATCTACTAACATAACACTATGACATGAGTTATCTATCTGAGGTTGAAGAGATTTTAAACAGTCTATCACCAGTTTCGGGGTTCGATAATTAATAATAACAATGGCTAGATTCATTTTCTTACTAAATTTGCTAACTTTCCTTAGAGTATCATTAGTTGAACCATTATGGTTAAAATTATTTATATAGTTTACGGTAGTGTATCATAAGCAGTGAAAGTATAATTTTTTCCTTATTTTATGCTAGAACGCCAAGAGGTAGGAAAAAGAGTGTTCAAATCTGAAATAATTTTCTACTATAGTTAAGACATAATTTTTAACAAGTTAGTAAACAAAATAGTAAAAGAAAATCTAGTTTACATTTGGTTAAATATCGCTATAAAGAATTGGCAAATTGTTGGATTTTTCTGGGAGATAGAAGTCGGCAGAGTGCCAAATAATTTTGGAAAACATTGCCGAAAAATTATCATAATAATGGAAAATTTTATACAGATTTCTAGCAATCTTATTGCGATGTTATTACAAGCGTTCGCGACTATCCTAGTAACAAGAAAAGTGGTGAAACAACGAGGATTCAAAGATTAAATAATACCTTAAGGCATCGTTGCTCTTGTTTGGTTAGAAAAAGTCTATCATTGTCTAAAATCTTTTTCAATCATGAAGGAGCAATTTTATATTTTATTCATCACTAATATAATGAGGAAATACTATCAACTTAGATTGATTTTCACTACTTAAATTACACTACCCAGAAAATGTTATTAACAAAATTTTAACCACAATGTCAGGAGTAGAAAATCTCAATGTCAAGGTAATGGTAAGCACTCGTTAGTTTTTCGGCCTAACAAAAAAAATAGAGTGAGCATATACTCACTCTTAAGGAAAAAATGTATATAATTTGACTGAGAACGGCTATAATCCAATCCGATTGACCGTACTGTATCTAGTAAAGGGGGTGAGGGCATAACTCACCCTTTTTAATTACATTAAGCCCAACTGAGAAAGGATTCCTTGTCCGGTTAAATACTCGGTAGCAATACCGATCAGGAAGCCAAGCATGGCTAGACGACCATTCCAGTTCTCAGCAAATGAAGTGAAGCCGAATTTAGATTCTTGATTGTCCATGATAATTTACCTCTTTATTTGGTAACTGCAATTAAGTCAAGTGCTTGAATACAATCTTAACAAAACTTTTTAGAGATTGCAAGATTTCTTTACACTTAATCAAAAGTTATGAATCATCCTCAATTTCCGATCAAGGCTCTGGCTAGGAAGGATTAATATTCGAGCCTGGGAAAGCCTCCGGTTCTGATGAAGGGGCATTGTTCTCCGAGCTACCTCAATGATATTCAAGCTAAGTTAAGTGACGATGGAAAAATCGAGCCCCATCACTCAGGTAATAATTCACTTAAACAATGGGGAAAAGCATGAGTTGGAGATATAGGGTTTCTCACTCTCATGAGGTACACTGATATCTTCTTCTCAAACTCCGAACTGCCAAAGCTAAAAAATTTTGTCCCTCACAAGTATGGGAAATGCTCTAGCTTAGTTAAGCTACTTTTCAAGGAATTGAGCGGAGCTTATGGTAGGTTTAGGCAATAAAAACCATAAAAAATGGGGGGAATTTCTCTCCCCCAATTGGTGGTCGTTGGATCGAAAAAGTCTTAGACTAATAATTGAGTTGTGACCCGTGAGAAGTGACACAAAAATGAATACATACGATAAATTTGCATTTAAAAAAACCTTGCTTAAACAAGGGATCAGTTTTATTAGTGGATTGAGTCTTGTAGGCAGTGGTATGGGTTTCACCGAAGCAATCGCTTCTACAGACACTCTTGTTAATCTTGAATCTTCTGCCATAACCATCAACAAACCTGAACAGGCTCCTTCGAGTCTGCTCAAAGTTCCGAAAGCCTCTCCTTATGTGGCTCCGCCCTCAACCACTGGCACTAAACCCAGGCTACAAAGTTCCCCAACTAAACCTACCCAGCCCAAAGTCTCGCCAAAACCTTCCGTTTCTCATACTCGTCAAACCTCTGGCCCCAAAGTCAAATTATCGGCACCAAAAATACTAGATCCCCAAACTTCCAAAAACGATCCCCCCAAAGTTGTCAAAGAAACTTTATCTAAACCTCAAAAGATTCAATTATCCCCTTCTGTAATCACAGGAGGGAAAAATAGTTATATAGACACTACAAGCTACAAAAACCCCAATCAGCCTGTAGTAACCCCCAATAAGGTTATCCTAACGGAACGAAAAACTGGATGTGAAACTATTGCTCAAAATGGCCAGTTATCTCAGGGAAGTTGTGGAACCCTAACCGTTAAAAAACCGACAATTAAAGCCCCTCAGAAGTTAGCTTCTCGTCGTGTTACTTTGGCTTCTCGTCGTCAAGTCACCCCTGTAACTTCGGCAACCCAATCGGTGAAAAGATCCCCCAAAGTACAATCTCTGCGCTTAAAACGTCGTCCCATTGCACCAGAACAAGTGGTCAGTTTGCAACCTGTTCAACGACAGGGATTATCTATTGCTTTAGAACCTATTCCCCGCTACAACCGCTCTGCCTCAATGTATTCCAATACTGTTCGTCCACGGGGTAACACCGACTTGATTTTCCCTTTGCCTGTGGTGGCTAACATGACTTCTGCCTTTGGTTGGCGAATTCATCCCATTGCTGGAACTCGGAGAATGCACAATGGCACCGACTTTGGTGCGCCTTTAGGAACCCCTGTTTTGGCTGTTTATCCTGGAGAAGTGTCCCACGCTGACTGGGCAGGGGGTTATGGCTTAATGGTGACGTTACGGCATTTAGAAGGCACTCAAGAGTCTCGTTATGCCCATCTTTCCGATATTTATGTACAACCGGGAGAATGGGTAGAACAGGGAACGGTAATCGGACGACTGGGTAATACCGGCTATTCCACTGGCCCCCACCTTCATTTTGAATGGCGACATCTAACAGATCAAGGATGGGTAGCAGTTGATGCTGGTCTTCATTTGGAGTACGCAATGGATAATTTAATCCGTACGATGCAGTTGGCTCAAGCTACTTCAAACCCTGATAGTTAAGTTAAGTAGGGGGAGTAATATTATTACTCCCTCGTTCCTAAAATTATTACTCCTCACTCTGAACTCAAGTTCATGAACGCTGAATTTCGGCAAATATCTCGGCTAAGATTTCTCCTCCTCCTGCTTCTCTAACACGAAGGGCTAAATCTTGTCCGAGTTTCTCGGCTTCGTTTGATGGTCCGCTAATGGTATCTTTGATGAGTCTTTTTCCATCTAAACTGGCTACCATGCCGACTAAGGTTAAGACATCGTTTTCTATTTTGGTGTTGACTCCAATGGGAACTTGACAACCCCCTTCAAGTTCTCGTAAAAATGCCCGCTCTGCATAACAGCGATCGCGCGTTTCGGGGTGTTCTAACACTTTCAACAATGCCAAAATATCAGGATCTCCGCTACGACATTCGATCCCCAAAGCCCCTTGTCCGACTGCATGAAGGGAAATGTCATCGGGTATGATTTGATGAATGCGATCGCTCATATCTAACCGTTGTAATCCAGCGACGGCTAAAATGATAGCGTCATATTCTCCCGAATCTAGTTTACTCAAACGGGTGTTGACGTTACCTCGCACATCTTTAAAGGTGAGGTGGGGATAATGATGACGTAGCTGTGCTAAACGACGCAGAGAGGAGGTTCCAATCACCGAGCCTTCGGGTAGGGTATCCAGTTGTTTATCTTGGTGTTTTTCGTTAACCACGAGTGCGTCTGCGGGGTTGACTCTTTCGGTAACGCAACCTAACATTAAGCCGTCAGGTAGATTCGTAGGCAAATCCTTTAAAGAATGTACTGCAAAATCCACCTGGTTTTCCAGCATTGCTGTTTCTAATTCTTTGGTAAATAACCCTTTATCTCCAATTTTCGCCAAGGCCACGTCTAAGATTTTGTCTCCTTGGGTACTCATGGTTTCTACATCAAATTGATGCTGAGGATAATGTTTTTGTAGTTCTCCTTGTATCCAATAAGTCTGCACTAAGGCCAATTGACTTTTGCGAGAACCGATACGAATGGGGCGACTAGAAACAACCATAGAAGGTAAGATAATAGGTCATGGTAAAAGGGTGACTTGATCTAGCCTATCGTAGTGTTTGACCGTCGTTAATAGATGGGGAGGATTACAGGGATAAATAGTTACATCTCTTTACAATTAATTATCTCTGGTATTGATTTGTCTTGAGATGTTTATCTAAAATTCCTTTGAAGGGGTTACGTGCTTTGGCTTCCAATCTTTGACCTGTTTTCCACCAATAACTACATAATCCTAAAGTAATTAGCCAAAATAAGCAAGTTAATGGCCAGCCAATAGAAAGGGTATCTAATAAAGCGAAGGAAACTAAGCTAAATACGATAGGAAACCAACAAAACCAAGGAAAGGCTAAGATTGATAAGTAGCGTATGATTCCTAATTCCTGTTCAGTTCCTTCGTACCATACTCCTAGGCCATAGCCAACAGCTCCAGCGAAAGCTCCAGCCACAGCGAAACCTCCAACTACAGCGACACGTTCAGATCCAGGCAAAGCTCCAGCGAAAGTTCCAGCCACAGCGAAAGCTCCAACTCCAGCGACAGCGACACCTCCAGCGACAGCGAAAGCTCCAACTCCAGCGACAGCGACACCTCCAGCGACAGCGAAAGCGAAAGTTCCAGCCACAGCGAAACCTCCACCGAAAGCGAAAGCTCCAACTCCAGCGAAAGCTCCAGCCACAGCGAAACCTCCAGCGAAAGCTCCAGCCAAAGCGATATTAAAAGCGATATCAAACGTCTTTTCGTCTGTTAAAGTGTTATATAAACTCGTTATTCCTTCCCAAACTAATTCTTTTTGCAAAAATTTAGTAATTTCTTTCAGGAATGTCCAAACACCAAAAAAGCCTAAACTCATTAATAAAGGAAGAGCAAGAGAATCTTCCATTGAACGGAATTCTTTGGATACAATAATTAAAAAAGTTACAATAATTGGAAGTATTATTATTATCCCAGCAAGAATAAGCATTGAAAAAATAGAGAAAGTTGTATTATTCAAGATGTTGCTACAGATAACTATGCTTTCAACTATTGCTCCTAGAGAAAGCAAAACAGCAACTATAAAAATTACCCGATAATGTCTGCTCTGAAAAAATTGATATTCAACCTCTTCATAAAGATTACGCCAATTATTAATCGTTAAACCTTGAGGAAATTCAATCAAGCGATGCAATAAATCTAGTTGTAAAGGACAGGGTAAATTCAACAAAAAGTTTAAACATTCTAAATTAATATCCTCAGTAATAATCTTGCCAACTTCTTGAAGTATTTTCTCTTGGATATCTTCTGTCAAGGCTGATTGTTCTAGCAAGGCTGTTGCATCAGAACTAATTTTTTGAGGTAAATTAACACCTTTAAAACCAGCGATCGCACAGATTGGAATCATCAGACGAGGATCGATCTTAGGTTGAAAAAAAGACTCTAAATGAACAGTCTTATTATCAAGCTGATTAACCAATAGATAAGCAATTCTTCCTGCTATAATAGAGACATTTGAATTAGAAGTATCAAAAGGATGCCAAATCCAATCTAAATATGCTGCTTTTTTTTGTTCTTGACTAATTAATTTTTCTTGTTGGTTTAAAGCTTCTTCAATTTCTGGTAATTGAATTAAAGAACCTAAATGCCATGCTGTTCGATTTTCTAATTTAGAATCCCATAAAAATGGTACAAGAGCGATCGCTGCTTCAGGAGTACCAATATTTTTGATATCTTCTAATATTAAATGTAATTGATTACTTGCTTTAGCCAAATCAATCAAAGAAGGAATGCTTAAATTGCCTAAGTCCACTAACCCTTGTTTAATAGTCTGTTGTAAATCAAGATCATGATAATAATTAAGCAAACTTATCACAGCTTCTGGCTTATTTGTTTTGACTAAAGCTTCAACAGCAGCCTTTCGATAATCTAAAGAAAGATTCTCTTTAAATGTCTTACTTAAAAATTCAAATACTTCTTGTCCTCTTGAACTAGAACTAGCAGCAACAGAACCTAAAGCATTTAAAATTTGCTCGTTATCTTCGTCTCCTAATTTATCTTTAAAATACTCAATAATTTCTTTAGCTAATTCTGGTTCTACTTCAATGGTATCCCCTAAACATTCAAAAGCCATCAATTTATCTTCTTCATAAACTTGCTTAATTAAATCTGTACTATTATTGGGCAAACCACACCATAACTTCATAATTTCTCGCCAGTCATTGGGGGCATTTTTCCAATAATTAACTAAGTCATCAGACTTTTCGGTAAGCGCAGCAGCGACAAAATACTCTTCTAATGTTTGATGAGCAAACTGATAACGTTGTCCTCCATCAAGACGTAATAGTAAACCACTTCTTTTAACAATTTCATCAATTATTTTATCAACTTCTTCTAGTTTTATATTCAACTTGTCTAGCATTTTTTTAACTTGCTCTCTAGTTTCTATATCTGAAATAATCCGACGATTTTGTTGAGATTCTTGAGATGAATTACTTCTCGTTTGAACATACAAAGCTAACCCTTGAAGCACTCGTCTTTTTTGAATTCCTGTATAATTATTAGGTACATTTTTCGCTTCATCTCTCGCCTCAGATAAAATGTCAATAGCCTTTTTATAAAATTCCCCCCGTGAGTAGGGTAAAATAACAGTCGTATCTGTATAAAGATAAGCAATAATTGTCAACAGTAAAGGATTTTTGGCTAAGGTTTTAATTTTAGGTCTATCATCCAAAGTTTTTAGTAATTGTTCAACAGATTTATTCGGAGGCATTTGATATTTAAATGAGTTCAAAAAACGCCGTATTTGTTGATCATTAAAGTCATTAATTTCTAAGGTTTTATTAACAGTATCATAAAGCTCATTGTTATAAACAGCCGTTCGACAAGTAATAATAAATGGACATTCTTTATACTTATTTAAAAATGCCTTTAATCTTTTAATAACTTCACTACGACTATCATCTATCACTTCATCTAAACCATCAAAAAGTAATAACAAACGTCCTGTTTTTAAACTTATTTCAACACAATTATTAGCATTAGGAAAATCATTCTCATAGAAAAATTCAACTAATTTATTCGTTAAAGATTCGACTGTTAAATCAGATAAATTTACTGTACTTAGTTCAAGCAATACGGGAATTATAGGAGTCGAAAATTGATTTAATCCTCGTTCTGCATAAGAGAGAGTTAAATATTTTAGTAGGACAGATTTTCCTGAACCTGGACTTCCTATTACCATTAATTTATAATAGTCTTCTAAAGCTTTTTCTGCTTCGATTAAAGACTGTTCAGATTGCTCTTTCTTTTCCTTAACTTTCAAAGGAACATAAATTTCTCGCATTTCCAAAGGACGATTTTGACGAAAAGAGATATAAAGTTTTTCATATTTATTTACCAAAGCTTTTTTATACTTTCCTATTGCTATTTTTCTTAAAAATTGCCATCCAGAAAAACTATTATAAAACCATTTAAACCCTTTATCAATATAATTATTTGCTCTCACCCAATCTCGAATCAGAAAACCTAAAAAACCTATCCCAGTTATCCATGTTATTAATTCTTTAAACCATTCCTTGGGAGAATTTTTATTTTGCTTTTTCTTTTCTTGATTCAGTTTATTATATTCTGCTTCATAGGTTTCTGCGATATCAAGTTCACTTAATACAACAGAATTAGAAGAATATTCTTTAACAATTAAATCTGTCTTCTTATCCAGATTATTATCGACATGAAACTTAGCCTTATTTTTAATCTCTTCAACTAATTCTTGACGATTTAAACTAGGTTTAGTTGTTGGATTTTGATTCAAAACTGGTGTTACTGTTCCCAACAAAATACAACTGATTAATGCTAAGGTTAAAAATAAAGCCAATTGTCGATACTTAAATCTATTAAATTTATTGAGTAAAGTCACTATTTCTTTAAACATAAAAAACCATCAAACAATCATCAACAATGTAAAGACATATCCGCATTCAATTTAGTGGACTATTTCAGCTAAAATGAGGTAATAAGAATGTGAGAATCTTGCTTACTATAGCAATTACTAATGATATGTGAGACATGAGAGCATATATAGAACATCATAGTATTATGTCCCTACACATATGCCATCGTAGGGATTTAACACTATTAAATACTGCTTTCGGTTTTCTCACAACTGAAAGCTGATTGCTATATAACCATATACTAGCGAGCAAGATGCTCACACTAATGTAAATCTAATGCCATAAATTGGCTGTGTCACCCTACCAAAGTAAGTTATACTCCCACAATTCATGTTATAACAGGGGCATAATTGTCCATCACAACCTACCATTTCCCTGAAACATTTAGAGTTTATATTGTCTGTAATACACCATAGTAATCAAATTTCAGTTGTGACAAAAAGGGGAAAGCCCTTAACATTGTTAAGTCGCTACAAAGGTATTTAATAGTATCCATTGAACTTAATTACTATTTTGTTGATCAGGAATACTAATTGTATAAAAATGACCCCTTATTAGACCATGTTATTAGCAACAGATCCTAACACGGGTAAATTTAATCTTTGTATTTCTTTGATAGCTTTTTTGTAGAGAGATTGGGGTGTTTTTTTCAAGGTAGCCACCATAATGATGCCATCCGTTTGTTTGGCTAAAAGTTTGATGTCTGAGGTTAAGAAAAAGGAGGGACTATCATAGATGACCAAGTCATAGGTTTTTTCTAACTCTTCTGTCAAACTTTTGAGTTTAGGGGACCATAAATGTTTGAAGGTTGGATCAACACCTTCTCCCATCGTTAACACCGACAAATTGTCTATCGTATCAACCGACGTAATAACTGTCTGGGCTGAGACTTGATCTCGAAGAACATTTATGAGACCTTTTTGATTGGAAACGTTTAATAAATTGTGAAGTTGAGGGTTAGAGAAATTGGTATCGACTAATAATACCTGTTGTCCTTTTTGTGCCGCATTGATGGCTAAATTGACAGCAGTGGTGGAGCATCCATCTCGCTCTTCCACGGAACAAAGCATAAGAGAGCGAAGTTCAGAAGCTTGTTGTAAATACAGTTGTAAATAAAGATCGTCAAACGCTTCGAGAAAAAGAGACTGATAACTAGGAGAAGATAAGTTTTCTGCTTCCATTGAAGTATAGACTTTATCCTCGTAAACCCTTTCCGTCTCTTCAAGTTCTGTTTTTGGGGAATATGAGGGAGAAACCTTTTCGGATAAAAGGGTACGATCATCTTTCGGTATCTCACCCAATAAAGTGGTGTTTGAGACTTCAGAAACATCTTCGGCTGTGTAGAAAATATTTCGTCGTTTTTCCCACAATAATGCTAAACCAGTTCCTAATAAGATACCCGCCATTGCTCCTGCTAAAAGTTTCTTGTTACGACTTGGGGGTGCGCCAATAGGATTGCCTTCTTCATCCAGGGGAATTTGAGGTTTTGAGATTAATTGCCAGGGAATTTCTTGTGCGGCTTCAACTTTGAGGGTTTCTCTTTGCAGTAATAGTTTGTTGAGAATTTCTTCGGTTAGGGTAATTTGACGCTCTACCTCGGTATACTCGTTGATCAGATTGGGATAACGTTTAACTTGTTGTTCTAGTTGTTGTTTTTTGGGTTCAATGGTTTGTAATTGGGCTTCTAACTGCTTAATTTCATTATTAGTTTGTAGTAACTGTTGAATTAATCCTAAACGAGTGGGATCTTGAAATTTTAAGGCCGCTGAATTAGGGGAGACGGATAAAGCGTTTTTTGTGATGATTTCTTGGGTAGTTTGATTAAGTAAATTGTGAATATTATCTCGTTGCTCTTTTAAGTCTTGAACTTGGGGGCTATTATTGGTAAACGTTGCTGAAGCGATGGCAATTTGACTATCTAAATCTTGCAATTGGGACAGAAGTGCAACCCTAGTAGGATCTTGACTGAGGGTTGCTGCGGCAAATGCTTCGTCGGGGGATAATTGTAGTTGTTGTTGTAGAGAGCTCGCTAGTTTTATTTGAGCTTGTAGTTGGGTATTAAGGTTAAATTGTTGTTGTTCTATGGTACTAATTTGAGTAAGAACTTCTTGGTTTTTGGGCAAAGGATCGATTAATTCGTAGTTTTGTCGAAGTTTTCTTTGTTTTTCTTTGAGGTTAGCTAATCTCGATTGTAATTCGGGGAGTTGTTCATCAATGAACTTAACCCCTGCCTTGATATTAGTCTCTCTATCCTGAGAACTATATTGCAAAAAGGTATCGGCAGCAGTGGAGAGAATGGTTTGAACTTCTTTGGGATTTTCCCCTGTATAAGAAACTACAAAGATTTTTGTTTCTGAGCCTCTTCCTTGTCCAACCTGCGCTCGTGTTACTTGCAAATTTTCTCGTAAATCCAACCAAATAGCGGGTATGCCTCGTGTTTTTTCTTTTTCTTGTACGTCTTCGGCAATTCTCAAAGTCATGCCAGGGCTAGTCAGGAAAACAAGATTAGTTGGGTAATCTAGGGCAAATAACTCGTCACGGGGAACCCCTCCTGTACGAGTTAGAGTGGTAGGGTTGGTAAGTTTCCCACTAGCTGTTATAGGTTCTACCAATAACAAGAAATTTCCTGTATAAGTGTAGGGATCTTGCGCACTCCACATCCAGGCCCCAAAGGTGGTTAAACAGGTTAAGCCCCCAATTAGCCAAGCCTTTCTTATCAAGGTTCGTAGATAGGGACGAAAATTAAGTCCTTTTTCCTCCGAGGAATCTCCTTTTTCAAGTTCTTCTATTGGCAAATTTGGTAATGATGTAGTCACGAATCACCCTAACGACTAAACACTAAAATAATAGTCCAATTCTAACATCAGATTCTCTCTAATCACTGATCGCCACTCATGGCAATGTAGACTCTTGCCATAAGTTAATGGTTAAAAACAGTTTTTTGTCAATTACTATTTATAAAACTTTATTATTGTCCGAGTACATCTACTCAAATCAGGCCCATTTTATATACTTTCGTAAGTATTATTGAATTTCAGAAAAGGATCATCGGGAAATTATGCTACGGTTAGACTGGAGGGGCTTTTCTGTGTCGAGTAAGAAGTTAGTAATGTATCAAAGGATCTTAGTTGCTGTTGATAATTCCCCCATAGCTCAACCAGTTATTGATGTTGCGCTTGCCTTAGCTAAGGCTCTCGATGGAGAGTTAATGTTGCTTCATGTTTTATCTCAAAACGGTGGAGACAGCCCCATTAGTTTTGCGCCTTATGCGAGTAGTTATAGTATTGATCTCATTGAAAAATTTCAAGAAGATTGGAAACAATATCAACAAGAAAGCTTGCAGAAACTAGCAACTTGGATCAAACAAGCTGAGGAGGCAGGAGTTAAAAGTAACTTGCGTCAAGAAATGGGCAATCCAGGCCCCATTATTTGTAGTGTTGCCCATGAATGGGGGGCTGAGTTAATTATTATGGGACGCAGAGGCCATTCGATGACAAGTGAACTATTATTAGGTAGTGTCAGTAGTTATGTTATTCATCGCTCTCATTGTTCGGTTCACATTGTACAATTCTGACACCGATCAAGACAACTGCAAATATGGGATTATTAATTGGTTATAAAATCCTGCCTTTGAAATACAGAAACTCGTGAGACAAAGCTTAAATCTTTGTCTCACCAACGACTTCTGACTTGGTTAACCCTAACTCTGCTTAAGGGTTTTTAACTGTTGCAGCAAAACATCGATTTCAGCTTCTAAATGCAAATATTTGACTTGTTGTGCAACTGAATAGGCTCTCCTTACTTGTTTCATCTGACTATCTCGGTTTTGCACTTCCAAGCCTTGGTTTTTGCTATTATTAAGGGTTTCTGAAGAGGAACGAGAAAGGATTTGAGTTGTCATTGATGTTTACTAAGTATATTTACTTAATGTTGTTTGCTTGCGATGCACATTATAACGAATTTTCGTTACCTTGTATAGTCCATCATTCCAAATGATGTCATTGTCTGAAACTCTCTACTGTTATCTACGATACACAGTCATTAAATTTCCTTGGGCATTGTAAACTTCGATGGACTTTTCAGTTTGATTACTAATGTTTTGTAAGCGATGTTCAAAAGTGGCAAGATGGTTGAAGATATCAACTTGAACTTTTAAATTAGCTTGTACTTTAGCTTGCAACGCTAAGTTCCAAAGTTGTTCTAAATAATGAGATTCTAGCCTCATTTTAATTGAATTTTCTTGGATTTCATATTGACATATTCTTTCTTTACTTAAGCACATTGCATCTAATTCTGATCTTATTCTTTGGTATTTCATTTCTTCTTTTAACTTATGATTAGCTTGATTAAGAGATAAACTATAAATTGATATTAAGGGTTGAATCTTATTCCATTGAAAAGTATGCTTAGGGATGTTCCTCAGATAATTAACAGCATTATTCCAAGAATTAACAGCATCTTTCCATTTTTTTTTCTGCTCATATTTTTCAGCTAATTCAGCATATTTTTGGGACTGAGTATGAAGTTTTAAAGCCATTTTTTCTTGTTCTTTTCTCTTTTCTATTTTTCTTTTATGAAATGAATAGGTTTTGAGAAGTCTTCGAGATGGTTGATAAGAAGATGTCAGAGGAGGAATTTTTTGTAAAGTCTCAATAGCCGTATGCCAAGTTCTATAAACTAGGTTCAAATCATCTATATTTTGTACTACAGCTTCTCTTTCCAATGCTAAATTTTCTGTTTTTTGAGCAGACTTTAAATATTGAATAGCTTGTTTCTCTTGTAGTATTTTGTGATTAATACCCTGCAAAGCATTCTGACTTCTTTGATAATCACTGGTTACTAATTTTTCAAAACTGGTTGAATTATTGATGGATTTTAAAAGGTTACGAATCCCCTGCCATTTGTCCTTAATAATTTCTAGTTCTTGAAGGGATAAGGGACTTTTTTTCGATAAATATAGAGCTTCATTTGCTTTCTCTTGAGCCAGGATTAATAAGGATAAATCTTCTAGTTTAGCTTGATAATCACCTTTTATTTTCGTGGCTTCTTGATAATAGCTTGACCAAATAGGTATAGAATTCAAAAAAATCAAGGCTTTTTTTAATTGCTTACTATAGGTAACCAAAGTATCTAAAGAAACTGAAGAATTAAAAATAAAAGAGTTATTTTTAGATAGTTTTTTTACTTCCTGAATCTCTGAACATGGATCAAAAACACAAGGACGAGTTAAGCCATAAACACCAGTTAAAACAACCAAACTACTCAGACTACCGCCGATTAATAACCAAAGGAATTGATTTGAGTTAACCTTATGATTAATGGCTTTTATGGTATTAGGTAAACTATTCATTTTCTTATCACCCCTCCTTATCTAATTGTCCCATACTGCCATATTTAGTTCCCCATTGACTATCAAACCATCTGAATGTGAACTACCAGACGCTGACGCAAGCGTACAGCGTAGGCTTCCTATCCAGCAGATAGCGGTGTAGTGGATTTCTTGCGTCCTCCTCTACCACGTCTTACATCTGGACAATAGGCTTTATCCCCCGTTCCAGAGGTTAGAATTCGTAGCCCTTCATCTCGAAGGTTAATTGAAGCATTAATGTCCCTATCATGTTTTGTTTGACAGTTTTCACAAGTCCACCTTCTGACATCAAGAGGTAAACTACCTAACTTCATTTAAGCAGACATGACAAGTCTTAGAACTGGGAAAGAACCTATCAACTTCTTGATATACTTTTCCTTCCTGTTCTGCTTTATATTTGAGCATGGTCATAAACATTTCCCATCCGACTTGATGAATGGCTTGGGCTAGTTTATGATTTTGCATCATGTTTTTAACTGCTAGATTTTCTACAATAATGACTTGGTTTTTGTCCACTAAGCTACGACTTAGTTTATGCCGGAAATCTTGCAGGTCAATTTCGAGATTTAAGCTATAGTGGAGGATAAAACAATGTTGACCACATATGCCTATCTTCTAGTTGCCCATGGTAGCCGTGATCCACGGCCTCAAATTGCCTTGGAAAGATTATCCTATTTAGTAGAACAACATATTGAACAGAAAACCCAAACAGAAAGTTATTTTCATTATGGGAAAACCCATGATTGTGCAGTACAATCGCCTGTAACCATCGTCCAAACCGCCACCCTAGAATTATCCGCGCTGTCATTATCGGAAAAAATAACCAAACTCGCCCCTAAGATAGCCAGCATGGGGATTAAAACCCTAAAAATTATTCCCTTATTTCTCTTGGCAGGAGTTCATGTCAGAGAAGACATTCCCAGAGAAATAGCCATAGCCCAACAAAAGGTCTCAAATAGAATCAACTTAGAACTTTGTCCTCATCTAGGAAGTTATAAAGGGTTAGTTAAGATTTTATCGCACCAGTTCTCCTCATCTCCCCAAGACGCTAGAATTATTATCTCTCATGGAAGTCGTTTTCCAGGAGGAAACAATTCTCTAGAAGCTATCGCTGACAAACTCGATGCTAGATTGGCTTACTGGAGTATTGCTCCAAGTTTAGAAGAACAAGTTTCTCATCTTGTTGAACAGGGGAAAACCCAGATTACTATTCTGCCTTATTTTCTCTTTACAGGAGGCATCACCACTGCTATCAACCAACGAGTTCAAAAATTGAAGGATAGTTTCCCCCGGATTCAACTTAACTTAGGACAACCCCTAGGAGCAACGCCAGATATCGCTCAATTGATGGTAAAGGAAATAATCCAATGACGCAAAACATAAACTCAACCTGTTTAGGAAAAGTGTATTTAGTGGGGGCAGGTCCCGGTGATCCGGGGCTAATGACTCTTAAAGGTAAAACCTTGCTTGAACACGCTGACGTGGTGGTTTATGATGCCCTAGTTAGTTCTCCTATCCTGGATATGATCGGCAATAATGCTATCAAAATTGATGCTGGAAAACGCCGAGGCCGACATTCCAAAATGCAGGCAGAAACTACTCAAATTTTAATCGAGAAAGCGCAACATTATCCCGTGGTAGTTCGACTTAAAGGGGGTGATCCCTTTGTATTTGGTCGCGGGGGAGAAGAAATGGAAGACTTAATTCAAGCGGGTATTCCTGTAGAGGTGGTTCCTGGTATCACTGCGGGGGTTGCCGTTCCTGCCTATGCAGGTATTCCTATTACCCATCGGGGATATAGTTCTTCGGTTACGTTTGTCACCGGGCATGAAGCGGTGGGTAAATATCGACCCCAGATCAATTGGCAAGCGATCGCCCAAGGGTCCCAAACCATTGTCATCTACATGGGAGTTCATAACCTAAGCAATATTATCACTCAATTGCAACTCGGAGGACTAACGCCTGAAACCCCCATCGCTTTAGTTCGTTGGGGAACTTGCCCTGATCAAGAACAGTTAATTGGCACTTTAGAGACTATTATGCAACAAGTTGAGCAAGAACAGTTCCAAGCACCTGCCATTGCTATTATTGGCAATGTGGTTAATCTCAGAGAATATTTAACTGGATAATGCTTTGAGTAGCCCTTGAAATTTGAGCTCAATTTCTGCTAATTCTTTTTCTGGTTCTGAACCTTCTACAATACCTGCTCCTGCATATAATCTAGCATAATTGCCAGAAATCAAAGCAGAACGAATGCCCACAATAAACTCACTATTGCCATCATAATTAATCCAACCCAAGGGGGCAGCATAAAAGCCCCTTTCAAAGGTTTCATAACGTTTAATTTCTTGACAAGTAATTCCTTTAGGAAAACCAGAAACCGCAGGAGTCGGATGTAGTCTTGCTACTACTTCTAAGGGATTAATATCGGCATTTATTTCTGTATAAATTGGAGTCCATAAGTGTTGAATATTGGAAAGTTTTAAGATTTTTAGGGGAGAGATGTATGGGGTTAATCCTAGGTTAATTAAACCTTCGATAATATATTCAATAACAACCTGATGTTCCCTTCTTTCCTTACTGCTTTTTAAAAGCTTTTGTGCAAAGTAATGGTCTTCTGATGCTGTTTTGCCTCTTCGAGAAGAACCTGCTAAAGCATCTGTAATTAACTGATTATTATTAATACTAATTAATCGTTCGGGACTGGCCCCAATAAAACAATTGTTCTTGCCATTATTCATGGCAAAAAGATAACAATCAGGATGATAAATTCGTAAATTTTTTAAACATTTAATCACCGAAAAACTTCGAGAATTACTTAAATCAAAAGCATTGGCCAAAACTAATTTTTGAAAACGATTAGATTGAATGGATTTTAACACTGAGGTAACGGAAGCTTTAAATTTATCTTTTGTCTGTTGATTGATATTAATTCGATTAACTTTTGTTTCTTCAATTGTTATGTTTTCTTCATGTTTTAAACTCGAAATAGATTGAATTTTAGCAATAATATTTTCAGATACCTGATATACATTGGTTTTTCGAGTAATTAAAATATTAAAAGTTAAATAACAATCCTTATTGCGATTAACCAACTGTATTTTAGGCAAAAAACATAAAGCAGAAGGAAAAGGAAAGTTATTATAATTCGTTTCAGGGAAAAAGGTAAAGCCACAAAAAATATGAGGAGAAACCTCCTCTAAATGACTATTACCTACTTGAATGATATTATCAAAACACTCCTTGACAAACTGTTGAGACTTGATGAATCTATCCGCCGTATTAATCTCAAAAGACTGGGTAATTCCGTACCCTAAAATAGCTTGATTATTTTTCTGATCTTCCCAATAAAAATAAACTTCATTCTTAGACAAATAAGATGATTTTCCATCTAGCAAAAATTGTAAAACAGATAAGGGAGCAACCCTATCAATTTTTTGTGATAAACTAACCGTCATCGACTCGTTTGCCTTGTTTAATCTGGTTTGATAACCAAAAAGCAATTGTTCAAGACGACATCGATCATACCCGATATTTATGGTATCAGGAATGACCCGTGTAGCAACAGACATCGTAAAGTTATTTATAATTTGTTTCACTTTAGACCGATATTAATGGTATGTCTTGAATATTATCCATACCGTTGATTGGGCTTCTTTTGAGGATCATATCATAGAGAATATTCCCAACCAGAATTTTATGACGACAACCTCCACTATACCATCATCAAAACGAAAATTGTGGCTTGCTGCCATTAAACCCCCCATGTATAGCGTTGCTATTATACCCATTACTGTTGGCACTGCTACAGCCTTTGGAGAAACACAGATATGGGATGCCAAAATTTTTGCCACCTTCTTGACATCTGCTATTTTGATTATTGCTTGGCTAAATATTAGTAATGATGTCTTTGATTCTGAAACAGGAATTGATAAAAATAAGGCTCATTCTATCGTCAATTTAACAGGAAATAAATCTTTAATGTTTTGGTTAGCTAATATTTTCTTAACCATAGGAATATTAGGCATTTTTCTCATTGCTTGGTGGCAAAAAGATATAACGGTTTTAATTATTATCCTATTCTGTTGTGCCTTGGGTTATAGTTATCAAGGTCCTCCCTTTCGTTTCGGTTATCAAGGGTTAGGGGAAATTATTTGCTTTTTTACCTTTGGTCCAATGGCGATAGCTGCTGCTTACTATTCACAAACTCAAGCATTTTCTTGGTCTATTTTACCTTCTGGAACCCTCATTGGTATGAGCACATCAATCATTTTATTTTGTTCTCATTTTCATCAAGTTTCTGATGATATTGCTGCGGGGAAAAAATCTCCTATTGTTCGTTTAGGAACCAAACTTGGAGCTCAAGTATTAACAATAACAACCCTTTTCTTCTTTGCTTTAATTGCAGTCTTTTCTCTGTTGAGAGTTTTCCCAGTTTGGACTTGTTTGGTTTTTCTCAGTGTTCCCATTGCCTATCAATTAGTTACCCATGTTCAAAAAAATCATGATCAACCTAATCAAGTCAGCAATTGTAAATTTATCGCTGTGAGACTACATTTTCTTAGTGGCATTTTATTTGCGCTGGGCTTAATTATACCTTAAGAATATTTCGCTTAATTCAAAAAAGTTCATTTTTTTCGTAAAGAAATTTATCAAAACCTGTGAGTTACTCCTCATTTCCTTTCATAATACAGATGGGACAGTAAAGGAGCAAATTCTGAAATGAATGCCTTATCGAATCGTCGTTGGAAGTTTCTTAGCTGGACAACCGTTGTTATGTTTGCCCTTGGTTTCTGGCTAAGTAGTAGTATTATTCTAGATTGTGTTGTCATTCCTGGTTTATCCTTATCGGGCATGATGAATGAGGGTGGGTTTGCCAGTGCGGGTTATATTATTTTTGGATTATTCAACCGCATTGAATTAGTTTGTGCTTCCCTTGTTTTAACGGGATTTCTAATTTTCCGTCGCCATCATCTTCTTATTCATCTTCAAGAACGTTGGTCTATCGGTTTGGCCAGTGTTTTACTCGGTATTGCTTTAATTTACACTTATTTTTTAACCCCAGAATTAAGTGCCTTTGGTTTAGAAATCAATCCTTTTGAAGCAACCGATATTATGCCGTCTGCTATGATTTCCCTTCATTGGAGTTATTGGGTGTTAGAAGTGGTCAAGTTTGCTATTGGTGTTACCTTACTACGCTGGTGTTATCGTGATTCTTGTGAACTAAAGTAGATTAAATACTGAAATTAAGTCATTGTTTCCTCCCATTTGGGGGGTTTTTTATTGCTATACAAATAAATATGAGACAAAACCTCCCTTCCTTATTGTTAGCATAGTAAGCAAGATGCTCACACTCTTGTGTCTCAAACGTATTTGAAATGACTATAACTAATTATTCATTATCCATTATCCATTTCCCATTCTCCGTTGATAAAATATCATCCAATTCTCAGATAACTTAAGGAACTCTTATTTTTAACTTAGAATTCAGTCAGAGCCTTTTCAGACAACTCCCCCATACTAAGAATAACGAAACAAAGTAATGGAGTTCTTAATCATGAAAGGTTTTATTATTACTGGTTTATCTTCTCTCGTTTTAGGTAGTTTTTTCACTCCTGTTAATGCAAATGAAATTGTGGCAGTGAATTCTACTCTACAACAAAATCAAATTTCTTATTTATCCCCTATTAACTTAGTGAGTCATGGAAGAGGTGGCACTTTTAGCGAACAAGGAATTCCCAGTCATGTTGGATTTAGTTTAGCGATTAAATCGGGTAAAGTTAATGCTGAATCTTTAGTTCAAGCTGCTGTGGAAGCAGGGCGTTTATCCTCTGGAACTCTTAATAACTCGACTTATTTATCTAATGTTCAATTTGAGTTATCTCAAGTAGATAATGATTAAGTTTTTCACTTCATTCTCCCACTAAGTAGGTGAGCATAATTAAACCCGTAAAAGTGTAGGGTGGGCAATGTTGAAAATAGTTTATTAACAAAGTTGATCAGCTTTTTATTAACATTGCCTACCTTACTTTTATTTATAACCATCTACTGAATGTAACAGACTAATATCTCTTTAACTTTAAGTCCTACTGTTTTCTAATTGATTGAAAATAGTAGGATTTTTCTCTTAAATGAGAACTTGTCATGCTATCATAAGCCGAGATTGATATAAAATTATATTTTTAAGAAAACTTGTAAAAATTATCAGTCTACAATAATACTTTTATTTTATATCAGATTTTATCTTTGCTCCATTAGTAATACTATATTAGAATTCAACTAAGTCTTGTATAATTGAAGATTATTGTTTAAAAAAGCAAAAACAGAATACAAAGATGAAAGAACCATTTTGGTGGAATAATAACGGTCAATGGATACCAATTTACTCTCTAGAAAAATTTATTTATTTTTGTAATCTTGATCCACAAAAAGCTTTACAATGTCTTCAAGATATGTGGATAGAATATTGGTTTTACCAAAACGGTGAAAGTTTCCTGGGCCAAAAAGTAGAGTCAATTAGAACTGATGGAGATGTTGCTGTTAATGATAAAGTTCCGAGGTTAATCGAAGAATTAAGTCCTTTTGGACATTCAAAAAAATTCTTCAAACTATTAAATATAGATAAGGCAATAGAAATTACTTTAAAAGAGTATGAAACATTAAGGGCTGAAATATTACAAAATCAGTCGGAATTGAGTCAATTAATCTTATTAGGTTTAGCTGCTATCTTTACTATCGCATCATTAGGTTTAGCTCCATTAGCAGATTTCTTAACAGTAGAAAATACTATTATAGAAATGCCATTACAATTAGAAAAAATTAGCGATATTTTTAAACAAAAACAAGCATTTATAAGCATCGATAATGTAAATTATAAAATAGATAATGAACACGAAAAACAACAATTAACAGTAATAGAAACACCACCGATTAAATTACGAGAAGTTTTAGAAAAAATTGATTCAAATACAAATAAAAAAACAATTGAAGAAACTCTTGTAGAGATAAAAGAAATCATTAATCAAGAATATATAGATAATGGTTTAGAGCCTAATAAATTTGATATTGAGACAGCAGAAGTGCTCATTAGAGGTAAATCAAAAAACCCTAAATACTTTTTAAAAATCACAAGAGCGATCGATGGAGAAACGATTGAAAAACAAGGTATTGTACCCAGTATTGTTATTTTGAATTGGTTAATCCCAGGTTTAAGTTTATATTTGATTTATCGATCATTATTTTCGATACAAAAGAATAAAATGATTGGAATTTATATTTATTATAGAGTTGAAAAAAGATTAATAGAATTGAGTAAAGATAAAGCAGAATATTTGTGGTATATTACACCTGATACAATGCGAAAAAGTTATTTAACTAATATGGGTTGGGAGAACTATATTAGAGGAGATCCTAATTATTTGGAACCCCTAGATGTTACTCTTATCTTAGTTATATTTAGTGTAATTAGTCTAGCCTCTTTTCTCGGAGGATCTATCTTATTTTTATGGGACTTTGAAGAGCCTAAGTTTCAATTTCACAATTTACCAAATATTTTATTAAATATCTTTTCAGAACAAAAAGATGTGATTTTAGGTTTGGTAGTTTTGTTAATAATACCACTTATTATATGGGTAGTATTTTTTCTATTTTGCTGGGTTAAAAGAAGCTATATTAAAAATTTAGATCAACCTAAAAAATTAAACAAAATTAACCCTTACTGGCATTTATTGACCATACAAATTCCAATAGTATTTGAGATTATCAGAGAAAAATGCACCTTCTGGGGTTTTCGCATATTTAAAAGATATCCTAAAAAATATATTGATCTCAGATTAGAGAAGAAACGTAAACAATTAGAAAAAATAATAGAAAATTTAATTAAGCAACTTCAAAGTTTAAGAACTAATAATAATTTAACTCAAAATAAGTTAAATTATTTCATTAAACAATTACAAAGCATGAAGAAAAAGCTTCAAAAAGTTTCATCTAAAAAAATAGACAATCTTGATTTTTTTCCTAATAAACTAAATTTTATGCTAGACACAATGTATTTTATGCTGCCTAGAATCTTTGATTTTGTTTTAATTAATACAGAGATTTATCAAAAATCAAAATTTCAAAATTCCAAAAAGCTTAAAAAGTTTAAAAAATTTCAAAAAATTGAAAAATCGATAAATAAATTATCCAGAAAAATAATTATTTTACAGCACATAAATAGGTGGTCAAATCCTAAATTTAGATTTGAGAGTATTTTCGAAGATATTGTAGATGATATGTGGAAATAACATGACTCAATTACGAATAGATTGATTATCAGCGATTAAGTTTTCAAGATATAATTCAATTGCTTCTGTTTTGATCTTCAATAAGGGTTTCAAGTTTAGTTACTCGTTATTCAATACTATTTTCTGTTTCTTTGATATTATTTCTAATATGAAATAATTCAACGTTAATACGTCCTTTTAGTGCTGTTAATTCAGTATTTAAGGGTTTTTCTTTCTACTTTGAGCTTCGATCAGGGTTTCAAGTCGAGTTAAAAGTTGTTCTAGATCATTTCTTAAAGCTGCGATCTCTGTATTCACATCGCTTTTGAATGCTGCTAGTTCAGTGTTAACAGGGATCAATTCAACTTTAATGATGACTTTTAGCATCCAAAATAATCCCCCGAATAACACCTCTAATGCGATGATAGTTGAGGAAATGATGGGAACGTAAGTGAGTAATTTTTCCATTTTGTTAAACTTAAAATAAGAAACTGTTTATTAAAATACAATTAACAACCCGTTTTGTCAGGTAGGCAAAATTTTCTACATTATGATTTGCTCACCCTACCGTCTATATTTTAAACCCCTCAACTTTAAAATCATTAAAAATTCATTCTTCATTCTAAATTCTGAATTAATAAAAGGGTGAGACTTACCCACCCTTTACTGATATATTCAAAATAACGTTGAAATTTAGTAAACCTCAACGTGCCAACGGTGTTGTTTTTTCAATCCTTTAACAAAGTCGGACCATTCTACTCCTTGTTGAGCAGCAAAAGGACTTAATCCTTCTTCGATACCGCCTTCCATGCCTTTTAGTCCACACATATAGAGGTGAGTCTTAGGATCTTGTAACATGGTCCATAATTTTTCAGCTTGTTCAGCAACACGGTGTTGAATATACATCCGCCCACCTTCGCTGTTTTTCTGTTCCCGACTAATAGCGTAGGTTAATTCAAAGTTATCAGGGTAGTTAGTTTGAATTTCTTCTAACTTATCCTTGTAGAGAATATTAGCAGTGTAGGGAACCCCAAAGATTAACCAAGCTTTACCTTTGAACTTGTAATCTTCATGCTGCTCGAAGAACATACGCCATAAGAAAGCACGGAAAGGAGCAATACCCGTTCCAGTAGCTAACATTACGATATTCGCATCTTCGTCTTCAGGGAGTAACATTTCCTTACCCACAGGGCCTGTGATAGAAACATCTGCTCCAACGTCTAGGTGACAAAGATGGGTAGAACAAACACCATAAACAGTTTCATTGGTTTCGGGGTGTTGGTATTCTAACTGACGAACACAAAGAGAAACAGTTTTATCATCTAACTTATCTCCATGACGAGTAGAAGCGATAGAGTAGAGTCTCAACTTATGGGGTTTACCATTGTCATCAGTTCCGGGAGGAATAATACCAATACTTTGCCCTTCTAAATAGTGAAGATCACCACCAGAAATATCAAAGGTTAAGTGTTGAACAATACCACTACCACCCTCAGCTACCAAGGGATAATTTTCGACACATTTGCCAATGTAGGGATTTTTGGGCTTATAAATATTAACAGGAACTTTTGTTTTCGCTTGAGTCATAGGTTTACGTTTTTCTTCCTTTTGGTTGCTTTGCGGTGGTTGAGCAACTTCAGCCCCACTAGAACGGCTAGAAGTGGGCTTTAAAGGGGTTTCAGCATCCAATGGTGTAATGCTGACGATACGACCTCCCATGCGGGTAATACGGCGCATTTCCTGGTTCATCCGTGCGTAGGGAACGGTAATAAACACACTGCCACTACGACGAATGGGATAGTCAACACTATCATTATCCGTATTCTGACTTAACCCCACCACTTCATAAACAAACAGACGGTTTCCATAGGCTGTTGTTTGGCCAGAAGTTGCTGCTACGGCTGAACTGTACATTTCTTTCTCCCAACTTTATGTTTCATATCATAATACTGCTCTATTTAGCCTACCATCGGGTGGTAATCTTCAATACACAGCCATGAGTTGCTAAACTTGGGAGGGGAAACCATAACACAAGGTCAGCGCGTTCATAGAGCATAACGAAATTTTCTGTAAAAATCTGTTAAACTTGCGTCAGTTTTAGATTTTTTTCCGAAAGAGAGTCTGGGACAATTCAAGCGGTCAGAAGTTCCTTGTCTCTTGTGGAGAGTGATGTCGGTCTGGTAAAATCCATTGTCAGTATTTAATAGTTATCTGGATCTTGCTAGGATCTTGTCAGTTTCAGGGTTTTACCGTAGAGTCATTTTTCTGCGATAAGTTGTACCCAAGAACTGACATATCATTCTCCTTTTATGGGAGACTTTAATGACAAGGTAACGAAACCGGGTTAACAATTCTGTTTTGCATTTAGAGGGAAATTATGACCACAAATTTAGACCGCGTGGTTCTTATTGCAGTTGCCGGAGACTCCGGTTGTGGTAAATCTACTTTTTTACGTCGTTTAACCGATTTATTTGGTGAAGAGTTTATGACAGTCATCTGTTTGGATGACTATCACAGTTTAGATCGCAAGGGAAGAAAGGCAGCCGGTGTCACTGCTTTAAACCCTAAAGCGAATAATTTTGATCTGATGTATGAGCAAATTAAAGCCTTAAAATCAGGTCAAGCCATTGATAAACCCATTTATAATCACGAAACCGGAGAACTTGATCCTCCCGAACGCATCGAACCCAATAAGGTCGTTGTCATTGAGGGATTACATCCTTTATTCGATGAAAGAGTCCGTGAATTAGTTGATTTTGGGGTTTATCTTGATATTAGTGATGAAGTTAAAATCAACTGGAAAATTCAACGGGATATGGCAGAAAGAGGACACACCTATGAAGATGTGTTAGCTTCTATCAATGCTAGAAAACCTGATTTTAGTGCTTATATCGAACCCCAAAAACAACACGCTGATGTGGTGATTCAAGTTTTACCCACTCAGTTAATTGAAGACCACGAAAGTAAGTTATTACGGGTTCGTTTGGTTCAAAAAGAAGGCATTGCTAACTTTGAACCCGCTTACTTATTTGATGAAGGCTCGACCATTGATTGGCGGCCTTGTGGACGTAAGTTAACTTGTGCTTATCCTGGTATCAAGATGTACTATGGTCCTGACAACTTCATGGGTAATGAAGTCTCTATGTTAGAGGTGGATGGTCAATTCGATAACCTCGAAGAAATGATCTACATCGAAAGTCATCTTAGTAAGACCGGAACCAAGTATTATGGTGAGATGACCGAACTTTTACTACAACATAAAGATTATCCCGGTTCTACCAATGGAACTGGTTTATTCCAGGTTTTAGTTGGCTTGAAAATGAGAGAAACCTACGAAAAAATTACGGCAGCAGAACAGGTTCCTGCTCAAGTTTAATTGCCAATTTTAATTCGTTTCAGAACCGTGAGAAAACTTTGTTTTTCTCACGCTTTTTTTGTGAAAAATAAATATGGTAGTCAACGCCAATCTTTGATTTAGTTGGCACAGTGTTAAATACATGAATGGGTGATCTTATGACTTTGAACAATTGGGCGGCTTTAATTCATCCCATACTGGCTGTGGTTTTTGTCTTTCCTTTAATTGGAATGGCTGTTAACTTTGCTTGGCAGACTCGTCAACGTCGTCTCCAAATAGCAGATGACACAAAAAGTAAAATTCCTCCTAGTGTTGGTTTAGAACACGTTAAGATAGGACGGTGGCTTACAGGTAGCGTTGTTGGGCTTACATTAGTCGCTTTTGCCTACGTAATCATCTCAAAAACTTTATCAGAAGTCGGTCTTTTCCAAGCTATATTCATTTTAGTAATATTTGCTGCCACCATTGCATCCCTGGTGTTTCTCTATCAATCTAGAACACAAAAATGGCGAGCTATTTTTGCAACTCTTACAGGAACTGGATTAGTCATTATGGGTTGTCAACCGGGAATATTTCGACGTACTGATGAATGGTATATTTCTCACTATTATTTTGGTATGGCTGCCTCACTATTGATGATTTTTTCGTTGGCAATTGTCCAAGATATTTACAAAGATCGTTCAGGGCGTTGGCGTTATATTCACATTGTTTTAAGTTGTTTTGCCTTGTTACTTTTTTTCGGACAGGGAATTACAGGAATACGAGATGTATTTGAAATAGGTTTCTATACTGGTGGTAAATAACAAATGAACCTGTCCAACCTAACTTAGACATAAGGAAACTTGCAAACAAATTAACTTAAATCGACAGTCTCAAACCCTTATTGTCTAGTTTAAAAAATCATAACTCCTAAGACTAAACTCACGTTGTCCAAGCTTCTGCTACAGGCCAATCCCACTTAAATTTTTTTAATTTTCATTTACGGATTAAAGAAGATGAATGCTATTGTAGAACAACGCTTATAGATTGTTGCTCAAGCCAATCAAAGATACCATCAAGTTGCTCAAGATTAATCAAACCATATTGCCACAAAAGCATCGGTAAGTTTGCTTCGTTGAAGTCGGGATGCCGTTGGACTAAATTAAGAGAGGCATCAGAAAGGGCCAGATCGGTTTTGAGAAAGTTAATTAAGGAAGGGGGCCGATGAAGTTGAAACATGACTGGAGTAAGAACACAAAGTACATTGATTTGAGAGTAAGTGAATATAGGAGAAGAGATTGAGAAATTTAACTCAGAGGCATTCAGGAATTTGGTCACCTGAAAGAAGTAGAGAATAACCTTCCTACTTGTATCAAAGGACTGGAGGTTTCGGGTAGTTTTTAAGGGTTAGTTAATGTTTTTAAAATTAAGGAAGAGTTGAAACACCAGAGAACTAGTATTCGCTTTTGTCTATGTCTAACTCAGAAATGGAGACAAGGAAACAGTCTTCTCCCCATAGGGCTGTTAGTCGGTTTAAGTAGTAGATATCTGATGACATTTTTTCTTGTTCAGCTACAGAGTAGAATTGGTTGCATTGTTGATGATTCATAATGTTTACTCTCTTATTGGTTAAATTAATCAGCTAAAATTAATTTAACAACAGATTTTCTTTTTAACCAGGGAAGTTTAGGATTTTAAACTCCGAACTTAAATTGGCAAAAACTTTACTTATCTGTGGGGTAAAAGAGCAGTGTAAATCCACCCCTCAACTATTTTGCTTTGCAATTAGTTAGGTTACTTCAGATGATCCTAAGTTTAGAGATAGTTTTTTAAAAGATAATTTTTCTTTTTAATCTGTTGTCATTGAGATCATAAATCTTAGGAAAATTAAGCAAAAAGCAACCATGATTAATTTTCAAAATACTGTAGGAATAGTAATTGGTTTAGGAAGATTGCGTATAGGAATTAAACGTTTTCCCGTAGTTAAATTTCCAATCCAATTGTTGGTGTTAAGTTCAGTCCAACCTGAGTTAGAAGATTTAAGAAAAATTCATTACATCTATATAGTTGGGATTCATCCAAACTAGGTTTTCATGCTTGTAGAAAGGGGTTAATGAGGTTCGTATTTCTTCCATTCTTGATGGAGATAAAGGAGTAAAAGTCTTGATTAATTCAATATTTTCTTTTAAAATCTGCAAGCTGTCAATTCCTATGACAGCCCAAGAAATATGCTCTAGACTCAACCCATAATTAATTAGTTCTTGAGGATTAAGATTGTCAATATTTTCTCTTGGTACAACCAGCTTCATACCTAATATTAGCATTCCCTTCTTAGCTGCTGCTGGTATTGCCTGTTCCTCAAATTTTTGTTTTGTATAACAGTGATTCATTGCAATCAGCATCGTATCAAAAACATACATTTAAGCGGCCTTTTTCATCGCTTTGGCTGAACTATAAAAACCAATATGATTAACTATTCCTTGTTTCAAGCCTCCAACTTGAGGGATCGGTAATTCGCGCATTCTACATTCTACATTCTGATTGACATCCTCCCACCCTAACTGCTAGGCAGTAGAGCCTGGGCTTCCCAACAGACGATGGGATAATGTATTATCTTTAGTGCTAAAGGTGATGAGGTTATAACTATGCGCCTATGGATTAGTGCGGTTTTTGTATTATTTGTATTAGTGCAGTTCTATCAATGGGTAAAAGGCTTTGTTTTGCCCTTGCCTATCTATGTTTTAGCCGGAGCATTCTTGGCGATCGCCTCTAATCATGATAGGGGTATCAACACTATCATTTCTGCTTCAACTAAACAATCTTTGAGTGCTTCGGAGAAACCAACGGAAGAAACTCGATAACAATCGTTATAAACACAATTTATGGCACTCTCTGCCTTTGTCCAAGGAATTTTAGGGGCTTCTAGTTTAGCATTAGGGGCGACAGTGGGGGTATTTTTGACCCCAAAACGGGTGTTATCAGCTTCGATCATGGCCTTTGGGAGTGGGACGTTAATCGCTGCGATCGCCTTTGAAATAGCCCGTAAAGTCTATGACGAAACCGGATTTTTCCCTTTGGTGCTAGGTTTTGCCATCGGTGGGGTTTTATTTACTAATTTAAGTCAATATATCGATCAACATGGAGGCTTTTTGCGTAAACCCGCCGCCAGTCGTCGTTACTTATTTGAACATCAACCCCAACCGAAAACCACCCCCAAGATTTTACAGCGACTCTCCCATGTGGAAGTCTTACAACAATTACCCGAAGGCGAAAAAGAAGCAATCGCTACCCTTGTCACTCCGATATATGCTCAACCCCAACAGGTGTTATGTAAAGAGGGAGAGCCGGGAGATTATTTTTATATGATCGCCCAGGGAGAAGCCGAAGTAATTAAAGGAAAGAAAGTCCTGACAAAATTAGGCCCTGGGGAAATTTTTGGGGAAATGTCTCTGTTGACTAAAGAACCTCGTTTCGCAACGGTGATCGCTTGTACTTCTATGGAACTTTATCAACTCAATGAGGAAAATTTTGCGCAGGTCCTCGCTCGATCGCCTCATTTAGCCCTGGCCCTTAGTCGTACCCTAGCCAAACGGTTACGGGAGTCTGTTAACTCCCATGTCGCAGCCCAAAATAATTTAGATCGCTGGCGAAAACAATTGATGGAACAAGTGGAACTCGATCGCCTCCTCAGTGAAAATGCTGAAACTCTTAACAGTTTAGTGCAGCGTTCTACCCCTGTGGCTATCTTAGTGGGAACCCTTTTGGATAATATTCCAGAAGCCACCGTTATTGGTATGAATGCTGGGGCGCAACAGTTAGCTTGGTCATTTCTGTTGGCGGTGTTTATTTCTAACTTTCCTGAAGCCTTAACCAGTGCATCGGGAATGAAACAAGCAGGAACCCCAAAACTGCAAATTCTGGCTTTGTGGTTTGGTATTGTGATTCTCAGTGGCATTATTGCTACTTTAGGCTATTATTTGCAAGATAGTGCCTCTTTACTTTTGATCGGGACTGCCCAATCCGTAGCAGGAGGCGCAATACTGGCCATGTTAGCTAGTACCATGATGCCCGAAGCTTATGAATTGGGGGGAAGTTCCGTTTCTTATTCAACCATTGCTGGTTTTTTGTTAGGATTTTTAATTGCAATGCTTTCTGGCTAATTATTTAACGATTATTTTTATGAATGTTACCCCTGCTGATGTACAACCCCTTCTCACCTCCGATAATCTTGGCGATCGCCTCAAAGGAGTTAATTTATTAAGAGAACTTGATCCTGCTATTGCGTTTACTCTCATTCAACCTTTGGTAAAAGATAGCAATGAACGAGTACGTTATGCAGCAGTAAGTCAACTTGATACCTTGGGAAAGCAAGATCCTGAAACCACTTTAGTATTATTACGGGATCGCTTACAAAATGACCCTGAGTCCGATGTTAAAGCAGCCGCAGCCGATGTTATTGGGGGACTACAATTAATCCAAGCTTATGATGATCTCAAACAACTTTATTACCAAACTTCTGACTGGTTATTACAGTTAAGTATTGTTGCGACATTGGGGGAGTTAGGGGAACCAAAGGCGGTTGAATTATTAGAAGATGCCCTAAAGTCTGAAAATGGCTTAGTGAGGGTTGCTGCAGTCAGTGCTTCTGGAGAGTTAGGTAATGTTGAGGGGGTTACTTTTTTAGTTCAATTGGTCAAAGATGAGGATTGGCAAGTGCGTTACCGACTGGTTCAAGCCCTAGTAAAATTAGGAGGAGAAAAAACTCAACAGGCCCTGAAAATTCTGGCAGAAGATTCTATGGATTTGGTGGCTCAAGAAGCAAAAAAGCATCTTAGTTAGGGATAGTGACCAGATAGCGGTGTTTTTGTTATACTGGTCACTTATTAATTTAACCCCCCTTAGCAAAGCTTCCCATTACCAAGGCTGAAAGTAAAATCCCTGGGCTCAATAGGGCGATAAGTAATAATAGTTGATCGACGGTCATGGTATATTCCCTGATTTTAATAACGTCTCTCTGTTAAACTAGCGTATATTTCAGTAAAATTCCCCTAGTTAATTAAGTTTTAATAGAAATGACGAAATCTCCATATTAATATCAACTCAATTATCACTTTAATAATAAATGTAAAAAAATGTTAAGACTTACGGCTATAGTTCCCTTCCTGGCTACAACTTTGAGTGTGGCAACAATCCCCTCTGCTCAAGCTGTGACGATATCGATACAAGACTGTCGAAACAGGCCGAGTAATCTCCCTACTAACAATCCCATTGTGGATACAGTTATTAGGGATATGAATGGTGAAAGTGTTACTAATGTTACTGGTGTTCAGGATCTTCAAATTTGTGTAACAGAAGAAATAGAAGGGGTAAGAAGAACCTTTGTTGATACCTATGATGTTAATTTTACATTGAATAGTTTTGATAGTATTTTTGGTGATCCTAATGATCCAGGATTTGACTCATGTGAGGTAGGGGTAATTGGTAATGGCCTCTGTTTTTGGGGAGAAGGGGGTAGTGCGACAAGTAACACAACTATCGCTATCCAAGCAATGAATAATGCCATAAATAGTTTAGATCCCATCCCATTAAACATTGAAGATGAAGATTTCCCATTACCGTTCCCAAATACAAGACAATTTTACCTGATTCCTCATTCTTTGAATCAAGGCCAGGTAACCTCTGAACAGGGTAGATTTGATACCAGTCTAGAATTGCCCTGGACCAACGATATAGGAATAGTTAATGATTCTGTGAATGCACGGATGTATACTGAGTTTCAATTGACTGGACGCGAAGAGGTGTTTGAAATCCCTGAATCTTCCAATTTGGTAGGGATTATTGTGGCAGGCGCATCGATCCTTTTGTTCACACAAAGTAATAAATTTTAAAGAACTTTGGCTAATATAACCGAGGCAGTGTTTACCAGACTCTTGCTATACTGGGAAACGGCGCATAAAACGTAACTTCTGGGAGAGGTGGCAGAGCGGTTGAATGCGGCAGTCTCGAAAACTGTTAAGGGTAATCCCCTTCGAGGGTTCAAATCCCTCTCTCTCCGTGAAAAGGGGTAGATAATTTATCTACCCTCTTACCCTTTAATAATTTCAATAACCAATTAGCAACGATTGTTGACTTCTATCCACGTTGTCAACCTCCCCAGGATATAAAGGCTGTTGATCAAGACTTCCTAAACGGTTAAACGGCCAAAATCTCACAAAGGCCTTACCTATAATCTTATCTTGAGGAACGAATCCCCAATAATGGGAATCATAACTGTTGTTGCGGTTATCTCCCAAAACCAAATATTGGCCTTCAGGTACTTTAACCGGCCCATAATCGTAATTGGGATCTTCAGCAATATAGGTTTCAGTAATTTCTTCCCCATTAACTAATACTTTCCCTATTTTCACCTCAACTGTCTCTCCAGGAAGACCAATAATACGTTTAATAAACGCATCATGGAAGTCTTGGGCTTTAAGGGCTTCCGTAGGATTAAACACCACCACATCCCCTCTGATGGGTTCTCTGAAATGATAACTTAACTTTTCAATAATTAGGCGATCATTAATTTGTAAAGTCGGCTCCATGGAAGATGAAGGAATATAACGAGCTTCGGCGACGAAGGTCCGAATACCCAAAGCGAGAACGACTGCAGTAACGACGGTTTGAGCTAGTTCAATCCAGGGATTTTCCGGTTTAGAAGGTTGTGGTTTTTTATTTTTATCTTGTTTTACGCTTCGAGTCATAAGATACAGAGATGGTGGGAGTTAAAGAGATCAATATGGTAAGAGTTTAAGGTAACGAATATTTGATTTAAGTTTAGCTAAACCCAACTCAATGGGACAATTAAAGTATTGTTGATTTTATTTTAAAGGGTTTTTCCTCAAATGACAGCACTTCTTATTCGTCATCCTCGTATTCTCTTACCTGATGGTGAGTTCTTACTAGGAGATATCCTAATCGAACAGGGGAAAATCGTCCAGGTTTCCCCAGAAATTACAGCAGAAGACTCTACTCTCATCATGGACGCTAGGGGATTAACTTTGTTGCCTGGGGTGATCGATCCTCAAGTGCATTTTCGAGAACCAGGTTTAGAGTATAAAGAAGACCTATTCACGGCTACCTGTGCTTGTGCTAAGGGAGGGGTTACCTCTTTCTTAGAAATGCCCAATACACGCCCTTTAACTACCACTCAGGCTGCACTTGAGCAGAAGCTACAGTTAGCTGCAGAAAAATGTTTAGTCAATTATGGATTTTTTATTGGGGCAACTCCTGAAAATTTGCCTGATTTATTAACCGCTAATCCAGCTTGTGGTATTAAAATTTTTATGGGCTCTTCTCATGGGGCATTATTGGTATCTCAAGCAGGGGAAATCGAGCCTATTTTTGCGCAAGGCGATCGCTTAATTGCAGTTCATGCAGAGGATCAAGCCAGAATTTTACAACGTCGCCAAGAATTTAAAGGGATTCATGATCCAGCCATTCATTCTCAAATTCAAGATGAAACAGTAGCTTTAAATGCGACAAAATTAGCTTTAAGTCTCTCTCAAAAGTATCAAAGAAGATTACATATTTTACATCTTTCTACAGGCATAGAAGCAGAATTTTTGAGAGAGAATAAACCAAGTTGGGTAACGGCAGAAGTGACTCCACAACACTTGTTATTAAATACAGAAAGCTATGAAAAAATTGGGACTTTAGCCCAAATGAACCCACCGTTAAGATCCCCAGAAAATAATCAAATTCTCTGGCAAGCTTTATTAGATGGTGTTATTGATTTTATTGCTACGGATCACGCTCCTCATACGTTGGAAGAAAAGTCCAAAGAGTATCCTAATACGCCTTCAGGAATGCCTGGTGTTGAAACCTCTTTGCCTTTAATGTTAACCCAAGCAATGACAGGAAAATGTAGTATTGCTCAAGTGTCTCATTGGATGTCAACTGCACCAGCAGAAGCTTATAAAATACCCAATAAAGGTTTAATTAAACCTGGTTATGATGCAGATTTAGTGTTAGTTGATTTGGATAATTATCGGCCTGTTTTACGAGAAGAACTACAAACAAAATGCGGTTGGAGTCCCTTTGAAGGATGGGAGTTAACGGGATGGCCAGCTATTACTATTGTTGGAGGAAATATTGTTTATGAAAGGGGTAAATTAAATACAGATGTGAGAGGAAAAGCGTTATCTTTTGAACAATAAATATCCCCATCTTTTAGAGAGAGCTTTTTCTCAGAGAGATTGTTTTGACTTATTTACGCCAAATTGCATCAGCAACTTGTGTCACCTGTTTAATTTCTTCTACATCATGAACTCGTAAAATATCAACCTTAGAAGCAATGGCACTGCAACAAGCTGCTGCTGTCCCCCATACCCGTTTTTGGGGATCATTTTCGCCTAAAATATGGCCAATAAAACTTTTACGAGATACCCCAACTAAAAGCGGACATTGTAGGGATTGAAATATTGATAAATGGCGTAATAATTCTATATTTTGCTGATAATTTTTAGCAAATCCAATTCCAGGATCTATAATTATTTTTTGATGTTCAATTCCTGCTTTGATAGCTTGTTCAATTTGGAAACTTAACCAGTTAATGATATCGGTAATTAAATCATTGTAATCTGTTTTTTGTTGCATGGTTTTGGGGTTTCCTCGGATGTGCATAATAATGATAGGAACGTCCAAAATTGCCACGGTTGAAAACATTTTTTCATCAAACGTTCCTCCAGAAATATCATTAACAATATCGGCACCTGCTTCAATTGCTGCTTTTGCAACTTCTGCTCTTGTGGTATCAATAGAAATAGGAATAGAATTATTTTGGCGTAACTTTTTAATAATAGGAATAATTCTGTTTAATTCTTCTTCTAGGGTAACTTCTTCAGCCCCAGGGCGGGTAGATTGTCCCCCAATATCAATTATATCTGCACCCCCATCAATCATATTTTTAGCTTGTTCTAAAGCTGTTTCTATATTGTTAAATTTACCTCCATCACTAAAACTATCGGGAGTAACATTCAATATGCCCATCAAATAAGTGCGTTTTCCCCACTCAAATAGATTATCTCTAAGTATTAAATTATTCATCTTAAGTTATAATGGATAATTGAAAAAAGATAATTAATTCGGTCAATAACTCCGATATTTTTTGTACTCAATAAAAAGCAATTGCGATTGACCATCTATACTTTTTATTTCTCTAAAAAAATAATTATCCATTATCCATTATCCATTATCCATTGTTATTGATAATTAACGAGACGAGCAAAACTAACTGGATCTAAACTAGCACCACCAACCAAAGCTCCATCAATGTCAGATTGAGCCATAATTTCATCAATATTATTCGGTTTTACCGAACCCCCATATTGAATGGTGACATTTTTATTAGAGAGTTGATCTCGAATAACACGAATAATACGATTCGCTTCTGAAGCATCACAAGTATCTCCAGTACCGATAGCCCAGATAGGTTCATAAGCAATCACTAAATTGCTTTGATCAACATCAACTAAGCCTCGTTTTAACTGATTAATAATAACTGTTTCCGCTTCTCCTGCGTCCCGTTGTTGTTTCGTTTCTCCCACACAGAGAATAGGGGTTAAGCCATGACTTTGGGCAGTAATCACCCGTAAATTAGCCGTTTCATCCGTTTCCCCAAAATACTGACGACGCTCGCTATGACCTATCACCACATAATCAACCCCTAATTCTGTGAGCATAGGTCCAGAAATCTCGCCGGTATAAGCTCCCTTATCTTCCCAGTGAACGTTTTGCGCTCCTAAACGAACTATTCCCCCGTGCAAACTTTTAGAGAGGGTACTTAAGACAGTAAAAGGAACACAGAGAACAACCTCCCTAGCCTCATCCGTATCTTCTACCTTTGATTTTAATATGGTCAAAAACTCCAAAGCTTCCGCCTGAGTTTTATGCATTTTCCAGTTACCTGCAATGATAATTTTTCCCACAGCCATTTTCAATAATCAAAATCAACTATTATTTTGCAAATTTCTAGTTTAATCTGAATGGGGGATCTCTGGATAGTGGTTTTCAATCAAACCTCAGATTAAGCGATGGCCAAAACTCAGTTAAAGAAAGGATAAAAAATAGGGATTATTCTTGGCATAAGGGACTAAAACCAAAGAACAAGTGATCAAAAACACCTCAAGAAAACTTATGAAAATTGCCCACAATATTACGGAGTTGATTGGCCGCACACCTCTAGTCCAATTGAATCGGATTCCTCAAGCAGAAGGATGTCAGGCGCAAATTGTCGTCAAGTTAGAAGGCATGAACCCCGCAGCATCAGTCAAAGATCGTATCGGTGTCAATATGATTAACGCAGCCGAACGAGAAGGCTTAATTGTTCCTGGCAAAACCCTCTTAGTCGAACCCACATCTGGTAATACTGGTATTGCCTTGGCTATGGTGGCAGCGGCCAAAGGATATAAACTCATCTTAACCATGCCCGAAACTATGAGTGAAGAACGTCGAGCCATGTTAAAAGCTTATGGGGCGCAACTGGAACTAACCCCAGGAAGTCAAGGGATGAGTGGCTGTATTAGTCGGGCTCAGGAATTGGTAGAAACCCTGCCCAATGCCTATATGCTACAACAATTTAATAACCCCGCTAACCCGGAAAGTCATCGTTTAACCACTGCCGAAGAAATTTGGGAAGATACCAATGGAAGGGTAGACATTTTAATTGCTGGTGTGGGAACTGGTGGTACTATCACCGGAGTAGCAGAAGTGATCAAAGAAAGAAAAGCAACTTTTCAGGCGATCGCTGTTGAACCCACTAACAGTCCTGTTTTATCGGGAGGAAGTCCAGGAGGACACAAAATTCAAGGCATTGGAGCGGGTTTTGTTCCCAAGGTGCTAAAAGTGGAATTAATTGATGAGGTGGTGACGGTAACAGATGAGGAGGCCATAAGTTATGGAAGACGTTTGGCCAAAGAAGAAGGAATTCTATCTGGTATTTCTACCGGTGCTGCTTTATGTGCTGCGATTAAAGTTGGTAAACGACCAGAAAATATCGGTAAACTAATCGTAATGGTTCAACCTAGTTTTGGCGAACGTTACTTAAGTACCCCTCTTTTCCAAGACTTAGAACCCCCTCAACTAGCCATGACCAATTAGCTTAAGGGTTAGTTGCTGTCCTCTCATTCCCTAGACTGTTATGACATCTACGAATCATTATCACATTCTCGAAGTGAGTCAGAGTGCGAGTCAAACGGAAATTAAACAGGCTTATCGTCGTTTGGCCAAGCGGTTTCATCCTGATAGTCAACGGGAAACCGCTAACCATGAGCAGATTATCCGCATTAATGCAGCTTACGAGGTGCTAGGAGATCCCCAACGGCGAGAGAATTATGACCAACAGTTGATTCCTAATTATCCTTCTGCTCAACGACAACAGAGGACAGCCGCCGCCCATTCTTATTATCAAAGTTGTCGCGCGGCTGAAAAAGCCGCTACGGGGTTAATTGATAAGTGGTTAGACAAGGTTTATCGTCCTATTAATCCCTTAATTTCTCGCATTTTAAACCCTTTAAACGACCAAATTGATGCCTTAGCGGCTGATCCCTTTGATGATGAGTTAATGGCTGTTTTTCAAGATTATGTGCGTTCGTCTCGTCATGATTTACAACAAGCAAAACAGATTTTTTCTTCTCAACCCAATCCCCCAAAGTTGGCTAAAATTGCTGCTATTATTTACTATTGTTTGAATCATATTGCAGATGGGATAGAAGAGTTAGAATGGTTTTGTTGTAATTATGATGATTCTCATTTACACACAGGACAGGAGTTATTTAGAATTTCCCAACGGTTATTGAATGAAGCTCACAGAAGTGTAGAATTGATCATGAGTAGGTAATTTTTTATCTGCCTCATTTAGATCGATTCAAAAATCAGTTGTTGCCCTCTCGTAATCAAGCCTGGGATATAAAATTCTAGTGATAGGTTCATGGTTGTAGAAGCACTAACGATCAATGTTTGTAAGATATCTTTTGGCTCTGTGGGAGTATGAAGGGTGTTGATGATACGCTCATTGAGACGGATAGGACCATTGTATAGAGAACCCACTGAAGCAGAAGTATCGTTAGACGCAAAGGAGAAACGAACTTGACGAGAACTACTCGAAGAGTTGGTTAAGGTGATTGCTAGATTATAATAATGACCATAGTTCCCATGACTTTGCCGAGAAGAGTCTCCCAGACGCATCAAATAATCACTGGTTTGTTTGCTGTTATTAAGTTCTATCCCCAAATAAGCAGGAGAATCAGGAACCTCTAAAGCAATGGTTTCTTCCCAAACCGAATGACGACAAATACCGGCCTCTCTTCCTAGTCTTCCTGGCCCGGGACTAGCAATAATACCACTAGCCGCCCTTCTTTGGGAAAGGTTGACCGCTTCATCTAACCCCCCACCAGAAGAAACTACACTATAGATGAAAACATCATCACTGGCAGTCACTTCAAAACGACCATCTACCATATTATTTGGTCTTAATCGAATGCGATCGATTTGATAAGCTTTAAAAGGGTTAAGGGTAACGTTTTTGAAAGAGACACGGTGATTATTGTCTAACCAGTTGCGTGCCACTTGAGAACTTTGACCTCTTCCTCTTCTAGCAGGAGGAAGGGGGAGAGGAAACTCTAAGTTATTCAACATTGATCCTTTACCACTCAAAGTAACAGGTTCAGAGTTGGGGTTAGTGGCTAAGATATGTAAAAACTTGTTGCGAGCGGTTTTATTAATGTGAAAAAGATAGATCCCAAATGAATCCTTGAGTCCTCTAAACGTTCGACTTCCTCTGGGACTTGATCTTGCGTGTTGCATCAACCAACCATCGCTAGTAAACTGTTCGGGATTATTGCTTTTCCAGATGGGGTTTCCTGATGGTTGAGAAGTTAGGGGTTTTAGGTCTTCTGTTTCTACGATTACACCAGGGAGAAAACCTTCATTCCAATCATCTATCTTAAGATTGACCATAATTTTATTTTTTGCTTAACTATTCGCAGCGATCACAGACCCCTTCTACAATCACTTCGTATCTTTCTGCTTTAATGCCCGGAGGTAATCCCTCTAAATTAACAGATGCAAAGGTTTCCCAAGGCAAATCCTTAATCACACCACAACAACGACAACGAAAGTGATGATGGGGTTCTATATTAGCATCATAGCGACAAATTCCTGGCTCTAACAACACTTCTCGCAATAAACCTGCTTTGCGCAATGCCTGTAAAGAACTGTAGACTGTTGCCTGAGAAGAGGTAGGTGTATTTTCATTGAGATCCCTGAGAATCTCTTCAGCCGTAGGATGATCGGTTCTACTCAGCAAATTGGCGTAAACAGCAAAACGTTGCGGTGTAACTCGCAATTTCTTCGCTTTTAGGGCGTTTACGATCTTATTTGCTTCGTTTTTCATGGCCTTAACTTTGTGTGAGGTATGCCTAGCTATATTATAATTTAAGATTTATCAGAGCAAAAGTAATCTTAAAATTACTCAATAAATTAAGCAGTTATTACTATTGACTTTTTCTTAGATAAGAATTATTCTGAGATATAGCAGTGAAAGCTGATACAAACCTGATTGTCAAGAGGTGAAATATGGGCGTTATCGAAACCGTACCCAGTGTTGTATTTAAAACCCGTGTTCGTGATGAGTCTGTTCCTGGACCCAACCCTTATCGTTGGCAAGACTTAACCACCGAGGAAATTTTTAAAGGGAAAAAAGTAATTGTTTTCTCCTTACCTGGTGCATTCACTCCTACTTGTTCATCTAACCACTTACCTCGCTACGAAGAGTTATATGAAGAGTTCAAAGGGTTAGGAGTTGACGCTATTGTTTGTGTTTCCGTCAATGACGCTTTTGTAATGTTCCAATGGGGTAAACAACAAGAAGCGACAAACGTCTTCTTATTACCCGATGGAAACGGCGAATTTACCCGTAAAATGGGTATGTTGGTTGAGAAGTCTAATCTTGGTTTTGGAATGCGTTCTTGGCGTTATTCTATGTTAGTTAACGACTGCAAAATCGAGAAAATGTTTGTAGAACCCGAATTCAGCGATAACTGCCCCACTGATCCCTTTGAAGTATCTGACGCTGACACCATGTTAGCTTATCTAAAAGGTACTGAGTCTTCCGGTGTTTCCCAACCTGTTAAAGCATTTGTTGGTTAATTTTAAGCCTTAAGTCATGGATAATAGGGCCAATTCATTAATTGGCCCTATATTATTTTGCACAGAAGCAGAAAAGTATGTTATAATAACAAAGGTTTATGGCGAGCGTAGCCAAGTGGTTAAGGCACCGGGTTGTGGTCCCGGCATTCGTGGGTTCAAGTCCCATCGTTCGCCCTCATTGATTGTGTCGCATAGGTTTATCTTAAATGCAAAAAGAAGACTCTCAGCTATGCTGACGAGATGAATTTTTGCCAACAAACAAACCTATTTTAGCTTCTTGAAGAAAGTTTTACACACGAAGTAAGCTCATGTAAGCTAAAATAGTACCATGCTAACAATGACCTATGAATACAAATTACAACCAACTTCCAAGCAGATTGCCCTCATCGAGCAAACCCTAGATGTTTGTCGTTCTGTTTGGAACTTTGCGCTTAGACAGCGAAAAGATTGGTGTAACTCTCGTAAGTCATCTGTCAATGCTTGCTCGATTCAATCTGAATACATCATTTCTGCCGAGGAGCCATTTCCGAATTACCATCAACAAGCTAAACAATTGACTGAAGCCAAAAAACAGTATCCTCAGTTAAAAACTGTTCATTCTCAAGTTCTCCAGCAAACCTTAAGAACTTTAGATAGGGCTTGGGATGACATGAGAGCTAGAGGCTTTGGTTTTCCACGCTTTAACAGGAATGTCGAAAGAAGTCCCTACCTAAAAATACTATCAAGATACCCACATTTTAGGTGGGGATGAATTTTGACAAATATACTAACGTGCAAAGCACAACCTTGC
>JAAUYJ010028539.1_pt1 | contig 46190 bp, 56 predicted proteins | sample 7278031 | NCBI WGS metagenome assembly JAAUYJ01 (sample SAMN14350222, study PRJNA611818) | marine sediment metagenome | isolation source: surface marine sediment (1.8m) | place: French Polynesia: Moorea | collected 2018-08 | reverse complement strand
CCTCAATACTACGTTACTATTTTTCTGTAGTATGTAAATATGCCAGCGCACATTGCTATACCTCCTCACGTCTGCGTCCATACGACCATTACTCCAGGCTTGCTTCGCAGAGGTTTCCTCCACCCTAAAGGCCAAAGGTTTACGCTTTTCCTACTCTTGTTTTGGTACCTCTTGGTCGATTATTGTACCTACGGGTTTTATTTATAGTGGTAACGCTTGCCACTTAGAGAGGCCAAAAGGGGTTACTTCGTTCCCTGATATCATTTCACGTTGACTTTAGGCTCCTAGTTTAGGCCGACCTCAATTAGATACGCGCCGCAACTCCGGTTGATTGATTTCAATTATGTGAGGTATACCGTTTTGGTTCAAGGGTATCAATGTCTTTCCCTTGTCTATCGTAACGACCCATATTACTAGATTATCTGTACGGTAACCATGGTCAACTTCCCTTGCAGAGGATGGGGATGACATTACCCTTACTCCGCTTTTAGCCCATGCACGCTCGTGACTGACATTGCGCTTTGTCCGAATCCTGGGACTAGGTCCTCACGCGGTATCCGCGCGGGAAGGAATTTAACCTCCATGATTATCAGAGTTACCCTTTCACAGGGCTGGCTGAACGTAAACTCCTTAGTTTACTTAGGCCAAACGAATCGCACACTGGACATGATATCACCTCTTTTATCTAACTTCTCTGGAGCTGACGATATATTCAATAGGTTCACTGATTTTCGTGGCCTTTTACCAAAAATTTACAGACTTTTCAGAGCAAAATTTCAGTAAATATAATCAACTTATTACTAACAGATTTATCTTTTATACAAAATATTAAAGTGATAGAAATATAGCTCTGATTAGAGAAAGAAAGAATTTAAAAAGAGATACATAGACAAATAAAAGTATTAAAAATATCTCTTAACCAACAGAGAGAAATGCACAAAAAAGAGAAGAAAAACTGTGAGAAAATGGCTATTGAGAATGGCACTTTTAAATATAAATAATGGACACTCTATCTCAAAGAGACCAAGGCCACCTGAAGCTAATTACTCCTGTCCCTCTGACTCAGCATCCCGTGGGAGTCTATTTGGCCTCTTTGAGTCCTGGTTCTGTGCTTACTATGAGACAGTCTCTCAATACTATGGCCTCTCTATTAACTGCTGGCGAGTGTGATGCAATGACCCTTGATTGGTCTCAGCTTCGTTACCAACACACTGCTGCTCTGTTTGCTTCTCTTAAGCAGAAATATGCTCCTAATACTGTGAATAAGATGCTTTGTGCTTTGAAGCGGGTGCTGAAAGAGGCTCTTAGGTTAGACTTAATTGACCCTATTGATTACTCCCACGCTGTCGATTTGCCTAATGTAAAAGGTTCTGGAAAAATTAGGGGTCGTGCTTTAACTCGCTCTGAAATTACACGCATCATGGAGGTCTGTAAGTCAAATTTACCAATAGATGTGAGGGATACTGCTTTGATAGCTATTCTGCGGGGGACGGGTCTCCGACGGGCGGAGGTGGTTAAGCTAGATTTAGAAGATTTTGATGCTTCCACTGGAGAGGTGATAGTCCGTTTGGGAAAGGGTGGTAAGGATAGAATTGCTTATTTGCCGGAGAGTGCAATTCCATACATTTCTAATTGGTTGGAAGTGAGAGGTCTAATGCCAGGACCTTTATTATGTCCGGTTACTAAGGGTGGCAATGTACAGATGCGTACAATGACTCCTGATGCACTATTGAAAATCCTGAAAAAACGAGCTCTAGAAGCGGGTGTGGAGGAGTTTAGCCCCCATGATTTTCGGAGAACGTTTTGTTCTGACTTGTTGGATGCTCAAGTAGATATCGTTACTGTACAAAAATTAGCGGGTCATGCTTCACCTGAGACTACCGCCAAGTACGACAGACGGGGTGAAGAAACTAAGCGACAGGCAGTGCAGAAGTTGGAGTTTTAGTGGCGATCGCTTTAGATTTTGGTAATAACTAGAAGCAAAATCAAAATCCAGATTTTATTCACAAGTCCGCGTCGGTTGACCAAATCTCAGAAAGAAAAAGTTTTGGCGATCGCGCAAACTTCCCTACCACTAATTGACATACTCCCGACGCTCCCCTTACGGGAGAGCGCGGGACTTCTCGCCGGGGGAGTTAAAGCATTTCTAATAATTGTCGTGCCATTCCTTGAAGAGACGAAGTATCTATAGTTTTCCTCTTGCCCTTCAAAACTAGCTCTATATTCTCCTGCTTAGATTGTAGCAATTCATCAATAGTCCTATCTATTTCTCCTAGCTGTAACCAGGTAGAGGTAACAGTATTTTTTGCCCCTATCCTGTGTGTACGGTCTTCTGCCTGGTAGGCATCCCCAGGGGTCCAGCCTCTATCAACTAAGATTACAAAACTACTAGCAGTCAAGGTTAGACCTACCCCGCCTGCTTTAATAGTTCCGATAAAGACCTTTGTTTTACCGCTTTGGAAATTATCAACAATCGCTTGCCGTTTATCTTGCTTAGTCTCTCCTGTTAGAATCTCTACCTTTGTCTGCTTGCTTAGTTCCTTGTAAAGTAAGTTGACCGATTCTAGGAACTCTGTAAATATGACAACTTGCTGCCCTTCTTCAAGCCAATCTAGCGTCTCTTGAATAGCAGCATCCACCTTATATTTACTCCCTATTTTTCTGAGGATATTGATTGTGACTAAAGCTTCTGAGTCTGGATTAACTAGACCTTGACTAGCACGGTTGCGATAATCTTGGATTAACCTCGAAACTTCAAGATGGTAGGCTTTCCTCTTTGCTAAAGTCAAATCCACGGGCTTCATTATCCTAATCTTGGGAGGCAAATCAAGGCAATCCTCCTTAGTTCTCCTGAGAATATAATCTTCAGTCTTTTTACTAAGTTCTGCTAAATGAGCAGCACCATTATTATCCCAGACTGACTTACCTTTAGTCACTTGTTTGTAATGAGCATTGCAGTAATATTCCTCGTACTCCCTTTTGTTTTTCCCAAGAGGATGATTAATCGCTACTAAAAGGGGAAATAAGTTAATTGGTCTCCCGTTTTTAATAGGAGTTCCGGTTAATAGCCAACTAGCCAAGCAATTTTTGTCTTGACATAAGTTGACTAAATTCTTTGTTCTCTGGGCAGAGATATTTTGGCAATAATGAGCTTCATCCGCTATTAAAATGTACGGGGTACTCTCTAAAGGTTTTGGCATCTTGGCATAGGAATAAGTCTCTATTTTTGCACCAACCTTACTTGCTTCTCTTGCCCAGTTCTCTCTAAGCGAAGCCGGGCAAATTACAAATATTACCGACTCCGGTCGCCTTTCATTTAATGCTTTGGCAGCAACTAAGGCTGAAATTGTGTTATGGGTGACAATGCAGTCGTCTGTCACATATAGGGAATTTAAGGCGCTCACTGCAATGCACTGAGCCTCTTTTTCTCCAACGTATAAGACCTCTTTGATTGCGCGTGATGGTAAATACTTTGCTCTTGGTTTGTAGCAGTCTGCTTTGCGAGGCAGTTTAAATGGATATATTCCTGGAGGTAGTGAAATGACCAGTCGGTGTGATGTTGCACCCTGTTTTTTCACTCCACGATAAGAGTACCAAGGTTTTCTGCTGTTAAAAGTACAACGGCCTCCTAGAGATTGGACTAGAAACTGGACATCTTTGGCTAATTGATAAGAAGAGGAAAAAAATTCGAGGACTCCATTACATATTGAGCCGTCTGTGTCCATTAAGCCTTGGAACAATTCTACTCTGGTTTTGACTGATGAAAATTTATAGCAGTCCGGGATAAATTTGTCGTAGGCGTTTTTACCTGATAGTCCGATTTCTCTTAAATCTTCAAGTAGCGGATGTGCCATTTTGGGACTTTTCCCCCTCGTTAAGCGATAGTTGTATTGCTCTCCCTTTTGTTGTGCTATTTCAATTCCGTTTGGTAATCGCTTACTCAATTCCTCCAAGAGAAAACTATCTGAGGTAGAGAAATAGGCTGCATTACGACTTAATCCCCCATCTCCGATTAAGCATCCGAGTAAGTAAGGGTCGATTGGAATATCCCGTTCCTCAAATTCAATGGGTTTCACTATGGGAACGTAATGCTTTAAATTCCCGTTGGAATAGGCCAGGGAGTTCTTGATTTCTTTAAGCTCCCGGACTTTGAATTTCCCTTGATATTGTTTCATCCAAGGTGTTTGGACTGCCCATAAGTGGTCTTCGCAACATTCTGTGCTGCTTCCATCGGTGAAAATGACTTTATATATCTTTTTTACTCCTTGAGGAAAGACACCTGTGACGTAGCTAGAACCGCCAGAACTGTTTATCACTGGGTCTCCAACCTCCATATCTCCCATCAACTTCCATCCTGTGGGGGTAAGTATTTTGGCATCAAGTGGTTGGGCTTTCCCAAGACCCATCTGATCTGCCAGAATACCTCCACTGTAAATCCCACCACTCCTGCGGACTAATAGCCATTCCACGGCTTCTCGTTGGTGGTTGAATAAATTCCAGCCACATTCGAGAGGCTTGTCTAGTTTAGCGATCGCTAATAATTCCATTAATTCCTTCGCTTGGGCTTCGGCATTCTCTACTTTCAGCCTTTCCTCAATTTTGCCTTGCCTCTCCTGCTCTAGTATCAAAGCTTCTATTAAAGGGTCAATGTAGAAATCTTTAAACCTTTTTACTAACCTTTTTGCTTCACTGGGTTTGTACTTCCAACACTTAAACCTTTTATCTTGGTATTCGGCGATTGGTGGCGATTTAAAGAAATCAGCATCCTTAATTTTATTGATTAGCTCCCTATCATAAGGCGAGTAAAGGCAGATGCTATCTGCTTCTAAAAGGAGCTTGTATTCTTTCCCTTTAGAATCATCCTTAATTGATTGGGGGTATTGACTCTCCAACTCCTCCCAGTCTGTCAATGTATAGCCTGCTGGTTCTAATTGTGTCTTTAGGTATTTTGTCAACATCTTGTGAACTGATTCGGCGATCGCCCTTGTTAATTGTTCACCTGCCTTTATCCTCTTTGCAACCCAGTTACCAAAAGGTGCATCTATCTTGTTAAACCCCTGACCATCCTCTTTAGAAGCACCATCACACTTGTCTGACAGATAAATAGAACACTCTTCTATGCAACGGTTGTAAGATTCTAATCTTTTCTGATTAATTAAAGCAGGTATTTTTCTGCTAATTTGAATTAATTGTTTGAGAGATAATGATTCTAAGGGGGGGAACTCCCTTTTTTCTTCGATGGGTTCACCATTATCTAGTTTCCTGGCGATTTCTAGCAACTTGTCGGCTAATATTTCTGGTACTCTGATTGCCTTAGTCGGGGTATTTATCCACTGCTTGTTTCCTCCAGAAAGTAAATTTTTAAGGGAGACTTCCTGTACCTTACTTGGTGTATCCCTCGAAATATTTGGCATTTTGCATGAATATCTGCTATACACCAGACATTATACAAGATAGTAGGCCAAGATAACAGTAACTTATTCAACCACAATTGAGAATAAGTATTTTCTTCGCGATGAGTTCCTCCTAATTGTATAACGGCCAAATTAGTTTTATTTCAGCTTCTTTTCCTGCTGAATTTGTAACTACAAATTCAATGAGAGTATTGTCAAAGGATTCAGTTCTTTGAGCAGATAATATTGTTCCATCTGAAAATTAATAGAAACTTTGTAAATTATCATAGCCAACATCTTTATTTGTTAGTTGACTTTTCCCTTTTTACTCAGCTAAATCAACATTGTATATGTAATATTCTATTCTCATTTTTTGTCCCTTAAAAAAAGAAACCAAACCACAATAGTCACAGCTATTGGAATCCAAACATCTTCCCTACCCATTAACTCAGCAAGAGATAATTTTCTTGTTAGTTTCCGGTAAGGTTCCCTCTCGCTTCTGGCAACATTGTTATTGTTATTGACTGGAGGCTGATATACTGGGGGTCTGTAGCTACCGTCTACACAACTCAAACCCCCTCCAAATATAACGCATTTTTGCTGGTCTTTCGACAAATTCTTAACATTAGTAATTACTCCATTCGACAAAACTACATCTATAGATTTTCCATCAGGATTTAGAACTACTGTATAAGGACTTTTATGAGAAATTTGTGGAGTTGAATTTTGACTCACACCATCTATTTTTTCTACTGTATTTTTTTGGGACTGTGAACGTTTTTTAATAGCATCATTTATCCCTATTCCTACAGAAACTAGAGTTGCTATGACTCCAATAATTATTAGTTGAAAAATAGGTAAAAGTATACTTTTGTTGTTACTTTTTGCTTGTGTGGTTAATGGATTTTGCTCAGGCGGGGGATTCATGTTTTTTGAGAGATTTAATATAACTTCATTTGAAACATTATCAAGCTGCACTTTCATCATCAACTTGCTTATTAGGCGTAAAATATCGACTAACTCCAGTACCTCGTTTTTCCGAGGCTATAGTTCCCAATTTTTTTTCCTCAAATGACTGGAATATTTGCCAGATAGAATCTTCAGTAAGTTTATACTTAGAAAATTTCATTTTAGTTTTCCTAACTGTAGTTTTACCCTTACTACAAAAATCCAAAATCTCTTTTTCTATATCCTCCAAAGTAGGGTTATAATTTTCTGAATTACTAGGGCTAATAGAAACATCAATTATTTCTTCAGGGTCAGAAATCTCATCTTCACTAATTTTAGTAATAGTTGGTTTTGTGGTACTAAATTTTTCTGATTTTTCAGAGTTATCAACTACTTCTGAAGTTACCATTATGGGAGCAGTTTCACCTAAATTCGGGAGAATTGCGGGAGATTTATCTATCAAAATAGGGTATTCTTGATTCTCGCACCAACTTTCTAAATTACTATCACCTACTTTGTGCGCATACTCCCAAGCAAAACTGCCGAGTCTGACGTAGGCTAATGATTTTCTAAGGTCTCCCTGACCTTCTATCTTTAATGTTTTAACCTGGTCAGATTTGACCAATAAAAATAACCTAATTAAAACTTTTCTCGCCTCTTTTATTAGGTCTAAAACGACCTCCACTCCCTTAGCAATCTTGCCACTAGCAACACAGAATTCATCAAGTACAATATTTACCATTTCGTAGGAGAAATCACCTTGATGATAAAGGTCGTATCTCCTATTCATCTCCCTTTCAAGAATTTTAATAAACTGACAAACTGTGGGTTCAAAATCTATTTTCCTTTCTAAGAAGTCTTTAAAAAATTTACCAGCATCTTGAGCAGGAGGAAGTGGCTGTTTCCAATCACCGTAGTTCCTCCCGCCACAATAACTGGGGAACCCTTCAAAGTCACCTGGCTTATCGTGGGGATTGCAAATTATAGCCTTGCCCCCCAAGTAGGGGATTATCCTTTTTGTACTGAACGTTTTGCCGTCGCCTGTACCACCCACGATAATGAAGTGGGCATATTTGTTTGGCTTCTCATTGATAACTTTCCAATTGAAAAGTTTGATTCCATAACTAGCAGCTAACTCTTCACCCTGAGTCTGAGGATTGTCATTACTAGGTTCTATTACTTCAGGTTCAAAGCTAGAAGCTACTGTGATAATTTCTGATTCATCTATTATTTCTTGAATAACAGCATGATAAATTTCTTCATGGGAATCTTTTAAGCCTTTGATTCCAAAATAGATTGCTGTAAGTGCCAACCCTGCCCTTGTTATTTTAGGTTGTGGAATGCACACAAATATTATGCAGCCCAAGCAAACAATCAAATCATTTAAAACCATGCCGTTAGACTCCCGACAATGATTCCTGCTCTAAGGATAATCAAAGTCAAGGTAAAGAATCCGACGGATAGCTTGGGGTTTAGACTCTTTGCTGCTGCTTGACGCATCTCAGGATAGCTAAAGGTATCTTGCAGTTCTTTTAAAGTCCACATAATCCCAATGTAAAAGGGGAGTAGGTGCAAGGAAATCTGAGGTAACAAATTTATTAAATAGCCAACTCCGAAGCCAATAATAAACATAAAAATGTACCAAGCTATTCTGTTTTTACCCATTCCACCCCCCTCTCTCTCCTTACCCGGTTAATACAAGTTCTTAAACCTACTGTTTAAATCATCGGCTAATTTTTGAGCCGTAGTATCCCTTCGCATCCAAACGACCGTAACTTCTTCTCCTAGTTTGTTGACAAAGACCACATCTTTGTTTCTAACCTTAAACTCACCAGCAGTGGACCCTCTGTATTTCAAAGGTTTAGTCATCGTCGCTACCTCCTCCGTATAAAGCTGATAACCTTTTCTGATGGCTGACGTCCAACCTTTGTTTTTGCACCCCGTACCTACTGCCATAGTATTGATGATTCAAGCTACGTTTGTGGCCTTCCCGTTGGTATTCAAAAGAAATTTGGTCTGCTGCATCAAACTTTTGATTATTTGATTTGTGCATATCTAAGACGCTTCTCATTACGCTGATAGACGCTTTATTAAAGTTCTCAACCATTGTTTTAGAACTCTTAGCTATACTTTCAACGTATCTTCTAAACTGACCACTCTTTCTTGCGTTGGCTGTATAGAACTTTGCCCCTTCTTTAGCTTGTTCTAGCATCTCATCAGGAACACATAGACCTTGTTGCCTCCAACTCTCCATCATGGCGCTTGCGTCTGCTATGGTTGGCGAGTCGTACCCCTTGTCAGCGGGTGTCATTACTCCTGCTGGTACGGGTGATGCTACACCATTACTCGTTACGCTTCCTGGGTTTTGACCAGACTTAACCAGTCCAGAGTTTGAGTTACTTCCTTTTGATAGGAATGGATTTGATAGTCCCATTGTCTTTTCTCTTTATAAATGTCTTTGTAATATCCAACGGATTAATTGGATAGAGTCATGTTTGTTCAGATTAAGGCTGTTTACTTTGCTTAAAAATTGCTTTGCCTCTGGGGTCGCAGCAAGCTCAGAAAAGGATAACTCACAAACAAGTTTCTCTACGACCGCCAATCGCTGGTGCAAGTCCATTTTACTTACGGACTCTTCCAATACTTGGTTATTACCAGTCTCCACAAAATAACCTAATGGTTGCGAAGCACTACCTTGATTCTTTGTCACTTTACCTCCTTTAATATAAAAAGTAGCCACCCTATCCACCAACACCAACAATGCACCAATCGTTGCAAGAAATTAGGGTATTTGTTGTAAGGGTTTTTGTCTTGAGTTGTTGTGGAAATAGGCTTGCGAGATAGAGCCAGCCATCCATGAATTAGGTCATGTGCTTCCTTTGAAAGCACAAATATATCCCTTTGCCACTTCTCATCGTATTTGTTTTTATAGGTATGATGATGCACATTGAAAGGGTAGTAAGCCCCTTTGTACCTTCCTACCTTTGTACCAAACATTTGACAACGATAGTTAGTAGCTCTTAATGCGTTTAACTGCCTTTTCCTCCACTCAGGAGATTTAAGATAGGTCTTGTATTTCACCTTCAACGTAATAGTTATTTACCTGCCCTACCTTTCCCCCATTAACGCTTTCTCCCTTTTCAAGAAAGTCAAGGTCGCCTTCTCTAATGGGTTTCCCATTGAGAAAAAGGGGGTTCCCTTCTACTGCGATAATAACGTTTGTCTCTACAGAAATATTTGCCTCAAAAGTATTGCCTATGTGCTTACCTTGGCTTACTTGCTGCTTGCCTGTACCGTATTTGTTCATGTTGTTTATCGGTTGATTGCTCATACCCACTCTTCCTCTAAAGTGATGCTTGTGGTTGATACTCTGAGTATCATCTTTATACTAACTTCTGCCCCATCAGGATAGAAGTCGGGGTGGGCTAGAGTTAGCTTCTTTTCGACTCTAGCTCTAATCAAGTCAATATCAACATCTGGAATTGAATTAAACTCACTGATTATTTCCATCTTCCCAGAAGTGTTTATAATGCACCCCGGATTGCAAAACCGGGGCGTTGCTTCCCAATACACAAAAATCATTCTACTTGGAGTAAAAACCTCATTACAGGTTTATAAGTGCGAATAGGGTTAATAGCTTTAATAAACTCTAGCGATCGCTCAGAGTAATTCTGATTTGACCCTACTCCCTTATAAAGCATCTTTGATGAAAGATACCTGATTATCTCTATTTTATCTATCTCAGTAAGAGTTGAGTAAACAGCGTTTGCTGCTGCCAAGTTTTCTTTACGAACATCTGGGAATTTTCCAAACTCTTCTAGCTTTTTCATCTTTCACCCTAATCTCATTGAGGATTCAAGTTCTATTTTCCAGTCAGCAACTTGGGAGCTTCTGTGTTTAGAAGGGAGGGGAGCCTGCCATTTTCGACAGACTGATTCTGCCTTCCAACGGATGTAGAGACCTGAGAAAAAATACCCCCAAAACCCTTTTTTAGAGAGTCTATTGCACCTTTAGTTAAATCTCCAGTATGACCAGATTGAACCTTTCCAATAGCCTTCATTATGGTTAAAGCTTGGATTGCGTCAGCTAGTTCATCACTATTTGCTTCTGCTATTTCCTCAACCATCCCTTGAATCATTTGGTTCCCGCCGTTAGGGTTTTGGATAGGAATTCCTGTCTGCTCTTCTGGTTGGGGAGTAGGGGTTTGTTCTTTGAGATATTCATTTATTGCTGCGGTTGTTCCTCCCCTTTTAGCAATCTCTTCAACTACTTGGTCTGTTGGTTCTATGCCACGGTTAACTAATGCTTTAGCTATTTTTTCTTTCTGTGAATCAGTGGTCATTATAGTGGTACTCCGTTTTTAGATACATATTCTCTAGCAATGGTTCTGCTCCCCATCGCTTCTACAATCTGGCGGTAGTAGTACAAAAACTTAACCGCCTCAACTTGGTAAGCCGAGTTTCGTTTGTTCCCCATCTGTAAGGGACAATCCTCAATTGCTATTTGTCCGCTTTCGATAAGGTCTTTTACGTCCGCCACATCCCTTGTTAGAGAATTCGGACCCTTATCAAAGCAAGATTTGAATAATTGAAGAACTTGTTCGCGGGTCCAGAGGCAGACTATCTCTAAGTCTTCTGGAAAAGGTTCCCATTCCATTTGGGTGATTACTAGACGATTACTAGACGATTACTAGGCGATTGCTAATTTTAGTAGACGATTAGTAGCCGTCTACTGCTCATGTGTCTTATTGAAGCGTAATCTCAAAGCACTTACAACCTACTCGTAATCAAAAATAAATACTGCTGCCAAAAGTAAACAGCAGTATAATGAAATTGGCTTGATCAGAATTAAATTTGCTTTATCAGGGTGTAGCGCAAATCAACTAATTTGCGCTACTTTTCTTGGACTCGCAACCGATACCATCATTGTCTCTATCTAATCGGTGCGGGTCTGGTTCGCCGTCACCGATATCAACAACAGTAATCGGTTTTGATTGGGCATCAATGTCAGGGCAGTCAATGTCCGGTGGAAAGACTGGAATACAGATTTTTTCACCAGATAGGCTTTGGGGATAGTGTGGATCACATTGTTGTACTAAAAGCGACGCAAGCAGTGTTAGTAATGCCATCTTATTCTACTTATTCATCTTCTTCATCTTCCACCCAATCCTCAGCATCCAATTTTTCGGCTCGGCTTTTCAATATATCGACCCATAGTTCGTCGGACTTAACTCCCCTTTTTTTAGCCAAATATTCTAATCGTTGCTGAACCCTTGCTTCCTGTTCTTGCAACTTTGAGCATAGGAGCGAAGCTGCTTGTTGGCTAGGTGGTCTGTTATTTATCCATGAATCAACCCTTAGAAGGTCATTGTACCACTCTCCTAAAGCTGCTATTGTTATACGTTTATCTTGGTTTGACTTGCTTTGCATTGTCCCTATTTAGGTACTTACTATCTTATTTTTAGCATCTGCATAGAATGAAAAACTTGACAACCGCAAAGAGCTGGATTATTGTAGCTACATAGGGGCATAATAGCCTCTGCAAAGATACAGACGAAAAAAGAGGCCCAAAGCCTCTAAGAAACAAATAAACTTTTTTTTACTTACTATGAACAACTTAGTTGAAACGACAGGCATTGTCTACCCAAACAAAATCATTTTTTCAGAGTTAACAGAATTTAATGTTGATGAGTTTGGCCCTACTCTCCACCCAAAAGAGCTTTATTACAAACATCCAGTTAAGAAGGCTGTCTTAGCCCGTTTACTGGGGTTATCCGTTAAAGCTATAGATGGCTATTTATATAATGTGAATTCAAATCCACTGCTGACCGTTCAAAGGCTAGCAGCGGAACTCGACCGTAGTTTGTCTGATTAGTTATTGTCAGCACCCCGCTCTAAAGAGACGGGGCTTTGCCCCATAGGTTAGTCAGTGGAGATAGTGTGATACTCTAACGTTTCACAGAGACGGCACTCGGTTTCAAAGGCGGTCACAAGTCGGTAACTAGAGATAGTTGCCATTTTCTCCCGCCTCCACTCATCAAGCCAGTGGTAGCCTAGAGTTTCAAAACGGTTGATAAATTTATCCTTAGCAAGATAATCCATCATTTTTTCCATTGACGAAGGGTCCCACATAGACGTGCATAAACCCCCAATTATCTTGCTTGGCCTTATCAAGTGATTTGCCTCTATCGCCTTTTTGTTCATCCAGATTACGGTCTGAGTTTCCATTTCAGTTAGATAACATGGATGGTTTCGGCTGTACAATTCTGCTATATCGGTCTCCAGTTCTGGGATTATAGTCTTGCCTTGTTGCATGAATGCTATATTCTTATGTGGGATTTTTCTGAGGCCATAATTAGCCCCTGCCCAGGTCAACCTGGCCTCACCCCAGATATTAGCAACTTCCTGAAGCCACTCCTCGCAGTAGCTATATATCTTCATTGCACTTTCTCTTGTTGTACCTGAGGGTCCGATGAAAACAATACCCATGCTGGGGAGGACTTCTTCTTTCCATTCTTTCAAGCAATCAGGTTTATTGGGGAGCTTCTTGTTCTGATTCATCTTCTTTTTTGGGGATATCCCTGACTTTTTGAACGAGTTCCTGGTCATACCCAAAGAAATCGCATAATAAACTTAGCTCCAAGTCTGATAGTGTCTCTCCCGAAAAACTTTTGAGGAGAGAAGATTTTATCACCATTGGTAAGGCCAAGTCAAGTCGAGACTTTCCTGACTTTAGTGCGTCAAGTTCAGTTTCCAACTCGACTATTTTTTTTGTCAAAGACTGCTTTTCCTCCACTGCCTTTTCTTTGTAATAGGTTATGGCTTCGATCCATAGGGAGTTATTCTCGTCCTGGAGCAACATCCGTTCTACTAGCGAGGCCACCATGGACGATATGTTTCTCTCCTCATCCTTTGCTCTTTTTTCCAACTTCCGATGCACTCCCTTGGGCAAGGATATTGAGAGTCTTTCACTATCAGGCATGGCTAAGTATTGTTTATTTCCATTAAGTTGTGTAAATAAAATGCCATGTTGCATTATATTTACATATATATAATAATAAGCATATATGCTTGATATCTCCCAACTAATTGTGATATTTTTATATGAGATAATGATTTGCAAAAAAAAAGGACAGTTGTTAGCTGTCCAGATAAAATTTTTTATTTGTTATTTACCACTAATAACAAATAAATACTAGAAAATTACCACCAATGGTAAATGAATACTAGAAAATTACCACTAATGGTAAATGAATAAGAAAACATCGAATACTAGAATATCAATGTTATAAATCTTATATCGTTATATCAATGTTAACAGAAAAAGTCAATTCCTTCCTTTTCTTTCTAGGATATGCCTCCCATGATAGCATATATTTCCGTTGTTTCAAAGAGAAGGAAGATGGTCAAAGTATTGGAAAAAAAATCAGCTACTTCTTAGACGTAATCAACTACAAAGAACTGCTTCGATTGGAAAGTCAGGGTTTTGGAATCTACGTTGTAGTCAACGGTGGTGGCGATACTGATGCTGAAGTTACAGAAGGGAAAGCTATATTTTACGAGCATGATGATTTGCCCAAAGAGGAACAACTTGTCCTCTGGCAGAAGTTAGGCTTACCAGAACCTACAGTGCAAGTCGATACAGGCAATAAGTCAATCCACAGCTATTGGGTTCTTGAGAAGCCAATAGAAGTCAAGATGTGGAAAGAGCTACAAGCTGATTTACTAGAGTATTCTGATGGCGATCGCTCTATTAAAAATCCTTCAAGAGTAATGCGATTACCTGGGTTTAAGCACCAGGAAACCGGAGTAGCTGGAGACATTGTTAGTAGTAGCGGTAATAAGTATAGCTACCAAGAATTGAGGGAGTTAGTGCCCGCGCGAAAGCCTCCCACCCTTCCACCGCTTGGCGATGGTCAGTATGATCCAAATGATACAAGCAGTGCTAAGTATGTCTATGAAGAAATCAATCAACTTAACCAGATGCCCTCCCCGCTAACTATATTCCTCACCAAAGATGATAGAGACTTAATTGAAAGAGGAGTTAGCCAAGGCGGGAGAAACACTGCTGGTGCGAAGTTAGCAAGAAACTTAATTGGCACGGCACTAAGACTTAATTACCTGGGAATTATTTACACTGATACACCAGAAGCACTTTTTAATGATTACTGCCGTCGTTGCAACCCACCCATCAGCAGTAAAGAGGAGAGCCAGATTTGGAAATCTGCAGCTAGTGATAATCCCAGTGCCACCTTAACTGATGATGCGATTGAGAATTGCTTGAAGGCTTGGCAAAGGAAAGAACAAGTTGTTAGGAATGAGACCTCTGGCATTCCATCAAAGAATAAAGCTACTAACGGAGGCGAGAAGGTAAGAACGAAGAAGTGGGACAAATCTCAAGTCCAAAAGAAAATCCTGGCTTTGGCCGGACAACGGCCAAGAAAGAGCCAGCTAACTATTGAAATTAAACAGCTATCTCTTGATAGTGGTTGGGACACCTTATCACTAAAGGAAATCTATCATTCAACGATTGAGGACTTTGATGAAGAGGCCGAACTAGGGGACGACAAGAACGAGTTCCTTGATATCCTATCAAGTAATACCAAACTGAATTGTAAGGCCATGCTACCCCAAGAACTACATCCTATCCTTAAGTTTGCAGAAAACTTAGGTGTCCCTTATGAACCGACACTATTAGTATTAGAAGCTGCTGCTGCTTCATTGATTGACCCAAATACAACTATCATTGGGCGCGAGTGCAGCAATTATGACCAGAACGCGACAATCTTTTCGGCGATAGTGGGAGAACCAGCGTCGAGAAAATCTCCTTTGATTCAGGCGATCGCCAGAAAACCTTTATCTGTGATGCAAGAAAAAGCTAATCAATCATTCAATCAGCAAAAGATTGATTATGAGAAAGATTTAGCTGATTGGGAAGTGGCAGATAAATCTACCAGGGGAGATAAACCCCAACAGCCTAAGCTAAGGGTATTCAGCACTGGAGATTACACCCCAGAAGGGATGAGAGAACTTGTACAATACAATCCCAAAGTTTTGAGGTGCTTTGATGAGTTAGCAAAGGAGCAGAAATCCCAAGGCCAGTACAAAGGAGGTAAGGGCGGTGACGCTCAACTTCTGCTAGAGTCCTACGACGGCATGATGGATGCTGTTATCCGTAGAGGTAAGATTTACCCTGGTGGTGTAGTAAACCAGTGCTTAGTTGGCGGTATTCAGCCTGAAGTCTTATCAGACATTATTTCTAGTTCAGATCCAACTGGTTTGTTTGCACGATACAACCTAGCGACTCTACCAAACACGCCCCATTATTGGGATGATGACAATGAGATATCAATTGACATTACCCCTCTATTAACGAAGACCTATGAAGCAATAGACAAGCTTCCTAGTCTGACTTTTAGGCTATCCCCAGATGCTTATCAGTTATTCAAGACTTGCCACAATCACTGTGAGACCATGAAACAGAAGTCTGATAAGTCTGCAATGATTTATCAGTATGGAAAAATGCCAGGGAAAATTTTGCGGTGGGCGCTCGTTTACCATGTCATTCATGCCGTCTGCCAAGGCCAACAACCATCAGGAATCGTTGATAAGAAGTTTATCCAAATAGCTAAGGAACGAGCGAGGTATCAAATATCCCAGGTTCGGGCCTTGTTATCAATCATGGATCAATCTAAGCCTAGTAAGCTATTTCAACTTTATCAGTATGCTTTGAGGAAAGGAGAACCGATTACTCCCAGAGATGCAGTGTATAAAACCCGGAAGTGTAAAGACCGGGGTGAGGCGATCGACTTTTTCCGTAGGTTGGAAGAAATGGGATGGGGAAAAACTATAACTACCCCCAGGGCGATTAAGTTTGAAGCCTTTGAGTATAATGTCAAAGAAAGTGTGACTACTGTAACAGAGCAAGAGGAGATAAGTAACAGTCCTCCCATAGAAAGTATACCAACGGTTCCGAAAGTAGAAATCAATTCAAATGTTGCCACCAGTGACATCAGTTCAAACTCTGATGTACAGCAGGAAACCAAGACCTCTGCTACTACTGTCACTCAACCTTTATCCTTGTTCGAGATGGTTCTTCATTGTGATAGTAAAGAGAAACTGGAGCAAATCCGAAATGAGTTTGGGGAGATAACAGAAACCTACAACTTGCTATTGACTTCTGATAATGCTGACGAGGTAGCACAAGGTAAAAAAATAAAACTTTGGCTATATGAGATTGCACTAGGAGGGGAGCTGAAGGTAGATAGGGCAGTTGCACTAAAAGGTTGTGGAAATAGTAGTAAGAACATTTGGCACATCAAGAGTATTGAGTCTGATCATATTTGGGTAGAGCAGTCCGTATCAAAGAAAGAGCAGCCAGAAACTAGAAGGGTTCTGTTTAGTGATATTCGTACAATCTATTGATTAGTAGGTAACAGTTAGACAGAAGCGTATTAAACCCCCTTTATTAAGGCGTATTTAGCTTCTGTCACCATGTAATCCAGATTATAAGGAGTAACAATAAATGGTTAATTGAATTCGTAAATAATCACTTCTACTGGTGTTTCAGAGAAGGTAGAAATAATTCTGGGTTTGACTTCATCCCAGTTTAAATAACCGTTCCCGCATCCAATGGCCGGGATGGCTAAGGATTTTATGTCTAAATTTTTAATTTTGGTTGAGGCGTAAAACTAGAGTAACTGTAATTAAGTGCCAACTCACCTGTCATCACAAACTAGATAACGAATTTAAAGCATTTCAGCTTTTACTATTCATTAGAAATAGTTGATGAAAGGTATAGCACACTTTTCTAGCAAAAGGCTTTTAAATCTTGCCAGAAAAGGGTTCTAAAATTAGTTGGCACTAAAATGTAGCTTCTCTAGTTTTAAGCCGTTGAGAGGTTTTCCAAACCGGAGTAAATGTACTCAATCTTTGACTTTTCCCTCCAATGTCTTTTGGTGGGGAAGTTGATTATGTATTCGGGAACTGCTAACCCAGTGTAAAAAACAAACATTTCCCCTGGTTGCACGAGAGACTGATCACAAGCTTGTTTGTACAGACTGTAATTGTCTGGGAAGTTCTGTTTGAACTGCAAAGCCAGACCTTTTCCCATTACACCAACACAGTTTACAGGGTTTGCGATCGCCTCCGTGTTAGCTGTAAGCAAATCACCTTTTTAAACTGAAATCATTAACCAAACCTTTGACATTTAACTAATGACTATTTTACAGGACTTACGCAATAACACTATATATAGCGTCTATCAATTTAGGCGATCGCTATAATCTGTCTATCGCCTCAAGACAAATATCATCATCAGGACTTCAGGCAAGACACTATATATAGTATATAATTCTAAGTTTGGTAGGTGTTGCTCCATGTTAATAAATTTTATCAAAATACTTGCGCTTATAATATAATTATATAGAAATGTTGTATATAGTGATTGATATGAATTTTAACTATATTGATCCCATATCAATATTTACTAAATTCTCATACAAATTATACCATAACTAATCTAGCAAATCACCTAGAAAACATTAGCCATGATACAATTAATCGCTATTTAAGAGTAGAGTCTCTAAATTCACAAGATTTATGGCGAAATGTGAAAGAGGAAATTGTCCAATCTACAGAGGGATACTTGATTTTTGATGATACAGTAATTAATAAAAAGTATGCTAATAAAATTGAACTTGTGCGAAAAAAATATAGTGGTAATGAGCATCAAGTAATTCAGGGTATAGGAATAGTTAATTGTATCTATTTTAATCCACTTTTAGGAACAGTTTTGGATAATAGATTACCGTATTTATGATCCAGATAGTGACAAAAAAACTAAAATAGATCATGTTGAAGAAATGATAGTAAATGTGGTAAATACCAAGAAATTACAATTTAAAACTGTATTAATGGATAGTTGGTATGCAACACAAAGATTAATGGCATTAATAGATAATTTAGGCAGCATTTATTATTGTCCCTTAAAAATTAATCGTTTAGTAGATGATACTGGTGGTGTAGAAAAATATAAAAATATTGCAGAATTAACTTGGAATGAATCAGAAAAAATATCAGGTAAAATAATTAAAATTAAAGGTTTTCCAAGGGATAAAAAAGTCAAACTATTCTGGGTAAATGTTTCTACCAACAAGACAGAATATATTGCTACTAATGACCTGAGCCAATGCAGTAAAGATGATGTAGAATTTGAATCTCAAACCAGATGGAAAGTTGAAGAATTTCATAGAGAAATTAAGCAGTTAACAGGTCTATGCTCTTGCCAATGTCGTCTGAGAAAAATTCAAATAAATCATATTGCTTGTGGGATGTTAGTCTGGAATTTTTTAAAAAGATTAGCAGTAAAAATAGGAAAAACAATTTATAAAGTCAAACATGAACTTCTCTCAGATTATCTGCTCCAAGAACTGAAAAAACCGACAATCAGATTCAGAGCTGTTTTTATTTGATAGGTACTTTTTGACTCTTGTTTTCATGCCGGATACTTGTCTTGAAGCGTTGGCGGAGCCTAGCGGCAGCTATATCGCTATAATCTGTCGAGATAATCTGTCGAGCGCTACACATGAAAAACACTATATATAGTGTCTTTGTCTAAGTCCTAATAATGATACTTGTCTTGAGGCGATCGCTACAATCTTTCGATCGCCTAAATTGATAGACGCTGTATATAGTGTTGTTGCGTAAGTCCTGTTTTAGTTATTTTGAAACCGATCGCAAATAAAGTTTCTAAAAGTGGTTGACACTTTATCAACCACTACGTTATGATAATAGCAAGCAAGAAAAACGAGACCGACAGAAACTATCGGTCCCGAACTAGAAAATAAACTATTTCCATTATGCCACATAATTTCGATTCTGGGATATTTCTCGTAGACCCCGCTTGGCATGGTCTGGGAACCGTAATCCGTGAGCCTATTTCAGCCTCCGAGGCAATAGTAAAGGCTGGCTTAAATTGGGAGGTCGTAAAACAATCCCTTTGTCGTTTACAGAAGTCGGAAGTCACAGACAAGCAATCCTTTAAGCCAATTAGTGAGTACAATGCGATTGTCAGGGAAGACACTGATGAACTCTTTGCAGTGAGACATGAAAGCTACCAAATCTTCCAAAATTGGGAGGCTTTTCGTTGGTTGGAAGAGTTCATCGAAAAGGGTTATTTGATAATTGATACAGCAATTTCCCTGGCTGGTGGAAAACAAGTCGCCATTACTTGCAAGATAATTACTGAACCAGCAGAGATTATAAAAGGTGATTATATCGAGCCTTATTTACTCTTCAAAAACGATCACTCCGGTAATGGCTCAATCGGCTTTGTCCTAACCCCCGTAAGGGTTGTGTGTGCGAATACTCTTAGCATGGCCGTGGGTCGGGAAGATTTTGAAGGCGATATCAAGCTAGATAAAAAGAACTTCCGTATCCGCCATGTTGGGAACGTTTCAGCTAAAGCTCAAGAGGCAAAAGACCTAATAGACTTCCAGAAGCGGTGCTTTAACGATGGTATGGATACCTACCGTGAGATGGCAAAGTACAACTTACCACGTCATAAATTTGGCGAGTTTCTTCAAGGCGTGTTTAGTCAGCAGCTAAGGCAGAAACAGAAGGTTTGCTTAGAGCGTGGCTTGCCAAAGCCTAGTATCTGGGATTTGCAAGTGGTGAAAAATGTGGTAGACCACTATAACTTGACCTGTGAGCAAATGCCAGAGATAGAAGGAACTCTATATTCTGCTGTACAGGCCGTTTCAGGAGCGGTTACACATTCTAAACATCGCTTGGCTATTCAATCTCAATTGTTTGGTCGTGGTAAAGAGACTATGGCAAAGAGCTTGAGACAAGCTGTTAACTTGATGATTAGTTAATTTGAAATAAGTCTACCCCGGATACGTTTCCTCTGGGGTAGACCAAATTGATTGGGTTACATAGGAGACAAGCACTTGAACTTGACAACATTTAGTAATCAGGTTCTCTTTTCCAGAGTCTATTGGGGAGCGCATCAAGAATGTACAGAATTCTATGATAAGCGTTACGATAGAGCAATAACCGATGGGCAAAGAGAACTGTGTAGGCAGAAGATAAAGGAGATGCGTCTAGAGTGCGGTCAACTATTTAAGGATACATCCCTTGAAATAGCTATGGAAGCTCTAGACCTTTTTCTAAGCAAGGAGATTGAGAATAAGTGGTGGCTAGAATCGCCACATAAGGTTTAAAAGGAGAAGGTGAATGACAAAGAAGGAACCCACAGTTCCCCATGTAATGGATACCGTATTGCGTAGTTTTATTAGGGATGTTGTCTTATATAGATGCCTTGATACCTTCCGTAAATTTCTTAGTTATCTGGGGGAGCAAGTATTTGAAGTAGGATACTACCTGGATGAGCTGGAGACAGAAGTCTTCTACATACTGCAATCGTTAGACCATGGATATCTCCCTTGGGAATCATCAGAGTATTCAGAGCAAGTTGACTCCCCAGTTGGTTTTGAAGAAGGTGACTCTCTCTCTAGCCATGAGGAGGACTAAGATGGGAGACACACAAATTCAGTGGACGTCTTACACCTGGAACCCTACTACCGGCTGTAGGAAAGTTAGTTCTGGTTGCCGAAACTGCTATGCAGAACGGCTTGCTAACACCAGACTGAAAGCTTACTATCCCGAAGGTTTCCAGAAAGTAACTTTACATCCAGAGCGTTTAGACCAACCGCTGAGGCTTAAAAAACCTAGAGAAATCTTTGTGAACTCAATGAGCGATTTGTTCATTGACGATGTTCCCGACCAATTTATCCTAAAAGTCCTAGACATAACCAGGGAATGCTCTAGGCATAACTTCCAAATTTTGACAAAAAGAGCTGAAAGAATGCAGCGATTTATGTCTCGCTTGGAAATAGACAATAACCCTTTGTCTTTGAACGGGAATAGCCTTTCCCTAGGTGGTGAAAACTCAAACGACAAATGCTGGAATAACTTATGGTTAGGCGTCTCTGTTGAGAATCAAGATGTTACTTACCGAATTGATTATTTAAGAAAGACTCCTGCTGGCATTCGGTTTTTGTCATGTGAACCGTTGCTAGGGCCGCTAAAGCTAGATTTGGAGGGGATTGACTGGGTAATCGCTGGTGGTGAGTCAGGGCAAAATTTTCGACCTATAAATTTAGACTGGGTGCGTAGTATCCGCGACCAATGTTTGGAGGCAGAAGTCCCTTTCTTTTTTAAACAAGTAGGAGGCAAGACCCCTAAAGCAGGCGGGCGATTGCTTGACGGTAGAGAATGGAACGAGAAGCCAGCTTTTGTAGTGGAATGCAATTTGAGGGGAGCATGAGTTGGAAAGACATCGGTATGAATTACCTGGGGCGTCAGGTATTCTTTTTAGAGAGAATTCATGCCTCCTACATCAAAGATGTTTTTATCTGGGGTGATGAGGGCAAGTATAACTGGCATTTTAGGATAGAGGGGAACAACTTCATCAAGGATTCAACTCGTGAAACTTTGCCAGAGGTTTATAGCCTGAGCAAAGAAGATTGTATCAAAGTTGTTTTTGGCCAGCTTGAAAAAATAATATCTGAAAGGGAGAATCAACTCAAGAAGGAGCGTGAAGAAATCAGCAAATTAAAGAAGGCATCAAATTTTACTAAATTTTCCTCAATTAAGAAGGAGGGCAACTTCTAGATGGATGAAAATCAGACGACAAGTCATGACTTGCAGTGTTATTTACACAATTTAGACCAGCGAATCAGGGAAGAAAAATCACTTCCTCCCTCTGACTGCCACTGTGGTCAGTGCTTGCCAGGCTGGTATTTTGAATGCTCTAGGTGTGGACACTTGAAAGCTTGGTGCTTAGGTGCTTCTGATGACTACCCTGAATTATGCGACCATTGCTGGCAGGAAGTTTTTGAAATGGAGTTTCAAGTTAATGAATAGTCCGTTTCTTAAGGTTGATACACTAGAAGAATGTATTGCTAAGGGCAAGTATCCAGGTCATGGGGTTTGTCAATGTGGGCAATGCGAAGACGACGAATATTTTGAGTGTAGCCATTGCGGGTACAAGATGCCATATTGTTTTGGAGCTGATGATAATCGCTATGATTTATGTGATTTTTGTTATGCGGAATTAGGGATAGAAGATACCCGCTATGACTTAGATGTTAGGTCAAAAGTAAATTGATTAAAAAAGGAGAAATAGATGAAACAAGGCACAAGGTTAAAACCCACTAGGAATGGTTATAGCTCTGTGCCTCAACAAATCTCGCAAGAGATAATGAGGCATCTTTCTGCCGACAAGGGCAAAATAATTACTAGCAAACAGCTTGCTATGCGATTAAACTACTCGCCAAATTACATCAAACAAATTGCGTCTGAAATGGTTAAATCTCGAATGATACAATCATCGCGAAGAGGATATGTGTTATATGAGTTGGCCTCAGATTGAGTCCCCCATTAAAAGACGCCTTCCATAGCGTTGATTACAGTTTAAACTCATTCAAGACAGAAGTTACGGAAGAAATTGAAGACGCGCTTTTGTAATAGCAGTCTCAACCAAAACAAAAGCCCTACTCCTCTGCTAACGAAAAGGCGTGAAGCCACTTTTAATGTAGAGATTCCCGACAATGAAGTGATCAAAAATAATTTGGTCTATCCCAGAATAATTTTTCTTGGGGTAGACCAAATCTATTAAAATTATGTAGTGGCAATACTTTGAGAGTTTTACCTAAACTTCCAAATTTTCGTCACCAAAATCTCCCTCTAACTGTAACCTACAATTAGGCAGAGTTGAATTAATTAGCTAAATTCAAAGCTTCAACTGTTCAACTTGCCAAAGGATTTGATTACCTGATTTACCCTTAGCAATCAACTTCCATCCTCCAATAATGCAATGATTCTCCCCTTTCATTTTTCGAGGTTTTCGACCTACAATTTCTTCAACCTCCTTAGTCGTTAAAAGGAGATTTTGCTCTTCACATTTGATTAAATCAAGATGTTTTTGTAAAGGATTTTTCAGAGGATTCATGTTTTGAATTATTGCTCCTATCAAACTTTCTAAAAGGATTTCAGAATTAGAGGACTGTACAGTGTACTGTTCACTTTTAAGGCCATTTTTAGTATTTTCTGACTGTTCACTCTGTTCACTTTTATGTACAGTGTCCACTGATACTACATCCACTTGAGACGGTTTAGTGAATGTGGCCATATTTCCCCCCGCTCTGATGTGGTCATGGAACTGGTCTAATAGTTCCAGTTGTTCTGGTGTAGCAAAGCTTCTTTCATCATTGTCTTTGCCTAGTTCCATCTCTAAATAATTTAGCCTTTTATATAGAGAAGTTCGGGAATTTAGGCCATATCTTTTGAGTAAATCTTGGACGTTCATCTGTTCACTCTGTCGGTGTACAATATCCAGTGTACAGTGTGTTGTTGTCACTGTACATAGTACAATATATTGGTCATATCTGGCCAAGGGACAAGATACCAAACTAACAATTTGATTGGCATTTGTTTATTTAAAAATTTGAAAAAAAATCGCTCTACCTGACGGCAATTATATTTGGATTTACCTATTTCAAAAATCTCAAACTTAGAAGTTGATTCACTTCAAACTTCATAAAAACTTCTGACTTCATTAACTCCCGCCATCGCATACTACACGAAAGCCAAAATCGTTGAAGTGGGAGTCGCGCCAATTGATATCTTTGCGAATCGCGGAACGGCAGTTAACAGGAATGTTGATCCAGGAAGCGCCCCCGCAGCGGTGAACGGCTATTATTACCATTTAGCTAGGTTTGCCATCAGTAGGAGTATTTTCATAATTATCATGCCATTCCTCAGCACACCACTCCCAGGCGTTGTCGTGCTTATCGCTTAACCCAAAAGAATTAGCTACTTTAAAATAACCTACAGGTGTAGTTTTCTGAGGATATTCTCCAGTTATGAATTAATTCAAGCGATCGCCGGGCAAAGCCACTTTTCAAATAAAATGCTACCCCATAAAGTCAAGAGGTAGCAAGGGTTTGGCGAATTGAACACTTCGTCAATGCTACTCCAGAAATGATATACTAAAACTCCAATTCTAATGATGTAGCATGGACAGTAGCTAGGCTGAGTGCCTAGCTTTTTCTGTATTAAAGCGTTACCCAAGGGCGACCATCGGATTTGAGAATCTCAATGGGAGGAATTCTCGCAACCTTAGAGAATTGAAAGAAGCTTGCGTACTTCGCATCGCGCTTTGATTCCCAATACTTGTCTTCTCCACGAACCCACATATTGAACTCATTACGACACCAGTTAATATCTAGATTAGGCTTTTCAAAATACCAGCATTCCTCTACAGAGGTTAAGCCCAGTATTGCTCCTGCTGATTTCTTGAATAAGATAAAATCACCTTTTGTTACTTGGTTGTAAGGAGCTGACCTTATTTTTGACAATCGGCTTTCCATAGTTTTCGACCCATCTAAAACAAACTGTAGGTAAGGATTGCGCATCACGGCAATATGTAGATTGTTAGCTAGCAATTCTACCTTATCTGCTGCTCTCATCTTTGTTAGTGTCTCGATCGCCTGTTCTCTTGTTATATTAATCATTAATGGTTTTCCTTAATTTGTAGTTGCTTGCTCCAATAAGCTAGACGAAGACTAGAATCCAGCTCTTTTGGTTGAATGTCAGTTGAAAACGTATAGTTGACCGTTTGAGCGCTTAAACGTCATGCCTGAGAAGCCTAAATCCCTGACGATTCGCTCAGTATCTAAATAGCAATCTAGAGTAGTTCCCCACGGTAACTTGATAGCCTCTAGTTTTTTCATAGCATCAGGCATGAACTCCTCAAGAAAATCATCCTCATCCTCGTAACACCCGATATAGCTATCCTCAAAATCATCATACTGGGTACTTATCCCATAGTATAATGCGAACGCTTCACCATGTTCAATAATGTTCTTCGCTATATCACAAACAGTTTCTAGGGATTCATGCTCGTTAATTGTGATTTCGCCGAATCCCTCATAATCATGGATAGCCCATTCTTCAGCTATTTCCCCATATTTCTTGGTGGATGGAGAACCTGCTAATAAATCTTCAATCTTACTCTCAAGTTGTGAGAGGTTGTCACAATCCATCCACTCACCATAGAGGATGCTGTTATTGTAGTCTGTCAACGAAGCTATATAAACTCTTGGAGTATCAGTCATTTTGGCTAATGTTATAAACACCAAAATGATTGGCAGTCGCCACAAATATCTATCAGGCTCGACAAAAAATCTGAGTTGAGACATTCTCAGTAATTCCAGAGAAATTTTTAGCAGCCTCAGAGAAATTTCACCGACCCTTGAAAAAAATCTCAGCAATCGGGGTAAAAACTTCAACCAGATTTAGAGTTTTTCAACTTAGAGTCTGGTGAAGTTTTGAAAAACAGATATAGGAGGGAGTAGAGACCAGGGCTAAAGTTTCCCTGGTCCTGAAATATTATTCCTTCCAATGCTCCGGCATTCGTTGAATGTAGTCGCAAATATACTCCTCCCATCCTGGTTTCCAACGCCGGATAACCAAGCTCATGCGACGTTGCTGCTGGTCTGGAACTACTGTATGATGCCAGTGTCGAGCATTATAAGAAACTATCATTCCATCGTTGAGATGATATTTTCGGGCTTCTTTCCAGACATAACCTAGCTTGACTTGCTTGAGGTTGAAACTAGGATTTGGGTTAATCCAAAAGTCTGCTTTGCCTAAGTTAACCATCACGCACCAATCCTCAAACATCGGATGGTCTTTATGCCAATCAATTCCTTGGTCGGCCGTGATTATAGCTGAGTCCCATCCTGGCATCAGCCTTTCACAAAATGTGTTTAGGCGATCGCTAGGTCGAGTTACCATCAAACTTGGCAGGACAAATATTTTGAATCGCTTGCCTGACTGGAAATTGCAGCCAGACTTAATCCATCGTTGAGGCCGACCAGGAGAATATGAACTTTTAGATTGTTTTGAAGTGGGATTTAGAGACTCACAGAAATCTCTAAAATCTTGTAGATATTGCCCTACAAGACATTGACGCAAGATATTAAACATAGGATAATTGTGATTGTGTTTTGATCTATCAAAATTGGCAGAAAGGCTATACCTCTCTGCCGTTTTTTTTCTAGGCTGCTATCAATTTCTTCTGATCTTGGCTGAAGAAAAATCTAACATGACTACAGGTTTCGTCAAACCCGACTAGCATCAGCCATCGAGATTGCCTGGCTATACACTTATCTCGATGGATAGTGTCTCCGTAGCATGGAAGGACTCGCCACATACCGAGGTTATATCTCAGCTTCTTGTGGTGGCTCTTTTTCTGAGTAGCAGAGTACACAAGCACATTCTGATACTTATGTTTTGCTAGATATAATTGGACTAGCAAATCTACACCAGGATTATCGCCAACATGGACTTCCAAGCCTAAAGCCATAACTTTGTCTAGTGATTCAATGGCTTTGACCGGTAACTGTCGAAGCTTATGACTCCCAGCTACCATTACTGTCTTAGATTTTTGTTTCATAGTTTTTACATTTTTATGGGACAAAAACATTAGAAGAGGGGAACTCGTGCGTTAGCACGAGTTCCCCTCTTCTTCTCTCGATAACAATTTTGTTCTAGAAAGGAATTGGTTCATTTCTAGCTTCATGGTCTTTCAGAATCTGAGTAAGCTTGTTCCGTTCACTCAAGCTCTTTAGCCGATAAGACTTGTGGCAGTTCTGGCACTCACTTCCCGGCTCATGGTCTAAATGTCTGATGTCGTGGATCGGAACTTCTTCCTCAACAACACTAAGCCATTCAACGTAGAGCCAGGAACTAAGGTCATCGTCGTCGCTGACATTAGCAGTATTAGAGCTTAGGCTTGTGTCACGACTGACTGTTACCGTCCTGTATCCGTTTCGAGTTTCCATTGGTAATATTTCCAATAACACCAAATCCCACTACACGAGGGAAGGAGTGGGGGCACGCTTTGATAGACAAGCTAGTAACGAAGCCAGAATCTGCCCCCCGACGAAACGAGTAACTAAATTTTTGTATTTTTTACTAGAGCTAAGTGCTGCAATATCAAAAAAAACAATGTAGCGAAGCGATAACCGATTTATTAAAAATATTGGCTATTCCTAACTTTACGGGAATAGCCAATATTTTTAATCTTCTTTCATGAGACAAGTATTGCCAATAGTGCGGATTCTCTTTTCAAAGAACCTGATGCACTTAGCTATTACTGTTGCATGGCTAGATTGACCAGGCTCATAGCCATCAACTAACAAGACTATCTGGTAGCATGGTTGATTATCCTTGAACTTGCCAGATGCAGCAATCCGAGCAAGTTCCAAGATAGTAGCGCCGGGATTAAATATTGTCCCGTGTTTGTCGTAGGCTTTTATATCAGACTTCAACTGTTCGCGAAACATTTCAGAAGTCTCGTAAGAATTGCCCAGAGGACTTTCTCTGCTACACCAAACAAAAGCTATGCCGTCCTTCCTGAATCGATGTTTGTATTTATGCAGTTCAGGCAGGTCTTGATAGTTGCTTGTCCTTTCCACTCTAATCTTCATGGTTATTGTCCATAAACACCAAATCCCACTACACGAGGGAAGGAGTGGGGGGTACACTTTGACAGATAACCTAGAACGAAGCCAGAATCTGCCCCCCCGACGAAACGAGTAACTAAATTTTTGTATTTTTTTTACTATAACTAAGTAAGTGTTGTCATCTCAAAAGAAACAATGTAGCGAAGCGATAACAGAATAATTAATTATGTCGGTATTGAAAGACAAGCTCTCAACACCGACTCGCTGATATACTTTTAGAACGGGATAGAATCTTCACAAGAATCTGCTTCCTGGCAAGGTGGATCTAAATTCTCCTCTTGCTGTGGGAAGCTGTCATCGTGATAGAGTATTGTTTCTAATACTTCATATCCTGAGCCATTTTCTATCAGCTTTTCTCGCTGCCAATAGTGTGCTTCAGCGATAATATCGTTAATGCACTCTTGAACAGTATTAAACTCTTGAGTACATCCGTTTATCGCATTCCAGCAGTGGATGGATTTGTACTCATCTTCATCATAAGGCTGATGTAGACTTGTCCAAACCTCTGCTGGCATACCGTTAACAATGAAGTGGAATTGTTCTAAAGTTTTCATGGTTTTTATACTGAAACTCCCAAATCCACTACACGAGGGGAGGAGTGGGGGCACACTTTGACAGACAAGCCAACAAGGAGGTAACAATCTGCCCCCCGACGAAACGAGTAACTAAAGACTATGAGCTAATCACCAGTCCTCCTCATCCTCAGCATATTCTTTATTCTCGGTATATTCTTCAATTTCTTCTACAGCACCGTAAACAAAACTAGATTCATCAATCATCCATTTAATACAATTAGCTATTACAGTTGCATGACATGGTTTTGGGTGACAATGACATAGCAAGATCATTTCACTGACTGGAGTGCCGTCTAAGAACTTTTCGGCAACACACATCCTAGCTAGAAACAAAATTTCCTCAACTAACTTGGATTCTTTGTCTTGGTATTTATAGGCTTTAATCTCTTCCCGTAGATGTCTACGGAAGTTAGCGATCGCTAACTGTCTATTTTCTTCACTAGAGATCTTAAACTTATTGCCAAGAGGGCTTGGTCGGCCACAGTAAACATAGGCTATCCCATCTTTTCTTAGCCGGTACTTGCCAGATGAGGGCTTGATTTGTTTATAATTCCGAACATTTTCAATTATGATTCTCATTTTTCACAAACTTGAGTTATCCTGAATTTAGAAAGACTGAAACTGGGATTTTTTCTCAAGGGCTAGTGAAAATATTCCCGACCCCTTGAGATTTTTTGCAGTTTTTACAAACTTGAACTGGTTGTGGCTGAAAACATTGAACAGCACCAAAGTTTTTGGTACTGTTCTGCTTGGCTAGAATGGGATTTTAATCTTTCCCCAATTTATAGTCCAGCCTACTAAAGCAAATCTCTCTTGGTCTAACTTGTCCACTGAGTGTAAAACTTTAGTCTTAAAGTGGTATATATCACCAGCTTTGCACTCGTGTACTTCTCCTCCAATTCTGAAGGTAAAGTTGGTACTAGAAACAGAGATGGCTTCAAATCCATAACCAGCAGCATCTCTATGGGGTAAGATGCCACCTCCTGGCTGGTAACGCAAGGCGAGACAGATTTTCCAGTTAGGTATAACTCTACTAAGGAAAGTCTCAATCCTGCTATCCCTATAGCCTTCAACTGCCTCTGGGTCTTTATAATCGCCATCCAGTTTTAAACCTATGGGTAAGGTTTTTCGTTTGTAGCTAGATTTGTAAGAGTCAGTCTGATATGGCAAAGTTTTCATGTGATTGATAAAATTATCTACATCAACTCTGCCAATCTTACGGATTAGCTTACTTTTTTCTAAAGTCATGGTAATATTCCAATTCTCCACAACCTCAACTGCTGCTGAGATACGGGGGGGCAGGTTCACAAGTAACCTAAGTAGTTAACACAAGTACCCCCCCTAGCCGAAGCAGCAATACCAAATAGCTACGAAGCAAATAACCTCTATACCTAGTTAACCGATATAGCTATTTACCATTCAGGAATTCTATAAGGAGAAGCTGGGATACCAAGGTCTTCTTCAATGGCAGCATACCCTAGATCAAAATGTAGATTGGAGCTGTCTGCATCAGGAGCTACAATTGCTATTCTTTCCTTTAGCCTATCTACAATGGGTTTATCCTGTTTTACCCGGTTCCTTAGCTTTTGACTAACCTTGTGATTCCTAGGCAGAAATTTAAATGCATAAAATCTGTGCCCATTAGTGTCAGGAGCTTTGCAAATTTCTCTGTAAGTTACAATTTCTTTTGCCTGTTTGTGAAGCCACAGTCTAGTTTTATTTTCTGTGGCTTTGTCAGGATCTACAAGGATAAGAATGAATTTATTGTTGTGAATAGTCAGAATGTTTGTAATTTTTCTAAAGGAAAATTGATAAATGCTGACTGCAATGGTGCCGCCAACATTGGAGTAAAAAGCAACCTGAATGGGTTGACCCCGGACAGATTAGAGGCATCTTTGGCTATGCCATTAAGAGTAAAATTTGACCTGACTTCAGTCCGGCAAATTTGTTCCACTTAAGAATTCACGCAACTTTGAGTCCGTGGAGTGTCAAAATAGATAACCTCTATACACCAAAACCCCCTACTGCTGGCGAGTACGGGGGCATGGATTCACAAGTAACCTGGTATTCTCACCAATAAGCTGCCCCCCTAACCGAGCCAGCAAAGACAAGCCCCCAACAAAGCTAAGAGAAATAGACGGGCACTCCTGGTCTAAGAGAAGTGCCCCTATCTAATTATTTAGAAAAAACTTTGACTTGTTTTTCAGCTAACTCATTTTTGGGTTTTATCTCAATGCCCTCATCAATCATCCACTTTGCACACTTAGCTATCACTACAGCATGGTCTTCCTCTTCACACTTGGCATAGGTAGCAATAACCAATCGCTCACAAATTGAATCCTGGTACTCCCCACTTTTCATTATTTGGGCAATTTTGTAGACCTGTAGTAATAGCTTGGTTGGAGTTCCGTAGTCTTGGAAATATTTAATATCTGAGAACAAGGTCTCACGAAACCGTTTGACGGCTTCGAGTGGATCGCCCTTACAAGTCTCGTAAAAAGGATTGCCAAGTTTAGACTCAAAGCCAGTGTAAGCTAGACCTTGACCATTATGTACCATGACAATTTCATTCTTAAAGTAATCGTCATATAGTCCTTCTAGGTTGAACTGTTTCACCTCTTTATTAGAGATATGCCTGATTGCAACTTCTTTAACTTTCATAACTTTTAATACTAAATAAACACCAACACATGGGGCGATAGCCACTTTAAAGGTACGGAAATAACGTTTTTTCCCGTACCCTACTTGTTAAAGGGTTTTAACCTTCTATTTCATCGGGTGATACTATTTCAGCCCAATATTCAGGAGGTCTTACGTTTTTCTGTTCTCCTATATTCCATCGTTTAACCATTCTTGAATTCCCGTGTATCCGGCTTTTGCCTTCCCACAGGTTGTTCTCTCTGTACGTCTCGTGAATGCCTATACAGAAAGCCCACTCATCTTCGCCTAAAACACGAACTTTATAAGCAAGTAGAAGCCTAATGCCATTGGGTGGTTCGCATCCAATCTCACCAACTTTGTACCATGTAATCTGTTTATTTATTCCATGTACCATCTTTCTATTTGCCATTACTTTGTAACCTTGTAAACTATCCAAAGTTTTAGGCGATCGCCACTTATATTTTAAGGGAGATACTTATTATCTCCCTACCTATTCACAAGGTTTTAGTTAGTAAATTTCACCGTCGTAACCGATAACATCTTCCATTCCCTCAAATCGGGAACGGTCGCATTCATAGTCGTCAGGAAAGTAATCTTCAAGAATATGGGTTCGGGAAAGCAGCCAGTTTATATATCTTACGAGAAACTGGGCTAATACTGCTTCGTCAATATTGCTATAGAGTATGAAGGATTTGTCAAACTTTGTTCCATCTGGTAAACGCTTCAAGTCAGATATTTTAGCTATTTCCAAAAGGTTGATAAGCAAGTCAGAGCATCTACCGATTGCTTGAGGCCACCTAAGTGATACGTTTGGGGGATTGTTCCCGTCATCATCCCTGGGTTTAATCGCATCAGAAGCTAGTACCCTGGTATCATTCCACACTTGTGTCTCGTACTTATCTATAGAACCCAACGTATTTTTAATTGGGCTATTGTTGTCAAGCCTGAAATAGACGTTGTTGTTTACTATAAATCTCCAACCAGTACCTTTAATCAAACTCTTAACATATACTATTGATTCGGTTTGAATTTTGATTGTCATACCTTATACTTGTTGTTAGTGTTAGTAGTTGTAGCCCGACGGCTTTTGGTCGGGCTTTCCATGAGTCAGGCGATCGTTATTAGTCTTTCAGTAGTTCAAGGATCTTGACAAATTGTCCTAGCTTTAGCTTCAAGGATATATGCCGAATTACCCCGTACATATAACCTTGACAATATATTGCCAAGTCAATAATGGCTGATGGGTATGCTTGCAATCCATAGATTCCATCCCCGTAGCCTGAATCGAACTTAGCAATGTCTATTCTGTTCTTAGCACTCCACTCGCTATATTCAACATCATAATCATCCTCAACTACTGGCTCTAGCCAAGATTCTAATCGAGGAATTCCGTTAGCTTCATGCCACTGTTGCATTAGTTTAAACCTAGTTCTAAACACCGCAACAGTCGGCGGTAGCCACTCAAAAAGTTTTAAGAAGTTGATATACTTTCAATTATTTTACCTAGAATTTCCAGGATTTCATCTGAATATTTATCGGCCTGTCCTGGCTCAGAATTCCGCATAATTCGCACCAAGTTTTCAACATTTTTCAAGTCTGAAATTAAAACCATGTCTTTGTCCCTCAATCCTTCAATTTCCTTCCGGCAAGAAATTAAATTTTTTCGGTAAATATCGATATCTTTCCTTAGCTTTTGCAGGTCTTTTTTTAGCTCACTATTATCTCTACTCGCCCTCTCCAACCGCCCCTCTAAAATTTCTTTTCTCAGACCGTTTCTTTTTTGAATAATTGACAGTAATTCTTTAAAATATAAGCCACCAATAACTACTACTATCCAAAGGAATATTGTGATAGGGTCATCAGCTTGCTCAATTATCTTTTCTAGAAAAGTTCCCATACCATTTTGACCTTTTTCTTAAGGTGAATTTTGTTAGCTCGACCCCCAATATAATGATACTAAAAATGGCCTCTCCCCAAAGATTGTTTGTTATTGTAACAATAAACATTATTGGAATTACAATACCTTGTAAGAAACAAAAATACAGATAAAAATTGACACCTTCATTTTTACCTTCCTCATCTAAAAAAGGGATTAGTCCATACATAATTACTCCGCCAATACCTATAGAAAAACAAAGCCCTGATAGTATTACTAGCCTTTCTTCTGACATCAGTTTTATTGACTTTACTATGAGGTAGGTAAATCCTGGATTATATACAAAAAAATTAAATACACTTTTTGCCGATCGAAGGCTATCAGCAAATTCTTTTTTAGCAACAATAAATCCGGTATTCTCTATCTCTAACGCCAAGTTTTTTTTTTATTACTAGCCTTAATTATTTGGTTTCCGTTCATTATAATCATTTCTACTGTGTAGGAAAAAGAAAGTAAGAGAGAACCTAGCAAAAGACTTTTATATAGTTCATTTTTCTCTACTAACAAGAATGAGTTCAACAGTTTTTCTATAGCTAGGAAAAACAGCAATACTGCTATTTTTTTGCCATCTCTTCTGAAATCTTGAGCAAAAACAAATGACAGTATTGCCAGAGAAAAACCTAGTACCACTGACGAAGCTGGAATTACCGCTTCGTCAATTATTCCGTCAACTATTTGTTCAATCATAAAAAAAGATATTGTGGTTTAGTAGGGGAACTGATTATTGTCACCCTACTAAAATAATAGCTTAGAAAAGTATAAAAACTGAGTCCAGATTAGTCGATTCAAAATAATCTAAGACATCGTAAACCTTGAACTTAGTTAATTTCAGTTCGTAAGTTGTTTTAATGAGTTCTTTCCTTTTTGACTTGCGCCCGGTAAACTCGCAACCTTTCCAGTAGAAATAATCCCTGGTTTCGGTGTAGGTACTTTTCTCGTATCCAACGTAGACCTGGAGCAAACTATCGAAATCCGGTGGAATTCTCCAGTTGACTGAGGTGCACCTCCTAGCGATGCTAAATATTAGGTTGGGCGCAACCTCGTACAAAGCATAAGTTCCGTTGTTGGAAGCATACACGCGAGGGCAAAGTGTCTCTACGTCGAGTGATGTGCAAGAGAGAATCTTGTCACCGTTAGTACCTTCTTGAGTACCTGCCCAAGAGAGATATTGTTTAACTTTTTCTGATTTCATGTTATAATTCCCTTGCCTTCCATTCGTGTCGCGTTTTTCTTTATCTCTATTTACAAAAAAAAACTGACCACAGGTAGCGTCTGCGGTCAGTTTTCCTTTGCTATTGGGTTGTTACTTAAAACAACCTTAGTGGTAAGCACCCCTATTACTAGAGGTGCTTGCTAGTTGTTAGGTTAGATTACCTCTTCCTTTGCTTCTGATCCAGTCAATATTTTGACCTCTTTGGGTGCGATAATTCCAGCAGCCACCAGTTTGTTGTAACTGCCTTTCATCATCTTGCGAGTGCCAACAGAGTCAATAAATACATTTTCTTCAATAACAGCAGCTAGAGAATCTAGTTTAGTATCTTGCTCTGTCCTCTCGCGATACTCCCAGTTTATAGCCCAGTAGTTGGCAGTCTTACCATCGTCTAAAGTAGTAGACTTTTTCTCAAACACTGGTAAAAAGACTTTCTCGGCTGGTTCGATACCTTCACCCATTATAGTTGTCACTACATTATTCAAATGACTGAGAGATTCAGTCTTAATGTAAGTAACCATAATGGTTTCAAACGGCACTTTAATCTTAGTGCCTTCACGTTCTGCGACAAACCAGAGCTGCCACCAGTCTGTGTTACTGGTGCTACCCAAGTCTCCATACCATTCTTGCTTGGATATGATAGTCATCGCCAGCTTGTCACCAAGCATAGATTGACCATCGGTCCACTGCCCGACTTGACAATCGTTGCGCAGGTTAAAAGGAATCATAGGGCATAGGATAACCCCTTTTGGTTTTACTCCAAACACAGTGAATTTTGGACTCATTATTTTTCTAATTTGTTGTACAAAATGCAGAACTAATTACCAGGACAGGCTGCACATGAGCTTAAAACTCAGCAGCCATAAAGATGAGACAACTACCACGCGAATGATATTAGTCATTGTTCTTTACCTTTGAGTGTTTCTAGTGCAGATTGCTTGCACCAAAACATTTGGCGGTAGCCACTCTTTGTCTGTAACCGTGGCAAGAGTAATCCCCTGAAAACGGGACATCTGTTATTATTGAGGGTTGATAATTGCTGCACGGACGTAGACTAATTTAGGCTGTCCGTCTTTTGATTGGATGTTTCTATAATGTGCCTTCCTCCAGTGTGTCCGCTTGCTAGTGTGACTTCCTTCCCTGGTGGTAGGACTTTCAACTTTTGTCTTTTTATTATTTGGGACTCGTATTATCCTGGGTTTGATGTATTTTCCTTTTGGTTGCGGGGTGAACCCTTTGCCAACGGTTTTAGGGATTTCAGACTCGGCAACCTCCCCTATCATTTCTGGATTAGACTGCAAAATAATGTAGGTCATCAAAGCTATTTGTCTTATAATGTCAAGGAAGTCATCATCATCCTTCTCAACAGTAAATACTCCCAGTTTATTAGACTTGTCATAATCAACTTTCCCTTCTTCAACACTCATTCCAGCTAGCCAAGTAATTGAGTTTTGGTCTACTGTCGTGGAATGAATAATTGTCTGCTTTTCTTGGGATAAATACTTGATTTCGTGCCCAAAGTTTTTTCCCGTACTATTCTCAGGATACCTCAAATCACTGGTGTGGATTACTAGATGGTCTACTACGGCTTCACTACTACGGAGTGAGTTGTCTGGAAATAATAACATCATAGTCGGCAGTGATATCTTTAGATTTTTAATAATCTCTTCATTTATAGTCGTGTTGAGCATTGCATGAAATACTTCCTTAGACAAGCAATAGATAGGAGCTTGCTGCACAGCCCACAATGAATATCTATGAGCGTTAAAATATCCTGCTTGGTCGCCCATGGAACCAAGCTTTTCAACTACTCCACTGTGAGCAACTGAAACCATTTGCATTGCTACTAAATCTCTCAATTCATTCCATTCCATATAGTCCCTGGGAAACCTGTAAGGCATTGCTTTATCAATGCGATTAGCTAGTGCCTGCATCTCCGGGGCTTGCTTCATCACTGACTTAGAAAGCCTGCTTCTGTTCGTTCCGTTGTTTGACATTTGATTCTCCTTAGTGTTAGTAGTTTCAGAATAAGCTGGAGAAGGTTGTATATTTTGTCTACAACCTTCTAAATTTTACCAATATTTTTTAAGGCAAAATACCTTTACAAAATCAAAAGTTATTATTAGCAAATTGTTACCAACTTCCACTAGACAAATCACCAAAGGCTCCGGGTGGTAATTCCCAATTTTTAACTTCTATTGGAAAAGTCAACGAGCTACTTTGTTCTACCCATTTAGGGTCAACTTTCCTTTGCTGAGACAGCTTGATTCTATCTTTAATAAACTGTTTATTTCTAGCAATAGAAATTTTCAACTTCTCCTCATAAGAGCTTATTTCATCAAAAGTAGATTTGGAATACTTCGTTTATTTTGTTCATTTAGGCTTTGTATAAATCTTTCAAATGGAACGTTTGGAGTATTTTTGTACCTGCCTGTCGCTTCTGTTTCATAATCAGCGAGCGCCTCATTTCATAGGTCTTGCTGTTCCTTGGTTAGATTTGAAAGACCAGGGGGAATTTTAGCTTGTTCATTAGGTAATTAAGGCAGAGTAACGGTAGCAGAAACCACTGCTACCACTACCTATGTCAACTACCTAATACGGACGTGCTTGCCACGAGGTAAAATTTTAGCAATAACTTCACCGTTCTTGCCGTAGAAACAACCATCCTCTGATTCTTTAGCCAGTTTTTCGATAGCTTTCCAGTCAATATGCTGAATGGTCTCAGTTATAACAAACTCATCTGGTACATTAGCTGAATCAACCTCTTGCTGTTTCCATACAGGGGCAACACTGTTATTGCAAACGGTAAATTTAAACCGTTCACCTTTATATCCACCAATATTCATGACAATGGACTTCACCATATTGATAATGCGACTGGCTGTATTCTTCTTAGCAACAGCCTTTTCTCTCATTATACGAGACTCTTCCTCGTAGGCTTCACCCTCTTTGTTAAGCATCTTGGCTGCAAAATAGCAAGCTTCAAGTTTATCTCCCAAATTACTGATATTCCGAAATAGCTTTTGCTCGTATTCTTCAATAAACTCAGTCTGGTTATCTTCTATCGCTATCTCAAGGTTTGAGATGTCGGTCTTGACCATTTCTGCTAACTCTAGTAGAGTAGGTTTCTTATCTTCTGGGAATCTGTTGTCTGATTTTGCTAATGTCATTTTTCCTGAGATATAAACACCAAAATATATGGCGGTAGCCATACTACCGCTGCTCAAGTCTTAACAGTCTACGTTAAACTCGCGGACTACCCACACGCCACGCCTTTTGTTAGTAGGCTCTTGTATCCTTTTGTGGATGAACCATTGATTATGCACTAACTCTAATATTTGTAGCCCGGTCTTAGTTTGTGAATATCTCCAGTTAACTCTTTCCCAAGCTGCTTTTGCTTGCTTTAGATTGTACCTCCTCGCAATGGATAGCATGGCTACTACCTTGCGTTCGTGACCGATAAACTGACGCTGGCAAACGCTATTGTCGTCTATCTCATAGGAAAGGTAAAATTCGCTGGCTTCTTCTTCTGCTTTGTAAGAAGTAGTATCAAACAGCTCTAGCTGTTCCATTTGTCCCAGCATTTTACTGTTACTACCAAAGTTAACGCTTGTTTTCCTTGGTTGGTACAAACTGGTATCAAATAGCTCTAGTTGTATTCTCATTCCAATCAATAAAGAAACACCACAACTAGAGGCGATCGCCATAATAAAAGGGATAGGAGGAAACACCCCCTATCACCATTTAATTAGTTTTCAAACTTTAATAACTTTCTCAGTTCTTTCTCGTTGGTTCGCAAAGCTTTAGCAGCCATAACTACTGCAATTTCCCATTCAATAGCTACACCGTCACTGTGAATCACGCAACGGTCATCGTAAGCCGTCGTTATTAGATAAGCGCACATTACCAATATGTCGTAGGGCTTATAAGCAGTCTTGCAGAAGTCAAAGTAGTTTCCAACTTCATCCTGTTCTGACCACTCTTCTATCTCGTAAATCCGGGAAATATGTAGGGTTTCGTGGCTCCCGTCGCCATTAGGTGCGATGCGCTTCTCTAATTCAGCACCACCGAACCATTGACCAGTAACAAGAGTGTTGCCTTCTGGTATTGCTTTATTCTTATCGCTTGGCCATGTTATCCCGAATTGACCGTCGGCAGTCCAATCGCCTCGCTTCTGGTTGGATGAACCGTTAAACCAAATCCTGTCAAAGCTAAACTCTGGTTCAGAATCAGGTTCACCATGACCTCCAACGATGTCAATGCCTAAAGCTCGGACTTCTTGGCAACATATCTTGACTGCTAACGCAATCGATCCAAAATGTTTGATTTCTGATGGCCGATCGAAATAGTGTGTATAACCCATAATTAGTTTATTTCCTAGTTCAAAAAACACTAAAACAAATGGCGATCGCCACTTTAAAGTAAGAAAGGGAAAATTCCCTTTCCGTTGCTTAATTACTGTAACAAGCTAGATGCAATCCCTCTCATAAACTCTGGCGGTACTGCATTCCCTAATCCCTGTTGGCTTAAGGCAGGTTTATCAGGTAGAATAAAATCATCAGGAAATGTCATTAGCCTTGATGTCACCCTGGGGCTGATTTTCTTTGTTACCTTCCTGGTAATAATATCTGCCCAGTGCGAACCTCCGCATTTTTCCAATGCTCGTATAGTAGGTGCTGGCTCCCACCATTCTCGACCTCTTGCGTTCTTTACATTTGCTCCACTCCTGGGCATTAGTAATGGACGTTTTGGGTTGTCCTTAAGTAACTTAGATTGCCAATCAGCCAGATCACATTCTTCTAATCCTGGAATTAAATCTTTGACGGCCTGAAACCATCCCTTCTGCTCCTGCTGCTGAAGCATTGGGAGAAATGATTCTTTGGAGGCCCTCAGTATCAGTCTTTTCCTCGATTGGGGTACACCAAATGAACTTGCATCTAGTACGTCCCAATAAACAAAATATTTAGCCTTATTGAGACAATCAACTATTGATTTAAACGATTCCGAAGCAGCGTAACCTGGCACGTTCTCTAAAGTGAAGTATTTTGGTTGCAAGTATTTAATAAACTTAATTAGTGCTAACCCTGCATCTGCTTCAGGATGTCTATTTTTCAACCTCCTAGCTGTCGAATATTCTTGGCAGGGGGGTGAAGCGTGGATAAATTCAACTTCACTTAAAGATGTTGGCTCTAAATCTCGAATATCGCTTACCACTACGTTAGTCTCACGGAAATTAGCTCTAAAGCAATCGGCGATAGCTTCATTCTTTTCCACAGCCCATCTAGATTTTCCAAGTCCAGCCATTTTTAGACCAATATCTGCACCTCCAAAGCCAGAAAAGAAGGTTCCAAATTCTTCCACGTTAGTAACTCCTGATTTTGTAAAGGTTGAGGGCAATCAAACTACCCTCGTCTTGTTTGGCTGGCTAGAACAACGTTAACTGCTGATATCTTAACCAATCAGGCAATGAAAAATCTCCTAATGGATAGGAAATTACCTCTACTCCTTCAACTGCTTTGCTAGCAGCTAAGGTTCCCCAAGTTCCACTACCTCCACCTTTCCAGGGAGAACTAGGTTTACATTCTTCTGGGCAAGGCTTATTCGGAAAGCCTACCGCAATATCTCCAGCAGACAATGAATTGACCATACGTTGAGAGCGTTCTGCATACGCCCACTTTTTAGTAGCAGCATTGTTTAATAACTCTTGCTTGACGACCAAGCGTAGATAATGACAACCTTTGTCTTTTGCTAAGTTGCCGGTCATCGTATCAACTCCAGGCGCGTCGCCTACTACCCACATACAGTTCTCACCTAGATTTTCAGGGAGGTACTGATGAGCGACTTGCAATACCTTCTCCCTTTGGTCTACCAGTAGCTTTCTTGGTCCAGTGAATAAAATTCTCTTCATAGTTAAATAAGTACACACCGCAACAAACGGCGGTAGCCATTAATTAATAGATGGCTATAACAAATGTTCCATGCTTACCTGGGCGATGATTTCTTCAGCAAATTTAGGGTCATTAGCCATTTTGTTAATCAGTTGTGTCATCTCTGGGTACTTTTTAACAAGAAATATATAATCATCCCAAGTCTCTCTATCTATCCTGCCACCAAGGTTTAGCAGCTCATGCTTACCTGTCTTAAGTATGCTCTCAAGTTTTATTATTATCTCTTGGCTTGGTGGGTAATAGGTGCATCCCCTCTCTATTTTGCATAAGTAAGAGGGACTAATCTTGACGCTTTCGGCAAGTTGCCTTTGAGATAACCCTCTTGCCTCTCGTACTTCCCTTAACTTTTTGCCCAATAAGTTTTTCATCACTAATTGACTAATAGTTCAAGCACTATTACCATGATATCACCATTGCTCCAGGGACTATAATCTATGATTTAGTGCCTAGATAAATGGTGAGTAGATAATTATGATTCGATGTCGTATTTCTCTACAAATACTAATAGTTTGGGAAACTGTGCAATAATTGGAAATTTATACGCTAAGGGTTAATAAAACCGAAAGTATTAATTAATATAGCTTTCGGTTTTGTAAAATGTTTAGTAAAAATTAACCGCAAAAAAATTATTGATTAAAAATTTAACCGAATAAGAATTAGGGTCTGCAATTCCAAATAAAAACTCAATAATTTTGGTCTGAAAAAACTTCTCCAGTTTTATGTCTCCACAAATCATCATTAACTTGATAAAATAAATAACCAGGGATTTGAAAAGATTCGATTTTAGAAATAACTTCTTTTAAAGTACCTTCAACTTTATAAAAATGAATTTTTTTTCAGAGAAATTCAGAGCCTCCGATATTATTACTTTGATTTTTGGCATAAATAAATAGTCTATAAATCTTGATATAGGAGATTATATCTGGAATTTGATTTATGGCAGTAGTCCATATAATTTGCACCGTAAGAAAATGGACTAAGTTTTCTCCCTTGTGGGGGTTCTCATTATCAAGGAATGCTTGCGATGGGAGTAAGAAGCTCCCACTGCCATGCTTCATAACCAAAATAATGATAATGTACTACCATTACAATGCCCAACTATCAATTAATCTAAATCTGATTCTTTTCCAGATAAAGAAAATTGCTTAGAATAAATATTAATTGGCACAAGCTTTATTTGGTTTTTGAACATTGAATTATGTTTATTAACTGCTTCTTCATAATCTCTACAAGCACGCTTAAATTGAAATTGTTGTTCATAAAAAATCCTCTTACAACCTCGCAGTTTCTGTTCCCGAAGTAAGTGGTTAATTCTAAACCAGAAGAAAGCGAAACCATTTTGATAGCGATCGTAACCATACACTACTCCGGCATCAGTTACATAAGCTAAAATTGCCATCGCTGCAAGTAAGATTACGTCATAAAACTCAGGTGGCCAGTCTTCCCCACTATAGAGAGCAACAGAAGTACCTACAAGCATAGTCGGTGTTACCCAAACGATGGTATTTGCTAGTCTTTGCCAAAGTTTAATTTCATTTTGAGACAAGGGAGATATTTTGGCGGAAAATAACTGAGAACAGATTCCCAACTCAAATAAAATAATTACTACAGGTAACAATATAGTGGCAAGAGTAACAGCAAAAGACCCCGGAGGAAATGCTTGAGATGCTAAATATTCTACTGGTTGTTTAATTAAGACAAAGTTGATAATAAGAACCGCAAAAAAGAATGAAAGCATGAAAAAATAACCAAGTGCTTTTCTGATACCCTCCCTCAAAAATTCTGGATATTCTTGCTGCAACTGTATCAACTCATTTTCGATTTTCACCTTTATCTCTTCAGTTTCCAGTGCTTTATAGAGATGTTGAAATCTCAATGACTCAAGATGACGGATGTGAATGAGCGATCGCTTCTCTTGTGCTTCAGACTGCAACTTCTGTTTGATTTTTTGTTGCTCTTGTTCATTTTGCGATCGCCTCTCTTCCCTTTCCTTCTCCAACCTTTGTTTCTCTTCTTGCCGTTGTTTTTCCTCATCTGCCAATTTTTGATAGTATGCTCGTTGTCTAGTCTCAAATTCTTGACCTTCTTTACCCTTACCTAAAGAAAAATTATTCATGTCTATTTTCCTCCCTTGTTTACTTGAGTAACTAAATATTGAAAAGCAGCGGGTACTGACTCAAAAGCTTTATGCTCTATGTTGTAAAATATCCCTTTACTTCCTGCACCATTTACTAATAAAACTTCGGCATTAGTCTCAAACTCGGCAGCTTGAATACCGACGTTATCTAAACCATCAGTAATAAATACGGCAAACTTTCGGGGTTGTTGTCTCCAAGTTGTATCGCTTTCTGCTAGAAACAACCTGGTGCGGTTCACTCCTCCTTGAATATCACTGCTACCACAATTGACAGGATGTCCTAAAATAGGTTGAATTTTAGTTGTCATAAATTCCTGAATTTTGACTTCGCTCTGACTTTGCCACTGTTGGATAGAATTCTGATAATCCCCTAAAATTTCTAAATCATTTTGACGTAGGGTTTGATATTCAGCTAATTTTTGTTTATACTCCTTCTTTTGCTTCCTATATGTAAAAGCATTACCTTGGTTTGTAGGTTCAACAGGTGCAACAGGATGATTAAAACCTGCATTAACTAACACTGGTTGTTGTTCAAGTCTAATTCTTGCTAAGGGGCGGTTACTGTCGTAACAAAAGGTTCCTACTGCTATCTCCCCTCCATTTCTTTGTAATAGGAGTGACAAAATCTGAAAATCTTCAAGTTTTGGTTGTTGGATGCGACTCCAGTTAACGCTACCTGTTTTATCCATAATAATTGCTATTTTGACTGGAGGTGACTGGGGTTGATTTTCCAAAACTGTTTTGACTTCCGGTAAAGGTTCAGATATAGTAGGGGATATGGTATCAGTGGGAGTTTTGCTCTCTACTTTTCCGCCACAGCTTGCTAAAAGGCTGGCTAAAATAGGTGATAGAATAATCAAAATATAGGGTCTTTTCATCCGTAAAGCCATTGTTGATGACCTCTTTGACAGAGTGTTTTTGTTGACAATTTAACTATTACACACGCAAAGTAATTAACGTAATTGAAAGCTAAAAAAAATCGTCTATTCTTGATGATAAAAGGCTTTGATTATCTTCTAAATTCAATCATTGAATCAGTTGAATGCCTAAAACAAGAACTGTTGGTATCAAATGATTAAGGAATAAAGATTACAGTTTTTTTTTGCAGTTTCAACTATGAATTCAATTAACAAACTAAGCAGTGACTGATTAAGCTAAAGGTGTCTATTAACCAAGTGGTAAATCAATATGAGTATTAATAATGAAGTTGCCAAAATGTTCAAATGGTTAGTGAGCGGACTTTTAGATGCTGCTGAAGAATATTACTCAGGTGAATATCTTATCTTACGCGATCGCGAATTAGCTACAACAGTTTAACTGTTTAAGGGGATGTCTTCAGAAAGTCAATGTTTAATCTTAACTGCTGCTTCAGAGTTGACATGAAATCTGGTAGCATTGGTAGAATCATCATTGAAAAATAATAGTCAATATTGTCGGGGTAAACTGCTGTTTGCTCCTACAACAAACGATAAATTCAGGAGTTTTATTACCGAAAAATTTAGGTTTAAAGCCTCTCCTTTCAAGGAGAAAAAAATAAATTTTTTCCTTTGAATCAATCCTCTCCCATTTAGGGAGAGGTAATTATCCATTATCCATTATCCATTAATGAATATGTCTAATTTTGCTCAATCTTTCAAGGATTTATACAACAAAAAAAACTTTAAGTCAGCTTATGCACTGGCTAAAGATAGCGAACTTGAAGCATACCATCTCACTAAAATAATGAAAAATCCCATCTTAAATCCCACTGAAAAAACCATCGAAAAGTTAGCCCAAGCTTTTGCCGAAAATAATAATACTGATGTTGAAACTGAGAAAGAAGAAATTCAACAGTTTTTTCAAGAATGGAGAGATAAAAAATCGTCTACAGGAGATAATTCACCTATGAATCAAGTTCAGTCTTGGAGTTTAAATCTGGAAGTAACAACAAATGATTTATCTGAATTTCAGAAAAATATCTTGCCGGATATTATGGCTCAATTGGAAAGTGTGGGAGAAGGAATGATTATTGTTAAGTATGCTAAAAAAGGTTCTATTATTTTAGGTTTAGAAAGTAGTAGTGAATCCTATCTGAAGATTAGAAATAGTTATCTGAATGGAGAGTTAAGTGAATTGTTAGGTTTTACTGTTTCAGACTTACAAATTCAGCCTAGTTTAACTCAATGGTTTCAAGATATGTTTACTCAGGGTTGGCAAAGTGCTGAGGAATTACTAACACCACAACGGTTAACTCCGGCTTTCTTTGCTCAGGAGGCAAAACGGGCAAAACAGATTAATTTACAGGTTTATTTAATCACACATTCGGTTATTTTGTTGATGAATATATCTAGAGAAAATGAAGCAGAAATAACGGTTAATTTGAAAGTTTTCTCTCCTATTGAATCTGACAATTTACCTCCCGATTTAAAGTTGAAAGTTTTGTCAGAGGGTGAAACATTTGGAGAGGTTACGGCGAGAAGTAACGATAGCTTTATTCAGTATGAATTTCAATCTGAACAGGGTGATGAATTTACTATTGCTTTGGAATTAGGGGAAGCTATAGTTACAGAGGATTTTGTTGTGTAAATAATTATTAATACTGGCAAGTTGTTTTTAACTTTCAAGTATTGTTATAGCAGTTCTTTAATCTATAATATCCCCCACACCTCGCTTGGAAAGGGGGGAGCTAACAAAAAGTCCCCCTTACAAAGGGGGGTTTAGGAGGATTATAAACGTACTTCATAACTGTGGGAATTGCTATAAAACAAGCAAAAAGGTTCGTAAAATGATTGTAGGGATGTTCCTGGGAGAATCCCTACTAAGATAATCAATTCTGCAATAACTCTACCTTAACTACTATGAAAAAATTAGCAATTATTGATTTAAAGGGTGATTTTGTCCAGGGATTTTCAGCTACAGTCAAGATTTGGAGTGGCGATCGCCCTACTGCTGACCCTATAGCTGGTAAAGAAGGGGTTTTACCAGGTAATTCTGAGTTACTATCTCTTTACGAAACATGGGTTAAAGCTTATGAAAATCATATTAAAATTGCTCATCAATTAACTCAAGCTCAAGATAGGGAAAGTTCTGCTACATTTGCTCTGAAACAAAAACCAAAGACAAGTAATGCTAGTTTAGAATTAGATCAAAGAGTGGCTTATGACAGTTGTAATGCAGCCACAACAGAATTACTTTCTAATTTTAATAATTGGTTAAAATATTCTGATTTTTCTCTAATTATAGAAGAAATAAAAATATATCAACCTCAGCGCATTTTAATTGAAAGTAATAATTTTGAGTTGCGTAAAATGCCTTGGCAAAAGTGGGATTTGTTGGAGTCTCATAATTTTACTTTGACAGAAATTGGTTTGACTTCTCCTAATTTTCAATCTACTAATGTTGAGCTAATTAAAAGTTCTCAAAAGCCAGCATCTCAAGAGGGTGTAAAAATTTTAGTGGTATTAGGAAAAGATGCAAATATTGAGTCAACATTTGAGAAGTTTCAGAAGTTTAAATGTGACGTGACAGTAGTGAGAAATTTGCCGGAGTTAGATGTGCCTTTATGGGAAAAATATTGGGATATTTTGATTTTTAACGGGCATAGTGAAACTGAGGGTGATGGGAAGAAAGGTACTTTTCAATTGAGTGATGGTAACTGGTTGACTATTTCTGATATTAAAGGTCATTTTCGACAAGCTATTAATCATAATTTGAAAGTAGCGATTTTTAATTCTTGTGATGGTTTATGTTTGGCTTATCAATTGGCAGAAGGTGAGGATTTACATTTACCGCAAATTATTGTGAT
>JAAUYJ010033272.1_pt1 | contig 47112 bp, 42 predicted proteins | sample 7278031 | NCBI WGS metagenome assembly JAAUYJ01 (sample SAMN14350222, study PRJNA611818) | marine sediment metagenome | isolation source: surface marine sediment (1.8m) | place: French Polynesia: Moorea | collected 2018-08 | reverse complement strand
TTGAGAATCAGAAAGGGAAATAGAATACGACAGGTTAAAACCTGTCGAGTCGGGTTTCATCCCCCCTTTACAAAAAGGAGGCTCTCACCCTCCCGTCTTTTTCTGGTAGGCAGTAGTCAGGAAAAAGCTCTGATCATTTCCGATCCCACCGATGAGGGGCAACTTATTGCCGTTAATCCTATTTGTAGTCATGCTGGTTGTACCGTAGCTTGGGACTCAGAGAAACAACTCTTTATTTGTCCCTGTCATGACTCTCAATTCAGTAGTGATGGTCAGGTTGCTGGTGGACCTGCTACAAAAGCGTTAGCTAGTTATGAGGTGAAATTAGAAGGAGACGCAATTTTAGTTAAAACCAGCTAAGGAATTGGCCCAAAAATAAGACAAACAGGAGGTTTAGCCTCTCCTTTTTGTCTTACGTTGATGGTTAATGGGTAACCCATAACCATCAATCCTAATAGGCTATCCTTGAGGGTTTAACCAACCTGCACTTAAAACGATAGTTAAGCCAATAAAGACGGTACTAAGAGTCCAAGTAATTTGATTTAAGGTTTTCTCCGCACTTTTGGCAGAGGTAAATAACTGTGCTTGTCCCCCAATACCCCCTAAACCGTCCCCTTTGGGACTGTGTAAGAGGATGAGAACAATTAATAAAACCCCTGAGATTGTCCAAATAATTTGAATGAGTTGTGGTAAGGTCATAATTTTATTAAGAATACTTTATGTTTCCTCATCTTACCAAAATAACATGGTCACACTTCATCCATAGTCTTTTTAAGGGATGGATAAAATGTGACTTGACAGATTTTATCCCAAAGCTTAACGAGCAATGCGAACAGGTGTACGATTTGCTCTGATTTCTACCTCTGTTGGTGCAATCAGCGACTGCCCAGTCATTTCCGATGGTTGAGGCAGTTGTAGAATCTCTAAGATGGTTGGAGCAACATCGGCTAATTTCCCATCATCCCTTATTTCTACTAAGCCACCATGACCTGCAATTTTCCGTTGTTCTCCTTCTACTACAATTAAGGGAACTGGGTTAGTGGTATGTGCTGTCCAAGGGTTGCCATTCTCGTCTCTCATGGTTTCAGCATTGCCATGATCTGCGGTAATCACGGCGGTTCCTCCGAGTTTACTGATGCTGGAGAGCAATTGACCTAAGCAATTATCAACGGTTTCGATGGCTTCAATGGCGGCCCTTGTATTGCCTGTATGGCCTACCATATCGGGATTAGCATAGTTAATGACGATGAAGGCATAAATACCTTTTTCTACAGCCTTACAAGCTGCTTCGGTTACGGCTTCAGCCGACATAGCAGGAGACTGATCGTAAGTAGCCACCATAGGACTTTGAATGAGCTCTCTGTCTTCTCCTTCCAAGGGCTGTTCTAACCCACCATTAAAGAAGTAGGTAACGTGGGGATATTTTTCGGTTTCTGCCACCCGAAATTGTTGTAACCCATGACGGGCGATGACTTCCCCTAAAATGTTGTTGAGGTTTTGGGGTTCAAAAGCTACTTTTACAGGAAGTCGGGGATCGTATTGGGTGAAGGTAACAAAACTAAGAGGTTGGATTAATTCACGCTCAAAGCCATCAAAGTCAGGTTGGGTCAAAGCCCCACACAGTTGTCTGGCTCGGTCAGGTCTAAAATTAAAGAAAACCACCCCGTCTCCTGCTTCAATGGCACCTGGAGCGACTCTGGTGGGGGGAATAAATTCGTCTGTTTTGTCTTGGTTATAATAATCCTCTAGGACTTCAACGGCTGAGCGTCCATCACCAACACCGTTTTCAGTCATCATGTCATAAGCGAGTTTTACCCTGTCCCAACGGCGATCGCGATCCATGGCGTAGTAACGTCCACTAATAGTGGCAATGCGCCCCATGCCTAGTTGTTTGAGGTGAGCAGTAATTTTGGCGATCGCTTTTATGCCGTCGGTGGTGTTGGTATCTCGACCATCGGTAATCGCATGAACACAAACATCGCTTATTTGTTCTTTTTGGGCTAGGTTAAGTAATCCTAACAAATGGCTAAGATGGGAATGAACCCCTCCTTCTGAACATAAACCTATCAGATGCAGTTTTCCATTGCGGGAACGAACCTCTTCACAAAGACCAAGCAAGGCTTTATTGTGGTAGATTGAGCCGTCTTCCACTGCATCCGATATTCTCACTAATTCTTGCGGCACAATGCGCCCTGCACCAAGGTTGAGGTGTCCCACTTCAGAGTTTCCCATTTGTCCCTGAGGAAGGCCCACAGGTTTACCTGATGTCTTGATCAGGGTTCTGGGGTAGGTAGTCCACAGGCAATCCATTACTGGGGTTTTGGCCATTGCGATCGCATTATCTTCTTCGTTTGGACGATAACCCCAGCCGTCTAGGATTATCAGCACCACTGGAGATACAGGTGCTTGTGCCATGTTTATTCACCTAATGTTCTATTTGCCATTGTTATTGATCATAACATTTTTCCTATTCATTTATCCATGTTTTTCTGTATTCTTAATCACCTTTTTTGTGGTAATTATACTCATTTAATTTTAATTTAATAATAGAGTAGGTTAGCTATTTACCAATCATCTTCATCTTCTAAGATAGCTTGTTGTTGTAAAGGGGATTTTTGGAAATTATCTATTTCTTCTGTTTCTTCTGTCCAACTATCTGTTAAAGGCTGTACTACTTTAGTAATAGCATCTTTAACAAAATCTTTGAGAAACTCATCTTTTCTACTGAGTTGAAACTGTCTTTGTACAACTTCTGTTATTCCTCCATCTCCCCAGTCTTGATCATGACGAAAATACTCAACAAAACTTTTCCCTGCAATACGAGTTAAATAGGCTGCTGTTACTCCTTGAATGGCTTTACCGATGAGATAGGTTGAGACATTTAATTGTAACGCTTTTCCTAATAAATCCACTGCTCCTTTTACAACTCCTAAACTGACTAAAGTTTTTCCTAAAGATAGGGCGAGTTCTTTACCTCGTTCGCTGTTAATTTCACATCCATAAATTTTGCCAATTTCCATGACCATTTGCGCATTAACGGCGGCAGTTGCTAACATATCGACAACGGGTAATGGGGTAATAGAAATGACTCCAGCACTGATCCATTGATAACGTTCAATAATTTGTTCACTTCCTCTTTTTCGTTGACGTTCAATTAGCTTTTTAGCATCTTCTCCTAATCGTTGAGACTGTAGTAAAATATTGTCAGCAATTAAGTCTTCCCCTTCCGCTCTTAATATGGCTACTAATCTTTTAATTAAGGGAGTAATATTAGGTTCTGGTTCAATAATTTCTCCTGTTTCTGAGGTAAAAAAAGGAGGATTAGCTGATAAGCAAATAATATCTTTTTCAGCGATAAATGACTGTACCCTATCTTGGAGTTGTTTTAAAATATCCCCTTCTTCTTCTTCTGTATACAAATCAATTTTATTAAAAACAAGTAAGGAACGCTTGCCTAAATTGACTAAAATTTCTAGGGGTTTATATTCAGATTTTCTTAAATCATTATCCACAACAAATAACAATAAATCAGCTTCAGTTGCTAACTGTCTAGCGAGTTCTTCTCTTTCAGTTCCTGCTATTCCTGCTTCGAGAATACCTGGAGTATCTACAATCGTAATTTCCCTGGATAAACCCTTCAATTTTAGACAATAACTTTCTCCTATTTTGGTGGTTCCCATTGTTGGTTCCACCTGACCAACAATGTCACCAATTATGGCATTAACAAGGGATGTTTTTCCTGCTGATCCTGTGCCAAAAACAACCACTTTTAAGTTTCCTCTGTTTAAATTTTCAGCAATTTCCTGAGAACGTTTTAATAAAGTTTTTTGTGCAACTTTGTCCTGAATTTGTTGCATTTGATTACGAATAGCTTGTAAGTTCTCTTGTGCTGCTTCTGTCTTTTGTTCTGGTAATTTAAGATTAGTACGACGTTTTTTTTCTCGACTGTTGTGACGAGATGAAAAAATATTAAAGTAATAAACAAAAGCATAAATCAATAACCCTAATAAACCCATAATTAGGAAAACCAAAAAATTTGCCAGTAAAGGGGCAGTAAAAGCAATTGATATATACAGTCTATAAATAGAATTAATTAGGCGAATAATTGACCAAAAAATCAAACTCAAGCCAATAACTAAAATAATTAAACGAGGAAGAGGCATAAAACAAAATTTATTAATTTTACAAAATGTTGATGACACTATTTATGATAACTATTGTCTATTTATTATATAACAATCTTCATAAATTGGTCATATCAATAACTATCTTATCCATAAAAAGTTTATTTACTAAACAATCAACTTTTTGGCTGGAGTGTTAGTGAATGATTGGCCCACTCACATTATTTTTATTTCCATTTATTGCTAATTTAACTCCTGCCTCTAAATATTTGCAGAATCTTTTTGTTATGGGGAAAGATACCTTAGACAAACTAAACTTAACTGCATTGGCGTTAACTGCATTGGTTATTACAATAACTTTATTAACTTGAAGGCATTCAGAAGTGTTCGTTATTCTACTCAATTTGCTGGCAATATTCAAGCGGCAAAACTCCTTAAAGATAAATGGAATGTCTCTATATCCTAGTTGATTGGTAATCAAGAAACAATCACCATAACCTCTGATATTGTTAGACTATTTAAAGGGGTTTCTGGTGGTTGAGGATGGTAAAAATCTTTCTCTCCTTGCCATAATTATCCTGAGTGGTATAAAGTTAGGGGAATGACTAAAAATTTTAACCGATTAACAATGATTAGTGTTATTACTCCCGTTTATAATGGAGAAACTTTTATAGAGTCTTGTCTTAAAATTGTTATTGAGCAAAATTGTTCTCAGGTAGAACATATTATTGTCGATGGTGGATCTCAAGATAGAACAGTTGATATTATTAAAAAATATGCGGCTCAATATTCTCATATTCGTTGGCTTTCAGAACCAGATAAAGGTCAATCTGATGCCATGAATAAAGGAATTGAAATGGCAAAAGGGGAAATTATTGCTATTTTAAATGTTGATGATTATTATGAGCCTAATGTTCTTAATAAAATTGAAAAAATATTTACCAATTTACCCGAACCGAGTTTATTGGTAGGTAATTGTAATATTTGGGATACTCAAGGCAATCTTAAATCTGTGAATAAGCCCTCAAAATTACACATTACTGATTTATTATTAGGATGGACTTTTACTCAACCTCCTGTTAATCCCTCTGCTTATTTTTATCATAAATCACTTCATGAAAAAATTGGTTTATACAGTCTCTCTGAGAATTATACGATGGATATTGATTTTTTACTGAGAGCGGTTCAAGTAGCAAAAGTCAAATATGTAGATGAAATTTGGGGAAACTTTAGATATTTAGAAGGAACAAAAAGTTTTCAAGATGCTCAAAATGAAAGAGGAGAGGAACGGTATAATCAACTCCTGAAAACCTATAGACAAAAATTACCTATCTTTTTACAATTATATATGCTAATTTTAGTTAGAGTTAAATATTTTTCTCGATATCCTAATCAGATTCTTCCTTCTATTCAACAAAAAATTAAATCCTTATTGTCTGGGAATAGTTGAGAGGATAAAGTTCTTATTGTACATTGTCAACATTCGTGTGTATTTGATTAATTGAGATTAAGATGAAATTATTGATAATTTTTCCTTCACAGATACGGGGTGGTGCCGAAGAATATGCACTAACAATTGGAAAATCTGCTGTTAAAAAGGGGTTGAAAGTAGATGCTGCTTTCCCACAAACTCAAGATACAGAATCTTTAATTAAGGATTTTCAACAAACAGGAATTACTTATCATAATTTAGATATTGCTCCAGTTGAAGGAAAGCGTTTCAAGTTATTTAGAGAACATATTCCTCATGTTTCTAGAAGTCTGTCTTTGTTGAAAAAAGTACAGCCTGATGTGGTTCATTTAGTTGTTCCTTGGCCTCATTGGTGTTTCGATACATTAATTACTTGTGCTATGTTAAAGGTTCCAACTGTTGTTGTATTTCAGTTGTTTACAAGTCATTTTTCTTATAGTAAACCACGGCTAAAACTTTATCAGTGGGCTTATTCTAGAAAACAAAAATGGATTGCTATCTCAGATAATAATCGAGCCTTTGTTAGTCAGTCTTTTCAACTGCCTAAAGAAGAATTTGCTATTATTTATAATGGCTCAAAAATAGATTCTAATTTTATCAATTACTCTCCAGAAGAAATGATCAATTTACGCCATGAAGTTCGTCAAGAAATTGGAATTGATACCGATGATATTATTTTATTGACTGTAGGGCGTTTAGAATTTCAAAAAGGTTATCAAGACTTAGTAAAAGTGATTAAACCTGTTATCAAAGAATTTCCTCAAGTTAAATTTATTTGGGTAGGAGAAGGAACCAAAAGAGATGATTTAGTCAAACAGATTCAAGATGATGATATTAGTAATAATGTAATTTTACTAGGATATAGAAAAGATGTTCCTAGATTGCTTAAAGCCAGTGATTTATTCGTTTTCCCAACTTATTTTGAGGGAGGCCAATCCTTTGTTATTAGTGAAGCTATGGCCCATAATTTACCTATTGTTACATCAGATGCCAGTGGGATTCCAGAAATCATTGATAATAAAGTTCATGGATTACTCTTTTCTCAAGGAGATAAAAAAGAACTTAAAGAAGCAATCTTGTGGGGATTAAAAAATCCTGAAGCCATGAAAAGAATGGCTATCAATGCCGCTCAAAGAGTCAAAGATTTTTCAGAAGAAAAAATGGTTGATCAAACAATAGAAATAATAACAAACATGACTCATTAAAATAATCATGAAAAAGATTAACATTATTACAGTAGATAATAGTGGTGGCTTAACCAGAGATGCCAAACTATTAAAGGAAATTTTACAGGAATCAGGGTTTAAAGTATCACTATTTGAAGTGGGAAAACAGACAATTGGACATAAATTACATAAACTATATACCGAGGGTGAATATTTTTTCAGCCAAAAAATTAGACAATCACCTCCTTATGATATCAACCTCTTTTTGCAGGATGTTATTCCTGCTTGGTTTTCCCGTGCAAAAATTAATTGTTTAATCCCTAATCAAGAATGGTTTAGGGATAATTTTTTGCCTTTTCTACCTCACTTTGATTACATTCTTTGTAAAACAAAATATGCACAATCTATTTTTGAAAAACTAGGATGTCAAACAGAATTCATTAGTTTCACCAGTTTTGATGGTTGGGCTCATCAACAGAAAAAAGATTATAATCATTTTTTTCACTTAGCAGGAAGTAGTTCCATTCAAAAAGGAACAAAAACAATTATTGAGGTTTGGAGTAAACATCCCGAATGGCCTTCTCTTACCTTAAGACAAAAGAAACAACCCTTCCATATTTCTGCCCCTAATATAAACTATATTTATGACTTCTTAGACGATAAAACACTCCAAAAATATCAAAATAGTTGTGGAATTCATTTATGTCCATCTGAAGCCGAAGGATTTGGTCATTATATTGTAGAAGCCATGAGTACCAAGGCTTTAACTTTAACCACAAATGCTCCTCCTATGAATGAACTAATTACCCCCGAAAGAGGTGTATTAGTGGATTATAAACAGACAAAAACCCAAAGACTAGGAACTAATTATTATGTAGATTGCCAAAACTTAGAAGGGAAAGTAGAATCAATTTTAGCTATGAGTTATCAACAGAGAAAACAACTGGGAGAAAAAGCGAGAAATTGGTATATTGAAAATGATCAATTTTTCCGTCAAAAAATTGTTGACTTTTTGAGAGATTTATGATAGCAAAGCAAACGAAAGACGAAATCATAATCGTTGGTGCTGGTATTGGGGGTTTAACCCTAGCCCGTGCTTTGGAAAAAAAGGGCGTGAATTTCCAATTATACGAACAAGCTAATTCCTTTGAAGCCTTAGGCTATGGAATTCAACTAAGCCCTAATGTGGTGCGAGTGTTTGAGGAACTAGGTTTACTAAAACAGCTAGAGAAAGTCTCACATCCTTGTCTGGGTTTTGAGTTGCGTTCTTTCAAGGCAGATAACGTCTTAGCAACCTGGCAACTAGATAGTCCTACTCCCTATTATCAATGCCGACGGGCCGATTTACACCAAATATTGTTTAATTCTCTTGAAGATAAAAGTCGCACTCATTTCTCACAACGTCTAGAATCTTACGAACAAAAAGAGGAGCACCTTTGTCTTCACTGGGAAAATGGAAACCCCATAACCACAAAAGCATTAGTTGCCGCAGATGGGGTGCGTTCTCAGGTTAGGCGATCGCTATTTCCTGAATATGAAGCTAAATATGCTGGGTATGCCGCTTATAGAGCAATTTTACCCTTTCAAGATAAATATAGTCCTCTATGGGGTAAAACAACAGTTTGGATGGGAAAAAATCATCATGTTGTGGTCTATCCTAATGGGAAAGACAAAGACTCCACTGCTTGGCTAAATTTAGTCTTAGTAGTCAAAGATAAGCGTTGGAGCCAACAGGGTTGGACTATTCGTACAGATAAAGATAAAGTGGCCAAAGAATTTAGCAATCGCTCAGCTTTGCTCAATGACATTTTAAAAGATATGGTCGCTAGTGCTGAACCTTGTTTCAAATGGGGTTTATTTATCCATGAACCCTTACCTTATTGGTCAAAAGGGAACGTAACCTTATTAGGGGATGCAGCACACCCCATGCTTCCCTTTCAGGCACAAGGGGCAGCCATGGCCATAGAAGATGCTTACCTATTAGTTCAGTGTTTAGACAGAGCAAATAACATAGAAAAGGCTTTTATTGACTATCAAGACGCTCGAATGCAACGTACAACTAAAGTGCAGCAAGTTTCAAGAAATAATGCCGGTATATTCCACGCAGCAGGGATTAAAGCAACGGTGAGAAATTTTGTTTTGGCTGTGGTATCTATGATTAATCCTAGTTTGTTCAATAAAAAATCAGCTTGGATTTATGATTATGATCCAACAGTTGATCTCGAATATCTTTAACGACAAACGAAGGATTTTGCATAATTAACTCAAGATTCTGGTCAATAGTTCCTGAGAAACGTTAACATAAGTTAACAAGTGTTTTTCTCACAGGAACATCATCTGCATTGTCAGACGTTATCATCCGGTTAGATCATTAACCTTGATATATTAAAGTTAACCCCATCTTTACCCTTAGTTTAAGAAGAGGCAGACAGCGTGAACAACAATAACAAAAAATGGCGTAATGCCGGACTATACGCACTTCTGTTAATCGTAGTATTAGCCCTAGCATCCGCCTTTCTAGATAACAATAACAATCAAAGTCGGGAAATTTTAACCTATAGCGACTTTATTAACCAAGTAGAAAACAACCAAATCGATCGAGTTACCCTAAGCTCGGATCGCACTCAGGCAAAGGTTCCCAACCCAGACGGAGGTGCCCCCTTACTGGTGAACTTACCCAACGATCCTGGCCTCATCGATATTTTGTCTAAAAATCAGGTTGATATTGCCGTTCAACCTCAGAGCGATGAAGGGATCTGGTTCCGAGTCGCCAGTAGTCTATTTCTTCCCGTATTACTGCTCATAGGATTATTTTTCCTGTTGAGACGGGCGCAAAGTGGACCTGGTTCCCAAGCCATGAACTTTGGAAAATCAAAAGCACGGGTACAAATGGAACCCCAAACCCAAGTTACCTTTGGGGATGTAGCCGGTATCGAACAAGCCAAGTTAGAACTCACCGAAGTTGTTGACTTCCTGAAAAATGCTGATCGCTTCACCGCCATTGGTGCCAAAATTCCCAAAGGAGTCCTTTTAGTCGGACCCCCTGGAACAGGGAAAACCCTCTTAGCTCGTGCTGTTGCAGGAGAAGCTGGTGTACCCTTCTTCAGCATTTCTGGTTCAGAGTTCGTAGAAATGTTTGTCGGTGTGGGTGCTTCACGTGTTCGCGACCTGTTTGAACAGGCCAAAGCCAACGCACCTTGTATCGTCTTCATCGATGAGATCGATGCAGTGGGCCGTCAAAGAGGTGCCGGTTTAGGGGGTGGTAACGATGAACGAGAACAAACCCTGAACCAGTTACTAACCGAGATGGACGGCTTTGAAGGCAATACCGGAATTATTATTATCGCTGCCACCAACCGCCCCGATGTATTAGACGCAGCCCTGTTACGTCCCGGTCGTTTTGACCGTCAAGTAGTGGTTGATCGTCCCGACTACGCCGGTCGTCAAGAAATTCTTCAAGTTCACGCCCGTGGCAAAACCCTATCCAAAGATGTTGACCTCGATAAAATTGCCCGTCGTACTCCTGGGTTCACAGGGGCTGATCTGTCTAACCTGTTAAATGAGGCTGCAATTTTGGCCGCCCGTCGTAATTTGACAGAAATTTCTATGGACGAAGTCAATGATGCCATTGATAGGGTATTAGCAGGACCTGAGAAGAAAAATCGGGTCATGAGCGAGAAACGTAAAACCTTAGTGGCTTTCCATGAAGCTGGCCACGCTTTAGTAGGGGCTTTGATGCCTGACTACGATCCCGTCCAAAAGATTAGCATTATTCCTCGCGGCCGTGCTGGCGGTTTAACCTGGTTTACCCCCAGTGAGGATCGCATGGAGTCGGGCTTATATTCTCGCTCTTACCTGCAAAATCAAATGGCTGTCGCTTTAGGGGGTCGAGTCGCTGAAGAAATTATTTTTGGTGAAGAAGAAGTGACCACCGGTGCCTCCAATGACTTACAACAGGTAGCCAGAGTCGCTCGTCAGATGATTACTCGCTTTGGTATGAGCGATAGCCTCGGCCCTGTGGCTTTGGGACGACAAAATGGTGGTGGTGTGTTCTTGGGTCGTGATATTGCTTCTGATCGCGACTTTTCCAACGAAACCGCTTCTGCTATTGACGATGAAGTACGTCAACTGGTAGATACCGCTTACAAGCGTGCTAAAGATGTCCTAGAAGGCAACCGCAGCATTTTAGATAAGTTAGCGGAAATGTTAGTGGAAAAAGAAACCGTTGACGCTGATGAACTGCAAGAAATTTTGAGCAGTAATGAGGTGAAAATGGCGACAATCGTCTAAGTTTTCCCATTATCTCAGTCCGAAGCAGCACAGAATATTGTGCTGCTTTTTTTGTGAAAAATTGATCCAAAAAGTCCATTGCTTCCCTTGTTGTGTTACTGTCATGTTCAGTAGGAGTTGCTGTCAACACAGTGAGCAGTGAGGAGTGAAGACTAAATCCTAGGGCGTTTACCTCAAACTGATAACTGGTAACTGGTAACTGGTAACTGATAAATTCTTTTTTTGATAATTCTATGTCAGACATTCCTTTCACTTTAGATCAATTGCGTATCCTCAAAGCGATCGCTGCTGAGGGAAGTTTTAAACGGGCGGCTGATACCTTATATGTGTCTCAACCTGCGGTGAGTCTCCAAGTGCAGAACCTAGAAAAACAGTTGAATGTGCCATTATTCGATCGAGGTGGACGCAAAGCACAGTTAACGGAAGCGGGTCATTTATTATTATCTTACGGAGAAAAAATTATTACCCTCTGTCAAGAAACCTGTCGGGCGATCGAAGATTTACAAAATCTTCAGGGAGGAACTTTAATCGTAGGGGCCTCTCAAACCACGGGAACCTATTTATTGCCCCGCATGATCGGTTTATTTCGACAAAAATATCCCGATGTGGCAGTGCAGCTACAAGTACACTCCACTCGACGCACTTCCTGGGGAGTTGCTAATGGACAAGTAGACTTGGCGATTATTGGGGGAGAAGTGCCTGGAGAATTACAGGATACATTGAAAATTATTCCCTATGCTGAAGATGAATTAGCCTTAATTTTACCGGTTGATCATCCCCTGGCCGAAGGGGAAACGGTTCAAAAAGAAGATTTATATCGTCTTAATTTTATTAGTTTGGACGCACAATCAACTATTCGTAAGGTGATTGATAAGGTTCTCACTCGCTGTGATATTGATACTAAACGGCTAAAGATTGAAATGGAATTAAACTCTATTGAAGCCATTAAAAATGCTGTTCAAGCTGGTTTAGGGGCTGCCTTTGTCTCCATTACTGCCATTGAAAAAGAAGTACAAATGGGAGAGATTCATATCGCTAGTTTAGAAGAGGTGAAAGTCAATCGCACCTTATCGGTTATTATCAATCCCAATCGTTATCGCTCTAAAGCAGCAGAGGCGTTTATTCAAGAAGTTTTACCAGCGTTTTCTACCTATCCTGAACAATTAACTCTGGAACATTTTGCTCCTTCTCCTAATGTGTTGAAAGAAATAGTTAATAATGTTGCTTCTACTTAGAGATTGTTCTCAAGAAATGCTCAACAAAGCAAAAGATAATAATCAAAAATATTTCCATCTATTCCGACTCTGACAAGTAGGGTACACAGGGGGGCTTCTCGCAGGAAAACTAAAAAATATGTCACAATGAAAAACTGGATGTTTACCATAATCTTATCACCATGACTTCTTCCCAACGTCGTTACCATATAACCACTTTTGGCTGTCAGATGAATAAAGCTGACTCAGAACGCATGGCGGGTATTTTGGAGGATATGGGGTTTCAGTGGTCACAAGATCCCAATGGGGCCGATTTAATCCTCTATAATACCTGTACTATTCGGGATAATGCCGAACAAAAGGTTTATTCGTATCTGGGAAGACAAGCTAAACGTAAACATCAACATCCTGATTTAACTTTAATTGTGGCTGGCTGTGTGGCGCAACAAGAAGGAGAAAAAATACTCAGAAGAGTTCCTGAGTTAGACTTAGTGATGGGACCACAACACGCTAACCGTTTAGAAGATTTATTAACTCAGGTTTTTGACGGCAATCAAGTGGTGGCAACGGAACCTATTCATATCGTAGAAGATATTACCAAACCTCGTAGAGATAGTACCGTAACTGCTTGGGTGAATATTATTTATGGGTGCAATGAACGTTGTAGTTATTGTGTGGTTCCCAATGTGAGAGGGTTGGAACAATCTCGCACCCCTGAGTCGATTTATGCTGAAATGGAAGTATTAGGAAAACAAGGCTATAAAGAGGTCACTTTATTAGGGCAAAACATTGATGCTTATGGACGGGATTTGCCGGGGGTAACAGAGACAGGAAGAAATCAACATACCCTCACGGATTTACTCTATCAAGTTCATGATATTCCTGGCATTGAAAGACTCAGATTTGCCACCAGTCATCCTCGTTATTTTACCGAAAGATTGATTAAAGCTTGCCATGAATTACCGAAAGTTTGTGAACATTTTCATATTCCTTTTCAATCAGGAGATAATCAGGTTTTAAAAGCAATGAAAAGGGGTTATACCCACGAAAAATATCGAAAAATTATCGATAAAATTAGGGAATATATGCCTGATGCAGCTATTAGTGCTGATGCGATTGTTGGCTTTCCTGGAGAAACGGAAGAACAGTTTGAAAACACCTTGAAATTAGTGGATGATATTGGCTTTGATCAACTAAATACCGCCGCTTATTCCCCTCGCCCTGGAACTCCTGCCGCAGTTTGGGACAATCAATTAAGTGAGGAAATAAAAAGCGATCGTCTTCAACGATTAAACCATTTAGTCGCCCAAAAAGCAATCCAGAGATCCCAACGTTATTTAAACAGAATAGAAGAAGTATTGGTAGAAGATAAAAATTCCAAAGATAACCGTCAAGTCATGGGAAGAACTAAGGGAAACCGCTTAACATTTTTTGAAGGAAATATTGAGGAATTAAAAGGAAAATTAATTCAAGTTAAAATCACTGAAGTTCGTGCTTTTAGTTTGACAGGAGAAGCTATTATCAAGACTGCTAATAGTCAAAATAAGATACATTAAGCTTCAAAAAATTAGGGGGGTACGCTTGCGAAGCACGAAGCATAACCCCCAAGGGGAGTTTAGGGCGATCAATCTAACTAAAAACAAAATTTAAGCATTGGGAAATTTTCTAATTTGATATTCCCTAGCTTCAATCATTTTATAAGGATTATTTTTCATCTTTTGAGCAAATTTTTGTTCCGTTGCTTCTAAAATATCTTGAGGAATCCCTTTCCATTGTTCACGGGTTTCCCAACGAATAACAATAACAATCTCTTCAGCATTACAAGGAGATATCCAAATTTCTTTACTCAAAAACCCAGGAAAATTTGCTAAAACAGGTGTCCAAATTTCATTATCAAACTGAATAAACAAGTCCCTAGACTGCGAACAAACCTCAAACTTGAGCCATTCAATAACCATAGATAACCAAATGTAAATTTTTACTTATTTTCTTAAGCCAATTTCCATATTTATTAGACAATAAGAGTAGGGGGCAAACCACAAAAAAGTCTCCCAATGGAGTAAAGTCATGATTAACACATTCCTTTATCCTGATAGCATCACCTATCTCATTGTTAAACTCTGTGTTCTCTTTGTTGCTCTTATACTTTACTTGATGTTCACAGCCACCCCTGTTGCCTAGTTCATTCTAGTCCCTGGGTGCTGTTATTTCAAAAGACTACCATCTTGGAATATCAGGTATTAAGAATGGGTTCATCCCTGAAACAACAGCAAAAAAATAGAGCCTTTGACTATGCCTTTCTCAAACTTACTCTTCCCCTTCTAGCAGAGCACGGTATTCTTGGGCTGACATGGTATCTTCCAGTTCGTCATCAGGGTTTTCCACACGCACCTTTAGCAACCATCCATCCCCATAGGGATCGTCAGCAATGGAATCTGGGGTTTCGAGCATTTCTTCATTGCGATCGATGACGGTTCCTGAGACGGGAGGGTAAAGATCTTCTGCTGCTTTGACCGATTCAATAGCACCAAAGGTTTCTCCTCTTTCGATAGAGTCTCCAACTTCTGGTAACTCTAGAAAGACAAGATCCCCTAATTGCTCAATGGCATAAGCACTAATGCCAATGGTTGCAATTTCTCCATCTAAGCGGACGTACTCATGGGAGTCTAAATATTTTAAATCTTCAGGAAATTCTAATTCCATAATTTATCCTTTTAGTTAAGTAGCAAAGTTAGTTTACACTGTCTTGATTCAAAATGATAAGAGTGAAGCAAAACTCAATATTCACACCCACTGCCTTATTTTACTATCTCAAACTAAAATACCACACTTTTCTAACCTCAAAAGACATCACTATCACAAAAAAAACGCTAAACAGTGGGTTTAATTTCTAGACTTGGAGGCTGGTTATTGGCTGTTTTAATATCGTCGACTCCGTGAATCAGTAGGGCCGCTAAAATGATAGAAAATCCTCCTAAAACCACTGCCAATAAACGGTTACTATCTAAGCAATAATTCATTACCCATCCTAAAGCTAAAGCAGCAATAATTTGAGGAATAACAATAAACGCATTAAAAAGTCCCATATATAACCCCATATTTTTCCCAGGAATGATCTCTGATAACATAGAATAGGGAATGGTCAAGGTACTAGACCAAGCAATACCAAATCCCACCATTGAGAATAAAACAGAATAAGGATTATTGACCCAAAGTAAACTAATTAATCCCACTCCTCCACACAATAAACATAATGAGTGAGTTATTTTTTTTCCTAGTCTTTTAGTCAGTGTAGGTAAGACCCAAGAAAAAAGAAAACAAACCCCATTGTACATGGCAATACAAATACCCGCCCATTCAATTCCTTCAGTGTAAAGGTCTGAATTTTCTTCTAGAGCACCAAAAATATTATGAGCTACTGCAGGGGGAAAATAAAGGAAGAGACAAAAGATACCGAGCCAAGTAAAAAACTGTACCACAGCCAATTGTTTCATGGTTTTTGGCATAGCTGTGATCAACTCTAAAATTTCTTTTAATTTATCCCCTAAACTTTTACTTTCATTGCTCTTTTTGATCGCTTTTAAATTTTTCGGGGGTTTCTCTTCTGTTGTCACCACTGTCCAGACAACTGTACTTAAAAATACTACTGCCCCAATGTAAAATGAAACCTTAACCGTAAAGGGAACCCCATCCGCTTCTGTCGTTTGGTTACTGAGTCCGAAGATATGGGTTAAAATCCAAGGAGAAACAGAGGCAACCACCGCCCCAGAGCCAATAAAAAAACTTTGTACCGAAAAGCCTTGGGTGTGCTGTTTTTTGGGCAGTAAATCAACAACAAATGCCCGAAAAGGCTCCATACTAATATTAACAGAAGTGTCTAAAATCCAGAGTAATCCTGCAGCCATCCAGAGAGTTGAAGCATTGGGCATTAAGATTAAGGCAATGGAACTCAAAATAGCACCTACTAAAAAATAAGGCCGTCTTCTTCCTAACAGACACCAAGTGCGATCGCTCATGTAACCGATAATGGGTTGAGCAATTAAACCACTTACAGGAGCCGCTAACCAAAGTAAGGGAATTTGTTCGGGGTTCGCTCCTAAATATTCATATATGGCACTGGTATTTGACATCTGCAAAGCCCATCCATATTGAATTCCAAAAAATCCAAAACTCATATTCCATAATTCTCGAAAATTTCGAGTTCTATCTTGCTTTTTTTCAACGGTCATTGTATCTCTTTAAGCTAACAACAAATTGATCAAAACTTTATTTTCTCTGTTCGTTTTATCGCCAATACTAATCAAACTCACTCAGATAAAGTAAGTATCTTAAGAAAGCTATTTTAAACAAAATCTAAATCGTCAAACTCCGCTTTTAAGTCTCTAGCCATCAATTCTTTAACCGCTTCTTGAGGAGTCGTTTTGCCATTGATGAGCCGATAAACTTGACGAGAAATAGGAATCGCTATTCTATATTTTTTGGCTAATTCTACTAAAACATTGGCTGTATTAACCCCTTCAGCCGTACTCCCTAACTCCTCTAAAATTTGCTCTAAGGTTTTGCCTTGAGATAAACCGTACCCAACCCGATAATTACGAGACAAGGGGCTATCACAAGTGGCCATTAAGTCCCCTAACCCCGATAAACCAAAGAAAGTTTCTGCCGATGCGCCTAACTCTTGTCCAATGCGGATCATTTCTGGTAAGGCACGGGTTAAAAGAGCCGATTTGGCATTAGTTCCTAATGCCAACCCATCACAAACCCCAGAAGCAATGGCCATGACATTTTTTAGGGTTCCTCCTAACTCTGTGCCAATGGGATCAGTATTGACATAGACTCGAAAAAAATCTGAGGAAAATATTTCTTGAACTGTTTCGGCTGCTAGGGTATTTTCACTGGATATCACCGTTGCAGCAGGTAATCCTTGCTCAATTTCTTTAGATAAATTAGGCCCTGATAAGACTGCGACGGGATGGTTAGGAAAGCTAGTTTGCCATATTTGAGATGGAGTAAGAGTGGTTTTTGTTTCTAAGCCTTTAGTGGCAGTGACAAAAATAGTATCTTCTGAAATGTTGATGGCTTTTAGGTTTTCAATGGTTGCTCTTACCCCTTTCATAGAAACCGCAGACAAAATAACCTCTGCATCTTCAACGACTGAAGCTAAAGATTCTTCACTTCTTCGCGACCATATTTTGACATTATTTTGTTGATTGTATTTTGCTAATATGGCTAATGCTTGTCCCCACAAACCCGCACCAATGATGGTCAACTTGTTTTCTCGATCGCTCATTTTTTTATCTATTATAAACTAAACTCAATAATTTCATCAATAAATTGGTTATTGATTATAAACTTTAAGGTAATAGTCTTGATATTCTTTTGATAATAAAGGTTGCCACCAATCTCTATTGTTTAGATACCATTTAATTGTTTTTCTTAGGCCATTTTCAACAGTTTCTTCTGGACTCCATCCCAACTCTGTTTTGATTTTCGTCGCATCGATAGCATAACGGCGATCATGGCCAGGTCTATCTTTAACAAAGGTGATTAATTGCTTGGCTGGCTTGACGGGTAAATTAGGGGCTAACTCATCCATTAAATCACACAATAAGATAACTAAATCAAGATTTTTAACTTCATTATTTCCGCCAATATTATAAGTTTCTCCTGGTTTTCCTTGATTAATTACTGTCTCTAAAGCTGAACAATGATCCCCCACATATAACCAGTCCCTAACATTTTGACCATCTCCATATACTGGTAAAGGTTTGCCCAACAAAATATTAATACACATCAAGGGAATTAACTTTTCCGGGAAATGATAAGGTCCATAATTGTTAGAACAATTTGTGATAATTGTTGGTACATTATAGGTGTGATAATAAGCCCTTGCTAAGTGATCACTTCCTGCTTTTGAAGCAGAATAAGGGCTATTAGGAGCATAAGGAGTGGTTTCTGTAAAAGCTGGATCATCGGCTTCTAAACTACCATAAACTTCATCAGTAGAGACATGAAGAAATCGATAATTTTCTGGCTGTTTTTTCCCATTCCAATAGTGACGAAAACTCTCTAATAAGGTAAAGGTTCCAATAACATTAGTTTGAATAAAAGCATCGGGACCGAGAATTGAGCGATCCACATGAGACTCGGCTGCAAAATGGGCTACCGTGGTGATATGTTCTTCTTTTAAAAGGTTATCAATTAAGGGGCGATCGCAGATATCTCCTTGGATGAATTTAAAGTTTTGTCTATCGTCTAAACCAGCTAAGTTCTCAGGGTTTCCAGCATAGGTTAAAGCATCTAAAACAATAACTTTATTATTAAGATTATTCTGACACCAATGATGCACAAAATTGGAGCCAATAAATCCTGCTCCACCAGTGATTAAAATACTTTTTTTTTCTTCAGATAATGACATAAGCTAATAATTTAATTACCAAATTTTATCCATTTGCAACTGGAAACCAGATAAAACCGGCTCACCACTCACAGTTATTGGGTTCTCTAAACATTCTACTTCTGTTTGGGGACGATAAATATAGACTCGCTGATTTTTGCGATCGATTAACCAACCTAATTTTACTCCGTTATTGATATATTCTTTAAGTTTATCTTGAAGGGATTGCAGTTGATTGCTAGGGGAACGTATTTCCACTACAAAATCAGGACACACGGGAGCAAATCTAATTTTTTGTTCTTCAGTCAGAGAATTCCATTTTTCTAACGTCATCCAAGCTGCACCAGGAGAACGATCTGCTCCATTCGGTAATTTAAACCCCGTACAGGATTCAAAACCAATCCCTGTACCATCTTCGTCTGTCCAGTTGGCAAAAAGTTATAATGACATATGACTTCACACTAACTCAATATGAGAATCATCTCCTACCATAAACCTTAACGCTTTTGGTCTTTGAGGTGCCATTTCAAGCTTAGTACGTTCTCCAATTAAACTATCAACAATACGCTGATGAATTTCTAAAACTTGCGATTTTTCCAAGAGAACACTATGTTCAATATCTGCATCTATTAGTGTAACTCCATCACCAACACTGGTATAAGGACCAATAAAACAGTTTTCAATATGACAATTTTCTCCAATGATTACTGGTCCTCGAATAGTGCTGTTAATAACTTGAGAACTTTCTTTAATGTTTACTCTGCCACTCACTTGACTCTTTTGATCAATATCTCCTCCTTTATTAATGGTCAAATTAGTATCTAATATAATCCGATTTGCTTCTAATAAATCATCTTTTTTACCTGTGTCTAGCCACCAACCTTGTAATTGGACAGATTCAACTATTTTATCGCTATCAATTAGTTCCTGAATAGCATCTGTAATTTCTAGTTCTCCTCTGGCTGATGGCTGAATATTACTAATAGCTTCATGAATCGTTGAAGCAAAAAAGTAAACTCCAACTAAGGCTAAATTTGAAGGAGGATCTTTGGGTTTTTCAACTAATTTTGAAACTCTTCCATTTTCATCAATTTTTGCTACTCCAAATGATGTAGGATTAGCGACTGATCTTAGTAGAATTAAACTATCAAGGTGTTTATCTTTAAAGGTATCTAAAAATGGATTCAAGTTATCTTGAATTAAGTTGTCTCCCAAGTACATAATAAAAGGAGCTTCTCCCAAAAAGGGTTGAGCTACTTTAACCGCATGAGCTAATCCTAAAGGTTCACTTTGTAAGATGTAGGTGATATTTGCCCCAAATTGTTCACCATTTCCAGTTTTCTGTTTAATTTCCTCTCCTGTTTCTGGACTAATGATAATACCAATATCAGTAATTCCAGCTTCAACAATTGATTCAATTCCATACCACAAAATGGGTTTATTGGCAACAGGAACCAATTGTTTTGCACCGGTATGAGTAATGGGGCGTAGTCTCGTTCCTTTTCCACCAGAAAGAATTAATGCTTTCATAATCATTACCTAGTTTTTATACAGTTGAACCAACATTTGTTTAAGAGAATCACGCCAATAAGGTGCATTATATCCTAATAAGCTTGATGTTTTCTTCCCAGATAATACGGAATACGCGGGACGTTTTGCTGGTGTAGGATACTGATCCGTTGTGATAGGATTAACTTGATTAATAATCAGTGGAAATCCTAGGCTTTTGCCCTCCTCAAAAATAGCAACGGCGAAATCATACCAACTTGCTACACCACTATTAGTAAAATGATAAATGTCTCTGGTTTCTGTTAGATTAAGTTGAGTTAGCATTTGGGTTATGGTATGAGCAATGTCATAAGACCAAGTAGGTGTACCAATTTGATCGGTAACAATACCCAGTTGTTCCTTTTGCTGCCCTAAACGCAACATAGTTTTGACAAAGTTGCCTTTTCCTTGAGTGCCATATACCCAGGCTGTTCTCAGAATAACATAGCGATCGCCGTTTTTTTCAATTCCTTGTTCTCCTGCTAGTTTGGTTTGTCCATAAACCCCGATAGGACGAGTTTCATCTTTTTCCAAATAAGGGGTATTTTTCTGGCCATCAAAGACATAATCAGTAGAAATGTGGAGTAAAAATGCGCCGATTTTTTTAGACTCTTCTGCTATGATGGCAGGGGCAACACCATTAACAGCAAAGGCTATATCTGCTTGTGTTTCTGCTTTATCAACAGCAGTATACGCAGCAGCATTAATGATAACATCAGGTCTAACTTCTTGGATCACTTGACGGATAATCTCAGGAGAAGTTAAGTCCATTTCCTGACGATGGACATTGACAATCTCTCCCAATCCTGTTAGAGTTTGCTGCAACTCTTTCCCAACCTGTCCATTACTTCCGATTAACAAAATTTTTTTCATACTGCTTCATTAGGAAGTTTTTCCGATCTTACAATGTTTTGGCTTAGATTTAACTATCAATATTTATCTCTGTTGAAATTCATAATAAGTGATGTTTGCTTTCTTTGCTTCTACCACCATTGCTGCTATATAATTTGGGTGAGGAGTAAAAGATAATAATTCCCAGGAACTCTGATTTTTTTCAGGGACTTTTATTAGTTCCATTGGTTCTCTAAGAGAAATTTCTACTTGCTCTAAACCACCACTAATTCCTTTCCCAATCGCTTTTAAATAAGCTTCTTTTGCTGTCCACAATTGAAAAAATGCTTTTTCTTTTTTCTCTGTAGATAATGATTTGATTGCTTCAAATTCTTTTGAAGAAAAAAAACGTTCTGCCAATTTTTCTGCCTCTTTCATTGGGCGTAGGTATTCTATGTCAATGCCAATCAAATGATGGCGACTAATTCCATAAATAGCTAAGTTTTCTGAGTGAGAAACATTAAATTTTAAACCCTCTGATTGTAAATTATTGACTAATTGTGGTTTACCATAAGGACTATATTGGAAGTTGATTTCTTCAGCAGGAATATCTAAGTAGCAGCTTAAAATGAATTTCAAGGTACTTCTGGCTATGATAAAGCGATTTTGGTGGATTTCAAATTTAAAGGAATTGGCTCTTTTTTTTTCATCTTCAGAAAGAATTAGATATTTTTTGTGTACTTTTTCTTTAGATAAGTCAAGATTCATTTTCCATAGATGAACCTCTGATGAACTAAGATTTAGGTTAGAAGAAGGTTGTACCCACATATGTCTTTTTAAATACAATGAATGATTAAAAGCTTAAGCTATAGGAATAGAAAAGCGGAAAATACTTCCCTTTTCTATCTCACTTTCTACTTCAATTTTTCCTCCTTGTAATTCTACCAAACGACGGGTAATTGCGAGTCCGATTCCTGTTCCTCCAGAATACCGTGAACGAGACTTATCTGCCCGCCAAAAGCGTTCAAATATGTAGGGTAAATCGTCGGGTTTAATGCCTATTCCTGTATCAATAATAGCTACCCAAACTTTTTTATTATCTTGCCAGGCTTTGACAGTAATACTGCCCTTTTCTGTATAACGAATAGCATTACCAATTAAATTAACTAAAATTTGTTCACTGCGATCGCTATCTGCTAAAACCGAGGGTAAGTCGGTGGGACATTCTAATTTAATCATAGGACCATCATCCATGATTTGGTCTGCAAATCTTTCCACTAAAGAATTTAATAAGGGAATGAGATTTATGGGATGCAAAGTAATAGATAAATAACCCGCTTCTGCCTTAGAAAGTTCTTGCAGATCATGAATTAATCTTTCTAGTCTTCTTGTTTCTTTGACTAGGTTTAAATAGAGGAGAGTATCTCCTTCAATAGAACCATTGGCTAACTCTTCTAAATACCCTCTCATAACTGTTAAGGGAGTACGTAATTCGTGGGTCATATCACTAATTAATTCTCGTCTTCTTTTCTCTACATCTTGTAAACTATTAGCCATAATATTGAAACTTTTACCCAACTGATCCCACTCAGGAATTTCGCTTTCTGGCATTCTTTCTTCTAGATTGCCTTGGGCTAATTTTTGTGTAATATCTTTCATTTGATTTAAGGGTTTCATAGTACGACGAGAGACGAGATAACTAACACCTCCAGCAGCACTAACCCCAAAAATAACTGACCAAAATGCACTATTATCCCAAGCAGTTTCAAATCCTCTTACTAAATAAGTTCTTGCTGAACGAACGGTAAAAAATCCTTGTTGTTCTAACTTTTCTAAGCGAACAATAAACATTTTTGGGGAAGAAAATTTAGCGAGACAAATAAAACTTCCTAACCCTACAAACATAACTAGAAGATGAGATAAAAATAATCGGGTTCCTAGGCTTAATTTAGACATAATTACTTTGATTCAATGTTGTAAAGACTGACTAATTTAGCAATGACAACTGCTGGATAAATTTGTCCTACTAATGCTTCTGCATTGGTTAAAGTCATAGCAAAGGCATTATTAGGTAGAATATCACCATAACCTAATGTTGTTAAGGTTGTAAAACTAAAATAAAATAGAGAAGAATGACCTACTCCTTCGGGAATAGATAAAGCATTGGGGTCAAAAAAAACAATAATTTGATATAAGAAAAACCAAAAAATACCTAGGAGTAAGTAAATACAAATACCTCCACGAATTACATCTAAATTTACTTTTTCTTCCTGATAAATCCTTGAAGCAATTGCCATCGTAACTAGCAGAATAAAAATACTATAGAAACTATGAGAAATAAAGGAACTTAATTCAGTTAAATAAACAGAATCAGGAAAAACAATGATATCAGCAATAAATCCTAAAGCAGCGATAAATCGGAACAAATAAATAATTTTTTTGGGAAATGCTAAAGTATTTAAGCCTAGCAATAAAGTAATCAGAAATACCAAGCTCACCAATAAATTAAAATTACGGCTAAAAGAAGCAAAAGGAACCAAGAAAAAGACGACTATTAGATCAATAAATAGTCGGCTATAACCAGTGGTAATAGAATAGAGTTTGGGAGATGTTTTGATCATGGTTATTGAGATAATAAAAATTATTTATGTTCATAAAGACTAACTAATTTAGCGATCACCACTGCAGGATAAATTTGTCCTACTAAAGCTTCTGCATTGGCAAAAGTCATGGCAAAAGCATTTTTAGGAAGAATGTCCCCATATCCCAATGTGGTTAAAGTAGTAAAGCTGAAATAGAAGAGAGATTCTTTGTTTAAGTTTTCAGGAAAAGAAAAAGCATTAATATCGAAGAAAACAATGATTTTGTAGAAGAAAAACCAAAGAATACCTAAAAGCAAATAAATACAAACCCCACCTCTGACAACATTTAAGTTGACTTTTTTTTCGTGAAAAATTCTTGAACCAATAGCAAGAATAACTAGGAAGTAAAAAATACCATAAAAAGAATAAGATAGCAAAGAAGTGAGGGCAGTTAAATATTCAGAATCAGGAAAAATAATTACATCAGATATAAAGCCTAAAGCAGCAAAAAATCGAAATAAGAAGAGAATTCTTTTAGGGAAATCTAGAGTATTTAAACCCAAAAGTAAAGTAACTAGAAAACAAAAACTGACTAAGACACCAAGGGAACGATGAAGGGCAGCAAAAGGTAATAACAAAAATAGTAAAATTAAGTCAATAAATAAATATTTATAGCCATTCGTTGCAGAATAAAGCCGAGAAGTGGTGTTCATGATTATAATCAATTAAATCGAGGTAAGTATCAGGTAAATGATAGCCTTGAACTATAACTAAAGAAATCTTTTGAAACAAATTATTGAATTTAGCTATCTTTAGACAAAATATTTGTTAGACTGATCGGGATTACATATCAAATCATAACAAACTCATATTGCTCGCCATATCTTCTCTGACCGAGGATCATGTTACTGTCCCTATCAAACGCTTTTATTAAAAGACCTGTATTAAGTACCGTTTGTACTATTGTGATCATTCTTCTGGGAACTATATCGATGGCTGTGTTGCCCTTGGATAAGTTACCAGAGATTGCACCGAAAAAAGTAGCTGTTACCGCTAACTATATCGGTGCCGATGCTAAAACCACAGAAGACAACGTTACTACAGTATTAGAACGAGAAATCAACGGAACTGAACAAGTACGCTGGATCGACTCTTTTACCGATAATACGGGAAATGTCACCGTTAACGTTACCTTTCCCACAGAAACGGATAGAAACACAGCACAAGTTTTAGTTCAAAATAAAGTCTCTCAAGCCGCTTCAGATTTACCCTCGGTGGTGAACCAAGCTGGGGTAAAAACTGATAAACAGTCCCCTAGTATTACCCTCATATATGCCTTTTACTCAGAAAAGGGACCCGACGGAGAATATCTCTACGATAAAACCTTTTTGTACAACTACGTCGATCGCTACATCTGGAATGAGATGAAAGGACTTCCGGGGGTGGGCTCGGTAAATTTATTTGGGGGGGCAAAATATGCCATGAGAATATGGCTTGACCCCAATAAACTGGCTGCTAGGGAACTGACAGCAGTGGATGTGATTAATGTGATCAACGAACAAAACTTTGATACCGGTGTGGGTAGAATCGGACAACAACCGGCTCCCCCTGGACAACAGTTTGAAATACCTTTACGTGCTCAAGGAAGGTTTAGAGATGTTGCCGAAGCGGAAGAAATGGTGGTCCAAGTGGGAGACGATGGCACTTTGATACGCATCAAAGATGTGGGAAGGGCAGAGTTAGGAATGGAAAACTATGACACCTTAGTGGATGTCAATGGCAACCCTGGTGTCGCTTTTTTAATCTATCAGTTACCCGGTAGTAACGCCCTGGAAACTGCAGAAGCAGCGAAGGCGAAAATGGCTGAGTTAGAACCTAATTTCCCGCCAGGGTTAAAAGTTGTCATCGGGTTGGATAATACCCTGTTTGTTAACGCCTCTATTCAAGACTTAACCGTTACCCTCTTACAAGCGATTGCTCTTGTAGTATTGGTGATCTTCGTTTTCCTACAAGACTGGCGCACCACGATTATTCCAGGTATTGCTATTCCTGTAGCTTTGGTAGGGGCAATGATTGGCTTGAATGCTTTTGGGTTTACCCTCAACCAGTTAAGTCTCTTTGCTTGTGTATTGGCAACGGGGTTAGTGGTGGATGATGGGATTGTGATTGTAGAAGCAGTTTCGAGTAAGTTGTCTCAGGGAATGCGCCCAACTCAAGCGGCAATGGATGCAATGGATGAACTGTTTGGGGCCACAATTGCTACATCAGTGGTATTGATGGCGGTATTTATCCCCGTTTGTTTTTTCCCCGGAACTACAGGGATTGTTTATCGACAGTTTGCTTTAACTATCATCTTTGCGGTGATGTTCTCCACATTCAATGCTTTAACCTTCTCCCCAACTATGTCGGCCATTTTGCTCGGACCACCGGAAACCAAACATGGACCTTTGGCCATCTTTTTTAATGCCTTTAACCGTGTTTTTAACCTTATTCAAGCAGGATATGCTTATTTCATTCGCTTCTTAACTCATGTAAGAATTATTGTTATGGCCTTATTTGTGGCTGGTTTACTGGCAACGGGTTGGATATACACCACCATGCCCTCAGGGTTTATTCCGGCAGAAGATCAAGGCTACTTTTTCGGGATCACAGAAGCACCTCCAGGTGTTTCTCTTAACTATACCTACGCTATTGATCAACAAACCACAAAAATTATCCAAAATATGCCCGACGCGGATCAAGTTTTGGACCATACGGTAAGTTTAACTGGGTTTTCTTTTGAGGGAAGAAACGCCAATAAGTCTATTACCTTCATTAAACTTAAACCCTGGGAAGAAAGGCCCGGTCCAAAAAAATCAGCCTTTGGTATTATTCAATATCTCAACAAAACTTTTTCTCAAGAAGTTACAGGAGCTAGGGTAATCGCATCTAATGCACCGGCAGTGGATGGTTTGAGTAACTTTGCCGGTTCAGAAATGTTTATCCAAGACCGTCAGTTGAAAGGGATGCCTGTATTAATCGATAATGTTAGAAAGATGATGGCGGCGGCTAACGAACGAGACGAAATTGGGGTCATCTTTACTACTTTTACTTTTGATAGTCCTTTAACCACAATGGAAATCGATCGGGCTAAGGCTAAGGCCCAAGATGTGCTCATAGATGACGTTTTGAGAACGCTACAAACCTATATTGGGTCTAACTTTGTTAATCAATTTGTCTTTGAAGGCCGTCTTTATCGGGTTTATGCCCAAGCAGAAGCTGATGCAAGGGCGAATCCGGCTGATATAGGCAACTTATATGTACGATCGAGTCAAGGGGCAATGATTCAACTGAGTAATATTGTTACCACAACCCCTACCACCTATCCCCCCATTCTCACCCGTTACAAAACCTATCCGGCTGTTAAGTTAATTATTTCACCGGCATCAGGTTATAGTTCCGGGCAGGTAATCACAACTATGGAAGAGGTAGCTAAGGAGACGCTACAGCCTGGTTTTGGTTACGAATGGACCAATACGGCTGCGGAGGAAAAAAGTTCGGCAGGGGCAGCCCCTATCGTGTTTGGGTTAGCGTTTGTGATGGTATTCCTCGTGTTAGCGGCTCAATACGAAAGCTATATCGATCCCACTATCATCCTGTTAACTGTTCCTTTGGCTATTTTAGGGGCATTAGGGATGATTTGGTTACGGGTAACGTTTGTGCAAACTGCACCGTTTAATCCTGGTAATGGCATTTGGCCAGTGTTGAACAATAATATGTATGCCCAGGTAGCGTTAGTTATGTTAATCGGTTTGGCTGCGAAAAATGCCATCCTTATTGTCGAGTTTGCTAATCAGTCTCGTGATCTAGGCATGAGTATCACTCAAGCTGCTATTAATGCGGCCGAACAACGGTTACGCCCTATTTTGATGACGGCGGTTTCATCTCTGGTGGGGTTTGCCCCTTTATTGAGTGCGTCGAGTGTGGGGGCAGTCAGTCGTTGGTCTTTGGGAACGGCTATTTTTGGAGGTTTGGCTTTAGCAACGGTGTTAAGTTTGGTTTTAGTTCCTATCCTCTATATCGTTATCAAGAACTTTGAAAAATACATCTTGGGGGGTGATGGGGGAACTCCTCCTGGTGCGTCTGGAAATGGTCATGGAAACGGCAATAAACCTTCTCCTAATGCGCCGACACCTCAAAAACAGCCAACTCCTGTACCTTAATTTAATTGGGCTTAATAGTATTAAGCCCGGACAAGAATCAGTAATAAGCTAAGGAGTAACTAAAATGTTTAAAAATTGGACTTTTAATGATTTGATGAATCACATTCTTTTTGTTGGCACGATTATCTTATTAATTATTTCGTTTACCTAAATAGGAACCTAAAAATTATGAATCTTAGAAAGATTATTTTTGCTGGTATTGTAACTGCTTTAATTGGGGCTATGTTTGGATTGGCTGTTACTAAAATAGCACAACGGGAACAACGTAGAAAAATTATGCTTATTACTGGTGCCAGTCTAGGGTTTGTTATTGGTGCTTTTCAAGAATCTGTTCAACAACAAAAGAAAATTAGGGATGATGAATATGGTGATAGTAATTCTTGGAAATAAGGATTCTCAATTACAAAAAAAAGGTTTTCAAGCCTCTAACTTGAGGTTGATTTAATTCTAAATTCTACATTCTGATTGACTTTTTTTGCTAAAATATTAGTAATATTGTTATAGTTGACAGAGCTTTTTTTATGGCAAACTAATCATAGTTTATAATTTATAATTATCTACAAAGTCATTAAGTATTTAAGAATTAATGTTAGGAATAAGACGAAAAAGTAAGGTTAATAAAGCGGTTGCTATAGCAACAATAATAGGAATGATTAAAGCTTTAACACCTTTTAAGTCTGCTATTTCTTGAATTAAAAAAGTCTGATCTTTTTTTAAGTCTTTGACATCTTCTTTGAGAGTTTTGATATCTTTTTTAATGTTTCCTACTTCTGTTACTCCTACTTTTAAATCGGTAACGTCTTTTTGGATGTAGTCTAGCTTATTGTTGACATCTTTCTGCATAGTGTCTAACTTATTATTGAAATCTTTTTGTGTCGTGTCTAGCTTACTATTGAAATCTCTTTGCATAGTGTCTAGCTTATTGTTGACATCTTTAATTTCTTGTTTTAGTTCTTTAAGAAATTCCTCTAAGACATATGTAACGGTAATAGGTTCATTCATTGTCTTAACTTTTATAAATATTATAGTATTCATTGTATCAAATGTAATTCTAAATTCTAAATTCTTCATTCTTCATTCAATTCTGGGTTTTCTTGCTCTGCATAAATGGTTAATATGGTTGCGAGGGTTTCCACTTCACAATCATCACCAGGACATCCTTGATAAGCTTTGAGTGCTAGTTTCCACTGTTTTAGGTTGGCTGCACTTTCAGACATAGCTGTTAAAGCAGAGGCTTTGGCAGAGGAATCATCAATGTTGTCCGTAGTCGAGAGAGCCTTGTCGAGCAGAGTAAGGGCTTTGTCCGGTTGCTGTAGCTTGCCAATAGTTTCAGCGAGTGCCCTTAAAGCATAGGCTTTGTCATCCGAATCATCAATGTTGTTCGTAGTCGAGAGAGCCTTTTCCAGCAGAGTAAGGGCTTTGTCTGGTTGCTTGAGTTTGTCAATAGTTTCAGCCATCTTCCTTAAAGCAGAGGCTTTGGCAGAGGAATTATCAATGTTGTCCGTAGTCGAGAGAGCCTTGTCGAGCAGAGTAAGGGCTTTGTCTGGTTGCTTTAGCTGGCCAATAGTTTCAGCGAGTGCCCTTAATGCAGAGGCTTTGTCACGGGAATCATTAATCTTGTCCGTAGTCGAGAGAGCCTTGTCGAGCAGAGTAAGGGCTGTGTCTGGTTGCTTTAGCTGGCCAATAGTTTCAGCGAGTGCCCTTAAAGCAGAGGTTTTGTAACGGGAATGATCAATGTTGTCCGTAGTCGAGAGAGCCTTGTCGAGCAGAGTAAGGGCTTTGTCCGGTTGCTTTAGCTGCTCATAAGTTTCAGCTATCGCCGTTAAAGCAGAGGCTTTTTCATAGGAATGATCAATGTTGTCCGTAGTCGAGAGAGCCTTGTCGAGCAGAGTAAGGGCTTTGTCCGGTTGCTTTAGCTGCTCATAAGTTTCAGCGAGTGCCCTTAAAGCAGAGGCTTTGTGAAAGGAATGATCAATGTTGTCCGTAGCCGAGAGAGCCTTGTCGAGGAGAGTAAGGGCTTTGTCTGGTTGGTTTAGCTGGCCAATAGTTTCAGCGAGTGCCTTTAAAGCATCGGCTTTGTAACGGGAATGATTAATGTTGTCCGTAGTCGAGAGAGCCTTGTCGAGCAGAGTAAGGGCTGTGTCTGCTTGCTTTAGCTGGTCATAAGTTTCAGCGAGTGCCCTTAAAGCATCGGCTTTGTCATCGGAATCATCCATGTTGTCCGTAGTCGAGAGAGCCTTTTCCAGCAGAGTAAGGGCTGTGTCCGGTTGCTTTAGCTTGCCAATAGTTTCAGCGAGTGCCCTTAAAGCATCGGCTTTGTCACTGGAATGATCAATGTTGTCCGTAGTCGAGAGAGCCTTTTCGAGCAGAGTAAGGGCTTTGTCCGGTTGCTTTAGTTGGCCAATAGTTTCAGAGATCGCCTTTAAAGCATCGGCTTTGTCACTGGAATGATCAATGTTGTCCGTAGTCGAGAGAGCCTTGTCGAGCAGAGTAAGGGCTTTGTCTGCTTGCTGTAGCTGGTCATAAGTTTCAGCCATCGCCATTAAAGCATAGGCTTTGTAACGGGAATCATTAATCTTTTCACTCAGTTTCAATGCTCTCTCAAAATTCCCATCCTTAGCAAAGGCTGTCACCGCTTGAGCCTGATACCAAGAACCACTAATTTTCTCACTAATATTGCTTAACTTCCAACGCACTTGTGTGATTATTCCTGTGGTCGTATAGTTCAACCAACTCCAAACCCCGATAACAATAAAAATCAGACTGCCAACAAATCCCAAAACTGCATAAATTTTCTGCTTACTTTTTTGTAATAAGACTTGTTTCTGTTCCCGTTTCTTTCCCCATCTCAGATAAGGTTGTTGCTGTTCAAGTAACCATAATTCCTTGAGATTAAAATAATAACGAGAACTACGACGATTCCCTAACCACTCATTCACCCGACGCTCTAATAGTTGATTGGCACGGTAAGCTTGATCTTGTATTTTTTCCCCTAAACGAATCACTGCCGAGATCATGCCTTCATGGGACAATTCAAACCCTTTGATTCCCTCTTTCTCAGCCACGGTAATTAATCCCGTTTCCTGTAAATAGGTAACAATTTTCTCTACTTCCTTAGCTGCAATATGTGCTTTAACCTTTTCCTGTAATTGTTCTAAGGTTTGTACTTGGGAACGAGTTTGCTGTTCCAAATTAGTCAAAGCAACTAACACCTGTATGGCAGATTTTTTTCTCTCGCTTCCCAAGGGTTCTAACATACTCTCTAAAAAGCTACGACGTAATCCTTCAATTCCTCCTAATTTTTGGAAAACTGTATGATTAAATGCACGCATCGCTGAGGTATTTTGCTGTTTAATGGTTTCAGCAATAATCTGTAAGTCTACAGGAGAAATTAAACCATCGCTCACACTGGCTAACTCTTTTTCTAAGACTTCTTGAACATAATCTCTTTCAAACCCTTGTTTATCGTTTTCTGCAATGGCTAAATCTTCTTCTGCCATGACTGCAAGAATCATGGTTGCTTCTTCTGGTGAGAAATTCTTGATATAAAAAGAGTTACCTCCGCTCTGACTACCAATTCTCAAACTATAGTTTAATGCTTCTTGAATTTCATCTAAACGAGCAAACCAATCTTCTCGAATCGAAACTAAAATTTTTACTTCTTCTGTAAGCTCATTATCGTTATACCAGGTGACTAATTCTTGAATAAAACTATCCCGTCTTATCTTGTCATCTGTATAAACAAAAAATTGCTCAAATTGATCAAAGACTAAAATTAAACATTTAAAGTCTTCACAACTCTGGGATGCCGTCTCTATTCCTTTCTTTAGTAGTTGGATAAAATTAAGACTTTCAACCTCTGCATTATCTAGACTTAAACTGTCTACAAAGGCATCTTTGACTGTTTCCAATGAATCTGAATCAGAAAATTTAACATAAACCCCTCGATAAGTCTCTGTCTTATTTAATGTCGCCAAAAGTCCCGCTTTAAGATAAGAACTTTTGCCAGATCCTGATTTTCCTTTCAATACCCCAAAACTAAACTCAGGATGAACAACATTTTCGATAATAACTCTTAAATCTCTATAACCTTGTAAGCGAGCATAAATCTCTGCATCTTCTTCTTCAAAGGAACTCAAAAACTTAATCGCTTTACGTTTTTCTGCTTCTCGATAAATATGTTTGATGGGTGGTTTCGTTCTTAATTCAATGATTAACCCCACAAAAAACATTACCCCTAACATAACCCAAATACCATAAAAAATAGGCTCTTTAACCATTGTCCCTAGGGTAAGTTTTGTCCCCCAAAACACCAGAAAAACTGCGATCGCAAACATCAATAATCCTACCCAGTCTCGGTTACGAATCATCCCTGCTACCCAGCGCAGAAACTCCGTTAACCCCTTCGTTAAACTGGTGATAGACTTAATTCCCTTTTCTACCGTCTCAACCCCAGAAGAGGGCGAATTGTCACTCATAAAAGCCCTTTTTTACAGTTTTCTATTGAGTGTATCAAAATTTTAAGTAGTGGGAGGTAATTCTAAATTCTAAATCCTAATTCACTCAATTCACATTTCATTCATTTTGTCAAATCGCTTCACAAAAGTACATCCCCATTTTAGTAAATTTGCTCAAGAATTAACTAAATTTTCGGAATTAGAGTCAGCGATCGCTGATATTTGCTAACCTTTGACTACCGATTATCTAGGTTGTAGAGAATAAACGAATTTGTAGACAAACGTGCTCTAGATTCTCGGCATAACCATAATACCATAAAGTGGCGAAAACTCGTAAATTATTGATAATAATTCTCACACATTTAGTTATGTAACAATTTCAACTAATCGAAATAAATCAACCAATCTCGTAAAAAGATAACTATTAATTATGCACCGTAGGAAACTGAGTCGTTAGAGATTAATTACCCCTTTAGCTTAAGAAACGTAAAGCAATGAACTACTCTTGTAAAGTTTTATATTTCTTGGAAAAAAAAGGTTTTCAAGCCTCCAACTTGAGGTGGAGGTAATTCTAAATTCTGATTGACTCTAATCAATGGTTGAATGGCGTAGGTATAAATAAGGAAGAAGATAGTCAAATATCTGTTGATCTGATTATCAGTTAAAAATGGGAAGTATAGAGAGTGTAGTAAGAGTGGAGAGTCATGAAATTTTAGGTTAAATTAGAACGGGAACCCAATCGATTGTATCTGGATCAACCTTGGTTTTCCCAATTAACTAATCTATCCTGTTCCATTTCGTTTAAATATATGTTAAGCCGTATTCAAGATAGTCTTAACAGTCTTGGTAGTTTGTTTGGAGGAAAGTCCCAAGGGGTGGGCTTAGAAATCACCCCAGAAAGGCTGAACTTAGCCAAACTGACTAAGCATGGTCAAGGCTATAAAGTTGCCAAATTTTGTAGTGCAGAGGTGCCTGAAGGCATTTTTGAGGAGGGCAAAATCATTGACTCTCCAGGGTTAGCCGAATTGATTCAGGAGTTTTTTGCCGAGAACAAAATCAAGACAAAACGCATTGCCACCGCCGTTCCCATGCGGGAGGCTATTATTCGTATTATCCCCATTCCCGCAGAATTGGATGAAGCGGAACTACGGGATATGGTGTTAAACCATGAAGCAGCTTTGTACCTACCTTATCCTAGAGAAGAAGTGGATCTCGATTATCAAAAATTGGGATTTTTTGAAGATGAGGATGGCATTGAAAAAGTCCAGGTTCTCTTGGTAGCCACCAGAAGAGAAGTAACAGACTCTTATATGGATACCTTTGGTCAAGCTGGACTACAAATTGATGTGCTAGAAATCAACAGTTTTTCCGTAATTCGTACCATTAGAGAACAACTGCGTCAGTTTGGGTCCAAAGAAGCGACGGTTTTAGTGGACTTAGAATTTGATAGTACAGAAATTGCCATTGTCGTTGATGGCGTTCCCCAATTTTCTCGAACCGTTCCCATTGGCACCTTTCAGATGCAAAACGCCCTATCACGGGCCATGAATTTGCCCCCCTCCCGTAGCCCTGAAATTCTCCAGGGTATGACCATTCCCGTGACTCAGTTTGATAGTTTAACCACCCAAGGAACAGCCGTTAACCCAGGAATGACTGCTTTAATGAGAGTGTTAGGGGAATTAACCGACGAGTTGCGCCGTTCCATTAACTTCTACTTAAACCAAAGTGAAGAACTTGAAGTGGTACAACTGCTGTTGGCAGGACCGGGAGGGGGGTTAGTGCAACTCGACGAATATTTTACCCATCGTTTAAGTTTACCCACCATGCAAATTGATCCCATTGCTGCTTTATCCTTAGAAATGGATCAAGACGTTCCTTCCGTGCAACGGCCGGCCTTAGGAACGGTCTTAGGTTTAGGGTTAAGGGAGGTCTAATTCAATGTATAGTTTAGATGTTAATTTTCTTAAAGATCGTAATCTTGATACTGGTGCCAAAGTAACGAGCACCAGTTTAGCACCAACTCGCAGCTTTTCTCTGACAGAACAACTGCCTCTGTTAATTGGTGGGGCTGTTATGGTCATCTTACCTGCTATTACAGCTAGTTCTTTGTTGGTGTTGAATCAATTATCCTCTTCAACTCAGCAGAGAATACAACAGTTAGACAGTCAACTTGGACAACTCAATGCTCAAAATAAGAGTATTGAAGAAATTGAAGCCAAGGTTAAACAAAATGATGAGGAGATTAAATCGTTAGTCACCGTCTTCAATCAAATTCGTCCTTGGTCAGCCCTGTTACGGGAAATTGAAGGACAAATTCCCCCCAATGTACGAGTCAATTCTATCATCCAAAAAGAAAATGAATTGAGCATTATCGGTCTTGCCATAACCTATGATGACCTCAATGACTTTTTATTAACCTTACAAAGTTCTCCTTTGCTAGAAGCAGAAGAAACGGTCATTGAAACAGCTAGTTTACAGGATATTCCCGTAGAAATAGAAGTCCCTGACAATGTTGAAGTGGAAACTCCCAAAGGGGTGAGATACACGATCAAAACTGCTATTAGTGATCGTCCCTCATCGGATTTAAGACGGATCTTCTCTGATAATGGAGCCATTGGTTTAATTAACCGTATTGAAACCCTCGAACGTAAAGGAGTATTAAAACGATGACTGTTTCAGATGAATTTAACTCCACACAAACCGATGTGGATTTTGATGAGGTTGGTAGTGGTTATCCCACAGCCTTCGGTATCACCTTTACCCCTCAAATAACTGGTCTCATCTTGGGAGCATTAGGGCTATTAGGCTCGATTTATGTTGTTTTCAACTTCGTCATGCCGGCTCACAAGAGTTATCAAAGTCTCAAGGCGGATGAAGTGGCCAAACAAAGTCAAGTCAAGCAACAAGAGTCTGGAGAATTGAGTCAAAAAATGCTGGAAACTGAGGCTAAACTCAGAGAATCAGAAGCTCTGAGAAATCAGGTTTTGGCCCTATTTTCCAGCGAAGACAGTCTCAAAACTATGCTCTTCGACATTAACCAACTGGTGGAAAAACACAGATTGCAATTAATTAGTTTTAAACCAAATGGTTCGGTTACAGTGGTTACGGATGGTTCTTTAGGAACTGGGGTAAATAATCGTCTTAAACGGCAGCGATTTGGTCTAACTATTGAGGGCAATTTTGAGTCAACTCAAAGTCTTCTGCGAGATTTAGAGCGATTACAACCCCTATTAGTCATTACAGGACTAGACTCTAAATTAGTGGAAGACAAATTTTTGATCAACGTTAAAGATTCCGAAGAGGTGGGAGAAGAAACGACTATCACAGGCAATAACTCTTTAAAAACCCGTTTTACGTTAGATGCTATTTTACCCTTGAGTCCTGAAGAGTTAGCTAAATTGAGTCCTGAAGAAGAGGGTGAAGAGGCAAAATAGTCTCAATCTGTCATTATTTAGTTGTGTGTGAAAAGGAGTGAACCATGAAACAGTATCATTATCCGCTTATGACCAGTGGCCTATTGTTAATCCTACTAGGCCAACAACCTCTATGGGCGGTTGAGGAATCTCATTCTTTCTTAGAAAAGGGTGCAAAGATCGATCAACCAGAAATAGATCGAACTGTCCTGCCTAAAATTAATGCCCTGTTGGCAGAATTGCCTGATTTGCCAACGGATGAGGCAATGAAAGGGCAAAGAGGGCACTTGTTTACAGAAGGGCTTCAGCCCCTAGAAAACAGGGAAAAGAGCCCGAAAAATTTATTTACAGAATCCTTAGAGCAAGAAGAAACGATCGCTTCAGAAGACCTCTTCATTGCTCAAATACCGACGTATACCCCACCCCCAGGACAAACATTCCCTAGCCCGGCTCCTAATGTGCCTGTGCAGTCGACTCCTAATCAAGATGTGTTGGTCCCCAACCCCAATGTCATTATTAGATCGAATGGGAGTTCCATTCCTGATAGCCTACAACCCACCATGCCCGTTGCCCCCACGTTACCACGGGCTATCGCTCCACCGGTGGGAGATATGGCTATCTCGAATATTGATGCTAGTGCTGCCGAAGTAGACCTGGGAAGCAGTGCCATTGTGCCAAGGTTGGTGTTGCGACAAGCTCCGGCCAGGGAAGTATTAGCGGTTTTAGCTCGTTTTGCAGGGATGAACTTGGTGTTCACCGATGCCCCAAGTGGTGCAACCCCTGGAGCGAATGCTGCGGAAGAAGCAACGGTGTCCTTAGATTTAGAAAATGAACCGGTACAAGATGTGTTTAACTCAGTTTTGATGGTATCTGGTTTGCAAGCCAACCGTCGGGGACGTACCATATTTGTTGGTTCCCGTTTACCCCAAGGTGCTCGTAGCCTTGTCAGTCGTACTTTACGCCTCAACCAAGTCAAATCTGATAGTGCGGGGGTATTTTTGGCCTCTCAAGGGGCAGAAGTTCAGCGTTTGGTGACTACTAGCGAAGATGTGGTCGATCCCCAAACAGGAAGAACTATTGGGGTTAGAACATTGGCCCCCGAATTGGATATTTTAACGGCTGATAACAGTATTGGAGAAGGGTTTGCTTTGGCTCCTAAGTTGCTAGTGGGACTAGCAGTTAGCACCGATGAGCGCCTCAATACCGTTACCCTTGTGGGAGAGCCCCGTAAGGTTCAAGTAGCTACCTCTTTGTTAACCCAAATGGATGCCCGTCGCCGTCAAGTGGCCGTTAACGTCAAGGTGGTGGATGTGAGTTTGATTAACGAGCAATCTTTTAGTAGTAGTTTCTCCTTTGGCTCTGGAGATGCTTTTATTGTGCAAGATGATGGGGCTGCTGTCTTAAGGTTTGGCGGTTTTAGTCCGGTTAATGGTGCAGACATTAACAATGCGCCAAGTCGAGTGATTAATCCCCCAGTTATTGAGAATCCTTTGAGTGGGAGTAATGTCTTTTTTGATTTTGAGAATCCTGTTCCTATTGAAGGTGGTTTTATCAATTTGCCTATAGGAGGATTTCTAATTCCGGGTGCTTTTGCAGGGGTATCTTTAGATCCAACTGTTGTCGGAATCACTGAGTTTGGATTCACTGCTGAAGATGGGGTAATTGATTTCGAGACTACCCAGGAACTTCCCAGTTTTTTCCAATTTCCTCAACGATTTTTGGCTCAAATCGAAACTACCATTGACAGTGGTAATGCAAAAATTCTCAGTGACCCGACTTTAGTGGTTCAAGAAGGACAAGAAGCGACCATCGATTTAACACAAAAAGTGGTTGAAAGTGTCAACACTCAGGTTGATCCTCTCAGTGGTGTGCGTACCACAACGCCTATTTTACAAGATGCAGGGCTAAAAGTAACGATTAATGTCGATAAAATTGACGATAATGGTTACATTAGTGTGACAGTCGGTGCTTTAATTGCTTCTCCTGGTGCGCAAGAGATATTTGATAGTGGGGCTGGGGCAACTAATATCTTAACCTTGCTCAATCGCCGTCAAGTTACCTCTGGTTTAATTCGCTTGCGGGATGGTCAAACTTTGATTCTCTCAGGGATTATTCAGGAAGTTGACCAAAGTGTGACTAGAAAGGTTCCTTTACTGGGGGACATTCCTCTACTTGGAGCTTTATTCAGAAGTCAAACGGATACTTCCGATCGCACGGAGGTGATCGTTTTACTCACGCCCCAAATCCTTCATGATAATGGTCAATGGGGTTATAACTATCAACCGGGTCGAGGCACGGCTGAAGTGTTACGGGATCAAGGTTTTCCTGTTCAGTTAATCCCTTAAGATAATGGATAATGGATAATTTTTTGATTTTTAATTATCCATTATTGCTTAATTTCTATTTAACAAATGAATGATTCTGCTTTTTCTGAAAATCAATTTTTAATTCGCTTATCTCAAGCTCAATTGAATATTTTGGCGGTTTGTCCCCCTCAGTTTCAACGGCTTTATCTAGAACAGTTGGGTTCTCCTATTAGTCCAGATATTCAAGCAAATGTGCTTTGGGGGAACCAATTTCATCAGTTAATGCAGCAGCATTTTTTAGGGTTATCTATTGATGGTTTTTTTGCAGAAAATGAAGAGCTTAAAACTGTAATTGAATCTTTATTATCTGAGGTAAGTAAACGACATAAAATAAACTCTAATGTCTGGAAGGAAGCAGAACATTATCGTGTTTTAGAAAAGGATAATTATTTATTAACTGCTATTTACGACTTATTAATTATTAGTGAAGAACAAGCCGAAATTTTGGATTGGAAAACTTATCTAGAACCTCAAAATAAAGAAAAATTAGCACAAAATTGGCAAACTAAATTATATTTATATCTATTAACAGAAACCTCTAAGTATTTACCAGAACAAATTTCTATGACTTATTGGTTTGTTAAAATTCCCCATCAACCTAAATCTTTAACCTTTGAATACAGTCAAGAACTTCATAAAAAAAATGAGGAAGATTTACAAACTTTATTGACTAATCTTAACCAATACTGGTGGGATTTACATCAAGAAAATATTCATTTCCCTCATCTAAAAAATTGTGAAAGTTCTTGTCCTTATTATCGGTTATTTTCTTCTGACAATAGCTTTGATAATGATCTATTATTAAACATAGATGATATCGAAGAACTGCCCATTTAATTGAGTTTATCTGAACATTATTAACCCCGATATATTGCCAAGAAAAAGACTGGGTCAATTTTACATAACCCTTGAACTTTCAGTCTTCTTGCTTATTCTTATCTAATCAAAATAGAATAATGTGACTAATTTGCGTTGTTCTTCTGCTTCTTCACAAGTTTGCAGTAGGGTATGACTGTCATGGAAAGCAAAACAGATTAACTGTTGACAACGAGACACAATTTCTCGATTACACAATGCACTCGCTTCCCCCAAGGATAGACCATCATTGTCAGGGTTTTCCACTAAATGAATCACCCTCTCTAGTTGTTCTTTTGATTCTCTAGGCTGCTTGGTCAAACTCTGGGGTAAAATTACCGTTAAAAGGTTGGGATCTGCCCGCATGGCCCCTTTAATCGCGGCTGCGTTGGTTCCTGTGGCACCGGATGTCATCAAGCGGTTGCCACCTAAAACGAGGGCATAACTCATCATTTCGATTAACTGTTGATGAGTGATAGGAACATGGCGCGAACCCAATAAGGCAATACGTTTTGAACCTGTTTGCTGTATAGCAGCGAGTTCTTGCGCCAAAGTATCTAAGGTAGGAATATCAATTGATTGACTCAAAGATTCTCTCGTAGACTGCAAATGACCGTAAGCTATTCTAGCAAAGGTTTCTCGGTTGTAGCACAGATTTAATAATTTTTCTTAATTTAATAGAAAGCTGCTGATTGGCTAGAGAAACTGCCCGGTAGCTACTGGTGTGGTTCCGGTAGTTCACAAAGCACAAAAAAGGGGTCAATCATTATTAACCCCTATTCTCGCTAATATTATTACCAATTAACTTGGTTCAAGTATGATGGATAGCTGATGTCCATTGTAGTTGCTATTTCCGTCTTGACTGGCAACATCAGACAATCTCTCTACAATATGGTCTAACTTGTCTCGACCTAACTTCATAAATGCTCGTTCGCGTCCTCGAAACCTTATAGAAAACTTAACTTTTGAGCCACTTTCAAGGAATTTTCTGGCTTGTCTTAATTTGGTGTTGAGATCACCTGTATCAGTACAGTATCTCAGTTTAACTTCTTTGAGGGAGTTTTCAGTACGGTTTTTCTTAGCAAGAGATTCTTTTTTCTGTAACTCGTATTTAAACTTACCGTAATCAATCACTCTACATACTGGAGGGGAAGCATTGGGCGCAACTTCCACTAAGTCTAGATTTGCATCTTCTGCTAATTTTATTGCTTCTGTGAGGGGTTTAATACCAACTTGTTCCCCATCTTCCATGACAACTCTAACTTCTTCTGCTCGAATTCGATCGTTAATTTGATATTTATCGGTTTGGTTAAAAGGTTTAACGGGTTTATTCATTTTTCTGGGTCTTCCCAAACTGCTTTTTTCCTCCTAATCTGACAAAAACTTTTAGCTTTAAGCAACCTCATTGTATCCTATACTACAAACTATTGCAAGTTTTTACTGATACATATTTTTAACAACGTGGTACGGTCACTTTCGCTTAAGGGTTCTCCTTGTTCAATTTTTTGACATAACTTGGATCTTTTTTCAGTAAGATTACGCCTAATAATTGTTTGCGCTTCGCTAATTTTATGCAAAGGAAACTCATCAAAAATACCTTGACTTACTGCTAATAAAACGGCTATTTGTTCAGCAACTCGAATGGGTTGATATTGGGGTTGTTTGAGAACTTCTCTAACTCGACGGCCCCTTTCTAACGTTTGACGGGTAGCGGGATCTAACCGTGTCGCAAAGCGGGAAAAGCTTTCTAACTCTTCAAATTGAGAATAGGATAACCGTAAGTCCCCGGCAACGGAGCGATAGGCTTTTAACTGGGTTTTTCCTCCTACACGCGAAACCGAGCGCCCCACATCTACTGCGGGTAAAATACCTTTTTGAAAGAGATCGGGGGTTAGATAGATTTGTCCGTCGGTGATAGAAACAAGGTTTGTGGGAATGTAAGCAGAGAGATTTTGCGCTTCTGTTTCCACGATAGGTAACGCTGTCAACGAGCCTCCCCCTAAATGGGGGCGCAGACGAGTTGATCGTTCTAAAAGACGGGAATGAATATAAAAAATGTCCCCTGGGAAGGCTTCTCGACCGGGGGGACGACGCAAAAGTAAAGATAACTCTCGATAGGCGCGGGCGTGTTGGATGAGATCGTCGTAGATAATGAGAACATCGCGCCCTTTTTCCATAAAATATTCACCCATGGACGTTGCAGCGTAGGGAGTTATATATTGCAACCCTGGGGGACTTTCTCCTGGGGCAACAACGACGATACAGTTATCCATCACCCCATAGGTGCGCAATTCGTTAATCAGTTTAGCAACGGCAGAACTTCTTTGTCCTATGGCGCAATAAATAGAGATTACCCCTGTCTCTTTTTGGTTCAAAATGGTATCGAGGGCGATCGCTGTTTTTCCTGTTTGGCGATCGCCTAAAATTAGTTCTCGTTGTCCTCTCCCAATGGGTATTAATGCGTCGATCACTTTGATACCGGTTTGTAGGGGAACAGTAACCGGGGCGCGATCCATGATAGCAGTGGCTTCTCGTTCAATGGGTAAACGCTTTGTAGCGGCGATCGCCCCTTGATTATCTAAAGGTCTTCCCATGCCATCAACCACTCGCCCTAATAACCCTTCTCCCACCGGAACATCCATCACTCGTCCAGTGGGATAAACTTCACATCCTGCGGTCAAGTCTTCATCGGCATCGAAGAGGATAACGCCCACTTCTTGGGGGTCAAGGTTGAAAGCCATTCCTAGGGTTTTTGAGCCCAATGTGACCACTTCTTCTGATTTAACGTTGGGTAGTCCTGTTACACGAGCGATGCCGCTACTTAAATAAGTAATGATTCCAATTTCTTGAGGGGTTAGTTGAGGTTGATGGTTGTTTAAAACTTGCTCAGAAATATCAAAAAGATGGTCTAAAATTCCTTGAAGTGACTGATTATCGGGTAACATTATTTTCTCCTTCTAAAGATTGGGACATTTGAGTTTCTAATTCATCAAGATAATGCTCTAGGTTCCAAGGTATTTTATAGCCATGATTTAAAAGTTCAATGCCACAAATTAAATGCTCTGTGTGTTCAAAGTTAATGTTTATTTCTGGTTTAAATTGTTTTTGCAGTGCTTGGATTAATTGTTGTTTTTGTGATTCGGATAGGTTAAAGGTGGAGCGAATGGTAAACTTTTCATGACTTTCCTGATTTAACTCATTATTTTCCATGTTTTTATTTTCAGCAATTTGGGGTAATCCTTGAATAAACTTGTTGATTATTTGTTGTTCAAGCTCGACATCGGCTAAGTTTTGTAATATTTGTCTTGCTAGTTTCATCATCTGTTGATTAGCTTTTTGTCTAAAGCTATCTAAAAAAGTCTTTTTTTCCCTTTGTAGTTGTTCGTACCATTCCTGCCTTAAGTTTTTAACTTCTATTTTGGCTATCATCATTAATTCTTGTTTTTCCTCTTCACTTTCTTCTTTTATTTGTTTGATTCTATTTTGTTTATTATCTTCCCATTCTTGTTGTTTCTGACAATAATATTCAGCTTCTTTTTGGGCTGCTTCTCTAATATCTTCAGCTTCTTGTAAACGACTCATAATATTATTTTCTCGCTCTTCCATCGCCTTAATAATTGGTTGGTATAAAAATTTTTTTAACAAGAAAACAAGGATCACAAAGTTCAGAATTTGAGCAAACGTTGTAAAGGGGTCAATTAACATAGTTTTCCTCACATTATTGTTTGATATTTGATGAACGACGTTGAACTAAACCCGTTATCATAGCTAGGGCAAAAACACCTAATAAAGCAAAACCTAATAATATTTTTCCCCCTTCTAATAATCCTGCTCCCAAAGCAACAATGGGGGGGTTAGAAATAGCAATGCTGATAACTAAAGCAGGGATAAACTTACGCCAAGGGGCTTTAGTTAGTCCCACACCATAACAAACAAAATCAAAAAAGCCTGTCATTAAGAAACCGGTCAAAAGGAAAAAATTATGTTCTAAATGACGTTGACTCAACCTATCAATTTGGTTAATAAATTTTGCTCCTACCAGTCGCTCTACTAAGTTACGACCATAACGCCTTGAGAGGAAGAAACTCAAGGAACAGGAGATTAAGTCAGCTACACAGATAACCAAAAGACCTTGAGTAAAGCCTAATAGTCCACCGGATAAGACAGAATAGACGGTCCCTGGTAAGGCCGGAATGACGACGCTGGTGAAGCGTAGAAGAAAAATGCCCAAGGGAACCCATGTTCCTAATGCTTCAACTTGTGTTCGTAACTGTCTGACTCCATAGTGATTTATCACGCCAATAATTAAGATTATGAGGGCAAAAATAACCAGAAAACGGATAATTTTTCTCATAACTATTGCTCTCCTTAATCTGGCCAGCCTAGATTTCTTATGGTCTTTTTTTCTTCCATGATGTGGGGTGTTTTCTTAATGGTATTTTATATAGTCTTTGATTACAGTTTTTGTAGCAAATTATGTTATTTTTTCGATTCTACTAGATTTTTGACTTTATTGATTCGTAATGACATAGTTCCAAAAAGGATTCGCAAAAATTAGAATCAAGGTAATAACAAAACAGTAAATTGCTGTTGATTCAACCAAGGCCATACCCACAAATAAAGTACGAATAATCGTGTTAGCCTCATCTGGTTGCTGTGCTAAGGCTGATAAGGCTTGTGCCACTGCCCTTCCTTCCCCCAATGCCGGTCCAATAGAACCAATGGCAATAGTAAGTCCTGATACCACAATAGAAGCGGCTCCAATTAAACCAATATTATCCATTTTTTTCGTCTCCTGTTGTTTCTTGTTGTTGGGTGGCTGCGGCAATAAATACCATCGCTAAGATAGCAAAAATATAAGCTTGAATCAATCCGGTCAATAAACCCATCGCTTGCATGATAATGGGAAAAAATAAGGGAGCAACAGATAGGAGTATTCCTGCAATCATTGTACCACTCATAACATTACCAAATAGACGTACTGCCAGAGATAAGGTATTAGAAAAACGTCCAATAATATTAAAAGGTAACATCATCGGAGTAGGAGAAAGATAATATTTTTTAAAGTAATTAAAAAATCCTTGTTTAGAAATTCCATATAAAGGAATCGCTAAAAAAACACAGATAGCTAAGGCAGCAGTCGTTGATAGAGAACCGGTTGGGGGTTGATATCCTGGAATAATAGTGAGTAAGTTAGAAATAGCAATAAAGATAAATAATGTACCCACAAAAGGCAAATAAGGTTCTGGTTTTTGTTGACTAATTTCTTCGATTTGTTTATTGATATTAAGGACAATTACTTCCAAAATGTTTTGTTGTCTTGATAAACGATGGGAACTAGAAAGATTACGGGTGACTAATCCAGAAAAAATAACTAATAAAATCATAATTATCCAAGTAAAAACGAGAGTAGCATTAACAGAAATAATACCCCATTCCCAAAAAACAATTTCATCAGGTGTTAATATCATTGGTAATTATTGTCCTCTCTATTATTTTTGTTTTTCCTAGAAGCAATTCATAAATTACCTCTACAAATACAATTTATTGAGCAATTTGAATTAGACTAAGCAGTGTGTGCTATTATACAAAATAGTCAGGTATGATGCTAATGTTGTATCTTCACAGTCTTAATTATAGTCCCATTCCGCAGATTGACAGTTATTATAGTAAAGGTCAACAGTTGTTAGTCCCTACAATCTTTAAAATAATGTTATATTATTTTATTAACAAAAGTTAATGGAGTTAATTATTTCTATTTTTAATGGTCTATTACCTGTTAATCTGTCCTCATTTTTAGGGACAATGATATTGATATTTTTCTTAGGGTTTGCTATTGGTTTAGGATATTTTGGGGGACTTTGGTTAACCTTAAAAAAACTTCCTCAAACCAGTCATCCTTATCGTTTAATGATAGGTAGTTTTATTCTAAGATTAATGATAACCTTATGTTGTTTTTATGGACTAATCTATTTATTTGATAATTTAGAAACTGGCATTATGCTATTTATTGCGGTTTTAGGATTTATTTTGGCTAGACTTGTTCTAACTCAAAAAATTATAACTTAACACAGTATCTAGGATGTGTAAGTCAGTAACTTTTTAAAATAATCATAGAGTTTGAAATAATTGCCCAACCTACAAGTAAATTGAATCTGATACTATTGTAGGTTTTTAATACTATTAAATCCAATACCATTCTTTTTTTACTGTGTTAATGTTGCAGGAATTAAATATATGTTTATAATATTGATTATCCACATTATCCATTGATGCTACATGAGTGCAAAACCGTTACAAAAGATACTATTTGGAAGTCCCGGAACAGGAAAAAGTTATAAAATTAGAGAGATAGCTCAACAAGAGTTAAATATTGAGTTTGATGAGAACAGTAAAATACTGAAGAATACAGTTAAAACTGTGTTTCATCCTGAATATACATATGCTGACTTTATGGGTAAGTTACTCCCTTTAACTCAAGGTAACAATGTTATTTATAAATATTATCCTGGTCATTTTTTACGTGCGTTGGGAATGGCCTATAAAGGTTTAATTGATGGTCATAATCAACATTATTTATTAGTTATAGATGAGTTAAATAGAGGGAATGCAACTGCTATTTTTGGTACAGTATTTCAGTTATTAGATAGGGAAGATGATTATTGGTCAACTTATGAAATTGATATTTCTGAAATGGAGTTGATTGGTTTATTGAATGTAATGGGATATCAAGCAGAAATTAATAATAAAGGAAAGATCATAGTTAATGATATTCCTTATAATAGATTTTATCAAGATATTGAAAGAAAAATACAATCGAATCATCCTGAAGCAATGAGAGTTTTATCTTTATTAAAAGATACTAATAACCCTAAAATAAAAATTTCTAGTAATTTATCAATTCTCGCTACAATTAATACATCTGACGAGTCAATTTACTATTTAGATACTGCATTTAAAAGACGATGGGATTGGGAATATATTGAAATATTCAATACTACAATTAATTATAATGATATCCCTAAAGAAATTCGAGGTGTTAAACTGATTTTTGATTTTATTCCTGGTATCGTAGAACTAGATTGGAGTTCCTGTATTGTTGGATTAAATGATTTTATTAAAGATAATCACCAGATTATTAGAAGAATAGAAGATAAACAAATAGGTTGGTGGTTCATTAAACCAGATAATGACGTATTTTCACAGGAAAATATAATTTCAGAGGAAAAAGTCATAAATAAGTTAATGTTTTATCTTTGGGATACCGTCTTTACGAGAGATAAAAGACCCCTAGAAACTGTTCTAAAAAAAGTTGTAGGAAATGAAAAATTAAAATTAGTAACCTATGGAGAATTTATATCATATAGCTATGAGTTTATGGAGTATTTGTATAAAAGGGGGTCTGGATTAATTATTTATCCTCAATTAGTAGAATCAGATGAATCAGATGAAAGTAGTATTATAGGTTTTTGATTAATAAGAAAGTAAAAAAATATATTAATTTTTTCATAATGATAAACTTTAACCAACTAAAATTAATTATTGATGATAAATATTCCTTTGTAGGGATAGAAAAAAAAGATAATGAACTTTGTTTTTATCTACCTAAAGGATTTGAGTATAAACTAGAAAAAATAGAAACTTTTGATGAGAAAAGAAAACTTTTTTTCTTGTTTTATCGTATCTTCCATAAATTTAAAAATATTTGTCTAGAAAAAGGATATCTAGATGAAAACTCTAAGATACTTAAATCAGATAGAGATGGAATTATTGATAATGATCTGGGTTCAGATGTCATCGAAAATGAAGCAGAAGAAAACATTTTTTATTCTAAACTAACCAGTATTGATACAATTTTAGAAACCTATAATGAACCCAAAATACTCAGTTTAGTTTATCGAACCAGTAAAGGAGAAATATTCGATTATAGTCAATCTTATAAGTTTCTACATCGTGCTATTTTTTTACCAAATAATGCAGCTTATGTTGATTATATGGATTTACCTCGTAAACAAGTTCAGTTTCAGTCAACTGATTTAGTTGCCATGTATTGTTATTTATTATGGGAAGTAAAAAAACAATTAAATGGTTCTACAGTACATACTATGCTAAGCTATCAGCTAGATGCCAAAACAATAAAGCTCTATTTTTGAAGTTATTTACATTCCTAAAACCAAAACCGCAACGTTTTAAAAC
>JAAUYJ010134794.1_pt1 | contig 47256 bp, 44 predicted proteins | sample 7278031 | NCBI WGS metagenome assembly JAAUYJ01 (sample SAMN14350222, study PRJNA611818) | marine sediment metagenome | isolation source: surface marine sediment (1.8m) | place: French Polynesia: Moorea | collected 2018-08 | reverse complement strand
GCTTGACGCACATGACTGCATAACGATTGTCGCGCAGGCGCCAGAGCTCGGCGATGTCTTGCAGCATGATCATGTCGCAGTCCATGAATAGCGACCAGCCTTGGTAGTTCGCGAGGTGGGGCGTGAGGAAGCGGGTGAAGGAGAAGTCGGTCGACTGCAGGGGATCACGCTTGCGGGTGAAGACACCGTTGAGCTGGGAGAGCATCAGCGGCGTGATGGCCACCGGCTGGCTGGCGCGAATGTGGATCGAGTGCGCCAACACGCTGAAGGCCACCGCTTCGCGCGGGTCGTAGCCGATAAAGATCCGGATCACATCGTCCGTCATGGCTCGTGCTGCCCTCGCTTTCGCTATTCTCACAGTTTACCCGCGCCCTTCGACCTATCACGAAGCCGCAGCGGCCATGGGCGCGGCAGGCTCTTCGTCGCGTTCGATCAGGCCCTGCTGCTTGTAGTAGTCGATCAGCAAGTCGAAGCTGAATTGGCCCGAAAGGGTTCCGTCGACGTTGCATTTGTCGCAGGGTTTATGGTGCCGGTCGCCGCGCATCAGCTTGCGGCGCGCCTCGAGCATTCTTTCCGACATCCAGATCTCGGCCAGATGTTGCTTGTGCACGTTACCCGCGATCACCGCGCGGCCCCAATCGTTGGTGCAGAGCAGCATGTCGCCGTTCCAGTCGATCAGTGCCCGCGAGAAGGGGTAGTAACAGGGGTGCCGGATCGGCTCCGGCAGCTCGGCCATGCCCGACTCGTCCCAAGTCACCAAGCCAGACCTGTTGTTCAGGATCAGGCCGTAGTCCTCGTCGGGCCCGCCCCAGTGCGGGCGCAGACGGTAGCGCTCCGGCTCCGCGCCCGCTTCGGCGAAGAGCTCTTCGAAAACCGCGCGTTGCTCGGGCCCATCGTAGAGATTCACATAGATGGCCGTGAGGCCGGCGTCATAAAGCGTACGGATCCATTCCACGGTCAGTCGGTCGCCGTTTGTGTTGGTGTCCAGGATGCTGTCCGGCAGATGCTTGCGCATCGTGCGCACCAGGTCGGGAAGCGACTTGTTGAGCAAGGGCTCGCCGAAGCCAGAAAAGGAGATGCGCCCCTTGTAGCCGAAGCTGGCGAGATCCTGCGAGACCTTGGCCGCCGTCTCGACGCTCATATGGAGCTTGCGGTTCGGATAGACCTCGGGGTCGGCTCTCGGGCAGAAGACGCAGGTCCGGTTGCACAGCTCCGTCGTGTTCACCTCGACGGTCATGATGCTGTGCAGCGGGCTCCCGCTGTCGCCGACGGAAGCGATCACGGAGGCCTCCTGCGTCCGGCGGTACTTCATGAAGTCCTTTTGCGGACTGCTCATCATTCGGATCCTTCCCAGTGGTCTTGTTTTCGGGGGCGGCCCTGCGGCGGCTAGAAGGGGGCATCCTGGAATAGCTTACGGGCCTCGTCGCCGTGGCTCTCCAGCCACTCGTCGCGCAACACGCCGTACATGAAGACGTCGACCATGCGCCCGCCGGTAATGATGTGTCCCTGCATGCGCCCCTCTTCCTTCAAGCCGACCTTCGCGGCCAGCTTGCGCGAGGCGACGTTCGGTTCCGACACGGTGGTGAAGATGCGATTGAAGTTCAGCTTGTTGAAACCGTAGAGCATGAACATCAAGACGGCATCGGTGGCGATCCCCTTGCCGCGGAAAGCCGGATCGCCGATCAGATAGCCGAGCCAGCCGCGGCGGCACGACCAATTGACTTCCTTGAAGCTGATGTTGCCGATGTGACGGCCGGTCTCGTTGTCGTAGATGCCGAGGAATACGAGGTTGCCGTTCGGCTGGTTGGCCTTCTGATAGTAGGCCGCCATGCGCTCCGGGCTGTTCGGCAGGCGGCTTCGCTCAGTGAACTGGTCGTAGTCGAGATCGTCGAGCCAGCCGAAGTAGGGTGCCTCCTCGGCGATGTCCTTGGGGCTCAGGCCGTGCAGGGAAATGCGTTTACCGATCAAGTAGCGCTTCATGCCGGCGCCCGTCCCACCTCGGCCAGGCTAGGCAGACTTCCGACCGCCTCGGCGATGGACTCTTCGAGAGCCGTCACGAAGCGACCGATCAGCTCGGGACCGGCCAAGGAGACCCGCAGGCAGTTCGCCACCGAAGGGGCTCTGTAGCCGCCTTTGATCAAGAAGCTGCGGCGCTTCAGCGCCTGGACCACCGTCCGCGAATCGATCTCCTCCGGCAGTTGGATCAGCTGGAAGTTGGTCGGGCAAGCTGGAAAGCCGAAAGCGTGACGCCGTGCGAAGTCCGCCAAGAGGGCGCGGCCCGCCTCCAGCTGTTTCAGGTAATCCTCGGTCAACTCGGGATGGTCGAGCAGATACATGCCGACGGCGATTGCCACTTGGTTGACTTCATGCAGGCCCCGGACCTTGTCGAGGCCCTGCAGGACGCTCGGCTGCGCGCAGGCGAAGCCGAGACGCAGGCCCCCGATGCCGCCGCTCTTGGAGAAGCTGCGCGTCACCAGGAGGTTGTCGAATTCGGCGATCATGCCCACGGCGGTCACCGGATGGCTCGGATAGTAGGCCTCGTCCACCAGGCAGAGCGCGCCGGCTTGGCGGGCAGCCGAGACGATCCGCCGCAGGGGCCCTTCGTTCAGGGCGGCGCCGGTCGGCTGGTCCGGATTGGCGATGCAGACCAAGCGGGCGCCTTCGCCGATCAGGGCTAAGAAACGCTCGAGATCGAGCCGGCGGTCGGCGCCGTAGTCGAGCTTCACGGTTTCGGCTTGGAAGACCCGGCTGTAGACCTGGTACATAGCGTAGCTGGGCTCCGGGAAGACGACCCGGTCGCCTGGCCCGATGTAGGCGTGAAAGGCCCGGCGGATCGCGGCGTCCGATCCGTTGGTCGCCGCGATGTGATCTTCCGGTAGGTTCAAGCTCTCAGCGATCCGCCGGTTGAGCGGCTGCGGATCGGGATAGGCCGCGAAGGCCTCGGGGCCCAGGGTGGCCAGAATGGCCCGAAACTCGGCCTCGGCCAGCGGCGTTGCGCGGTCATTGCGGTCGAGCCGCACGAAATCGCCGCGGATGTCGGCCGAATCGACCCGCTCGATGGCCTGCAGGTGGGGGCGGACTTCTACCATTCCAGAGCGCTGACCCGCCTGTGGCGCCGCCATCGGCAGCCGTCGCGGGCCTCTCTCGAGTTCCACTTAGTCAATGAGGTCAGCCACATAGGGAACTTTGCCTCGGGAGTCCAATCGCCCCGGAAGGGCAGAAATCGACCCAGAGATGAAGAGGTCATTCCACGCTACCGCACTGCGGGTGAAACCGATTTCACCCGGCGAACCTCCAGCGTGGCGCGTAATGTTCATGGCATGAACGAGACTGTCAAGAAAGATACGTCCGGTCGGCGCCGGCCATCCCCTTGCCCCGACGACCTTCGGATCGAGGTCCTTCGGTTGCGTCCCGCCGAGCCCCCGCCGGACGCTTGCCGCCGTGGGCCGTGCGGGCCTCGTGGCGCTCGCCATGACCGGCGGCGTCGGGTCGTCAGAACCGCCGCAGGCGCGAGACGGCGCGGCGCAGCAGGCTCGGAGCGGGCGACTTCTTGGCGCCCTCTGGCAGCTCGACCTGAAACAGATGCGGCCGCGGAAATCGGCAGATCTCACCGATGATGTTGATCGCCCGGCGGGGCAGCAAGGAGGGCGATCGGCTTTGGGCGCAGTGCAAGGAACGCCAGGAATTGATGAACATGACGAAGGTGTTGGCCCGGTAAGGGACCTCATGGACCAGGTCCAGCCGGTCGGGCGACGGTCCTTTCGAACCGGGGTCGTAGCGAATCGTCTGCGGCGACGGAAAGGTCCATGACTCGTCTTTGGCACGCCAGATCGCCAGCGAACCGCCGGAGGTATCGTCCTCGGGATCGCGCATGTACAGCAGCCCGGCGTAGATCTCGGCCGCGGAATCCACGTGGGGGCCTCGAAAGCTCCGCGCCGTGAAGGTGTAGTCGACAACAGGCTGGCAATCGAGCATGACGTCGTAGGCGTGCTTCATGCTGGGAACGCGGAGCTCGCGTTTTCGCGGACCAATAGTCAGTTCCTCGAAGCGTTTGTCGAGCGCCTGCTCGATGTTCGGGTAATACTCGCGGAGCTGGTCGCCGAACAGATTGACCACCTCGCGGAAGTAGTCAGCGGACATGTGGTAGCGAATAAAGTCCTTCCACAGAGGTGTTGCGAGCGGGCTGGCGAGCGATTCCTGTCCGGTTGCAACGGCTTTGCTGTTGGACAGTTTCTGTTCGTGATCGAAAAAGAAATCGTTGCCAGGGAACTCGGCCGCGAGTTGATCGTAGAGTGGCTGGTCGAGCGCATTCTCGATCACGATGTGCGGAAAGGGATCGGTCTTGATGTCCGCTTTCGCTGCCTTCGCCAACACGCTTTGCATGACGTTGTTCTCTTGTCTCCAGCTTGGCCTTGGGATCGGCTCATCTACCGTGGTGCGCACGTCGATCGCATTGGGACCGCTGCCCCCTAGGGCGCGACTCGCCAGTTGGGACCCAGGGTCTCGGCGATCGCCGAAGTCTCGCTCGCATGACTCAGCCGGGCCTCAGGAGGCGCTTCGCGGCGCTGCGCAGCGGTTGCAGCCGCCGCTTGAGATGGTCGATATCGTAGGCATGTTCGATCAGGTTGATGGCCAGTCGATAGGCTCTCTTGCGCTTCCTGAAGCCGCCGTGATGGTCGAACTGAAGCGGCGTCAGGCTCTGCGCGCCGATTCCCAGAACACGCAGCTGACGATCGGTCAGACCCTCGAGATCCATGGTGTAGACCGGCACCGGCCTGGCCTGACGCCGGCCGAAGATGTCGGTGCGCCAGAAACGGCTGATCGTAGCGATCCGGCTCTTCGTGGTCGGCTGGTCCTGGCCATGGAAGCCTCGCGGGTCGAAGAGCACCATGTCGCCCGCCCGTCCATCGAGTCGTGTCCAAGTGCTGCGAATCTCCGCCTGCTCGTCCTTCGGGTAGTCGGTCAACATGCCACCGCGGAAGGCGTATAGCTTGTGCGACCCCGCGCAAAAACAGAAGGCGCCCTCGGTCGTGTCGTGGTGGTAGAGGGCGTAGCTCAGGCCCAACGGAAGTTCCATGTCTTCCCTGGTCAGGCTGATCTCATCGTAGTGGGAAGAGGGACGGTAACCTGGCGCATAATCCGTGTGGGTCGGGAAATAGACGTAGTCGACGCCGCGGTCCAGCTTAGTGAAGCTCTCCGAGAGAATCACCTCATGGCCGGTATAGAGCTCGATGATGTCCAGGAGTCTCTCGTTTAGAAGGATCTGCAGAGAGTCTTTTCCAAGCAGGCTGGTCTGGACGACTTTCTTCTCGAAATCGAACTTGCAGTAGCCCGGAGCACCGCCCACGGCCGGCGCCTGAAACCACCACTCCCGCGCCCGGAACATGCCCTCGAGCTGTTCCCTCGGAAACACGTTACGCAGAACGGCATAGCCGCGATCGCGAAGCTGTCGAAGCAGCTCGTGATCGTCGATCTGATCAGCCGCGAAATCAAATAAATCTGCCCTTTTCGTTGAACAGGTGGTTTGCATCTCGAATTCAAACCTCCGGCAAAGCTCGTATCTTGGACGGTCACCGGTTGCAGCTTCGATCCCGCGCGCCGAGTTTGCGCGGCCGAAGCGAGCACCTCTCAGGCTTATGCTGATCGGCCCTCGATGTTTCGACCAGATCAGCCGATCTTGTCGGCGACAAAAAAGTGGGCCCCGAGGCTCGGCACCAATCCGTCCAAGAAGCGGTAGGCGGAATAGGGAAGGAGCCCCCGCTTGATCAGCCCCGGCAGAAACTTCCAAAGCCGCGATCCGACCGGACCGAGCTGGCCGTGATAAGGATGGATGTCGTAGCGCTTCTTGAAGATCAGATCGAAGCCTCCGGCCTTGATCGTCTCGGCGAAGTCTCCCTTTCCGTGGGTGACGATCCAGCGGGCGCCCGGCTTTAGGATGCGGCGGATGTTGCTCACAACGAGTTCCGGGTGGTTCAAGTGGTCGATCACACGGAACGTCAGGACCGTGTCGAATTGGCGCGTGCTTTCGAAAGTCTCCAGCGCATGCACTTCGAACCGATCCGCGAACTGCGGATAGAGCTGCTTGGCCCGATTTACGAAGGATTCGCTGATGTCATAGCCGTAGACATTGAACCGGTCCAGGAAGTTCGGATAGAGACGGCCCGGGCCGATCGGAAAGTCCACGACATCCGGTCCCTTGATGAACTGCTCAATCAGCTCGAGGTCGAGCCGCGTCCTGAACTGCTCGATGCCGCTTTCGGTCTTGACCAGGGTCGCATCGAACTGCTCTTGGCTCAGATCCTGATAGCGGAGCGAGTACTTCGATAGAAGATGGTCTTCAGTCATGTTCACCAATTGCGACTCCATTTCAATGGGCTGTTCCGATGCTGGAAGCCGCCAGGCCTTCCGGTCCACGGGCGCCTCGGCTTCGGTCAGGCCCTGGCCGGTTTCAGGGGTGTAGCGGCCTGCAGATCAGATGCCGCCGCCCCGCGTGTCCTGTCCTGAAGGATCTTGCCGTCGCGAACGCGATAGACGACGTCAGCAATTTGCTCGAAGGCAGGCCGATGGGAAATGGCGACGACCGTCACCCCCGGCAATAGGCCGCGCAGGGTGGCGCAAATGTCTTCTTCGGTCTGGCTGTCGAGCGCCGAGGTCGCTTCATCGAGCAGGAGAAGCCTCGGCTTGTGGACCAGCGCGCGCGCGATGGCGAGGCGTTGGCGTTGGCCACCCGAGATTTGCAAGCCGCGCTCGCCGACCATCGTGTCAACGCCGTCCGGCATGGACTGCACAAATTCCAACGCCCCTGCCGTCCGAAGCGCTTCCTCGACCGCCGCCTCTCCGATCTCGGGATCATCGAGCGTCAGGTTCCGCGCAATGGTCGTGTGCAGGAGAGACGTCTCCTGAGGGACGTAGCCGATCTGGTGGCGCCATTTCCGCTTGTTCAAGCGGGCCAAATCCGTCCCATCGACCAGAATCTCGCCGCTGTCGGGCGTCAGCAGCCCGGTCAGCAGGTCCAAGATCGTCGACTTGCCGGCGCCCGATGGTCCGATGATGGCCGTTATCTTGCCCGCCTCGATGGCGAAGCTGACATCATCCAACACCTTGCTCCGGTCGTAGCTGTAGTGAACCTTCCGGTAGGCGATTTCAGATGCGAAGGAGATCTCCGAAGCGCTGTCTGGCCCCTCGCCACCGCCAGCCTCTTCCTGCTGCCGTTCGATTTCCTCGAGCTTGCGATGGAAGGCCAGATAGGGGGCCTCCTGCGCGGCGAGCCGGCGAAACGACTTTTGAATCGCATTCGCCCGCCCGACGGCACGCGAGAAGAGCGCGACCATGACGAGAAGGGTCGGTGTGGTCACCTCGAGATACTGAAAGGCGATCAGGATGCCCACCGCGATGAAGACGGCGGTGATGGGCTCGGATGCGTTCTTGAGCGCCTGTGCGGCGAAATTGAGCCGCCGCTGAATGGCCATCAGGGCGTCCGTCTCGCCTTCCAGCAGAGGAACGACGCGCTCCTCCAGACCCATCGCCTTGAGCGGCTTGTAGCCGTGCAGCCAGTCGATGATCCGGCTCGTGTAGGTCTGATAGAGGTCGACCGAGACCACGCTCTGGCGGCGGGTCATTTGCACAAGACCGCGAAGCATCACCATGATCGTGATTCCCGCGACGAGCCCCGCAAGCGTCAGCTGCCATGAGACCAGAAGCGCGGTCGCCAGATAGATGCTTGTCTGGATCGACATGCTGGTCAGGGTCATCATGGAGTCGGCGACGTAGGCGCCCTCCTGCGCCTGCATGACGATGGAGTTCATGAGCTTTCCGGTCGGCTCGCGGGTGAAGAAACGCCAGCGGGCCTGCATCAGCGCGCGGATCATCCGGAGCCGAAGCTCCTTGATGAGGCGCACGGTGATGTTCATGACGTAGAAGGTCGAGCAGAACTGCAGCAGGCTCTTGGCTGTGATCATGATGACCACGGCGCCGAGGAGCCATCCGAGGGTGATTGGCATGCCAATCGCTTGGAAGACCTCCTTAAGCCACAGTGAGATCTCGTGCTGGCTTTCCTGCTCGCCGAGGATCAGGTCCAGCACCGGTAGCAGGGTGAGGAGGCCGACTCCCTCCAGGAGGCCGGAAATCAAGAGCAATGCGACGGCCGCGGTCAGTTTGAAGGGTTGCCGGCGAAAGAAGGCGCGGGCAATCGAGATCGCACTGTAGACCAGAGGGCGGTCGGCTACCGCTGCCGCAACGCTCTTGCCTTCGGCTGGGGACGCCGGCTTTGGCCGTTCGCTCCCTGATTTCGGCAATGTGGATGCTTTTCGTGCGTCGATCATCGAATGAATTCGGGTGTGCTCGATCACCGTTGACGTGGGCTCGGTCCTCCGGACCGAGCCCGGAGCGGCTTCCTAGAAGCTGGTTCCGGCGGCCTTCGCCGCCTCTTCTTGGCGCGAATTGACGGCCTCGGTCCCCTGGGGCGCCTGTGCCGGGATGGTCTCCAGCGGGTCTGCCTTCATGTGACGTTGCGATCTTGAATTCGGCCGAGCGTCTACCATGTTCACGCCATGAACGGCAAGCGGGTAATCTCGCGCAACAGAAGCGTTTGTCAACCCGACGGCGATCCGGCGCGGCCCACATAGACGCGGCGCAGCCCAATCGCGCAAGGTGCGACCTAAAGGCTCAAGTCCTGTTGCCATAAATCGTTGACGGCCTTGAACGCTTCGACTAGCGAATTGAGCAATCTGGCAGGCACCTAAGAATCCTGCACAGTCACCGGAAAACCGAACATGAGCTTCAATCCCTTTATGGTCCTCCTCGCCCACTCGCTCGTGGATCTTCTGGAGGAGCGTCCCACCGTCATCGAGATCGGCAATCAGACCCTGAATCCGGGAATCGCCCTCGACGTCGTCATTAAGCGGTCGCAGGGACACCCGCGGATCGATCTGGACGGTTTGCAAAGACTGAAAGGACTCGCCCGCGAGGATCAGCGTACCAAGGCCGCCGAGTACTATCGCTGCCTCGGCTTCTCGGAATACAAGGCCATCGACACCAACGACAGGTACGACAGCCTGGTGATGGATCTGAACAAGGACATCAGGCGCGAATACGGTTTCGACCGGACCTTTTCACTCGTTACCAATAACGGCACCGGCGAGCACATCTTCGATCAGGCCTCGGTGTTCCGGAATGTGCACAACCTGACTAAGAAGAACGGGATCAGCCTGCACATTCTTCCCTGGCTGAATCACGTCAACCACGGGTTCTACAACTTTCAGCCAAACCTGTTTTATTCCCTGGCCAAAGCAAACAACTACCGGATCATCACCGTCGGATTGGGCCATCGGGAGGGGTACGGCGTCATCGCGGATCCGGGCTCGAACGGAGAGAGGCTACCTTCCTTCCTGCTCGAGGATCGGCGCATGGATCTCAAGGACATCTTCGCTGGGGCCCGGATCGGTTTGCCCGGACGTTTTGGCGGCATCATCAGCTCGATCAGGAGGAGCTTAGGCTCCTCAACAGGACGCAACCCGATCGGAGAGATGGTCGTGGAGTACGAGAAGCGTTTCAGGAACGTGGTCGTTTTTGCGGTCATGCGTAAGCTGTCCGATGCGGAGTTCCGCTCGCCGTTCCAGGAACACTACGTAGAAGCCATCTCAGATCCCAAGATCAGCGACGATTACGCCGCAGCCTCGAGCGCCTAAGGCCGGCTCGCCTGGCACGTTAGCCCATCGCCTCGGCGGCTGCGCAGCCTGCGGCGGGGTGACCCTCGAGCACCGCCTCCCACTGCACCAGCGCCCGATCCGGGTGGCAGTCCCGCACGCGGGCCCGGCCCGCATCGGCCAAACGCTCGCGCAGATCCGAGTCCCCCGCCAGCCGGTCGATGGCGCCGGCCAGCCTCGTTCGGTCGCCTGCCGGAAAGACCAGGCCCGAGACCTCGTGCTCGACGAATTCGAGGGCGCCCGGGCAAGCGTCGCTGACGATCACCGGCAGGCCCGAGCCGAGGGCTTCGAGAACGACGTTGGGCATGCCCTCGTGCCGTGACGCCAGCACCAGCATGGTCGAAGCGGCGTAGAAGGCGAAAGGGTCGTCGCGCCAGCCGTACCAATCGACCCGTTCGCCGAGTCCGAGCTCGGCCACCTGTGACCGGAGCACGGGGCCCAGCGGCCCTTCGCCGACGATGCCCAGGCGGTAGCCCCTGTCGCAGGCCGCCGAACGGGCGAAGCCGTCGATTAGGACGTCGTATCCCTTCTGCGGGTCGAGGCGCCCGACCGCAAGGACTGTCGGCCCTTCGACGACCGCAGGCTCCACCGCATCGGGCAGGCAGAGAGGGTTCGGCAGGCACTGCAGCTTTTCGCATGGCACATAGCTAGCCATTGAGGCGAGTGCGGCGCGGCTGTTCGCCGTCACGAGGTCGGCGCGGCGATAGAGCAAGCGGCGCAGCCAGTCCCAGGGGCGTCCCAACGACTGCCGCGCCGGATCGTTGCGTTCGCAGATCACCAGGCGTGTTCCCAGGCCCATCGCCGCAAGGACGGCGAGGATGTTGGTGGTGCCCACAAAAGCCATGACGACCTCCGGCGCAATCCGCTTCAAGCAACGCCGCAGCGCCCGAACGCGATGCAGGTTGGCGAAAGCGGCGCCGAGCGGCGAGCGGCTGTCACCGAACAGCTCGAGCCCGACGCGCTCGACCGAGGTAGTGAGTCCGAAGGCGTCGGCGCGCGCCTGGTCGAGGGTGACCACGGTGACGCTACGACCCCGCGCGGCCAGGGCATTGGCGAGTATGGTGGCGACCCTCTGGGCGCCGCCGCGGCTCGCCAGCTCCGATATCACAAGGGCGATTTCCGCAGTCTTGTCCGGCATGCCGTCGATCGCTGGCGCAGTTGGCTCAGGCCGCGTGCCGGGCGGGCTCGAGCATCTCCTCGTAGAGCTCGGTGACCCGTTTGGCATGGGCTGCCGCACCGAAGCGGCGGCGCGCGCTCTCCTCGGCGCGCGTCACCATGTCCCTCGTCAGTCCGGGGTCGGACAAGATGTGCAGCGCCGCCTCGGCCATGGCGGAGGCATCGTCCGGCGGCACCAGGAGGCCGGTGTCGCCGTCGCACAGGCTCTCGCGATGTCCTCCCGAGTCGGTGGCGACCACCGGCGTGCCGACAAGCATGGCCTCGACGAGCGCGCGTCCAAAGGGCTCGCCAACCGCCGGCGCCAGCAAGAGGTCGCAGGCCGCCAGCCAGCTCCATGCCGGATGGCGAAATCCCATGAAGATCAAGCGGTCGGCGATACCGAGCTCGCGGGCCAAGGCTTCCATCGGCATACGAAAGCCGCCTCGGTCCTCACCGAAGACGACGAAGCGCAGGGGCGTCGCGGTTTTCCCAGTCAACGCGCCGGCCGCCGCGACGAATTGGAGCGGCCGCTTCCAGTCGACGAGGTTGCCAAACACCCCGATGACCTGAGCATCCGGCGGCGCGCCCAGTTCGGCCAGCATCTGCGCACGGCAGTGGCCACGGTCCAACGCCGGTGGAGCTTCAAAGGGATTGTAGATGACGATGCTCTTGCGTCGAGCCTGCGGCGGCAATTGGTCGGCGACGAACTCGGAGATCGCGATGATCCTCGTGGCTTGGCTCATCATGGCGTTGGACAGCCGGGACGGCGCGAACTTGGATCTCGCGTGCCAGATGGTCTTAACGCCGGCGAGGCGCGCGGGAAGACTCCAGGTCAGATGCATGCGCGCGTCGTGGGTGTGGACGGCGGCGACGCCCTCACGGCGCAGAAAGCGGACCAAAGGCGCTGTGGTCCGATAGAGGGCCGCAATATGGCCGGCGATACTCGGGGCTCGACCGAGGTAGCAGGGCAGCGGCAACGCCCTGTGTGCCATGCCCTCTTGGCTCATCAGGTCAGCCAGCGGCCCCGCTTCGTGGACTGTCACCAAAGGGCAGAAGCGCTGGCCTTTGAGGCCGCGGATCAGGGTCATCGCCGAGATGTGGCTGCCGCCGATCGTGTCGCCGACGAAGGGAAAGCAGATCGTCTCGCGGTCCGCCGCGCTGGAGCCGGATTCGTCCCTTTGCAGATGTCCGCCCGAGATTTCGGTCTCGGTCATGGTTACTGCGGGTAGTAGCTCTCGACGAAGCGGGGGTCGCCAAGGCCCGGCGCCGCGGCCAAGGCACGCCGCAAGGACGCCCAGTCCGTGTCGGCCCGCCCATCATCACCGAACCCTGCCGCGACGATCGCGGCGCGCCGCTCGAGCAGCTTGCGTGCCTCCGGGTCCGGCGCGTGCTGCGGGAACTCGATCAGCACCATGGGCACATCCGTGCGCAACGCGCTCACCAGGCACGACGTTCGCCAATAGTCCAACAGCAGCAGATCGGCTTCGTGCATGACCTCTTCGAAAGGCTGATCGACGACCTCCGCGTCGTAGAGCCGCTGAAACTCGTCCGGCGGCCGGCAATAGCTGTCCGGGTGCGGCTTCAAAGACAGGTGGAAGCCTTCGCCCGCCAGGAAGTCCAGGAGCCGCGCTTGCCAGTCGACGGCGACCGCATCCGGCAGCAGCGGCTCCAGGTAGACGCTGTCTCCGGTGTAGGCCGTCATCACGTAGAGCAGCCGCGGCTTGCGGCCAGTCCTCGTGCGGTTGCCTCGCGGGCTCTTGGGCGCCGACGCTGCGGCACGCCGCACCGGGACGATGGCGCAGGGCGAATCGGGTCGCGCCAGCAGGCGGCGGTCCAGGTGCCGGCGCAATCCCTGCGCCATGGGCTCGCTATAGGTCACGAAGCGCTGGACGAAGTTGAACTCCGTCACGCTTGGCAGACAGCTCGACCACAGCCCGCTGCTGGTGCCGTGATCGTGCCCCGTGACCTCACCCCCGGCTTTGGACACGGCCCGCGCCATGACCCGGTTGTAGAGGATGCCGCTGGACCCGGACCAGAAGGCCTGGGGCAGTCGCTCCGGCGCTGCGGAGAGCGGCTCCAGGTAGAACCGGGTCCGGCGGGTCAGGCTATCGGCAAAGGTCTCTATGTTGGCGGCCAGGAACGGCGGCAGCGCAACGTCGACCGCGGCGAAGCTGCGCTGTGCGAGCGCGACGACATCCCGCAGCGCGTCGCGACCGGCGCCCGCCGGCAAGCTGTCACCCGACAGGCTGCCGGTCGGCATCCACTCGCCGAACTTCGAGAGCACGATGGTTCGGTCCGCTGCCGCAGCGTTCGCCAGGATCAGTTCGCTCGCGGAGAAGGTCACTATGTCGCGGCCCGGCCTGATCCAAGATCTGGGCTTGTAAGAGGGGCCGGAGCGCCCGAAAGCGTACTTCAGCACGCGCAGCGACCGCTTCCAGCCCGGTTCGGGCCTCAGGCCTGCAAAAGTCCGCTGCGTGACGCCGCTAGGGTCGGGAGCCTGCCCCGTCGCCAAGAGCCCGAAGAGCGCCGTGCCTTCGCCTTCATTTTCGAGCCGATGGCCTGCCTGCGTGAGGCGCCGCTGCACCGCATAGCCGTTCAAGAGGCGCAGGACCTCGACGGTGATCTGCGCGGCGTTCAACCAGATCAGCTCGGCGTCGGGGTCGCGGTCGATATCGCGGGCGCGAATCCAATCGAACAGCTGAAGCAGGAACACGTCGCGCGCCGCGACGAGCTCGTCCGGTGCCACCGGGCAATGGAAAGGCTCGACGCCGGCGGGTCCAATCCGCAGACGATGGGGATGCAGGGACAGGGAAGTCGCGGCTGCTGGCGCGGCATGCTTGGCAAGGCTTGCCCCGGTGGTCATCGTTTCGCAGCCCCTGACGTGGCAGCTCGGCGTGTGCCGCGGCGATCCGACCGACCGCCGAACCCGAAGCGCTCACTGGCATTTTTCGCTGGTACGGGGCATCGCCTTGCGGCATCACTGTCCTGGAAGTATTCGGTAATTGAGCTCGGCTGGTCCGGCCTGCCGAGCGAGGCGCGCGCATGGCGGAGAAGCAAATCTACGTAGCGATGAGTGCAGATCTCATCCACCATGGGCATCTCAACATCATCAAAGAAGCGCAGAAACTCGGCCGGGTCACGGTCGGTGTGCTCACCGACCAGGCGGTGGCAAGCTACAAGAGGCTCCCCTATCTCTCCTTCGAACAACGCAGCACGATCGTTGCCAATCTGAAAGGGGTCGACCGAGTCGTGCCGCAGGAGACCTTGGACTACGCGCCCAATCTCAGGACCTACAGGCCGGACTACGTCGTCCACGGCGACGACTGGCGCAGCGGTGTGCAGGCGGCGACCCGGCAGCACGTCATCGATGTTTTGGCCGAATGGGGTGGGCGATTGGTCGAAATCCCCTACACCCCCGGCATCTCCTCGACCCAGCTCAACAAGGTGTTGCGCCAGGTCGGCACGACGCCCGAGGTCCGCATGCGCCGGCTCCGGCGCCTGATCTCGTCTAAGGAACTGGTCCGTGTGATCGAAGCCCACAGCGGGATGACCGGCCTCCTGATCGAGAAGCTTCAGATTTCGGTCGATCACCGTGTGCGGGAGTTCGATGGAATCTGGGCGAGCAGCTTTACCTCCGCCGCCTCTATGGGGCGGCCTAGGACCGACGCCGTGGATGTGACCGCTCGCTTGGCCTCGCTCAACGACATCCTGGAGGTCACCACCAAGCCGATAATCTTCGATGCCGTCGGTGGCGGAGACGCGCAGCAGTTTCGCTTGACCGTCCGGACCTTGGAGCGCCATGGCGTCTCGGCCGCGGTGCTCGACGAGGCGGCGGTTCGAGAGGAACCGCCGGTGGCCGCTCTCTGCAACAGGATCACAACCGGAAAACGGGCACAGATCACCGAGGGTTTCATGATTGTGGCTGGGCTTGACCTCACGAACTCGAGCGGTGAGGGCAGTAACTCTCTGGCGAGGGCCTCCGCCTATATCGAGGCCGGCGCCGATGCCCTCTTGCTCAATTGTGGCCAAACACCGGCCGCCATGCTCTCGTCCTTCTGCGGCGACTTCCGCGGACTGGCCAGGCAAGTGCCGCTCTTCGCCCGGACGGCGGGGCAAGAGACTTGGGACGAGACCCAGATGACCCAGGTGGGGGTCAAGTTGGTGATCTATGGCGATCATCTCTTGTTGAGCGCCTATCCCGCAATGCGCGAGGTTGCCCGCTCGATATTGCGAGAAGGCCATGCCCGCGATTGTGCTCTGCAGTGCGCGCCGGCCGATGAGATCATTGAGCTGACCGAACCGCCTGAGACGACGGATGGCTCGGAGTCGTGAGCCGACGTCCGGGCGGGAGGCGCAGTGGACGTTGCCCCATGCCGCACCTTGCCGCCGGTCTTGCCTCTGTCGCTGGAGAGCGATAAGCACGCGAACGGCCCAAGCGGCCCGGACACCAAACCTCTACACGGACGGCACGGCATGACGATTTTTCAGTGCCCGACCAAGGTGATTGAAACAGTTACGCTCGAAACAGGGCTTGAAGGCGTTTTGCGAGGGCGACGCTGGGCTCTCCTGACTTCTCCGGGCTGGCTCGGCGAGCGCGATCTGCTGGGTCGACTTAGAGCCTGTGGCCTTGTGCCGGACGGCGTCTATTCGCCGGCGCCGGTGAACCCGCAGGTGGGCCAGGTCGAAGAACTGTTCCAGGTCCGGCCCGAGGCGGAGGTGATCGTCTCGGTCGGCGGCGGCAGTGTGCTCGACGCGGCCAAGGGGATCAGCGCGCTCGCGGCCTTGGGTGGCGACCGCGCGGCCTTCGAGCGTCACCTGGAGGCGGGCGAGCCGCTGGCCAGCGAGAACGATGGGTTCCTCGAGCAGATCGCCGTCCCGACGACTTCTGGCACGGGATCCGAGATCACCCGCTGGGGCACGATTTGGGGCGAAGACGGCCGGAAGTTCTCGGTCCAGCATCCGGCGCTCTACCCGAGTGTCGCGATCCTCGATCCCGGGCTCTGTCTCAGCATGCCGGCCAACGTGACTCTGGCCACGGGACTCGACGCCTTGAGCCATGCGCTGGAGGCGATTTGGAATCAGAACAGTTGTGCAGTCAGCGATCAACTGGCCCTGGCCGCGGTGCGGCGCGTTCTGAGAACTCTTCCAGCCGTTCTCGAGACGCCCGAAGACCTCGACCTTCGGCAAGACATGCAAACGGCGGCCCTGCTTTCCGGACTGGCGATGAGCACGACCAAGACCGCGTTGGCGCATTCGATCAGCTATCCTTTCACCGCCCAGTACGGGCTGCCCCATGGCCTGGCCTGCAGTTTCACACTGGCGGAAGTCGCCCGCTTCAACGCGGAGGACGGCAGCGGTCGCATGGCACGCCTCGCCGAGGCCTTCGATTGTCCCAAGGAAGATGTGCCCGACCGCTTGGAGTCTTTCCTGGTGGCGGTCGGACTGCCAGACCAACTGGCGCATTATCTCGGGCCGGACGCGGCAGACGCATTTGGCGATAACCTGATCACTCCGGCGCGGGCGGCCAACAACCTGCGCGCCGTGGACGGTGCCGGGGCCAAGTCGCTGGCCCAGGCGGCTTTGCGGCGCCTGCTTGCGGAATAAGCGGTATAGAAGGAATGCGACATGGCGCTGGGTGTGGTTGACAAGGTCAAGGAATTCCAGGCCACGTTGAAGTATGGCCAGGTCATAGGCGAGAACATCGGATTTCAGGACTACAAGGCGCTGAACAAGCAGTTCCTGGAGATCGCAAAACAGGTGCCTTGTCCGCACAATCACAGCCACATCTTGAGTTTCGTTGCCGCCCTGACCGCCCTACAGAAAGACGTCGAAGGCTGCGTGGTAGAGGCCGGCTGCTTCAAGGGCGGCAGCAGCGCGAAGATCAGCCTGCTTTGTGACAAACTGGGACGCGATCTGGTGATCTTCGATTCCTTCGAAGGGCTGCCCGCCAATGATGAGAATCATCAGGTCAGCATCCTCGGCCACACGATCAAAGATTGGTTCCAGGAGGGCGCCTTCCGCGGCACGTTGGACGAGGTCAAACGAAACGTCGAACGGCACGGTGTCATCGAGTGTTGCGAATTCATCGAGGGTTGGTTCGACGACAGCATGCCCGGATTCGATCGCCCGGTGGCCGCGGCCTACATCGACGTAGACTTGGCCTCCTCGACAAAGACCTGCCTCAAATACCTCTATCCATTAATCAGCCCCGGCGGCGTTCTGATGTCCCAGGACGGGGACTTCCCTCTGGTGATCGAGGTGTTCCAGGACGAGCGTTTCTGGCGCGAGGAGGTCGGTTGTGAGAAGCCGGAAATCGAAGGTCTGGGATCGAGCAAGATCCTGAAGATCGTCAAGCCGTGACCGCCGGGACGCCGCGCCTGTTAAGATTCTGGCGCTCGGACAGCCGCTCGGCGATGTGGTCTGCGCCGATGCGTCCGCTTTTCCCCAAGTTGAAGACGCAGCGTGCGCGGGCCTCGCGGATGCGCGCCGCCGAGGCTTCGGGATCGCGGCACAGCCGGGCAACCGCTGTCGGCAAGCCCTCGAGAGCGGCCGGAGAGACGACCTCGCCGATTTGTTTCCGGATCGATACCTCCAAGGGCTCGATCCCGATCTCCTGGTAGCCCGGATTGCGGCACTTGCGCGGTGTGTCGATGTAGAGCACCGGGCGTTCCAGCGTGAAGGCGTATTCGTAGGCCGCGCCCGACCAGTCGCTGATCATGATGTGCGAGGCGAAGAGCGACTGCTTGGTCGTTATGTCTTCTTCTAAAGCGAAAGCGGCATCGCTGCCAAACCGCTGCGTGAGCCGGTCGAGCGCCTCCGGGGTCTTGCGACGCGTCATGGGGTGCGGTCGCATGGTCACGTGGCAGCCGGCAGCCAACAGGCTCTGAACCAGATCTTCACCGAGCGTCTCCAGGATCCCATCGGGACCCCAGGACGGCGCCACCAGAACCCGGATGCCGTCGCTGGCAGGGTCAGGCTGTGGTGCAATGCGGGCTTCTTCGAGCAGGCTGTCGAGTCGGCCATAGCCGTGTTCGACCAGCGTCTTTGACGGTAGACCGTAATGCTGCTCGGTCGCTCGGATTTCCTGCACGTGGTGCGGTCCCACGCAGAAAACCGTGTCATAGTGATCGAAAGCGCCCTTCAGATAGACCATGTGGCTGCTGTTAATCGAATGAAAGACGTAAAGGTATGTCCCGACCATGGGCGAGCGCTTGAGGTGAAAGGTTTCCAGGTCGGGCAGGGTCATGACCACCATGTCGGCGGCCAGCGATCGAAATACGACAGTCCTGATGCTGCCCTCGCCGACCTGAAAGGCTCTCAGGCCAGGATGCTCCTGCGTCAGCACCGGGTCGGTCGGGTCCGAGGTGAGGTAACAGAGTTCGAGTCCGTGGTCCTGACGCAGTGATTCGATGATCGGCTGAAGGTGCACCCAGTCGGCCTTCGACTCGGCATAGAAGACCAGCCGTCGGTCTTCGGCCGGCAGAGCTTGAAAGGCCCGCATGCCCGAATAGCTGTTGCGCAGGCCGCGCAGCCAGCTGCCCTTAGCGCTCATAACTCTGCTTGGCTTTGATCAGAGACCGCAAGGCATTGAGAGGATTTGGGCTGCGCCGCCTCGGGGCTACTTTCCGTCCGCCTTGCTCTCCTCGGCGACCCGGGAGGAGGGGGGGTCTGAGGAATGCTGCTTGCGTGAGAAGAAGCCCTTCACCTGGGTCCACTTCAAGCGCAGAAACACGATGCTGCCGGCGATGGCGCCAACCAAGAGCTGCAACAACATCCCGCCGGTGCCGGGGTCGAGGTAGGCTTGGGCCGGCATCGGCAATAGCGTACCTAGGACGACCAAGTAGCAGAATCTCATCGACGGCTTCATTTTTCGTGGGATCTCCATAATACGACCCTATCACTGGTCGACGACCCGACCCAATAGGATTCATCCGGCAAGAACGTCGCCGGTTCGTCTGCAAGGCAAGCAAACACCAGTCGGAACGTGTTGACCGGCGAGATTGTCGGATAAATCGAGTCAGGGCAATCCCCGGGCAAGCGCATCAGGTTCAGGACGCCGAACCGGAGCTCGAAATCCCGTTCGCTCCATTCCTCGAACTCCTCCCAGGCCTCCAGCGCCACGCCGTGGTCGGACTGAACGATGATCACCGCGTCCGGATCACGCTCGACGATCGTGTCGGTCAGGTCGAGGATCTTGTCGTTCAGGCACTCGATCGTCTTCAGATAAGCCGGAATCGCCTCCATCTTGTGGAAGGCTTCACGCGGACGGTCATAGAGCGAGAAGGTGTCGCAGCCAAGCTCGTACTGCGATCCGTGGGCCGCGACGTTGTGATAGAAGTAAAAGGTCGGCCTCGAAGTTGAAGCCTTGGGACCATAAATGTCGCGCAGGATCGAGGCCTTCACGGTTTCCGGAAAAATGTCCTCAAACTTCACGAGGTCTGGGGGATAGCGTTTCAAGATCGCCAAGAGCGGCGTCATCTGCAGCAGGTTGATCTCCAACTCGCCGATGGTAATTAGGCCAAAGTCGCGATCACCTCGAACGCAAATGTCCTCGTAGCCGATGCAGTAGGTAGTAGAGCGGGCCGCCGTCACGAAGCGATAGCCGTTGTCCTTGAATCGCCGAACGGTGCCGTTGTTGCCGCTGAGCAGGACGTGATAGCTGGTCTTTGGGGCCACGGTTCCTTCGCCTGGCGCGGCCAGGTACTCCATGGCGAAAGTGCTGCCCAGGGATAGGAAAGTCTTCGGATAGTTGGCGTAGCTGTTGGGCGAGACGAAGAAGCCCCGCTCAGCCATGGCCGCGAGAAACGGACGGTTGTCGAAACCGCCGAGCTCGACCAGCGAATCCCGCCGGGCGTAAGTGTCCAACAGGAAGAAGTACACGTTCGGCCGGTGCACCAAATCCTTGCCGCCGGCCGTCGCCGTCGCCATAGAAGCCTCTCGCGTCGGCTGCTGGCTTATCAGGCCGGCCACGAGTTGAACGCCGCTCATGACCAGGGCGACGCTCACGACCGTGGTTAGCGCGATCCAGGCGCGGCGTCCACGCGCCAGCCACCAGGCTAAGCCCCCTACCAATAGCGTGCAGAAGGCCCAGAGCAGCAGGACGTAGCGGACCTTGATGAAGCCGTGCTCGTCCTTTGGGAACTCGAGAATGTCTCGCAGCAGGATATCGAAGGCATTGTAATTGAAAAACAAAAGGAACAGCACGAGAAGCAGGTTGGCGTGCCGTGACCGCTCGGTCGAAGGAAACAGCAGGCGTAGCAGGCCGTAGAGAACGCCGGCAGCGCAACTTGCTAGGGCGAAACCGACGAGCAGGGTCGGCCAATCATCGGTTTCTGCGCGGTTGTGGTTGTAGAACTGCACAAAGGGCCAGGCGCAGGCTGCCAGGATCGGCAGGACAGCGATCGCCTTGCCCACGTCGGCCGGCCCGGCCTTCCGGTATGGCTCTGTCATTGCAGCCTAGACTCTAGCTTTGCGTTCTGGAGTCGGGCGAATTTCCGCTCCAGCATTTCCCAGTCCTCGGGCAGATCGACGTCGCAGCTTAGCTCCGGCGGAACCGGGAAAGGCATGAGCCGATCTGCCAAGGTGAGCGCCGGATAAACTGCGACGACATCCAGATTGAAAAGATAGAACTGGCCGGCGTCGCTAAAGGCGGTTGGCAGGTCCTGAGAGTTGAGTTGAATTCGGTCCGGGAACAGCGGGCGAAGGCTGCCCGCGTCGTTTTCCACCAGCGCCCGATAGGGCGACTTGGCGAAAGGCGCGCAAGACATCAAGACCTCTGGCCGCCTCTTCCTGTAGACGTCGTAGGCTTGGCGATAGACCGAGGCCGGCACAAGAGCCGCGGTCGCCAGAACGAAAAGCACCTCCGGATCGTTGCCGTTGGCCTGCGCATAGCGGGGCAGATCGCACCGGATCAGATCGGCGAAGTTGGGCCCGTCGCCTGCCAGATCGGCAGCGCGCGGATCCAGGCATGCCGCGCCGAAGGACTCGGCGATCTCGGCGATCTCGGGATCTTCGGTCGAGACATGCACCCGGCGAATGAAGTCGAGCTGGCGCAGCGTCTCGATGACGTGTCCGATCACCGGCTTGCCGCCGAGTGGCCGGATGTTCTTTCCCGGGACGCGTTTGGAGCCGGCCCGCGCGGGGATGTAAGCGAAAATGGCGCGCCCTCAGCGAAACTTCGGCGTGACAGGCGCCGGGGTCGAGCCGGCAGGTCCGGCGGCATTCCGGCTGCGGCTCATTGGTCCTCGGCCATCAGGTCTTCCGCCATCGGCGTGCCCCGCCTGATCGCGCGTCTGGCGCGGCGGCCCAGCACTTGGGGGAGCCGTCTTGGCGGCAAACCGAATCCAGGCCGGATGGAGCGCAGGTTCGCAGGCGTAAAGGTCTCGCCCGCCTCCATGTCGGCGACCACGTAGAGCGAGCGGCGGAACTGTAAGTTCTGCTTTTCGCTGTCCTTGTGCCGATAGTCGACCTCGCCACAGGCCAGCCATGCGGACTCCACGGCCTCCACCATCTGGCGCAACTCGTCGGGCTCCAGGGAGAAGGCGGCGTCGGGCCCGCCGTCGGCACGGCGCAAGGTGACGTGCTTCTCGACGATCGCGGCGCCGAGGGCGACCGCGGCGACCGGGACGGCGATCCCGGGCGTGTGATCCGAGAGACCGACCACGGCATCGAAACGGGCGGCCATGTCAGCCAAGGTGCGCAGGTTGGACTCCTGGACCGGCGTGGGATAGCCGCTGACGCAATGCAGCAGGGCGAGTTCCCGGCAGCCGGCGCCTCGCGCGGCGGCCACGGCCTGTTCGATCTCCGATTCGTCGGCCATGCCCGTGGAGACGATCAGCGGCTTGCCGGTGCGCGCGGCCGTCTCGATGAGGGGCAGGTCGATGGCTTCGAAGCTGGCGATCTTGTAGGCCGGCGCCCCGAGGCCTTCGAGCAGCTCGATCGCCGTTGCATCGAAGGGCGAGGAGAAGACTTGGACGCCCAGCTCGCGCCCCTTGTCGAAGAGCGTGCGGTGCCAGTCCCAGGGCGTGTGCGCCTCGTTGTAGAGGTCGTAAAGCGTGCGGCCGGCCCAGGGTCCGCCTTCGATGCAGAAGCCGGGTCCATCGCAGTCGATGGTAATCGTGTCCGCGGTGTAGGTCTGCAGCTTGACGGCGTCGGCGCCGGCCGCTGCCGCCTCGCACATGATCTGCAGCGCCCGTTCCAGGCTGCCGTTGTGGTTGGCGCTCAACTCCGCGATCACGTAGGGCCGATGGGATGGCCCGACGCTGCGCCCGGCGATGTCGATCGTGGTCTGCGTCATGATGCTGCGGCCAGGGCCGCGATGGCGGGCTTGACCCACCAGTCTTCGTTCCGGTGGACGAAGCCCGCGCGAGCGAAAAGGGCCCGAGAGGCCCGGTTTTGGGCCAGAATCTGGGCGTGCAACTCGGCCTCGGGCACCAGAAGGGAGGCGAGCGCCAGCGCGCCCTTGCCCAAGCCCATGCCGTGACGCTCGGGCGCGACCAGGATCGAGACTTCGTAGGCGGACTGCCCTGCCCTTGGCCTGGCCGCCTCGTCCAGACGCAGAACGCCGGCCGGATCAGCTCCCTGCATGATGACGTGGAACAGACCGTTCGGCTCGGCCAGCTTGCGTTCCATCCAGCGATGGTGCTCGTCGGCGCTAGGTGCAGCCGGGTTGCGGGCGTTGCGACGTGTTTCGGGATGCCGCTGCCAGCTCAACAGCAAGGCCTCGTCGTCTGCCTGCGCCGGGCGCAACCAGATCGGCCGCCGGTCCTTGGCCTGTGCGCCGGAAGCCAGCAAGGCGGCGATTCGGTCGGCCCCCCGCCCGTCGCACAGCCGCGCGGCGTTTGCCGACATCCGCGCCCGCTCGGTGCAGGAGCCGGCGAGCCGCCGAAGCGCACGGCCCAACGACTCCGCGCTCAGGTCGTCGCTGTTGCCGGCCACGGAGGCGGCACCGCTGGCTTCCAGTCGCCGCGCGACGTCCCGCTGGTTTTCGGCCATGACGGCGACCACGCTGGGTAGACCGAGGCTGCAGCGCTCCCAGGAAGTGACGCCCGCGGCGCCGATCGCCAGGTCCGCTGCCGCCATCAGGCGGGCTATGTCGGAGACCGCTTCGTGCAGCTCGACCGGAAACGGCAGGCCATTGGCATGATGCCGGATCCGTTCCTTGTCGGCCGCGCTGCCGAGGACGAGATCGACGTCGGCCGCGAGGCCCGCCGAGGCCAGCGCGTCAAGCGCGATCCGGGCGAGCCGGCCTTGATCTGATGCCCCGAAGCTGATCAACACGCGACCGACCTCCTGAGGAACCGTGCGCGGCAAGACCGCACTTCGGGTTCGGGCGAACTGCGCGCGCAAGGGCGCGAAGCCCGGTCCGATGAGGCGAAGGCAGCTCTCCGGAAGCAGATTCTGGTAGACGCCCGGGTCGGCCGCGGCGGAGTCGACGAGCAGATCGACGTCGTGAGGCCTGTTGGCCAGGTCATCGATCGCAGCGATACGCCGGGCCCAAGGGCGGCAAGCCTGCTCGAAAGCCCGCTCGAGGCCATAGTGGTCGAGGACCAGGACATCGGGCGCCTCGCCGCAAGCGGCCATGAAGGCCTCGGGCGAGGCGACCGCGGCCTGCGGCAACGGGCGCAGTTCGACCCCTTGCCCTACGCGCGGGGGAAAGCAAGTGAGGCTCTCCTCCGGTGCGGCGATCAAGGTGCGCCAGCCCAGGCGACTCAGGGCCTGCCCCAGGGCAAGGCAACGCAGGACGTGGCCGCCGCCGCATTGCGGAGAACCGTCGGGCAGAAGCACCGCTTTCTTTGCCATCGCCGGCTGAGCGCGTTGCGCGCTCAAGCGCCCGTCTTGCGCAGCAGCCACCAGGTCAGGTTGTCGAGACCGGTGAGCCGCTTCCAGAAGAACCCGTAGTCGACGACCTCGAGGTCGCTGAAATTGTCGAGCCAGAAGCCGCCGAAGTCGCGCTTGAAGAGCTGACCGTCGTGGCCGCGGTAGGTGACGGTCTCTTCCCGGTCCGAGAAGTATTCGATGCTCAACAGAAAGCGGCGTGAGACGCGATGCATCTCCCGGCAGGCCGCCAGCAGATCCTCGGGCGCGATGTGGATCAAGACGCCGCTGGTGAAAACCAGATCCACCGCTTGGTCCGGCAGAGCGATCGTATCGGCCGCGCCGTCGAGCGCGCAGCGCTCGGTCAGCACGCCCTGTCCGAGGAGCAATCTACGGGCTTGGTCGTTCGGTTCGACCGCGAAGAGCTCGGCATTGCTGAGGGCGCGAAGCGCGCGCAGGTTCAAGCCCACGTTGGCGCCGACCTCCAAGATCGAGCGCGGCGGCTCCTGGGCCAGACGTTCCAGGATCGTCGTCCACATGAGCTCGCGGGCGCGCAACCGCTCGGCCGTAATGGCGTTGCGCTCGGCATAGTCGTCGCCGAACGCGCCCTGCCAGAATCTGAGTTGTGACTTCTCGGCCATCGCCTTTTCGCTCTCGCTCATGAGCCTGCGACGCCTTCGAGTTTCGGCGCCCGGCCTTTGCAGAGCGTGGCGAGCGCCTCGACGACCCGATCGACGTCGGCGGCGGTCATCCCGGGGACCAGGGGCAGCGACAGGGCGTGCCGGTAGTAGGCCTCGGCGCCGGGCAGCGAGACCTCGCCGTAACGCTTGCGGTAGTAAGGCTGCCAGTGGAGCGGGATGTAATGGACCTGCGTGCCGATCCCTTGGTCATTCAGGCGGCGCATAAGCTCGGCGCGCTCGAGCCCGAGCGCCTCGAAATCGATCCGAACGGCGCAGAGGTGCCAGGCGGGCCGGCAGCCCGTGACGCGAGCCACGGGCCGGATCAGCGGCGCCAAAGGGGCCAGCCCCTCGTAGTAGCGCTGCATCAGGGCTTCGCGCGCTGCGGTGAATCGGTCCAGCTTGTCGAGCTGGCTGAGGCCCAGGGCGCAGTGGATGTCGCTGGCCCGGTAGTTGTACCCGGGCTCCGGCATCTCGTAGTACCAGGGGTTGGCCCGGCCGGCGCCGTCGAGGCCCAGATCGGGCCGCTCGAAGTCCTCGCAATCGCGAACGATGCCGTGATTGCGCAAGCGGATCAGGCGTTTATTCAGTGCCGCCTGGTTGGTCGTCAGGGCACCGCCTTCGCCCATGGCGATGGCCTTGACCGGATGGAACGAGAACATCGTCATGTCTGAGAAGGCGCAGCTGCCGACGGCGCTTTCGTCGCCGCCCTGTGGCGCGTAGCCGCCGCCGAGCAGGTGGCAGGCGTCCTCGACGACTTTCAAGTCCTCACGCCGCGCGATCTCGGAGACCGCAAGCATATCGACTGCCTGACCATTGAGGTGGACTGGGTGGACCGCGCGCAAGTTCCTGCCCTCCGTACGGCAACGGGCGATGGCCGCTTCCAGCGACTCCGCGGTCATCAGGCCGCTCGCGGGGTCGACATCGGCGAACACCACCTCGGCGCCGACGTAGCGCGCGGCATTCGCCGAGGCGAGAAACGAAACCGCCGGGACAACGATCGCGTCGCCCGGCCCCAGGCCAAGAGCCATGGCCGCGAGATGCAGGGCTGCCGTGCCGCTCGAGCAGGCCACGGCGTAGTCGGCCTGGACGCGCGCCGCCAGGGCCTTTTCGAAGGCTTCGACCGCCGGGCCGGTGGTCAGATAGTCGCTGCGCAGCACCGCTGTGACCGCGGCGATATCCCGCTCGTCGATGCTCTGCCGGCCATACGGCAGGTAGGTTTTGGAGCCCTCGGTCATCCGTCTAGCTCGGTCAAGAGCTGCATCATCTCTTCATCGCCAAACCAGCGATCGTTAGTGTCGCTGGCATAGCAGAAGTCCTCCGGCACCGGTTTCGCGCCTGAGGCCTCGTAAGGCTCTCGCGTCCAGAACGCGAAGGCCGGCTCGATGATGTAGCGGTCTTCCAGGTCGATCGTGGTCCGGGCGTCGTCGACCGGCACCATGGTCTCGTGGAGCTTCTCGCCGGGGCGGATACCGACGATCCGGTGCGGCAAATCGGGCGCGACGATGCGCGCGAGATCGGTGATCCTCATGCTCGGGATCTTCGGCACGAAGATCTCGCCGCCGCGCATGACTTCCAGGCAGGACAGCACGAATTCGACGCCCTGTTGCAGCGTGATCCAGAAGCGGGTCATGCGCTCGTCGGTAATTGGCATGCTGTCCGCGCCCTCCGCGACGAGTCGTTTGAATAGGGGAACGACGCTGCCGCGGGAGCCGACCACATTGCCGTAGCGCACCACCGAGAAGCGGCAACCCTCGGCGCCGGACAGATGGTTGGCGGCGACGAAGATCTTGTCGGAGGCGAGTTTCGTCGCGCCGTAGAGATTGATGGGCGAGGCGGCTTTGTCGGTGGACAAGGCGATCACGCGCTTGACGCCGCATTGGATCGCGGCGTTGACCACGTTCTCCGCGCCGATGATGTTGGTGTGCACGCACTCGAAGGGGTTGTACTCAGCGGTCGGGACGTGTTTCAGCGCAGCGGCGTGCACGACGTAGTCGACTCCCCGGAGCGCCATGCAGAGCCGGTCGCGATCGCGCACGTCGCCGATGAAGAAGCGCAGCTTCTGCCGATTCCCGTCTGAGATCGTCGAAGACATCTCGTACTGCTTGAACTCGTCGCGCGAGAAGACGATCACCCGGGCGGGATCGTAGTGGTCGAGCACGGCGCGGACGAACGTCTTGCCGAAGGAGCCGGTGCCGCCGGTGACGAGGATCGAGGCGTCGGTCAGGTCCAGCTCGTTGGTGTGATACTGAAAGGTTCCAGAAGATCTCATTGCAGTCCGGTTCTGAAGTGAATTGGAGCGTGAGACGCGATCACCGGGCCAGGAGCACGGTGCGCAGCCCGCCGGTGTGGCAGATGAAATCGACCGCGTCGTCCTGGCCGAGGTCTTCGAACAGCACCCGGGTGACGCCATCGGTGGCGATCGGCGCCGAGCCTCGGTAGCCGCGCGCCTCGATCAGGGCGGTGCCGCTTTCCTGCGACGAAGCGGCAAGCGGCACACGGTAGCCTAAGTCGAACAGGCCGCGCAGGGCAGCCGCCATGTCGTGGTCGGCGCCGTAGCGGCTACGGTGGGTCTCGAAGATGATCATGGGCGCCATATCGCCCTTCGCGACCGCGGGCAGCAGGCCGTTGATCACCTCGACCTCGTGGCCCTCGACGTCCATGCGTATCAGGTCCGGTGCGCCGTGACTTGCGGCCAGTGCGGGCACGGTGAAGGTCTCGACCTCCAGGGTTTCCCCGGTCAGGAACTCGGTGCCGCTGCCGACGTTGTGAAAAGTGTTCAGGTTGGACTGCGCCGAAAGGTGGAACTCACGCGACTCGGCGCGGTCCGAGACGGCGCCTTCGATCAGGGTGACCCGATCGGCCGCGCCGTTGAGCGCCAGGTTCCGTTGCAGCAACCGGATGTTGGACGGCGAGGGCTCGACCGCGACCACACTTCCTGAGGATCCGATGAGACCGAGCTCCATCAGCGCGTAGTAGCCGATGTTGGCACCGATATCGAACACCCTCATGCCCGGCTGCAGGACCCGCTCGAGCATGATCTTGTGGTCGAGTTCGCGCACCCCGAAAAGGAGCAGGGTGCGCGAGATGCCCGGATCTTCCAGGTCGATCAGCATGCGATAATCGTAGATTCGCTTCTCGATGAAGCGCCGGCCGAGCACCTGCCTATGGAAATTGCCGTATGCCAGGTTGCAGGCGGCCGAGGCGAGCACGCCGGCGCCGCGGTCACGAAGGGTGATATAGGCGCTAGCCAGCATGATGTAGCGTGTCGCTGCGGGGCGCGAGGATGTACTCGTCCCTGCGGAAGCCCTCGACCGGATGCCCGTCGATGTCGAGGCAGTCGTAGTCCAACTCGTCGATTAGCCGGGCGAGTTCCTCGCAGCTTTGCCCCAACTGTTTCAGATGTGCGGGGTGCACGCTCAGAAATAGCAGGGGGCGGCAACGCTCGAGAGTCTCTCTTGACCCTTTCAGGGCGTCCAGTTCCGCCCCTTCAATGTCCATCTTGATGACCTCGGGCGCGAGGCCCCCGGAACGGCAGAAGTCATCTAAGGTGATCTGCGGCCGATGGGTCTCGTGATAGACGTCGTGATCCTTCATGGATACGACCGAGTTCATGCCGGTCGCCTCGCATCGCTCGAAGAAGGCCACGGCGTCGCGGTTTTCTTGTCCCACAAGGCTTTCGATCACGACGACGTTCTCTATGCCATTGAGCGCAAGATGCTCCCGCAGAAATCGGCGGTTGGTGGCCGCCGGCTCGAAGGCGTAAACGCAACCCCCAGGAGCCACGACCCGGCTCATTGGCAGGGTTACGAGGCCGATGTGGGCGCCGACGTCCAGCACGCAACGCCGGCCGCGACAAGCTTCGATGCAGGCCTCGAAACCCCGATTGTGCCCGCCGCCCCAGTTCGCGAAATCGCTGAACGCGAACTCAGCGTTCATGAGAAAGGGGCCGTAGCGGCCGATCGACTGGGCGGTCGTGGCCGATCTCGGGAACAGCCGCAAGCCTTTGCGATAGGCGCCGCCCAGGGTGGTCCAAAGGGGCCCGAGGCCGCTCAGCGGCCCGTGTCGCAGACTGCGCAGGGACGAGACCAAAGACATCAAAGCCTCCGCTCTTTTCCCGCTACGGAGGCAAAGCTACCGCACTCCGGGTGAACCCGGATCCTCCGGGTCCCGGCTCCTCGGCGTCGGTCTAGTCTGTCAATCGCTATAACGAGCGATCTGTCTTCTCGTTGCGCCGCCACAAGCTCACGGGAACGCCCGGCGCAAAGCGACGTTCACCGCATGAACCATCTGGTCCTCGAGGCCCGCCCCACTACCGGGCTGGCCGCCGCTGATCTGCCGGTGGCTTTCCGGCGGTCACGCGGCCCGGCACAGCGCCCCTTGCGGCAGGCCGACACGCAGCTCCCGGCCCAGAATACTGAGCAGAATCACGGCGCGTTCTTGGTCAGAAGTGCACTCGAAGATGCCGATCTGATCGATCAGCGCCCCGTCCGTGATCTGCACCCGGTCCCCCCGGCTGAATGGCGATTGGCGCGCCAGACCGATCAAACCCGCCGGATCCTCGCGCTCGCGCAACTCCTCAACGATGCCCTCGGGTACCTTGAGCGGCGCGCTGTCGTTGCAGATCAGGTGGCGAATGCCCACGGTCGACTTGATGGCCTGCCAGCGCTGCTTGGCGATGTCGACCCAGACGAAGAGGTAGCGCGGAAACAGCGGGGTTCGAACCCAGTCCGTCTTGCGCGCGTGGCGCCGCCGCTTCAAGTACTGCGGCAGGTACACAGAGAATCCCTGCCTTTCGAGGTGCCAGACTGCCGATGACTCGGCGCCGGCATGGGTGTAGGCCACGTACCAAGCCATGTCGGTCAATCTCCCATCTGCAGGCCGTTGGCACTCGTATCTGGCCCGGCCTGCTGTTCCGGGTCTGTCAGGACGCGCAGAAAGCTCGGCGCCAGCACCCTCTCCTTCGGCAGCACCGAGATCAAGGCGTCGTAAATCGCCTGCGGATGGTTCAGATCGGTCACGAGGACGGCGTCGACCGCCTCGACCGCCTCGACACGGTCAAACACGGGAAGACCGGCAAAGTTCTCGCCGGCCCGGCCGGGATCGACCACGGCCACGATGTCAACCTGGTCGTTGCCGCAGAGCGTCGCGATCTCGGCCAGCTCACCGGCGCCGGCCAGAGCCACGCGGCGCCAGCCGCGCAGGGCGCAGCGATCCACGAAATCCGAGCACTCGCGCCGCGCCTGGCGGAAGAAGTTGAGCGAGACCGAGAGGTATTCCGTGGTCAGCCGGGCCTTTTCGGTAAAGCCCTTGGGCGTCAGATAGTAGCTGTAGCGGTTGAGCGGGACCTGTTGAACCTTGATCAGCCCCTTGCGCACCAGGCGCTTGAGATAGGCGTTGGCGAGCCCGAGCGCGATGTTGAGTTCGTCGGCCAGGGACCTCTGTGTGACGTCCTTGTTCTGCTCGATGGCAGAGAGCAGGCCGAGCACGATTTCCGTCTCATCGCCTCGGCTGCCTCGCTCCGGCCGACCGATGTTGGGCAGTTCGGACATGAATCCCACGATTTCGGCAAACAATCTGAGGTGCGGTGTGGGTATCACGTTCATGGCTTGAACATCAAGCGGCATTTGCGTTTTCTGGGCTATCAGTGAGATTGGGATAGGCCGCGCCCTGCTGCCTGATACTTTGGGCCAGATTCTTGGGGAGACTTGTCGCCACGGCCCTGGTTTTTATCTCTTTGAGGGTATTATTGCGCGCCACAACACGTTTTGTGTGTATTTTTCCGTTCCCTTGCGCCGGGCGCCGTCATGATCCTCGCGGCCCTCAACCTGGGCGCGCCGTGCCCCGGCAGATGGCCGGCGCCCTCCCGATCTTCCTCGGCCTGGCCCCGGCGCTCGGACCGCGCGGAACCCGGAAAAAGCCTTGGCATTCCTGTGCGCGGGAAGGTTCGATCCCCGTTGCAACCGCCGGCGCAGATCGTGCTATGGATGGCCGGAGACGACATCTATGGATACCCAAGGTGCGAACTTGACCGAGCTAGACCGTAGCCTCTCCGTCGCGCCCATGATGGACGGTAGTGATTCTTAAGTGTTTTCAGTGGGTTAAGTGGGGTCAGGTGCACTATGTGTGCACACGCACGACGCCACGGGGCCGAATCCTCAAGTGCTGGAATGGGGAAGCAGCGGCCCTGACAAAGGACTCTTTTGGTATGGGCGCAGGTTGGCGCAAGCGTCGTTCCCGACCGGTTACCAAGTGCTTTCCCACGGATTGAGAAGCGGGATACCGGTTTGCTCGAAGTGCTTGACGTTGCGCGTCGCAAGAGCCGCGCCCCGCGCTCTTGCGATTGCCGCGATCTGGCCGTCGAGGATCGGAAGACCGACACCGGCGGATCTGGCAGTCGCCATGAGGCGGCCGTACTCGACCGCGGCCGTCAGGTCGAAAGGAACGACATGCCCTTCGAATTGACTGACGACCCGGTCGATCAGGTCGCCGCCGACCCGTTTGCGGCGGCCGTCCGGCAGGATCGACCATCCGTAGTAGAGTTCGGCTGCGACTATGGCGGGGAGATAGAGATCCTCCGCCGCCTGGGTGTTCAGCCATTGCACGACCGCGGGGTCGGGGCTGGGCTTCAGCGGTTCCGAAACGACATTAGTATCGAGCAGAATCACAGCGCGATAGGCTCATGCGGCTTGCGGTCTCGGACGTCCGGCAGTTCGAACCCGGGACGCGAAAGCTCGACCAACAGATCACCCAGCGGCCTCCCACCGGCCGGATGCCGCGCCACGGCAGATCGGAGGATCTGCCGCACCTCCTCTTCCATCGAGCGCTCGTGGCGGGCCGCCCGCTGCCGTAGCAGGCGTTTGGTCTCGTCGTCGATGTTCCGGATCGTCAGCGTGGCCATGATATCGCCTCTCATGACAGCATTGGATGCGTTGATGTCAATGCTGTCATCTTAACTCATTGACGATGCTTGTGCAAGGTTGGCCGCGTGCCGTCGTAGTTGTCATGGCATGACACGAAAAGCGACGTCATTGCTCCGCTATGGGGCGTCTGCGTGCTCGTCTTGCGGGAGGGGTAGGTCGGCGGCACGGGCAAGCTGGCTGCCGGAGCGGTCGAACAGACGGACGACACGGTCTTCGGCCAGGGACTCCGGCCGCCACTGGAAATCCTCGTGTTGCTGAAGGAACTTGGCCGCGCCGCAGCCGGGCACCAGGCACTCCCGCTTTCCCTTGGGACAGCGATTGAACCAGCAGAGCCGACCGCGATAGCGGTTCGTGCCGGGATCGAGGATGAAGGCGTCGAGCTGATGAGACGCGACGCCGATCCCGGCCTCCTCCAAGAGCTGCCGCAGGGCCCGGTCCTTGGCGCGGCGCAAGCCGTTGAGGTCGCCCAGATCCGTGAGCCAGACCGCCAGGTCCACGTCCTTGCACTCGTGCCACAGCGCGATCCTCTCCCGGCGGTAGGGAGAGAAGCGAGGAATCTCCTTCCATGGCATCACCGCCAGCGAGCCGATCAGCGCCACGGCCGCGACCTCCGGGCGGTCCCGCCAGGCCATGGTCACGGTGTCGGCCGCCCGGCGAAAGTGCCCGTACTGACGAAGCAGCAGACTGTTCTGCTCCGCAATGCCGGCTGGCGAGAGGGCCCGTTCGTCCTCCCGCCGCTCCCATTCCTCGATATCGGTCTCGTCCCAGTCGTCCTCGGCGTCGCCCATGCCGTGTGTTCCGCAGGAAGTGTTTCTCTCGAGCCGGCCCAAATCCCTGTTCACCAACCCTTCCGATCGAGCATCTTCATCAGGTTGCGCTTTCGCCTGTGCGTCGCCCGGATCTCGGTCAGGTAGGGCCGGAAGCCGGCTTCCGCGCCGGACCGGTCCAGGATTGCCTTGATCCTTTCCAGGAAGCCGACGGCCTCCTGGTACACCCTGTCGCCCGTGTTGCGGAGTAGGGCGGCGACGCGGGTTTTGTAGATCCGCACGGCGTCCTCCGGGTGGCTCCGCTCCCGGGTCTTCGCGAGCTTAAGCCAGAGGCCTTCGGCGCAGCCGCCGGCCTGGGCCTCGCGCCAGGCGGTGGCCGGATCGCCCTCGGCCAGAAAGATCTCGACAAGCAGGGAATGATCCCGTGATGGCGCACGCGCCCAGAGCTGCGGACCCGGCGGCTCCGCCTCCCCGTCGGCGATACGCTCACGGATCAGGGCCAGGGCCTTGTCGCGCCAGCCGGGCCACATCCCGGCGCGCCCGCCGTGCCGGTTCAGCTGATGGTAGGTCTTCAGACAGGGATACTCCGCAAACGCCTCCCAGATAAGCGCCATGGCCTCGTCGTGGCGTCCCCGTGCCTGGTAGGCGTCGGCGATGAACGTGCGGAGCCGTTCATCCCGCTGCCTGCCCGGGAAGGCCCGCCAGCCTCGTTCTGCCCAGTCGAGGGCTCCGTCCGCGTCTCCCCGGTCCCGATAGAGCTCGGCGATCTGAAGGAAGGCGTAGGGTGACGAGAGGTCGCGGGACTTAACGGCGATCAAGCCGTCGAAATCCTCCGACGCCCGTGCTAGGGCTTCCATGATCGAGGTGATCCGGTACCGTCGGCCGTACCGATTCAGATCCTCATCGCCTGGAGCCAAGGCCGGAATTGTCGCCCAGTCCGCCTCGGCCAGCCGGCGATAGGCCGCGAGCCCAGTTTCGCCCAGCAGGTCGGCGTAGACGAAAGCCGCTCCGTGGAAGATGTCGTAGTCCGAGTCCATCTCCGCGTCGAACAGCCGCTCCGCCAGATCCACGGGGTCGGGCCGCGCGACCCGACAGGCTTTCAGATGCAGCTCCTGCAGCCGCTGGAGCAGGCCGCCCATATAGCCGTTGGAGTCGTCGACGTGTTCGAGGCTTTCCTCAACCGCGTCCAGCCCGTATTCGGCCAGCCCGATGACGCGCTCCGCCTGTCCGCCTTGCAGCAGATCCTCCAGGGATTCGATGACCTCCTCGATGCCGCCGGCATAGTCGTAGGCCCCGTGGTAGTGAACGTAGTCGTCTACCTCGAGGGCGGCGTCGAGCGTCTCCTTCCAAACCGATGGGCCCGCACCTCCCGGCCGCGCCTGGGCGGCCCGAAGCGTGAGCTTGCGGTACAGGCGCTCGTCCTCGTCCGCCTGCTCGAGGAGCAGTGACACGAGCATCTCCTTGTCCAACTCCAGCAGGTAGCCCCGCACATCCTTGTCGGATGGGATCGATGGGTCCTGGATGCCCGCGTTGGTCTCGCCGCTGGCATACCACGCGAGACCGGCGGCTACGCAATGCTTGCACAATCCGCCCTCATATCCGATCGGGCAGGTGCAGCGGTGGCCGAGTTCTCCGTCCTCTACCCAGAGATGCACCCGATAGCGGCGTGTGCCCTGGACCGTCGCCTTGATGCCGCTGTCGTCGGGGCGGAGCGACGTCACCGCGCCATTTGCAAAACAGGCCTCGCCGCGGTCGAAGTAACGCTCTCCGGCCAGCCGGCGCAGCAGCCTCGGCGTGACGACGCCGATCGAGGTGTCCGCGTTCGTGGCCAACGTGCGTTCCGCTCCTCCGTCTTCTGTGGCTCTTGTCTTTCCCGCCGCTCTCCGCGTGGCCGGCGGCGAGGGCCTGGCTGACGCCTCGTTGGGCCGCTCGACCGTCACGGTGCCCTCTGCGCGCGGTGGAGACGCCGCATTCAGCGCTACCATCTCCATGAGGTCTTTTGAAGTGTCTTCGCGACCGGTTTCCGCGCGACCGGAAAAGCGTCTATAAACTCCGCCAGCCGATGATTTTCAGGGCCGTATCGTGACTTTCCGTTTAAGCCGCAGCCTTTCCGTGGCCCCCATGATGGACTGGACCGACCGACACGACCGCTATTTCCTGCGGCTGATCAGCCGGCGCGTGCTGCTCTACACGGAGATGATCCCGGCGGGGGCTATCCGGCACGGCGACCGAGAGCGCTTCTTGGGCTTCGATGCCTGCGAGCGGCCGCTGGCGCTGCAGGTCGGCGGCGCAGAGCCCGGCGACTTGGCCTTCTGCGCGCGGCAGGCGGCGGCGCGCGGCTATGACGAGATCAACCTCAACGTCGGTTGCCCGAGCGACCGGGTGCAGAACGCCCGCTTCGGCGCCTGCCTGATGGCCGAGCCCGCCCTGGTGGCGGACTGCGTGGCGGCCATGCGTGCGGCCTGCGACCTGCCGGTGACGGTCAAGACCCGGATCGGAATCGACGACCGCGACTCCTACGCCGAGCTCGCCGATTTCGTCGGGACGGTGGCCGGGGCCGGCTGCGCGACCTTCATCATCCACGCGCGCAAGGCCTGGCTCCGGGGGCTGAGCCCGAAGCAGAATCGCGAGCTGCCGCCGCTCGACTACGACAGGGTGTACACCCTGAAACGGGACTTCCCGGCGCTAGAGATCGTCCTGAACGGCGGCGTGCAGAGCCTGGAGGCGGCGGCGGCGCACCTGGCGCGGGTCGACGGCGTGATGATCGGCCGCACCGCCTACCAGAGTCCCTACCTGCTGGCCGAGGCGGACGCCCGCTTTTTCGGCGATCTGCGTGCGGCGCCGAGCCGCGAGGAGGTGGCCCACGCGCTCGTGCCCTATGCGGCGGCCCGCGCGGCCCAGGGCGTGCCGGTCAAGTCGGTCACCCGGCACATCCTCGGCCTTTTCAATGGCCTACCCGGCGCGCGGCAGTGGCGCCGCCACCTGAGCGAGGCGGCGCACCGCCCGGGCGCTGGACCCGAGGTGATCCTCGAGGCGCTGGAGCGCTTCCGCGCGGTGCAGCGGGCGCGCGAGGCGGCCTGACCCCTGAGACTTGTAGCCCGTTAAGCGGCTGCGCGGGCCAGTTTGTCTTTCATGATCCTGAGGACGCGGGTCCAGCCTTCCTGATTGTCGGCCCACAGCCGCGTGCCCGCGATCCGCTCATGGGTGAGGGTTAGCCCCGGTGCCGCCGTCGCGCGGCACCTATCCCGTGGTGACCTGTCATTCGCCTTCGCCCGGTGCGTTCCAGGCTTTGACCAGGCGGCGCGACCTCGTGCAACTCGTCTCCGTGCGGACGGTCGCGGCCAGGCCGCTTGCCGCCTCGTCTCTTACTACCTGTGGATCGTGCCGTCGGGCCGAAAGGCGTGGAACACGAAAGCGAAGGTCAGGTCGTAGACCACGTCTTCCGGCCCTTCCGCGCCCTGCTTCTGGGCCACGACGTTGCCGATGTCGCGGCCCTCGGGAATCGCCGAGGTGTCGAGCGCCGAGGCCTTGCCGGCCTCCCAGCTGAGCACCAGGTCCCCGCTTTCGATGTGGCCCTTCTCGCGCAGCAAGTCGAGCGACCAAGCCTCGTTCCCGACCGCGACGACGTAGGCCATCGGCGCGATGCCCTCGGGGTATTCGCCGCGATAGAGGAATGGGCGCCGCGCCGTGTCGTAGCCGGAATAGGGGTTGGTGCCGTAGCTGCGCAGGTTCGGGTTGTTGGGCACCTGCACCAAACCGTCGGGGTGCCTTGCGGAAAAACGCTCCCACGATTCGAGGCGCGCCGGCAGCATCTTGAGGCGTGTCCCGGTCAGCGCGCCGACGATGGCCTCGCCGAGGAACTGCTGCCACCAGCTCTCGGTGGTGCGGTCATACATCACCAGGTCCGAGCGGCGCAGCTTGCCGGTGGTGCCGAACTCCAGCACCTGCCCCTCGACCCGCCGGTCGAAGACGATCGCCGCGTTGCACAGCGGGCAATAGGTCACGGCGACCGGCACGCCGCCGATCTCGTCGTTGACGATCTCGTGCCAGGTCAGAATGCGCAGCGGGTAGGCGCGGGACTCGCCGTTCACCGTGAGTCCGATGACCGGCTCGCGCGGCAGCAGGTCTTCTGACTCGGCGACGGCCACGAATTTCGGATCGTCGATCGAGGGGATGCCGTCCTTCGGCGGGCCGCCGCTCATGATCTCGCCCAAGTCGACGGAGTGCTTGGTGAAGTCGGTGTCCGGCCATTCGGAGCGCCAGATGTTCGGATTGCTCAGCGCCTCCGAAACGCCAGCGAGCAATAGCCCGGCCGCCAAAAGACCGCCGAGCAACGGCGAAGGGTTCATGATCGCTCTCCTCATGGCTCGAGCATCGGCCCGCCCCGGTGGCAAGGCCAATCACAATCCCTTGAAGCCCGGTGCTTCCTTGCATCGGCGGTTTGGGGGCATACTGGGATCCGATCGCCGTGGCCTGCGGGAGCTGGGACATGCGGATGATGAAAATGGGATGCATTGCGGTGAGCTTTCCGGCGATGGCGGCGTGGCTTCTCGTCGCCGCGCCCGCGCTCGCCGATTGCCCGAGATCCGGCGGCAATGCCGGGCCACCGACGGTGGTGAGTTTTGACACCGACAGCACCGTCATCAAGGAGCGGTTCCAGCGCCGGCTCGTCGAGCTGGCCGAACAGCACCGCGGCAACCCGAACATGAGGATCTGCGTCATCGGCCAGGCCGACAAGCAGGGCAACGCCGACTACAACAAAAAGCTCGCCCTGCGCCGGGCCAAAGCCGTTGCCGACTTCTTGGAGAAGCAGGGCCTGCCGCGCAATCAGTTCGACATCTCGTCGCGCGGCGAGGCCTTCGGCGATACCTGGTTTGGCAATAACCCGGCCGAAGCGGACCGGCGCGTGGAAGTGCTGGTGGTGCGCTACTAGCGAATGGCGTTCGATGGGCCGGGTCCTGCCGTTGCAGCACTGGCCCATGCTTGATAGGAAGGCGCCGCAGTTTACGGATCATCGATTGCGGACCTCATGCCATCGAAGCAGCGCCGCGTCGGCTTCGACGTCGAACCCCTGTTCTCGCCGGACTTCCGTTACGCTCGCAACAATCTCTACCTGAAGCACGCCCTGGACCGTGTGCTCGGCGCCTTCATGATTTCGATTCTGACACCGGTCTTCCTGGCGATTGCGCTCGCGATCCTGGTCGAAGGCTGGATCCGTCCCGAACGGCGCGGACCGGTCTTGATCGCGGAGCGCCGTATCACGGCCGGCCGGCCATTCGAGCTGTGGAAGTTTCGGACCTTCGTGATGCGGGACGAGGAGGCTTACGCGCATTTGAAGGGCACGACCGACTTCATCAACGCACGCTCACAAACCCGCACGGGCGCGCTGCTTCGACGCTTCTATCTCGATGAGCTGCCGCAGCTCTTCAACGTCCTAAAGGGCGACATGAGTTTGGTCGGGCCGCGGCCCTGGCCCGAATGGCAGTACCGCGCGATGTTGGACGAAGGATTCCAGGCAAAACGCCTGATCAAGGGCGGTATCTGCGGGCCGGTCCAAGGACTGAAGGGGCAGTCTGAAAAGCAAAGCAGCCTGACGGTCGATCCCGAGGAAGGGCTGGTGCGTGACTATCTATCGCGCTCCGCTTTCGGGGTCGTTCTGCTCGACCTCAAGAACGTCTACCTCACCTTCTGCGTGTTCCTGCGCGGAGAGGGACTCTAACCCGGGTCGCTCAGGCGGCGCGCGGCGGCGAGGCCGGTTCGGCTGCCAGGTCGAGGTGGGGCTTCAGGGCCGCGACGAAACCTTCGAGCACGCCGGCTTGGGCCATACCGTAGCGCTGCGCGGCTTGGATCATGGCTTCGCGGATGTCGTCCTCGCCCAGCAGCCGGCGCAGGGCGGCGGCCAGGGCCGGGCCGTCCGCGACCTGACCGAGAGCGCCGGCCGCCAACATCTCACGGGTGACCTGCTTGAAGTTATCGCAGTGCGGCCCGGCCAGGATGGCGCAGCCGAGCTTGGCCGCCTCGATGGGGTTCTGGCCGCCCTTGGGCACCAGCGATTTGCCTATGAAGACGGTATTGGCCAGGCGGTACCAGAGGCCGAGCTCGCCGATCGTATCGGCGACGTAGACCTCGGTGCCGGGTGCGATCGCTTCGCCGGCGCTGCGCAGGGCGACCGTCAAGCCGGCGCCGCGCAGCTGCTGTGCGATCCCCGGCCCGCGCTCGGGATGGCGCGGGACGAGCAGCGTCAGCAGGCCGGGAAAGGCGCCGGCCAGGTCGCGATGGACCTCGCCGACAATTTCGTCCTCGCCGGGGTGGGTCGAAGCGGCGAGCCAGCGCGCGCGACCGGCGCAGCCGCGCTCGAGCGCCGCCAGCGCGTCACCGTCCGCGGCCAGCGGCGGCCCGGCGAATTTGAGGTTGCCGATGTAGCGCACCTGACCGGCGCCGAGCTCCGCGTAGTGGCTCTCGTCCTGCGGCGACTGCGCAAGAATCAGGGAGAACTGCTCCAGCAAGTGGCCGATGACCGGCCGCCAGCGCCGCCAGGAGGCGTAGGACGCGGGCGACATGCGCCCGTTGACCAGCACCAGATCGCAGCCGCCGGCGCGCGCGCAGGTCAGCAGGTTGGGCCAGAGCTCGGACTCGAAGAGCAGGCCGAGCGAGGGACGCCAGTGAGCCATGAAGCGCTCGATGGAAGGTACCAGATCGATCGGCGCGAACTGGTGCAAGACGTCTGCGGGCAAGCGCTCGGCCATCAGCTTGGCCGAGGTCACGGTGCCCGTGGTCATCAGCAGCTTGTGCTGCGGCCAGCCGCCCCGGATGCGTTCGACCAAGGGCAGCGCCGAAAGGGCCTCGCCGACGCTCGCCGCGTGCAGCCAGACCAGCGGACCGGGCGGCCGATCGACTGACGGACGGCCCAGACGCTCGCCCAGGCGCGACGGGTCTTCGCGGCCCCGCTCGGCGCGCCGCCGCAGGTGCCGGCGCAACCAGGGCGCGGCGGCGCGGCCGGCCAGTCGGTAGGCCGCGAGGGCAGAACGTACGAGGGGCGTCGCTGTCATCCGGTGTCCGCTTGCGTCGCTATCCGGTCTGATTGCTCCGCGGCGAGGCGCTCCGCGAGGTTCCCGGGCTTCTCGGCCAGGACCGCATGATAAAGGCGCTCGTAGCCGGCGACACAAGCCTCCATGGAGAATTCCGCGGCGACCCGGTTTTGCCCGGCCGCGCCCATGGCGGCGCGGCTTTCCGGCGCGGCCGCCAGCTCGGCGATGGCATCGCCCAGCGCCGCCGGATCGCGCGGCGGCACGACGCGCCCCGTAACGCCGTCTTGGACCGCCTCCGGGCAGCCGCCGACATCGGTCACGATCATCGGCAGCCCCGCCGCCATGCCTTCCAAGACGGCGTTCGGAAAGCCCTCCTCGTGCGAGCACAAGAGGCCGAGATCGGCGGCCTGCAATAGGGTCGGGACGTCCGCGACCTCGCCCAGCCATCGGATCCGCCCGCCGATGCCGAGCGCCTCGGCCCGGGCGCGCAGCCCGGCCTCGAGGCCAGCGTCCCGGCCCGCCACCAACAGCAGCCAGCCCTCGGGCAGCCGCTCTCGGACGCGGCCGAGGGCCTCGAGCAAATCGGCGTGACCCTTGTAGGGCAGCAGCGAGGCGACCATCGCGAGCACCAGGGACGCCTCCGGGATCTGTAGCATGCCTCTGGCGGTGGCCCGGTCGACCTGGGCGAAGCGCGCGGCCTCGATGCCGTTGCGGATCAGGCCCAGGCGTTGCGGGGGGACGCCTTCGGCGGTCAGTTCGTCGAGTACGGCGCGGCTGTTGCCGACGACTGCATGCATGCGCCGATGCAGACGAGACTCCAGCCAGCGCACGAAAGGCCGCGCGCGGCTGTAGTGGTTCAAGGAGCGACGGCTCATGACGCGTTTGCCTTGCCCGGTCAAAAGGGCGGCGAGGCCGCCGACGAGATAGGCCTCGGGCAGAAAGAAGTGCACCACGTCGGGCCTCATGCGCCGCAGCAGAGCGACGAGCGGGAGCCCCGACAGGATGCCGCGAATGCGACCCGGCAGCCTGCCTGTTCCTGAGATCACCGACAGGCCCGCCTCGCGGAAGGCCGCATCCAGTTCGCCGGGCCCTTGGGTCGTGAACACCGAGACCTGGAAGGTCCGTTGATCGAGGGCCGGCAGGACGCGCAGCAGGTGTAGCTCGGTCCCGCCGACCAAAAGCTGGGGGACGACGACGAGGATCTTCCGCCTGGTGGTTTGCGGCCCTTCGGTGTTCATGCAGATAGGGATCTCGATCAGACCGCCAAGTGCGCGGATTCCAAGCATACCGCACTCTCAGGGCTTTGCGGGAGGGTCAAGTCTGCACCCGAGGCTCGGCGTGTTTCCCCTGTCCAACTGTGCGAGACTGCGCCGCGCACGCCATGAGATCGCGGCTTGTGCGCCCAACTGCCGGACAGTGAGAGGCACGCCGAGGCGGGACCGTGAGCAAGACTTCTCCGCGCGAGCTCGAGGCGCATTTCGCTTTCGGCGACAACTGGGCCGACTACGCCCGGACCATCACGCCGGCAGCCATCGATCAGGCCTGCCGCGATCTGGACCGGCTGATTCCGCGCGAGGACATCGACGGCCGCCGCTTTCTCGACATCGGCTGTGGCTCCGGACTGGCTTCGCTGGCGGCCCTGCGCGCGGGCGCGCGCGAGGTCGTGGCGTTGGACCTCGATCCGGCCTCGGTCGCGACGACCCGCCGACTGCTCGCCGCCGAGGCGCCGGAGGCGGCTTGGAGCGCGCGCGAGGTTTCGGTGTTCGATCTCGATCCCGAAGCCGAGGGCCGCTTCGACATCGTCTATTCCTGGGGCGTTCTGCATCACACCGGAGACATGTGGACGGCGGTAGAGCGGGCGGCCCGCATGCTGGCGCCCGGCGGCCTCTTCGCGGTCGCGCTCTATTGCCGGACTCCACTGTGCCCTCTGTGGACGCTCGAGAAACGGCTCTACGCCCGCGCGCCGGCATGGCTGCAGGCAGTGATTCGCGCGCCTTACAAGCTGGCCTTCTTGCTGGGCCTCCTGGCGACCGGCCGTTCGCCGATGCGCTTCATCCGGGACTATGCCGGCAAGCGGGGCATGAGTTGGCACCATGACGTGCACGACTGGCTCGGCGGCTATCCCTACGAATCGACGACGCCCGAGGCCTTGCTGCGCCGGGTCGAAGGCATGGGACTCGTCCAGATCCGAAGCTTTACCCGGCCTCCCGTGGCGCTCGGGCTCTTCGGCAGCCACTGCGACGAGTTCGTCTTTCGCCTGCCGCTGTCGTGAGGGCCTGGCCGAGGTCATGTCTCCGAACGATCTGTTGCTCGAGTTTCTTCTTCCGCCCACCTCGATACTCTTCTTGCTGCTGCTGGGCATTGTGGTCTGGCGCTGGCGGATCTTGAGCCGCGGCCTATTTCTGCTGGGCACGCTCGCCCTCCTGCTTTCATCCCTGCCCGTGGTGGGCGCCGCTCTGCTGCAGCCGCTGGGCGCGGCCGCGCCGGCTTACCTGCCGGCGGTCCACGGTCCCGCGGCCGCGATCCTCGTTCCCACCGGCGGCTCGTTCAGCGACGGCAGCGGCCGCTGGTGGCCGAGCGGCAGCTCGATCGCGCGCTTCGCGGAGGCCCGCCGGCAACAAGAGCTGCACGGCGCGCCGATCATCCTGTCGGGCGGATCCGTGGCGGCCGGCGAGCCGCCCCAGGCCGAGACCGTTGCGGCGGCGTACGGCGCAGATGGACCCGATCTGAGGCTCGAGACGACGGCGCGCAATAGCGCGGAGACGGCGCGCGCCGCGGCCAGCATGCTGGCCGGCGAAGCGGCGCCGCTGGTGCTCCTGGTGACTTCGCCGAGCCACGTCGCGCGCATGGCCTCCGCGCTGCGGCACCGGGACCTCAGGGTCGTGATCCCCGCGGCAGACCGGCGGCCGTCGAGCGGTTTGTACGCGCTGATTCCAAGCTACAGCGGGCTCAAGATGACCCGGGCCGCACTCTACGAGTACGCCGGAATCGCCCACTATCTGGCGGCGGGGCATATCGACTTCGATGATCTCGCGTCCCAATCGCCCTGAGGCGGAACTGACTGCCGGACGTGGGTTGCCGAGGTCTACGGCAGTCCCTGGGGGGGCTTGACCGGTTCGGTCTCGTCTTCCGGTTCCGCAACAAGGCGCAGGAAGGTGGGCGTCAGCACCCGATCCTTCGGCAGAAGCGGCACCTGCTGCACCTTGACCGGTCCCTCGCGCACCAAGCGCTTGAGATATGTTTTGGCGAGCCCCACGATGATGTTGAGCTCGCCGGCCAGAGACCTCTGGGTGACGTCTTTGTTCTGCTCGATGGCCGACAGCAGGCCGAGCACGATTTCGTTGTCGTCGCTTCGGCCGCCGCGCTCCGGGCGGCTGACATCGGACGGGCGGTTCATGGGCGCGGAAGCCTCGACCAGCAGCATAGCATGTCATGGCTGCACCTCGTTCATGACCCGAACATCAAGCTGGTTGTAGCTTTGCGCGATTTCGAAGGGCCTAAACCAAGGCCCCTCACGGCCCGCCCTGCAACCTCGGCCCTGCGCCGGCATGGCCACCCGAATGCGGCCCAGCGCGGCGGCCCCAGCGCGGCGGCCCCAGCGCGGCGGCCCCAGCGCGGCGGCCCCAGCGCGGCGGCCCCAGCGCGGCGGCCGGTGTGATGGTTCCACAGCTCGTCACTTCAGTTGTGACGGGCTTTGGAAGCTGAATCACACTGGAGTCTACGGGTTGTGCCCCCTTGAACCCCAAACTCGATGCATCGAATTCCGGATTCGGGACACTAGGCCATGATCAGCTTGTCGGTTTGAAATCCCTTGCGGCGAATCACGTTGCGGCTGTCGACGATCAGCGGGGCGTGGGCCACCAGCAGTCCGTAATCAAGATCGTCGTGGTCGGTGCAGACGATGGCGGCATCGCAAGCGGCGATTGTCTCGGCGTTCCAGGGCACGGACCGGCGGCCTGCGAGCTGCGGATGATCGCGCATGACCGGGACCTCGGCGACGTAGGGGTCATGGAAGTCGACCTCGGCGCCCTTCGCCTGAAGCAAATCGACGATGGCAAAGGCCGGGCTTTCGCGGATGTCGTCCACGTTCTTCTTGTAGGCCAGGCCGACCAGCAGAACCCGTGCCCCATCGAGCTTCTTGGCGCTGCGCGCCTCGAGCGCTGCGGCCAGCCGCTGCACGACATAGATCGGCATCGCCGTATTGATCTCGCCGGCCAGCTCGATGAAGCGGGTGTCGACGTCATGGGCCCGTGCCCGCCAGGCCAGATAGAAGGGGTCGATCGGAATGCAGTGGCCGCCCAGCCCCGGTCCGGGATAGAACGGCATGAAGCCGAAGGGCTTGGTCTCGGCCGCCTCGATCACCTCCCAGACGTCAATGCCCATGGCGCCATAGACCTGCTTCAGCTCGTTGACCAGCGCGATGTTGACCGCGCGGAAGACGTTTTCGGTGAGCTTGACGGCTTCGGCCGTCTGGGTGTCGGAGACCGGCACGACGCGCACGACGGCATGGCCGTAGAGTGCGGCGGCGAGCCGGGTCGCTTCGGCGCCGTCGCCGCCGACGACCTTGGGGATGGAGGCGGTGCCGAACTTCGGGTTGCCCGGATCCTCGCGCTCGGGCGAATAGGCGAGATAGAAATCGCGGCCGGACTCAAGGCCGCCGCGCTCCAGGATCGGTCGCATGACCTCCACCGTCGTGCCGGGGTAGGTCGTCGATTCCAGGATGATCAACTGGCCGGGCCGCAAGCTCTCCGCGAGCGCTTCCGTGGTGCCGATGACGAAGCGCATGTCCGGCTCGCGGTTCTCGGCCAGCGGGGTCGGCACGCAGATAAGAACGGCGTCGACCTGGGCCAGCCCGGAGAAGTCGGCGCTGGCCGTGAAGCGCCCGGAAGCGTTGAGGGCGGCGACCGCATCGGCCGGGATGTGCTTGATGTAGGACTCGCCCGCCGTGAGCCGGGCGATCTTCTCCGGATCGATGTCGAAGCCCGCGACTTGGAATCCCGCCTCGCAGAAGACCTGGACCAGCGGCAGCCCGACGTAGCCGAGGCCGATGATCCCTATGCGAGCGGAGCGGCCGTCGATGGCCTGCAGGAGCTCGGCGAAATGGCCGGCTTGCGCGCCGTTCAGGGTTTCCTGGTCCTGTGTCATCGCTTCGTGGGACCTTCCGCTCTTTGGCCGCTCTTCGGCCGCTCTTTGGCCGCTCATTGGCCTTGAGGCCGCGATTCCTAACTCAAGCCGCCGGGCGCGACAATCGCGACCCTGGCGCGACACCGGCCGCGGGCACTAGCTCCTCGTAGAGCGATAGCGTCGCCGAGACGACGCCGGCCAAGCCGAAGTGTTCGCAGGCAATCTCGCGGCCACGCCGCCCGAATCGCTGCCGCAGCGCCGGATCCTCGAGCAGCTGCCGCAGGGCCTCCGCGAGCGCCGCGGGCTCGCGCGGCGCCACGAGGAAGCCATTCTCCCCATCGCGCACCACGTCACGGCAACCCGGCATGTCCGTCGTCACCGCGGCGCGGCCGCAGGCCGCAGCCTCGATCAGGCTCTTGGGCACGCCCTCGCCGTAGTAGCTGGGCAGACAGAAGACGTGACAAGCGCCGAGCAGCTCGGGCATGTCGTCGCGCTGCCCAAGCCATTCCACCGCGCCGTCGCGGTTCCAGGCCTCCAGCTGCGCGCGCTCGATCGCCGCCGGGTTGCCCGGGTCGCTGTCGCCGGCCAAGAGGAAACGCCAGGAGCCATCCACCTGGCGCAAGGCGCGCGCGGCTGAGACGAACTCGCTGACGCCCTTCTTCCAGATCATGCGGCTCGCCAGCAGCACGGTCACGGGCGAGCCGGGCTCGGGGGCCGGGCTGAAGCGCTCGAGGTCGACGCCGGCGCCGGGAATCAGCACCGCCCGGGCGCGGATGGCGGCCCGGCTCGCCAGGCGCTCGAGATCCTCGCGGTTCTGCACGATCAGCCGGGTCCGGGGCGAGACCAGCAGCGGCATCAGGGCGCGCAGGATCTGCCGGACCAGCCGGCCGCCCAGTCCGCCATCGGTGAAGGCGTGACCCAGGCCCGCGACCGAGAGCACCACGGCGGGCACCCCGGCGAAGCGGGCGGCGAGACCCCCCGCGACCGCGGCCTTGAGCGCGACACAGTGCACGAGGTCGGGCTCGAGCCGCCGGATCAGCCGCCAGCACGCGATCACGGAACGCAGTTCCTGATCGAGCCGCAGACCGGACCGGGTCAGGGGCAGGTTGTGGGCCGTGAAGCCGGCGGCGCGAATAGCCTCTTGGGCCGGGCCCTTCGCCGTTGCAACCGCGACTTGCCACCCTGCTTCTCGCGCGGCTTCGGCGATCGGCAGACGATGCGACAGGAAATAGCCGGCATCGTTGACGATGAAGAGGAGCTTGCGGCTCATGTCACTCCGGACCGCCGCTCTTCTCGCCCCGCGGCGTGGGCTCGTCGCCCTCGCGGCTGAGAATGACAACGAGCGCCGCGGCGAACAGGGTCGCGATCCACTGACTCTGCCAGAGCCCGTAGGCGATGCAACAGATCACGAAGCTGGCGAGCAGAAGTGCCTGAGCGCAGATGCGCTCGGCTGGCGGCATGTGTTCGAGGCGTCGCACCAGGGTCACGAGCAGCGCCAAGGCGAGAACGATACCGACGGCGCCCAATTCCACCCACACCTGCATCACCGCATTGTGCGGATGAGTCGGGGTCAGCCTTTCCGCGCCGCGAAACAGGGGGGCGTCTTCGAAGGGCAGCAGCCGAGCCGAATCGAAGCCCCAACCGGCAAGCGGCTTCTCGGCGATGTTGTCGGCCAAAAAGCTCCAGAGGAACAGGCGGTGCTCGCCGCTGTAGGCGAGGAGCCCGCGGTCGAAGAGCTGTAGCCCGTAGAGCCACTCGGAGAGCAGCGGCATGGCGACCGCCGCGGCCACGGGGGCGGCGATCAGGAGCGCCGCGGCCAGCTGCCGGCTGAGAAGCGCAATGAGCGCTAGGAGAATTGCCGCTGCGAGACCCAAAATGGCCGCTGCGCTCTCGAGCGCGCCGATCAGCAGCAGCAACAGCGGGACCGGCAGCGCCAAGGCCAGACGGCCGAGGCGGCCGCGGTAGAGCAACAGGGTTGCGGGCCAAACCAGGATCGCCATCCCGGTCGCGCCGCGGTTCAGTTCGCTCAGAATGCTGCGGTCCGGATCCGGCTCCGATCCTAGGAAATGCAAGAAGCCGCCGGTGAGCCGCTCTGAGACCAGCAAGACCAGGCCGAAAGCGATGCCGGCCAGCAGCCATTGCGACACCCGGTCCCGCTGCCGCGGGTCGAGCGTGCGCGCTTGCGCGGCGAAGACCAGACCCACAACGACCAGGCCGGCCAAGCGCAGAAAGCGCAGCAGCGAACGCTCCGGGTCCGGTGCCCAAAGACAGCTCACGCCCGCCCACAGGAGGATCAGACCGAAGAGCACCAGCATCGTCTTGTCCGGGAGCTGCAGCCGGCGTGCCCCGAACCAGGCACGGCCCGCTGCGGCCAGCGCCGCGAGGAGCAGCAGCGGGGCGACCGCCTTCGGCGCCACCACCAGGGTCGGCGCCAGGAGGAAGCAGAAGGTCGAATAGACCGCTGTGAGAGAGACCGTCGGCGTTCGCATGTCACTGGCTCGGGAGTACTACGCGCCTGGCCGGCCGGTCGTGCCCTGCCGGCGTTTTCCGCCGCGCCCTCGGCTTCCTATCGCCGATCCCCGGAAAGGCAAGAGAAATCAAGGTCGAGTCGGCTTGAGGGAATGTGAGGGAGGGGATATATGACGCCTGCCCCATTCACCCGGGAGTATGCCCATGGCGGTCATCGTCACCGGCGCGGCCGGATTCATCGGCTCACACGTCTCGCACGCTTTGCTCGACCGGGGCGAGCAGGTGATCGGGATGGACAACGTCAACGCCTATTACGATCCCAGCCTCAAACAGGCGCGGCTCGACCGTCTGGAGGCCCGCGACGGCTTCGTGCTGCAGCGACTCGAGGTGTCCGACCGCGAGGCCGTGCTGGCGCTGTTCGAGCGCGAGTCCGCCTGCGACCGGGTGGTTCACCTGGCGGCCCAGGCCGGCGTGCGCCACTCGCTGACCAATCCTTACAGCTACATCGACGCCAACGTGATGGGCCAGGTCGTGATGATGGAAGGATGTCGCCGCCTGCCGAATCTCACGCACATGGTCTACGCCAGCTCTTC